>Ga0268251_10000352_pt1 | contig 14993 bp, 10 predicted proteins | sample AgamicAsMae_FD_200527 | JGI IMG/M metagenome (GOLD analysis project Ga0268251, IMG submission 200527) | Agave microbial communities from Guanajuato, Mexico - As.Ma.e (v2) (version 2) | ecosystem: Host-associated > Plants > Phyllosphere > Phylloplane/Leaf | place: Guanajuato, Mexico | collected...
GGATCAGAGGTATCCAAATTCGTCGATTCAGGGTTGGGGTTCTCTGTGTAGTCCTCCATAGTTATACGCTCCTCGACCTCTATCACATGTTCGTAAAGAACATCAGGTTTCGCTGCCGAGAGGTCGAAGATGTTCGGCCGTGATTGGTTGCCGATGAGGAGAAGATCTTTGAAGCCTTTTGTGATGAGCAAGGCAGATCTGGCGCCCTTGCGTTCAAGCAGAGCATTTGTAGCCACAGTTGTACCCATACGAATGGATTCAATGTGGAAGAGGTCGAGTAATTGACCTCTGGGATGGGGCTGACCGGTAGCCAGCTCCAGAATTCTCCTGATACCTTCTGTTGGTGCATCTTGATAATTTGCTGGGTCTACCGAAAGAAGCTTCAGGATAATGTCGTCACGTCCAGGTATGGCGGCGTGAACGTCTGTGAAGGTGCCGCCTCTGTCAATAGACACGCGAATCTGAAGCGGTTTGATGGCCATTATTGTGAGATTAATGCTAGGGCAGCACGAGATAGAGTGTGCTCGCGGTGTATTGGATGGTAAGGTAATACAAGATTGAATATGGTCGAAACTTAGATGCCCTCCTGAAGGACTTATATCACGAACCTACTTTGACCCCGGTGTCGCCATACTACTCCAACTCACATAATGAGAACTGCTTGAGTGACCAAGCATGATCGGAGACCCTTACCGTGATGTGTAGTCGGCGAAGGGACGCGGCCGGAGGACGATAAGGGAAGAAACGATCGGGGACCCACACCGACGCTTTGACCACCCCTCGCGCGCCCCTTCCCCGACGAGCAACCCCACTGGTACCGTGATACCAGTCACAAAGTTTGCCCGCCTATCAGCATTTCCGTAGACTTGCGCGGAGGGTATGATAGTGCCATTAGGCCGATGAATGTCAAGTGACATACTAAATATCAACCATGTAGGCTGTTTGCTGTAAACAAGACATTCACACATCAATATGGCCAACACAAAATATCCGTCTGGAGTCTCTGTTCGACTGGCTTCGAGAGAAGGCTCTCTGAATGGCGTTACATCTGGCGTCGCACCTTCCTTTCTCCAAGCAAACCTCATTGTTCTTCCATCTCGATATGCAGACGACTTCCGCCTTCTCTGTGCTCGGAACCCGGTGCCTTGTCCTCTCCTGGCCGAGTCTTCACAGATTGGCTCCTACGATAGTCTGAAGTCCTACATCGATGGCTTGTCAGGCGACTCGATTGCATCTGACATTGATATCCGTCACGATGCTCCGCGATACATGGTCTACCAAGACGGAAAGCTGGTGGATTCGCATGTCCCAGACATCACTGCACAGTGGACTGAGGATCATGTTGCATTCCTGATCGGGTGCTCATACAGTTTCGAGACTGCTTTGGTCAATCACGACCTTCCACCTCGCCATACTGTCACACAGCGAAACGTCCCAATGTACCGAACGAACATCCCGCTTTGTCCTGCTGGTGCCTTCACTGGATCAACATACGTCGTGTCGATGCGTCCATACAAGCTCTCGGACGTTGAGAGTGTGAGGGACATAACTCGACCATTTGTGACTACACATGGTGAGCCTATCGCCTGGGGCTGGGATGGTATGAGGAACTTGGGCATTCCGGACATCAACAAGCCCGACTGGGGAGATGCACCGCTAGAGATTGATGGCCAACCGCTGGATGCAACCAATCCAGATGTTGTACCTGTGTTTTGGGGTTGTGGTGTGACTCCTCAAGAAGCTGTGATGAGAGCTGGTCTGAAAGGCACCGTCTTGGGACATGCTCCAGGACACATGATTCTGCTTGATGTCAAGGATGGAGATGTGTTCAATGTTAAGTAGTTCGTATGCACGAATGGATATGTCTGCGAAAAGTAATCAGATCGTTACCATGTTATGAATGTATCAACCAGAGATTGTGACTTGTGTCGCTACCCGTTGTCCAGCCAGATGTGAGTTATTTTGCGTTACGATTGCCTCATCGCACGAGCTCAAAGAAGACCATGAAAATACCTGATTTCGAACATGTAATTTATTCATTGAACTATATACTCCTCGTGTCGGACATCAGTCATTCTAGCCACACCTACAGATGGTACTTGAAGTCTACAGCAGCGTCTCCAGTCTGCACCCTCCTAGTGTCCTCCTCACCATCCGCAATTCTCTCCTTGGCGTTGTTGCAGTGTCTGAGGTAGAGCCACTTGCAAAGGATCAAGATCTGTGCCACACCAAGAGCTCCGAGGGAGAAAGAATTGCCGAGGACATAGGGACTCTTGCGGTAGATCTGTCCTGCTACGATACCTGCGGTGTTACCGATAGTCTGTTGGAAGCCAATAGCAGTAGCTCTGCGATATTGTGGTGCGACATTGACATTGAGCCAACTCATGTTCAGTCCAGGTCCGTTGTAGACTGCTACGGCACACAGGAAAGTACCCAGGAACTTGACGCCGTGTGGTGTCGGGCAGATGATCAAGATATAGCCAATGATACCGAAGATGTTAGCAAAGGCTATCAGTGGTCCACGAATGCATGTTCGATCCGAGAACCAAGCGACAGCCATAAAGGCAAGACCGCCGAAGATGTACACCGGGATTGTGAGGTATTGCGCTTGGAGGGAGTTGTAACCGAGAGACTTGATGATAGATGGCAGGAAGGTCGAGAACCCATAGAGAAGGATATCTTGACAGAACTGAATGAGGCCACTGAGGATGACCTTAGGATCAGTCAGAGCAATCTTGACTTCCGTCCAGCTGAAGTGCTCAGATCCCATGTAGGCTGCGCGTTGCCTTGATCTGATTTGCATCAACTGCTTGTCATCGTCGTTGAGGAAGTAGGCGTTGTTGGGGTCGTTGGGCAGGAAAGCGAACACAACGATTGCTACGCCAACGGAGAATATACCCTGGTACATTTTAGCCTGTGTTCAGTAAAGCGATATCTGGTGACTGACCTCGATGATGTAGACCCATTTCCAGCCGGCCAAGCCAGACACTCCATCCATCTGGAGGATGCCGTATGCCAGAAGACCGCCAAATGCACCAGCGAGAGCTGTACAGACGAAAAGGTAGGCCACTCTCTTAGCCATCTCCTCTCTCTTGTAGACCATTGTTAGGTACAGGTTCAGACCGGGAAAGAGACCTCCTTCGCAGGCTCCAAGGACAAGGCGTGCTGCGTAGAGACCACCAACGCTAGTAATAAAGCCACTGAAGATGGTAGTCAAGGACCATACTACACAGAGACCGCCGATAGTGTATTTAGGTGTAAACTTCTTTAGGAGGACAGCCCAGGGTGTTTCCGACAAAACGTATGTGGCGTAGAAAATCGATACTGCTGTCGAAAACTGCTCTGCGCTGGCACCAATATCCTCGGGCATACCAGCAACTTTGACCTGGGTCATGTCAGTGTACGAACTTCAGATACTGGTCTTCCACAAACTTACATTTCCAATATTGCTGCGGTCAAGGAAGCAAGCCAAATAAGTCAGCATGATAATGGGTACCAATGCTAAGTCCAACTTGGCAAGAAGCTTCTTCTCCCTGGCAGGGTCGATGAACTCTCCAAGCTGTACGTCGACAGCATGTTTCTCGCCATCCACCACATGGTCGTCGTGTTTCTCAGACATCATTGATCAATAAATAATTGAGATGAACAACAGATGGTGAGATGGATGAACATTCGAGAGATGGGCTAGACTTATGCAATATTTAGGTTGTTACTTGCCTTCAGAGTGACGTTTAGCCGATCTTCCTCCTATCTGGGAGATATGCCTTCAACCACGAGGCATATCATACCCCGCACGACCGGGCAAGCTCTCCAGGAGATAACATCCCGGTACCTCACGAAAGAGTGACATTGCGGTTGCGAACTCTGATCGGACTCAATGCGCGACAAGGAGAGAACGAGCGATAGCATAATTGATCGGGGTCGACCAGCGAGCCAAGCCACTAGCCTGGGATTGGACGCGCTATCGCCGTTTCTGGAGGCAACCCGATACAAGCCGCTGGACAGCGAGGACCGGAGCGACGACTGACTCGTCATTTCCGTCGCGCTACTAATATTCATTATCACATCGCGTTGATGCCCCGAACCATGACCATTTCGTCGGTGCTCTGCTGAAACCCCGAGCATATCCTGCTTCGACAACGCTTCCACAGATCCGCTCTCAGATGCCGGCTGTTTCTTCGCCGTACATGACTGTGGGGAAGTTTCTAGACTGCCATTTGACATGAACTGTGAAACCGATGTAGGACGAAAGAAATGGCTGCGAACATAGCAAGCACCTCGCCAGTATCTGAGAGCAACTTGATCCGCCCTGTGGCTTGCAAAAGATGTCGAGGCCGCCGCACATATTGCTCAAAGGAGCAGCCGATATGCGCAACATGTAAAGAGGGCAATCACCAATGTATCTACGAGACTGGTCGCAAGATCGCAGTGTCGGAGAGGTGGGTCATACTCAGCAAGCAGAACCAGCCCGAGAAGCATTCGCTGACCTATATACAGCTACCTTCGAGACCTCGAAGCCAGATTGAAGGCGTATGAGGGTAGCTACCACTAGTCCCATACAATGCTGTTTGTCACTGCTAACTTGTTCTACAGCAGATCCCATAGCTGTAGCTCCTCAGCCTCCGTGCATCACCTCGATCGGCAGGGGAGATGATCCAGAGCTTGATGTGAATCCCCTCATGGACAACTTCGCCAACCTCGTCATCAGTCCGTCTGGCAAGCATCACTATCTGGGTAGCTCATCATCGACAATTCTTGGAAGGAGGTTCCGGGATATTGTGGGCATCACAAATCCCGGGTATGACTTTGATCGAGAGTACTCGACGTACAACCACTCTGCTCTACGACTGCGTCGTCTTTCGATTGTCGACAATGTCATGCTGCCTCCCGCTGCCTTCGCGAAACGCCTGTATCTCGCCCAACATTCTTACATAGGTACTATCTTTGCATTCTGTACCCCCGAAGTGTTCGAGGAACAGCTCCAACAAGCATATAGAGGCCCTCCGGATGTGGGTGACAGAGAAGCCTGCCTTGCATATTGCCAGACACTCTTGGTCCTGGCTTTTGGTCAGCTATACTCTGTCAACCAATGGTCTAGCTTCGACGGTCCACCAGGGTTTGACTTTTTCACACAAGCTCTACAATATCTGCCCGACATGTACGAAGAAGGATCCGTCCTATTTGTAGGCGTCTTGGCCTTGATCGGGTACTTCATGCAGAATCTCAACCGGCGCGACGCCGCCTTCTTGTATGTGGGCACTGCGTTGAGGATGGCCATATCTCTCGCGTTACATCAAGAGGTACCAGATCCTCGTCTTGACGAGGCGAGCAAGGAACATCGCCGTCGTATTTGGTGGAGTGTCTATTCTTTGGACCGAATACTCTGCATCAAGGGCGGCAATCCCTTGACTATCGATGATCAAGACATCGCGGTTAAACTCCCAAACCGACTCAGCAACGAACCTGAATATTGCCCAGCAGTATGCTTACGACACTATACGCAATTGTCACGAATCCTCGGACGAATCATGAAAACAGTCTACAGAAAGACACCCAAAAGTGGCTCTACACTTATGGCTTCCGTCTCGGAGATCATGACCAGTCTATCAACATGGCATCGAGATCTACCAAACGAGCTCCGCTTTGATCCTAACAAGCTGAACGTATCTCGAGAGTCTGTCTCGACATTTTTGCACTATCATCAATGTATCAATCTTACCGCTCGGCCCCTCCTCTTCCACGTCGTCGAGAAACGTCTGCATGGTAAAGCTAGCGATCTCGGTAGGGATTGGAAGGAAGGACTATCTCCAACAACCATCGCGGTCATATCGATGTGTGTATCGGCTGCCAAGGACTCTGTTACCATGATGACGCTAGCTGCGAAGAAGAATCTGGTAGCCACATATGGCTACATGGATGGTGAACATGCCTTCTCAGCAGCTATCGTGCTTGTCATGGTTTGTGTTGCCTTCCCTGCCAGCAGATCAGACATCGCTGCCATGGATCAGGCACTCGAGCTGCTTCGCGGAATGGCTGAGAAAGGCAACACTTACATCGCCGCCAGGCATCAATTGCTCTTCGATCTACGATCGTTGATCTCCCTGCCATCTGCCAATATAGCGTCTACACCACCTGCCGTAGCGACGTCCCAGCCAAACATGACTTTCGTCGAAGTCGATCCGATGCTGTCATATGATGTGGGAGATGTAGACCTTGGACTCTGGGAAGAGGGTTACATGAACCCAGACTACGACATTCAATTTGACTTGACACAATTGACGCAGGCGGCACAGAACACTTTTGGCGTAGGACCAATGTGACTCTCGTCTACCTCGGACAGGCATCACGATCAACCATGTCTCGGCAGGAAGGAGCATTCTCCAATTTCAACACGTTGAATTGGCACGAGCCCCTTGGGATGAACGTCAACTTTTGCTATTGCAACCTCCACGGCATTCTGCCGGCATGTGTTGTCATGAGATGTTCTCGACTAAGGTAGTCACACACCGTATATCCACTGTCCAGACTTGAGAAGTGTGGCCTCCACGTTCTTGCCTATGTCGTCACCTTCCCGAGTTTGAGTGCTCTTGGTCCACATAAGATGACTATCGGATCCCCAGAAAACACTGTGACAAGCAGGTCGCCGCCGATTGGTCAATCTCAAGTCTGAGATGTAAGAACGAACAGATAGGAAGGAGCGATTCAGCTATGCTATGCAAGTGCAATCTTCATACTTTGGCCCACTACAAGGCATCTTCATCACTTCTAGAGAAGATATCTCCATTGCCGGCGACTCTCGCGTACGGTCTTTGTCACTTGCCTGCCTCTCAGGGTGGCTCGAGACCTGACATGGACAATCCAATCCATACCATACTAAGAATGATTTATCCGCGACACAGCCCTTCCTGTCATCCTTGTCATCGCTACAATCTGGTATATTGATGTGGGCTCCTGGTCCATGTATCAACGTCTGCGTACCCTGTTCCCTGTAATACAGATCCCAGACTCGGTTCCGGGTCGTAAAGGCAAGAGATCAGAGGCAGAAATATGGTTCACGGAGCCCCACTACATGTTTTGTATACCTTTTGGTCAAGGTGTCTCGTGTCAATTCCATACCGATGGTTGGTTTGTCAGACTCTATACATATACCTTTGACAAATCGTACCTTTCCTGCTCCATCATATCATCATTACGATCGAGCGTGATCTTAATATCGATCGTCATCTTATCAATCGCATGTATTTTCTGTTTTATCACAAACTCAGCGCAGATCGAAATGGGTAGATCAAAATCCTTGCGTCTTTCGTCTAGATCCTCATACCCGTCCCGCTCTCGCTCCCAGGGAAGGGACTGGACGGGCTTGGACCCAGACGCACCTCTCTAAAGATTCATATTCATTTGGACAATCCATGGACAAATCCATAGACTTTTTAGACCAGGGTTGCGATGACAACTAGCGTGATATACGTATAAAGGGTTATAACTATGGTCATATAATTTTATAATACTAGCAGACCACGATCGTCCCTGGCTATACCATTTATAGGTATGACCATGACACACTTGGTAATAGTCCATGGACTGTCCAGGTCTATTTCCATTTAGTCTGGTCTTAACTTTCCAACAGTTAGTATCTACTTTATAACATGTTAGCTAGTAACTTCGATTACAAAGCACCGAGTTCCAGTTTGTAGCATGGTTAGTACCCTTAACGTCATATTTGCCTAGGCGCTCTTCTATACTACGTACTAAGGAATGAAATGTTCCTGACCTCGATTTTAGGCCTACACCCGGATGATTCTGTGCCCGCTCGTACTTATTGTTAACCCTTATAAGTGTGTAGGAGGAGCACGGTATATCCTCGGACGATACAAATGGTATGGATCTGCGAATTGTAGAGTTTGTAACATGTCAGTACCGTGTTAGATACTAAGATCGGTCAAGGCTAATCCACTTCAAAATAAATCAAGGTCTATGTGTCCTTAGAGCTGAAATACTGCCTGGTAATCAATTTTCCGCCAGAGCAGCGAGGCTGCGATACATCATGTCCGGAAGCATGGTGAGTAAGAAAGGTCCATGCCCTGATCTTTACCTGGCATATCTCTCAGATGCATGATATACCTAATACCTAGACTCGTGTAGCTCGAAATCAATGTGCGATGGTAACTCTGGAGAATCTTCTGCTCTAGAGACCTGATGGATCCATCCTCGCCGGTCCTCTGAGGATAAAACGCCCTCTTCTTGTTATCCCCTGTTAGTCCCGATGTTCATACTGACCCTTGCATCAACCTCCCCAGCTTCACCCTCTCCAGCGTCTCCAGTCCCGCCTCCACCTTCTGAACTCTCCTCAACCTTCTCCTCCCCACTCTCACCTCTATCGAAGCCAGCCATACCGACATCAATACCAAACCTCCTTCCTCCCATCCCATCGTCCCACCACCCCATACTGAATAGATGGTTATTGAACGGCGTAATCTGCATCAACTCTTCCAGCGTCGCATCCGCAGCTTCTTCAGGTATCATATCGAGGAACTTAGAGTCCGCGGGAAGTGACGCTTGAGCAGCAATACTGCAGGGGTTCTCCGGCAGCAGCGTTTTGGTATCGAAAAGATAGTAGACAATGCAGGCGCAAAGCCACATAGTCAGCAATAAGCCTTCAAGAATTCTGGTCGAGATTGCGGATTGAAAGATGCGTTGGAAGTTGTCGTCGTAAAGAGTGGCATTGGCATGAGTACTATTTGCGGTAAAGTTCTGGTCGCGAAGAGCGGTGTTGTAGAACTGGATGAAGAAGTGGTCGTAGAGGTCGCTGATTTGAGTGGCCAACTGAATCGATCCGGTGGGCGTATCATAAAATTCTGCGGGAGTGCTGTTGAGTGCTGTTTGCCATAGATTACCATTTGGTAGAAGCAGGTCTAGGCGACCTGGTAGTATGCCATACCAGGGAGTCGCTTGAGCAAAGTTCTTCAGCGCGACGAATTCTTCTTGGGATGGCTTAACGGAGGTGACATTTTGTGTCGACAGATCATATAGAACGTCTGCTCGCCCTTGTCTAATATCATAGTCACACGTTATTCCAGAGATATGAGCGGTATCGTTGTGCCAAGTTCCATAGAAGAAAGTGACTGGAGGGCTTGCATGAGGGTTCTCGTTGCGTGATGCGACAGCTTGTCTTAATGCATCATCATTCGGCCAAGAAGAGGGATCCGCCCACTGTTCATGGCTCAAGAGGTCTGCGTATTCCTGATAGGAGAACCTTGTGGAATCTGATTGGAGCTCCACTCCGAAACTCACAAGCCCCGTATCGCAATGGGGACCAGGTTTTGCGCATTTGTAAACAGCAAGCTCGGTGTGGGTAAAGTTCAGCCACGAGTTTCCTGGTCTACCTCCGTACCATTTCCCTCTAGAGTTTGTCTCGTATGGATCGTTGGAACCATTGAGACCGACAGTATACCTGAAACCTGCTGGGTCCATTGTTCTGCAGGTGGTGTTGGACATGATTACGTCTACATTGACGTGGATGGATGAGGCGTTCAGCAACATCGCACCAGTAGGAGAGACAGCGTTGCCGGTGTGTTGCTCTATGTTGGGGAAAACGAAGTTCTTGTATGTTCCTTGTGGATAGCTTCCATATCCCTTGAACAGAAGATTTGCTGCCCACAGAGACGCTTGGCTCCAGGCAGCAAGACCAAGATACCGGTCCACGGGGCTCGAGATGTGGTCCGCGAGCAGTACAACAATATTTTCGGTCCTCTGCACAGGCTGAACAAGAATAAGACCACTGACAATGATGGTCAAGAATGGTGCTAACAGTGCTGAGATGCCGATCGCAAGAAGTGCGCAACGTTTCAGCCTTATCGCCCGATAAGTAAGCTGTACAGGAGCCTTTGACAGGTTGACCTTATACAGAGCCTGCCGAACAGGAACGTCGCTGGTTCTCAAGATACTGTAGGGATCCAGAAGTGCTACAGACCAAGCGAGAGACGAATATAACAAGCCAACTAGCGTCATAGTTGCAGCGGGTATCCATGTCCACGCATAGTGCCAGGATTGGTTCGATGGGGCGTCGTCTAGGCCAGATGCCTTGCGAGAGATGTGATATGTGACTTCAAGGCAAGCAAAGATTGTCAATGGCAGTGCGATCACGGTGACTTGTATGTATGGCGAGAAAGCCATTGGTCTCCACCATCGGGTATCCTCTGGGACCGGAATAGAGCTTGACGAAAGCGCAATCTCGGGTCCGCTACGTTGAATCGAGGATGACTCCCCTGATTTGTGGCTACCAGTTGAGGATGGTTGTGCTAGACTGTTTTCAATCTGACCAAAAGATTGCTCGGCAAGCGATTGAGATTTGAGCTGATCACTTCTATGTACCAGCACAGCCAGAGATGCCAATGTGGTACCAGAGCACGAAGCAGAGGGAAAAGGTGGGAAGACCAAAATGAGAATCGTGCAAATGATCAGCATTGCAAGCCCAGCTTCGGTGATGCGAAGAGCATATCCTCTGAGTATAATACGGAGTTGGGTTGTCCTGTATGAGCCCTCAGCGATCCTTGTTGAATTGGCTCTCAGAAAGCGATTTGCAATCTGACCTGCAGTCGTTGTGTAGAGGCGTTGTGAATCTTGCATCAGTACTTCAGGATTGAGGTATTCCGCTGGGTGCCGAGATAACGATGCCAGAAGTACCGCAAAGAATCCATCGTATGAGTAGCTTCCATGGTTGTATTCGCGGACAATGGGTCCTTCCAGGAGAGTCGAAGCTGCAGCTTGGAGAGAAGTGTTGGAAGCCGACCAAAGATCCCACGGAGATGCGAGACTCTTATTCAATGTCTTCTGTATCTCAACATCTACCAGCAACCCTGCAGAGTCCATAGTGACAAGGGCTTCCTCAATCGTGTGGCTCGGTGTACAGATCAATACTGTAGAGTTGAACGAGTGTACGATCGTGTGCCGATTCCTGGTACTGGGAATAAGTGGAGCACTTGCGTCCACCTGGCCGAAGAAGACGAAGAGTTTTGCGAGGTCGACGTCCGAACATTGCTTGAAGATCACCTTGCCTACTGGCATAAGCTCCCTCTCTCCACTTGCGTATAGTTGAGGCGTCGCGATAAGTGTTGGGCCAGTCGCGCACTCGTGGTCCATCACATCAGCCTCGATAATCCAGTTGTAAACACTGGTTGTAGCTGATGTTGAGTTGACGGAACCGATCTTGCAATCTAGATCCGCGTGGAACACCTCCACAACCGCAGACTTCGATGCACCCGGATCTGCAGATATTGTCAGTCAGGTCTTCCAGGGGCTGTGATCGAGGCTGACCATCTAGAGCAGTCTTGAGATTGAAACTTTCTACAGCGTAATCTGCATTCGTGTTCGGAGGATATTGCATAGACAAATTGCCTGACAAGGTGCTGGAGGTAGCGAGGACGGGAAAAACGTCCACTACGCTGGTATTGAATCGAGCGCCATCGAAAGTACTCGATACCGAGACGGGCGTCCTCTTGTGTATGGTTGTTGACTGTAACACGAAAAGACCTGTAGAAAACACAGTGACGAGGAGGATTGTTAGGGAGCCAACTGTGGATATGATCACAGGCACATGCCGACGCCGTATAGATCCTGACAACACACTCAGCAAGTTGCCAGAGACATAATCCAGGAGAAGACTTTGATCAACCGAGTGTGGTTTTTCGGACATGAGCTTCCATGGCATGAATGCTCTGGTGTGATAGTCGAGCTTGTTCCAGTGAATCGCGAGAATCATCAATACTGGTATAGTTAGACTGTCGTTACAAAGTGGATGGCCCAGGATGTACTACTCATGTCTCACTCTTCTGTACTTACTTGCGGTTGGAAGATACTTCCAGAGATATGATGCGTCTTCTCTTGCGGTGACAAGGCCTTGATTCCTATCTGACAGAAAACGAAGGAGCTCGAGAGCAATGATAAGAGCGGTCAAATATGCGATCAGTCCTAGCAGTGGTCCTCGACGAAGCGGCCACGGTATTGTTGCTCGGTGTTTGCCAGTCCGTCTTCGTAGGATGCTTTCTCCCAATGACTCGGTCACTTGCGAAGTGATCAACGGCGACCTGTCATCCGACGGGGAGACAGCCTCGCTCACGTCCTGGATGGTGTGATCGGAGGGCGGAAAGATTCTTGGAGAAGGCCGCACTAGCCCAGGCTCAACAGATCCAGATGATTGATTGGTTGTCGAGTTTTGGGGTCTTGGTTGGGTGGTCGCTCTTGCCCTTGCAACATTTTCCGCGAAGCAATGATCAGACAGCCTGCTCAACTCGACTGTCTCCCAAGAAGCCATAGCCAAATAGCAAATGTTAATATGCTGCAACTGGAGTAAACTTAAGACCAAAATATAGTCTGATCAAAAAGCGAAGCAAAATGAATCAGATACTGAGCTCGTGGAGGCTGAGCAACATATATGTACAGGTCATGGTAATTTGAGCTCGTAGAAACTCCAGACTGATATGACCTAGAATAGTGCAGCCACAGCAGATTTCCATGATATAGAAGGCGGCAGGAAGCGCGGACGATCAGATGTCCTACGCGCCGGTCGCTTTGAGTACCTAACCACGATCCCCTCAGCTTTTGTTGCATATGGCATCAGACCAATGAGAAGCCTTAGATATGCGCTGCCTCTTGGACCGCAAGCGCTCCCAAGGCTTGATTACTTGCAGCAAGCTTAACGCGCGCCAGGGCATCGGAAAGAAGGAAAGTTGTGGCAGCCTTCTCAAAATAGTGTGCGCAATCACAAGAGTTCACATATACTCCTCTTATATACTGGGTCCTCTTGCAAGCGTTAGCATGATGCAAGCGTGAAACGGATACGGAGCATACCCACAAGGCGAATCGGTGAGTAACACCTGAGATCTACAATTTCGGTGATACACGCCTCATGTAGGCACGGAATCTATTTACCATCAAACAAGATATTAAAACGCACTACTAACAACACTCCAAGGCCTCAACGGTCTGCCATCTTCAAGCTCAACCAAGAACCACAATGCTTCTCTAGCTCTATCCAACTGCCCACTTTCCTCATGAGCTCTAGCCAGCAAACTCCAAGCCTCGCTATCATCCCATCCCTCTCCACTTTTCGTGAGGCTCTGCAACAAAAAGTACGCTCTGTCTCTAGCTGCAAGTCTAGTCTGGACTTCAACTGAAGGCGTGGGATCTTGAGGTAACACTTTAGGGTTTGTGGGTGCTGAGGCGGAAGAAGGAGGAATGATGGAGTTGGGGAGGGGAAGTTCGGCGGGGATGACTTGGGCGTAGATGTCGAGGAGGATGGCGCTGATACCGACGATGGCGGCTGCGTGGTCGGGATAGTGTGACAGTGCTTTTTCGTAGGCGGCGAGGGCGTCGTGAGGGTGGTTTTTTGCTGCTGCTAGAGCGGCGCGCTGTGTTGATGTCAGTATCACGATGAATCAGTGATAGAGAACAGTGAATTCTTACCTCAGCCCAGACGTCTGCCCACAGTCTGTTTGCACTGCGACCACTGCCCCAGCCCTTCTCGTCAAATGCTCTGGCGGAAGAATCCTCTCGGGCAACTGCATGTTGGAAGTCTTCTGCCAGTTTGTGTGCTTCGTCGATCGCACCTTCCGCATCTTCGAAAAACTCGCCGCGTGTGTATTGGCCTGCGATGTGTAGCCAGACTTCAATCAACAGAGATACGTTATGACGTTTTTGTCTAGCTGAAGGATAGTGTGGACGGAGTGCTGCAGATGTGGTCGTTGGGTATGGAGCAGGCAGACGGAGGTCTCGCGAGGGTGATTGATCCGAATGTCGGATTGGTGCAGGTTGCTGGCTGGTTTCAAGAGTATGTGGCACTTCACGCAATAGTCCATTCTGGTCAGATCCATCTGTAGCAGGAACGGCAGGTGCATCGAAGGCGAGAGCCTCCTTCTCAGGGTCTTTCGCGTGGTCGTGGTGATGAAGGTGTTTTAGTGGATGATGGGGTAGATGAAGTTTGTGGTGGTGCTTTTCTTGCGATGTGTTCTCATCGGTGGTGGTCGTTCCTGGTATCGCAGCATTGTTGTTCATAGTGGGAAGCGGTGGCGCATTTTTCTCCAATGCAGGACCATCTGCATTCTTTCTCGTGGACTTCGAGCGTCTGAGTATACTACCACCGACGCTCTTGAATGTGCCTTCCGTCTTCAATGATGGTGCCACAAAGGAAGCCGCTGCGTCTTTGGACGGTGGTGCTACGCCATTGCTCGAAGTGGCAAACAACTTATGATAGAGTGCAAGCACCTGAGAACCAGCGTCGACTGCCGTTTCGGAGTCATCCAGCATCTCAGTAAGAGCCAACTGCGTCAGACGAAGTTGCAGTAATCCTTCCTTTTCTGACTCTTCCATCTGCATGGTAAGGCTCTCGCCCTCCGAGTCTCCAAGCATAATGTCGGCGCCACCAAATTGTTCAAAAGCAATATCACAGAACTCGACTGCATGTTCGTAGTCGCCCCGTGCTGTCAGAAGCAAGGACATGAGATGATAAAGGGGGATCATTTGTCCTTTCTGCACGACGCTATCGGACTCGTCGTCTTGTGAAGAAGCCAAGGCAAACTTGACAATTTGGGTGGCAGGTAATAATTGGCGATTCTCTGCAAGAACGGTACCTAGAAGGAGAGCAGTCTCTGGGTCGAGGTTGCCGTTTGGTGACATCTCGGCAGCCAGTCTCAACGACTTGATAGCCTTCTCTCTAAATTCTGATCGTTGTGCTGGATCGTGAGTCAATCGAGCAAAGTTTGCTTGACTTTCACCAATAGCGCGATAAGCAGCAACAGAGGCCTCGGCCGAGACGAGTCTTCCGGTCGCGGTCTCATCATCAATAGCAGATCTGTCCGGTTGGCGACCATCTTCGTCCTTCCTAGAGACTGTAATAGCCGAACTGGGACGCGGTTGCTTGAGCCAGTCCGATAAGCGCTTTGAGACCTCGAGAGCTTTCTCGCCCTCAGCCTGGAATCCATATCTACACAGAACACCGA
>Ga0268251_10000354_pt1 | contig 14953 bp, 16 predicted proteins | sample AgamicAsMae_FD_200527 | JGI IMG/M metagenome (GOLD analysis project Ga0268251, IMG submission 200527) | Agave microbial communities from Guanajuato, Mexico - As.Ma.e (v2) (version 2) | ecosystem: Host-associated > Plants > Phyllosphere > Phylloplane/Leaf | place: Guanajuato, Mexico | collected...
CTCAACCAGACGGTAAGCCGACGAGGGAGCGTATTGAGGGATCATGTGGCCACTCAATTGGACTGTAGCGAAGGTGAGGCCACGCTCGGTGTTCCACTTGCCCTGAACACCAGAGCCAGCAAGGTCGCCCTGGTTGAGCTCGGAGTGGTAAGGGACAAAGAAGTCGCTCCAAGTTTGAGGACCGTGACTGAAACCTTGAGCGCCGTTGTAAGTCATGTTTTGGATCGCTGCAAGGGTTCCGTTGAAGGAGATGATGTAGTCGAGCATGCCTTGTCCGATGATGACATTGTTGGTATGTTCGATGACTTTGGGCAAAACACTCAATGAGGTGTATTCGCTGGTGTCTTTGCGCAGAATACCACCAGTGCACTCCTCCCATTCTTGAACAGGGGCATTAATGGCTTTCTGAACATCAGTTCTGTTGAAGTAGATGGAGGCACCTTCGGGCAGGTAATCGAAGCTTCCGGGGAAACCGAGGACGTCCCAGAGCAGAGGGCAGGTAGTAGCGACCTGGTAGATGTCGAAGCAAGGGTTGACAAGGCTGACAGCGTTGAAGATGTCGTTCCAGAGCTCACAGCCAGGCATGCTGTAATCTACATTGGGAGGAGAAGGAAGCAGACCCTTAGGAGGGAAGGTGAGAGCCTCCTCGAGGAAAGAGGTGTACCCGCACGTGTCGGATCGGTTGTGAATGTCGTCCATGAAAGTCTGGTTGAGGTTGAACAATCCACTCCAGTTGTCAACAAAAGAAACAGCCGGGATGTCCTGCAGCACAACATCGTAGGAGATCGAAGGGTCGTAGATCATGATACCATGAACATCGTAGAGAGCCGAGTCGTTCTTCTGGATGAAGTTGTTGGCAATGTCTTTGGAGTAAAGTTAGCGAAGATCCTCTCGTCTGCATCTTGAATGTACTGACAAGGGACATAGAAGCCAGCGTAACTCTCGCCAGTAACGTAGACTTTCTTGTGCTGCAGACCGAAAGTCTCGATGAAGTTCTTCCAGAACCCAGCAAATTGTTCTGCGACTTGTTCCTCACTGGTTGCACCAGGAGTGCTGCCCTTTGAACTGAAACCAGTGCCTGCAGGCTGTTCGACCCAGATAACGTTGGTAAGGTTGTTCCAGTTGTAGTTGTTCTTGACCGGAGCGTATGTACCATATTGCCATCTGAAGAGAGGTTTAATTAGCATTTTTCTCATGAAAAATAGTACTCTCGGATACGTACAAGAAAGGTCCATTCTCTTGTAGCAAGCCCTCAAGACTGCTGCATCCCGGGCCACCATTGAGCCAGATGAGAATCTCATCGCTTGCTTGGGTATCCTCAGAAGGGAAGAACCAGAAGTAAAGTTCACTGGCATTTCTCTGAGAAGAGATGGGCATCAGACCAGCATAACTCTCGCCTAGGATATGGTCAGACACATGACGGTAATCCTTTTTACATTCTGCTTACCAATATCGAAATTGACGTCAGGAATCTTGGTGCCATCAACAGCATACTCTACATTTCGTTAGCATGATCTCTACCTGTACAGGCTTGATCACATCCGGATTGATGGTGTGCGAAGCCTGAGTCCAGAACGACACCTGGAATGTTGATACGTACTTGTCGTGTTCTTGTTCTGAGGAATGATGTGGTGCTTCTTCTTGTTGGTAGTCCTCTTGTCCAAACCTACAGCAGGCAGATTCGCAGGCTCACGGCGCATACGCTCGGGAAGCTTCTTGTTGACATGCTGAGGGCTACGGCCGGCAATGGCACTGGCGGCCAAAAGTAGTGTAGAAGCCACAGAAACCTTCATTGTAGTGTCGAGAAACCTAGTGAGAAGTGTTTCCCAGGCTCAGAGAGGGCAAAGGCATTGCTTTATACTCACGGATAGCGAGCCATTGATACGAGCTGCAGCGCCGGATCGCCTGAGATCCGCACAAACAATTGCCTCGCGCGCTATAAAGATGTGTTGATCGCATTGCACAGGATCGCGAACAGATCACCTTGTGCTCCATGAATGTTAAAGCATATCCGTCCTTCCACTACGGGCCTAGCAAAGCGGCTAAGAACGTCACTCCACAGAATAGGAAGCTTGATTGCGATAAGCAAGGGCGCAAGAATTAACGACGTCCATACCATGACACACTTGAATCACTCTGTACTGATGGTCTGGCTGTAGGGCAAGACGAGAACAGAGTTTTGTGGTAGACGAAGTCAGCAAACACAACAAGACAGGAACCTGACTAAGCCTGTTGCATGCTTCAAGGGAGCTTCACGCGTCAGATCAAAGGCATGGGTTTAGATATAACGTGACAGGTCCAGGATAGAAAAAACTCTGAACCTATGATCTCCTGTAGCTGATGTATGTTTGCAAGAAAGGCATCTTTCTCATCAAGAACATCTCTATCCCGATGTTCCATGGATGATAGACCGAAAAGTGAAATGGTCGCATGTAAGGGGGACAACCCTGACATGAAAGTTCTCATAATGCTTATTAACCACTATTGACACAGGACCTCCTCACGTGCAAAGATATGTCATGCATGCAGCTATAGCACTGCACAGTCCTTTCGAAAGGGTAGCAAGATCCAAAGAGCGCGCTATCCGCCTGACATATCTTTGCACGCGTTGAGGTAGAGACAGAACAGCAAGAAAGTAAACATTCAAAAATAAATTTTTATTTCAAGCGCTCATTCAAGTAATGCTATGTTAGGATAAGAGACGAAAGAAAAAAGCGCCAACGCTCAAGCATCCATCAGTGCAAGTCCACAACTCCTATGCTGAAATAAGAAATCATGATGTTCTCGTCATCGTGAGATAATGCAATAAAAAGCAGGACTAGTCCAGCATAACAGGCAAAGAATCGAACACGACTTGGTTGTCCTCGTAGTGAACAATGAATCCGCCTTGGAGTGCACGGCGTAGTGATTGCAAGCGATGGAGCTTCCACCACTTATCGATGCTCATTGAATTCTTGCCAATGTGGACAACCATACGCGAGCCGTATGCTCTGTTGGTGTTTTGGTCGATGGCGTTGCTGTAGCGGGGGCCTCTTGTCGGGTGCTCGACAGTGTTGAGGATGTCGGCGAAGCTGGAATGCAGCTCTTTCTTGTCTTTTCTAGATATGCGTTTGCCGTGTGCTTGCGCGAGAGCGCTGAGTGTATGCTTGAGCTGGTGCTCCTGGCGCCACACAGTGTAGCGCTTGATCATGCCCTTGGCAGTCGGATCCGGTTCTTCGTCGTCGTCTTCGTTGGCTTGCTGTTCCGGTTCTTCATCTTCTTCCAATTCTGACCAGCTCTTTTCGAAAAGAAGAGCGATGTTCTCACCAGCAGCAATCACGACACTCGAGTCACTAGACTCGAGCTGCTCGACGAAAGCCTCCATAGGCTCTTCGCTTGTGTCTTCCATGCCCTCGAATTGTGTAGCAAGGAAACCCCACTCCTGCAAGGCAGCGGCTACGACGTTTCCGTCATCAGCTGCTTCGACAGAGTGACCGTCAGACTCGATGATCTCGAGGTAGAAGTCCATGATCTCTTGTGTTTCATCCAGGCCGACACCGCCGTAGAAAGTGGCTATTCCAAGAGTATGAATGGCGGCGACCATAACAGACGACGACTCGGAAGACGCTATGATACCCTTGAGGGGACGAATCATAGCGTCGTAGATGGAGTCGGAGGGTTCGGTGATGATCAACAGACTCAAGGCTTTGAGGGCTAGGGCGGTTTCGTTGTCTGACTGACCACCTTTGGCGCATTTGACGAGAGCGGGGACCAGTTCACTGAGCTTCGGACGGACGTGACGTTGGGCGTAATGAGCCATGAGGAGGTGAGAGAGGACCGAGAGACTCTCTTCGCGGCCTTGAACACTGCTTCTCTTGCGTTCGATGAGATGCTCCATACGCTCGTTCAATTGTGCAACCCAGGCATCCTCGGGCGCGTCGATGTCTTCGGGTCGGAGTTCGTCGAAAGAGTTGACACTGGTAAGAAGATCAGCAAACCAGATGATGCAAACCAGACTAGACTAGACACATACCTGAACTGAGTTGTCGAGTCACTGAAGTCAGCCTCATCGTCCGAGGCCTGGCGACTGGCGACTCTTGAGCCGGCTCTCGAGGCGTTGGGTGAGTTTTGCTTTGAGCTGGCGGCAGAGCCCATGGCCTGCTTGGCTTTCGCCTTTTTTGACAGCGTTTTGCCGCTCTCGAGGAGCACTTGCTTGCGCAAATCGTGCATCTTGATGTCTTCGGTGTGTGTAGCGGGAAGTGTAAAGGTGGCGGTGTGAAGAAGAGGGGTCGCTTATAATAGTGCGGCTAGTGATGCGGGTTACTGTATGGGAGTCGAGACGTGGCGAATATTGAGAGATGGTTGAGGCAACTTCACTTCCATTAGATGCTACAGAAGATAGGTCCTTAGGCTTAGTCAACAAGGAAAGTTGGACAGTGGGAAACAAGGTGGAGCGTGACTATTATGCGAAAGACTTTTCCCGCAAGCGCCTGCCCGCGCTCTGCAGCCTCCAAGAAGACTTGAGTCCAACTCACACGTCATAGGTCAGCAGCGCTTGGGCCTTTCACGTGTCAATGAACAATGCTCGAGTCAACATTTGAATGCCAGACGACTGCCATGCCTCTTTGAACGCTACTTCTATGTACACATTATTACTTGTTCATTGGACTTTCCCTCTCGTCGTCTTGCTTCGCCTGTTCATCAAGAACCTGGAGGAGGGCGGGGTCCGATGATCTGGCGTCGTCCACCAAATCCAATCCCACTGCCCGAGCTGGAACCTCGGTTCTGGCTGTCTCCTCCCATGTAACCATATTGATGCACATCCCAGCTCTGCCCTGCGCCGCTTCCTTGGCTCGAGTCTTTGGCTACATCCTTAGTAGCTTGCTGGTTAGCTTCCCATTCTCGCTGCCTCTCTCTTTCGCGTTCCATCTCGCGTTCCAAGAGTGACTTAGATGCCCATCCACCCGCCTTAGTCATCTGTTGTGAGGCCATCCGACGATCTCTGTCATTCTGTTCTTCGTATGTTGAAGTGTAACCCATCTCTCGTGGCTGGTGAGTGACAGGCTTTGACGACACCGGTGCTGGGTTTTCAGCAAGGTAGCGGTCTGTACGTGTCGGCGCTGGTGAAGCAGGACGATATGCTGAAGGATCCGGTAGAGGACGGGGACCCGCCGGGGAGGCTGTACGTTCAGGCAGCATTGGTGCTTGCCTTGTCGCTGGTGTCGGAAGAGGTCTTGATGAACCGCGAGGCATCTCAGGCGCAGGCATCTTCCTGTTAAGCACTTCGTCCTCTATCGGTGCCCAAGATACGTCGCTATCCTTTGGTGAGGGCGCTCTAGGTATGGGATCGGCTTCCTGTTCCGATCTTGCAGTAGAAGGCCTTGAGTGGATACTGTTCTGACGCACGCGCTCCTCACGCTCCTGTTGATACTGACGCTCACGCTCTCTAGCCTCTTCGAGTTGTTTCTCAAGTTCGCGAACTCTCAACTTTTCGGGCGTGTCTTCATGTGCGCTAGATCTGCGGGCACCTTGATCGGCTTGATGTTGACTCAGATGTTGCCCTTTCAGATCTGCCTCGTGCTCTTTTTGACGAGCTTCTTCCTGAGCTTTCCATCTGCGCTCTTCCTCCTCCCATTCTCGCTTTTGCTCCAGAATCCGCTGTCTTTCCTTTTCTCTTGTGCGACGGGCTTCTTCTTCCCACCTCTGTTCTTCGGCAATTCGATCGCGCTCTTCCTCGGCCTCCCGTTCGTGCTGCTTCTTGTATTCGGCTTCCTCGGCCTCTTGTCTGAGGCGCTCTTCTTCCGCTTCCCTCTCACGACGTCTCTTTCCAAAATCAGATTCTCCCTGTCCAGGAACGTGAGGCGCAGCAGTGGTGATTTGTCTTCTGCCACCAAACATGACTCCCTGATTGCCTTGACTAGCTCCGCCCATATATCCATACTGAGCGATATTCCATGCAGGCGCAGTGTTTCCTCGATCACCTGCTTTGGTCCAGCTACTAACTGTGCCTCGAGGTGATTTGAGACCGTTGTCTGTTGCGCTTGAGCCGGAGAAGCCTCCACTGAGAGCAGGACTCATAGATCTGGACGAGGGGACAGCGAACGAAGGCTTGGCAGAAAGGGGGCTCGGAGCGACCGGTCGGGCATTCCTTGTAGCGGAACCAGTAGCGGCGGGGCTCAAAGTTGCACTCCTTTGTGGGCCGATTGTGTTGGGGAAGTTGGCCGGGCTGACAGCATGAGCAACGCGACTAAAGGCGCTGATGCATTGAAGGACTTGGGCAGGATCCTTGGACTCGAACAAGTCGACGGTAAGGAAACGATCGTGAGCAGGCATGTTTAGCGGAGGGGCTTCGCAGGCCCGCAGGAAATGCGAAATGTTTTCCATCTGGACAAAGGGCATGGCGGATCTTTTGAACTTGAGTCCTGGAGCAGGTAGAGCTAGGTTGGCGAGTCTGCACAGAACAACACCATCCTTGAGTACATCCTGCAGAAGATCACCAGATGGTAGTGTTTCGCCGAGCGTTTGTTCGATCCACGAGCGGATTTCGTTGGCGGCTTGCGGAGTGTATTTTGACATGCGCAGGTTGCGCATGTCTTGGTCCAGCGACGACACAGAAGCCATGTTGGAGACGAAGACGGAGGTGGGTTGGTGATGGAGGGGTAAAGGAGGGCCTGTGAGATTGTTAATGTTTGGGCGCGGACAGCGGACTGCATTGCATTGCTTCGCGTCTGTGCATGCATGCGCCTCGGCCGCGTTTCATCCCGAGAACGTCATCAAATTCGTGCCTCGTGCAGTCTTCCAACTTGGACATGCGCCGTTGCCTCTACAACTCGATTTAGACCTCCTTAAGATATTATGGCAAAGCAACCGGGGGCCATCAAGCAAGCTTGGTACAAATGGAAGGCCTTGCGTCTTCCGTGGCGGAAAAAGTGGCTTGTCGGTATGTTCAAGAAATTGTCAAATCACCGCCTTGACATAGCTGACCAGATATAATTGCAGGCGCTGATCTTTCCGGCAACACCTTCTGGGAGTTCAAGGATGCCATCAATGCTGGCCGAATGAGAAGAATTGTCCAGTACAGCACTCAGGGGCATTATGCTGATGTCAAAATCTCGCGTACGCCACTCAATTGACTGTATTCATCTAGATGTATCTATTCTAATCCCGAGTCTTTGTAGCACAATGGCATCAATGGTTGCGCCAGGTTCGCCCTGAAGCTCCTACAATCCAGGAGCAACAGCTCGAAGTCACTCGTCAATCTCAGATGCGGCAGCTGGCTGCTCAAGCAGACGCCCGCTGGGCTGCTCAGGAGTCCTTCTTGGATGCACCATCAAAGCAACAACCAGCACCAGCTATCGGCGTGAAGGATCCCGCAGGATATATGCACCAGAATCAGACCGAGCCAACTGAGAACGAAGGTGTGAGAAGTGCGGTAGGTGATGCAGGCGAGGTCGATGCTTCGACCGAGGGGAGAACCAAGGACGACGGCAGATTCAAGGGTAGAACCAAAGACAAGGAGGCAAACCCATGGAAGCAAGCACGGGGTAACCCAGGAGACGACTGGCAGCCACAGAGTTGGAGTCCTGGTGTCGGCCGTAGATAAGGGCGTTCATCTCGCTACATTGTACTATTACTGTATTCAACTATATTTCTTGTAGTTCTCGAGAGTTTCCAGAACGTCTTAAGCAGTAGTGAACCGGAAATAGCAACAGTAAACAGCCCTACATCTTGCCAAGGGCCGCGGAGGGCGACGGAAGGTGTTCAATAAGGCGATGAGGACACGCGGCAAAGAAGGAAAGAGAGGACTATGGAAGCGGTGGGACAAAAGCAACAGAAGGCAATAGTGCTGTAGTTGGGCAGGCAGCAGACGAGCAGAGAGCGCTGACGAAGTGGGGTGGGTGAAGAATTGTAAAACGTGAGGCTGGCTGGTACCTTTGTCGAGCCAATTTCTCCAGGACACCTGCGCCACAACTTGTCCGAGTGCTCAGTGTACGTGCTGGCTTTAGACCCTTTCACATCATATCATTTTCGCCCGTCGACCAACTTTCCTGCTCCATTGTCTCGGACGCTTGTCGCCGCTCCCACACCTTCTGCGCTTTCTTTGTCGCCTTCTCCATCTGTATCCCTCCCCCCGGTGCAGCAGTGCGCCCTCCACCGCCACGATTCCGCTCCCCTCAGCACCAGCAAACACCGCCAAGCTGTCTTCTACACTCTTGCAACCCACCTCCGGCCTTAGCTTTGCCGGAGACACGAATCGCCCGCCGAACCAGAGGAGACATTCAGAAAGAGCAGCTTCCAGCATGGACACCAAGGCAGCACGGAGGAGACGGTCTAGCAGTCTGATGTACACCGAGCCCCCTGAGTCGCTGGAGCACATCAGCGACCAGGCCGCTCTGCCCAACCTCAACTCGGAATGGGTCAACGCCAAAGGTTTGTAGCCCTGTCCCTGTCGCTCCTCTGTTAAAATCGCATCCTGACACGTTTCTCCCAGGTGCCTGGGCCATTCATTTCGTCCTCATTGCTCTGCTCAAAATCATCTTCGACATCGTCCCCAACATCTCCCAAGAAACCTCATGGACCCTCACCAACATCTCATACATGGCCGGCTCATTTCTCATGTTCCACTGGGTGCGAGGTGTGCCCTTCGAGTTCAACGCCGGTGCCTACGACAACCTCAACATGTGGGAGCAGATTGACAGCGGCGACCAATATACCCCCGCCAAAAAGTTCCTGCTCAGTGTTCCCATTATTCTGTTCCTTGTCAGCACTCACTACACGCATTACGACATCACCTACTTCATGATCAACTTCATGGCGACCCTCGCTGTGGTTGTACCGAAGCTTCCTGCTGTGAGTCGTTCTGCCAATAGCTTCTAGAACCCTCCTCTGACCAATTTGACAGCTTCACCGTATGCGCATCGCTCTTTTCAACCCCGACGTGGATGATCGATGATCCATATCTTTCGCACTATTCTTTTCCTTTCTCAAGTCGACGCCAAACTTGGCCCCGCATTCCTTGACCAAAGATACCAAATAATACTGCTTCATCTGCCAGAAAAATCAAATGAACAAATCACTGGCTCTCCCAAAGTCCTCTATTCCGGTCGGTACGCCGCCGTTGATAGATCTGTCCTCGATCATGGTCCTTAGCCAGTCCGTACACGCAGACTAACCATGCCAAATCATACGCCAGTCACCTCTCAAGCCTATCGTGCTGTGCATTGGTCACCTTGCAAACGACTCCCGTATGTGCTCCTCTGTCACACATGTCTCATCAAGACGATGCCCGAATGCAACAACAAGACATGTCACGAAAGAATAAAGGCAAGATGAGATAGCCTGACCATCAGGTATGGTAGCAAAAGCATAGTAAGCCGGTCTCATGTGTTTAGGTAGAGTCCTGGTATATCAACAGTTTGGTATCCGAAGCTCGTTCTGCGCGATTGATCCAGTCCCGTGAATGCGCTCTGCACTGAGCTGAAACTAGGAGATTGTTTGGTAAGGTAGCCGGGCGTATAGAGGGCACGACAAGACTATGCTCAAAGAAGAGTAATATAGAGAATACGCGATCCAGCAGGGTAGACAATGGCATATCACGACAAAAGAAGGCAAGAAGGTGGAAATGAAATTACTATCACATTAACGAACTCTAGCAGACCAGGCGGAGCCGAAGCTGTAAAGACCATAGGCAGCAAGAAGACTCAGGCCAATGGGAAGAGGCTTTCCGGACTTGATTGCTCTAGGGATACTGCTTCCAGCGAGCACAACGCTGGCCAGCAGAGCCAACTCGACGCCGTAAGGTTGACGGTTGGAGATTCTCATGGCACCGAGGGCGTAGAGGGCACCGACCGAGCAGCCGGCAGCGATGGAGGGGACGGAGCCAGTTCTAGCAAAGATTGGATCAGTTTGGTGGTGGCTAGTTAGAGATTTGCGTGTGTTCTGCTCGTACCTGACATAGCCAGTAATGCCGCCGCCAGCAGTCAGGGCAGCGAGGATGTATGCAACGTTGTCGAGGCTCTGTTAGGTGTTAGTACAACCGGCAATTGATCATCTATCGTGTCGAGAAGAAATTACCATTTTGTTCGAGTGGTTTGACGTGATTCTGGCTAGTATGAAGTAGTGTCTGGAAGGGATGTATATAGACGGGTGGAAGGATGGTCGAGTAGGCGGGGGAGACGACATGGAGCTCGGAGGTTGTGACGCGGCATCGTCCGTGCGAGCATGCCGGCGAGCTTCAGCAACCTGGCCATTCGACTTGCTGCTCTCCTGCAATTGCGACCCAAGAGCATACCGCCTCGACGTCTACCACCTGTCTTGTCTCGAATTCCCAAATCACATCTCGACCAGCCGATTCTCCATACCAAGCAGAACATATCTTCGTTCATACTGCATCCACACGACACGCTTCCCAGCTCAACACCTTGATCATGGCTCCCAAGAAGAACGCCGCCGCTGCTCCCGCTCCCTCGATTATTCCTCCTTCGACAGCCAAACCTGCTCACCGCCAGACATCTGCTTCATCCCAGCCCACCAAGCCCCTTCCCGCATCTGTAAAGCCCACCTCGGTCAAATCTACCGTCCGCAACTCGTCAGATGCTCAAGAGATCGCTTTGGCCGTGTGGGACCGCTATGTTCAGGACACTCCCCAGCGTGTCAAGCTGATTGACGTCTTCATGACCTTCCTCATCTTGGTCGGCGTTCTCCAATTCCTCTATTGTGTCATTGGTGGAAACTACGTACGTCCAAGCCCCCTTGTCGCATCCTCAATCTCTGGCTGACCACGACATGCAGCCCTTCAATGCTTTCCTCTCCGGCTTCTCTGCCACCGTCGGCCAATTCGTCCTTACTGCCAGTTTGAGAATCCAGACCAACCCCCAAAACAAGGCCGACTTTGGCTCCATATCACACGAAAGGTACGTTCTTCTACACACAGGCACTATTATATCTGTCTAATATGGGCACAGAGCTTTCGCGGATTATGTGTTTGGAAGTCTGATTCTGCATTTCTTCTGCGTCAACTTCATCAACTAAGGCCATACCAAAAGTTTCCTTTTGCATCTTTTGTCTATTCCTTTCTAAGCGCCATGCATTTCACAATCCGAAATGTCAAACCCTTCCGCGTGTACCCAGAATCAAAAGCGTCTACTGGCTCTTAAGCCCAAACTCCTCTCTGACTGCGTCTCCGAGACGCTTGATGGCCTCCTCGATCTTCTCGAATGGCGCCGCTGCGTATGTTGATCTGAAGAACATGGTGTCGTGCTTGGCCTGGCTGTCTGCGTAGAACCACGAGCCCTTCATGACCAATGCGCCGTGGTCGACGATTGTCTGGAAGATCTTCTCTTCGAGCTCTGCGATCGACATGTTTTTGTGGTCAGGGTGCTTCTCATACTCGATTTGAAGCCAGTGCTGTCATGTTATTAGCTTCGTTTCAATCACCATATCACGATAAAATTACTTACGAACATGCCAGCCATTGGCGGCTTCCAGCTCATGACCTCCTTGGGCAGATACTTCTCGCAAGCTCCAAGCATGACGTCTCTTCGCTGTGTGTACTCCATTCTGATGTGAACGAGCCAATCCAAGAAACCTGCGTGACCCCAGTGCTCGTCTAGCAGCTTGAAGAGAACCAGCTGACTGATACCACTAGGTGCTTGTGTGCTGACATCAATGTGCTTGATAAATCTGTCGACGATCTGCTGTGATGCTGTGATCCAACCAACTCGCGCTCCAGGAGCAACGACCTTTGAGAATGAATCCATACGCATGACACGGCCATCTGTGTCCAATGACAAGAACGAAGGCACCAGCGACTTCAAGAACTCGGCATGAGTCTTTGGCGGCGGTACATCTGGCGAGTCCGGACCTGTGTATGGCTGCATCTGCAAGAAGTAGTATGGCTCATCCTCCAGAATGTAGATGTCGTGCTTCTGAGCCACCTTGTAGACGTCTCTGCGTCTCTGCTCGCTTTGAGTGGCTCCAGTGGGGTTCTGGCCTGTGGGAACGGTGTAGAGCAGGAAAGGCTTTCTGGCACCGCGAGCTGCTTCGTCCCAGTTGCTCAGAATATCATCGAGAGATTCGGGGAGCAGACCTTCGTCGTCAAGACCGACTCCAACCATGCGTACACCCATGGGTGCTGCAGTCTCAACAGCAGTTGCAAAGGTGTAGTCCTCGGTCAAAACGACATCGCCACGCTGCACGAACATTCTCAATGCAACATCCAGAGCAGATGTCGACCCAATCGTCATGTTGCAGTACCAATCTTGGTAAGGAGGGTTATGCACAATCTCGGTATGCTCAATCAGATAACGCAACAACTGCGCAGATCCACTGCCTTGGCCATAGTTGAACGCAGTAGTGATGTCAAACAGACTCTTGTCGTCCGCCAAATCTGACTTTCCAGCTGTGAGCACAGCACCGTTTTCACGCGTCTCTTTCTCTGAGAAATGCCCGATTTGAGGCACCTTGATGGATAGTTCGTCAAAGGGGAAGTATTCGGCCGAGGGCAGACCGCCGCCTAGGGAGATGATGCCGGGTTTCTTGAGGTATTTGGCGGCGGCTTTGAGGGAGTTGCCTTTGCGTGATGAGGCTTCGATGTTCAGGTAGTCTGTGATCTGGATTAGCTATGACCTCGCATTGGCTGTCTAGACTTGTACTTACGGTCCCATCTTCTAGCCTTGGGCTTGTGGAGGTGGTGCTTCTCGCCCTTGAATTGCTCGACATTGGCTACGGCGGCGACTCCAGCAATCAGTTTTCCAGTAGCTTCGCGTCTCTTGGAGACATCTTCGAGTGTGAGAGGGTTTGGGATGGTGATGGCGGTGGTATCGTCAATGGCCTGAACATCAACGTCGATTGCGCTTGGAGGTGACATTTTTGGTGTGATTGTTTCAACCAATATAGAGAAATTGAGATGTATAACAAAAGACAAATAGTATAGACAACAATTTAAGGTCAATCGAGATATGTATATCTACTTGACTCACAGATGCGCCTTGCGCCCAGCGCCCTTGTTTCTACAACGAACTTTGTCGACTTTACGCCATGCGTCACCTCCGGCATCGCTGCATGGTGGATTCGTCCCTGATACGACCTCGGCACCCTGGTGGTCTGGGGTATGTTCGGAGCATCAACAGAAACATGTCAAAAAAATTATTGTTGCAAATCATGTCAGGGATCGCGTCGCTTGGTCGAACTGTGGTGATTGAATTGAATACGATAATGATCGCAGCCATTATCGATGCCCGTCCCTAGCTTAATATGGTCCCCTCGAAACAAGTCGCTCTCTTCAGTACATTCATAGACGTTCATCAGAACAACCTCGATGTCCCTCGTTCACCGCTGTGCAAGCCCGATGTGAAACGTGTCGGACGCTGTTGCAGCTGCATGTAGCCATCATGCGTCCGATTCCGTCTTCAGGATCCAAGATTTGCTGTTGAACAGCCAAAATTGGCTGGATCTGGTAGTCAGGCAACTGTGATCCTGGAAAGTCGTGGCATGCGCATCTCCACCGACATCTCGTCGGAGTACGTGCTGTATCTGTCCCAAGACGTTGAGATGCAGGAGATTTTTTGTTGCGCTGACGATGCAGATATTCGCATCTCGCAAACACATACGTGTCTCTGTCTAGCCGCGCGCTGATTCTTGTAAGCCGATTGTTTGGCCTTCGTCGCTTCATGCCAGTCCGAATCTCTTGTTAAACTCGTCAAAGAGTTTAGGAGTGATTTCATCGCTGCTGTTGCCATCGACACTCCAGAGAACACCAAGCTTGTCATAGTGCTCGAGCAGAGGCTTGCTGGTTTCTTCAAACTTCTTCAGACGGGCCGTCCAGGTCTTTGGGCAGTCGTCGTCTCTTTGAACCAGGGGCTCGCCGGTCACATCATCTTTACCTTCAACCTTGGGTGCGTTGAAGGTAGTGTTGTATACTCGACCGGACGCGGCGTGGATCCATCGGTTGCAGATGCGATCGAGAATGACCGAAGTAGGGGTGTTCAACTGGACAACAAGGTTGATGGGAACGAGTTTGTCGAGTTGAATGGCCTGCTCGACGGTGCGAGGGAAGCCGTCGAGGATGAAAGAGGCGTTTGGCTGATCACTGAAGTCATATGGACCCTGGTGTAAGGCTGTGGGAGTGACATAATCGTCTTGAGAAGATGTGAAGGCGTCGACGGGGTTGAGAGAAGAAGCCACGGAGTTCATGACCAGAGGCTTCTGTGCGGTAGACGGAGTGAGCCACCCTTTTGTGGTCAACTCATTCGTGATGAGGCGCAAGATGGTCGAGTCGGGTACAAGCGAGCCTGCCTTCATGAGGGATTCGGCCTGGATGCCTAAGCGTGAAGAGTTAGCATTTGCTGCGTCATAGATGTACGAGCAATTGTACCGAGCGGAGTTCGTCTGCGAACGTTGTCTCTCAAGAGGTCTCCAGAGCTGATCGAGGACAGTTGAGGGAATCGCTGGAGCATGCGCTCAGATTGTGTGCCCTTGCCCACACCAGGGGCGCCGACCAAGATGATACGGGCGGCTTTGCGGAGTTGCATCGTGTACGTGTCGTGATATGAGAGAGTGTATGGAGTTGGAGGGTAGAAATAGCCGGACAAGACGGCTAAGCGACGTTTGCGACCTCGAGTGCAGAATCGAAGTTTGGTAAGGAAGGAGAAAGTCTACAGCAGTGCTTGCCAGAGTAGCAAAGAGAGGGACTCGGGATGCGGGAGGTTGGGAGACGCAGCAATCAGCGAGCACGAAGGAACAATTGTTCGGATACTTGAAATGACCCGTCACCCGGCTTCGGCATTGCGGGGCAGGAACTCGTACACAAGCCTCGGTCCGTGCGTCACATGTTGCCTTCGTTTGCCAACATCGGTAGCTCGGCTCAACCACTGTGTACAAAAGGTTGTGCAGTGTGCAGCTTGTGCACAGGCGACGGGGGTATGCTAACCTAAGTCCGCAGCGCGCAAGAAGTCCGTCGAAGCCGTGGAAGTTT
>Ga0268251_10000358_pt1 | contig 14886 bp, 12 predicted proteins | sample AgamicAsMae_FD_200527 | JGI IMG/M metagenome (GOLD analysis project Ga0268251, IMG submission 200527) | Agave microbial communities from Guanajuato, Mexico - As.Ma.e (v2) (version 2) | ecosystem: Host-associated > Plants > Phyllosphere > Phylloplane/Leaf | place: Guanajuato, Mexico | collected...
CTTTTGTGCCTGCCAACTGACTGATTTATCTAGGAACCGGTGTCATTGTCGTTTCTCCCACCCGCGAACTCGCTCTTCAGATCTTCGGTGTTGCCCGCGAACTCATGGCCCACCACTCGCAAACCTTCGGTATCGTCATTGGAGGAGCCAACCGCCGCGCCGAGGCCGAGAAGCTGGTCAAGGGTGTCAACTTGCTTATCGCTACCCCCGGGCGTCTGCTCGATCACCTGCAAAACACCCAGGGCTTTGTCTACAAGAACATCAAGGCGCTGATTATCGATGAAGCTGACCGTATTCTCGAAGTCGGTTTCGAAGACGAAATGCGCCAGATCATCAAGATTCTGCCCAAGGACGAGAGACAGACCATGCTCTTCTCGGCCACCCAGACAACAAAGGTCGAGGATCTAGCCAGAATCTCGCTACGACCTGGTCCCCTCTACATCAACGTCGATCACAGGAAAGAGCACAGTACCGTCGAGGGTCTGGAGCAGGGCTTCATTGTCTGCCAACCCGACATGCGTTTCCGTCTGCTCTTCACCTTCCTCAAGAAACACCCCAAGAAGAAGATCATCGTCTTCTTCTCGTCATGCAACTGTGTCAAGTACTACGCCGAACTTCTCAACTACATCGACCTGCCCGTGCTGGATCTCCACGGCAAGCAAAAGCAACAGAAGCGCACCAACACATTCTTCGAATTCTGTAACGCCAAGCAGGGCACTTTGATCTGTACCGATGTTGCAGCACGTGGTCTGGATATCCCTGCGGTTGACTGGATTGTGCAGTTCGACCCTCCGGATGACCCCAGAGATTACATTCACCGTGTCGGTCGTACTGCCAGAGGAGCCAACACCAAGGGCAAGAGTTTGATGTTCTTGCAGCCCAACGAGGTTGGTTTCTTGAAGCATCTCGAGGAGGCTCGTGTGCCTTTGACCGAGTTTGAGATGCCTGAGAAGAAGGTTTTGAACATTCAGAGCCAGTTGGAGATGCTGATTGGCAAGAACTACTACTTGAACAAGGTAAGAATGTGTGAATCTCTACTGTCAATGACGACAACGCTAACAAGAGTTATTACAGTCGGCCAAGGACGGCTACCGATCATATCTCCAAGCATACGCATCGCACTCTCTGCGCTCAGTGTTCAACGTCAACGAACTCGACCTGGTCAAGGTGGCCAAGAGTTTCGGCTTCAACACACCGCCACGCGTGGACATGCAACTGGGCTCGAGCATGAAGATGGAGAAGAAGCAGGGAGCCCGTCGTGCCTACGGCAGCCAACCCAGACAAGGCGGCAACTACAAGCGCCAACGTCAGGAGTAGATGGATCCTTGAGAGAAAAATATGTTTTTGTTGGTGGCAGCATTTATTCAAACACGGCTTTCTGGTGGTATAGCGGGCGTTTCGAAAAGTGGCATTTGTACAGGTTAACCGAATCTGATTATTTTAACAAAATTCCGCTTTGCCTTTGCAATGACTAGTGATGTTAATTGATGGTTCTGATGATGATTATCAAGACGACAGGTAGTATTTGTATGAATACGCAGCCAAGAATGGCGGAGATGACGGCGTCGCGGGTTGATGGGAAGCGCGGGAGTCTTGGATGTGCATGACCAAGTGCAATTCAAGATTATTGAATCCAAAGCGACTCGAAACTGGGAACTTCTGGAAAGCTTCTCTATCTCACGCTCCTTACTCCTGCTCCGACGACAGTCTTGTACAGTCTATTCTTGTGCACTACAGCGCTCTGCATATCTTCGACTCTCTATCCGCGTTTCAGTCGCCAGCTCTTCCCCTTTCGACACCCGGAACACAATTTCTACCAGCCAAAGTCAACAATTTCTACAGCCTTCGACTTGTACCACCATAATATGCACTGAGACATCACACGCAAGGACATCTACAAGGACCCGTCAGGATGCAGATGGTGGAAGAAGAGGAGGCGCCGAGGTCCTTGTCGCCAATGACGCGGTCCCGTCTGGGAGAAGGACACAGCCAACCCTCGTCTCCCCTACGCGCTACCTTTACGCCTACACTGCCCACGCCCGCCGAAGTCACCCTGTCCAATGAGCTGCTCCGACCGCCCACCGCCGTCTCTGTCCACTTCGGCCCTCCGACTCCTGCAGACTTCAACCTGCCCCCAACAAAAAGCTTCCAGAATGGCTCGGCCATTCGCTCCGTCTCGGCTACCAGCCCTCGACCCAGACCCTTCGTCTTGCGCCATGACTCGGATCCTACCATGCGAACACCGCGCAACAGAGATGCCAGTGGAGGCAGTGGCACCATGACTCCGCCAGAAAGAAGACCGGGATTGGGAGATGATCATATGGAAGGTGCAGATGAACACGGCCGCCAGGGCTCTTTCTTCTCCCGTCTAAAGGCCATGGCTACACCCACCCACTCGCGTCATCCGAGCGAATTCACAAATGCTTCGGTCCTCATGACTCCTACCGAAGAGTTGGATGAGCCGCATTTCCCCATATACTCGCAGTCGCAGCATGATGGCAGTGAAGCAGAGGGTGATATTGAGGAAAGTTCCATGGACGAGGCTCACGAGAACCACGAACCTCGCCAAAAGCGCAAGGCCAGGAGGAAGATGGAGAAGACTGCCTCTGCTGGCCCTTCCACACCACGAACCCCGCGCTTTCCTTCTTTCCTCCGTGACCATGCAGATCGTACTCCACGTTTGCCTCGCAGAGCCACAATGACTGATATTCCTGAAAATTCGAGAGCAGGCGTCAGCGAGGATGAAGGTCGTGATCGTCTTGCCAAGAGCGCTTGGAGGCGTGGGCTCGAGGGTGCAAGAGGTCTAAGTTATGCCCCTCGTAGCAGCAGACCGACAAACGATGCTGCCGAGCAATCAGACTCGAATCGTCCGCCCACCGCGAGGAGATTTACCGGCTTTGGTGCCCTCGACGGATCCGCCTCCCCTTGGCGAGGTCGCGGAGAGCGTCAACAAAGCACAAGCGCTCAAAAGTGGAAACAAGTCAAAGCTGGTTTGAAACTGCTTGGTCAACGCAAAAAGGACGAGCGAGTCAAAGTGGATCACCAAAAGTCCACCGAGCTCATGGCCGAGCTGCTGGCCGGCTCCCCTGCCGCCATCTTCTTGGCCAGTATGTATCAGCGCGACGAACACGGTCGACGCAAGATTCCTGTCTTGCTCGAGCAACTCAAAATCACCATTCCATCCAGTCAGAACCGCGAGAGCAAGTCTGGCGATCGTCATATGGTCTTCACCATCAATCTGGAATACGGAAGTGGACCGTCACGCATGTCGTGGACTATCCACCGCTCTCTCAGAGATTTCAGCAACTTGCATCTCAAGTACAAATTCCAAAGCCAGTCGGAACGTTACTCAATACTCAAGACTGAAGACCGCTCGAAAGCAAAGATTCCTCGATTCCCGAGAAGTGCTTTCCCGTACCTTCGTGGTGTGAGAGGTTTGGCTGATGACGAGGAAGAAGAGGACGACAACGCCATAGCCGAAGCAAGCGGTCCCGATGGCGAAGCAAGTGGACCTGAACGACCTGGAATGAAGAAGCGTCGTAGAACGTCTTTTGCTCTTTCCAGACGCAAGTCCAGCACCGGTCATGCATCTGGTGCCGAAAATGGCGATGCCACTCGAGCTGGCAGTATTGTTGGTGGAGGCGCAAAGGCAAAGGATCTATACAACGAGCGTCAACGCAGAAAGTTGGAGAACTATCTGCAGCAAATGATCAGATGGCTCGTCTTCCGTCCTGACAGCACACGACTGTGCAAGTTCCTTGAGCTTTCCGCTCTGTCTTTGCGCTTGTCGGTGGAGGGTGGTTATCATGGAAAGGAGGGCTTGATGTCCATCATCTCCAAACCCAACATCGACCTGCGTAGAAGGCCAGTCACTGGGTCAGTTTCTGCCTTCAAGCGAAATGCTGAGCCCAAGTGGTTCATGATCCGCCACAGCTACATAGTTGCCTTGGATAGTCCCGAGTCGCTGGAGCCGCGCGAAGTCTTCCTTGTCGACGGCGATTTCACCACCGACAAAGCTAGCAAGAAACGCTTGAGAGATCAAACAGCAGAGGAGCTGGCCAAAACTGCCGGCAATGCCACACAACCTAAGCATCATATCCTTCGATTGTACAACTCGGAGCGGAAACTGAAGATGTTAGCCAAGAACGAGCGTCAGCTGGTGCAGTTCAACGAGTCGATTGACTACATGGTGCGAAACACGGTTTGGTCACTGAAACATCGCTTCGATAGTTTTGCCCCGGTCCGCAAGAATGTCTTTGCTCGCTGGCTGGTTGACGGCAGAGATCACATGTGGCAGGTTTCGAGAGCTATTGACAACGCCAGAAGCTTTGTATACATCCACGACTGGTGGTTGAGTCCCGAGTTGTACCTGCGCAGACCAGCTGCCATTAGTCAGAAGTGGCGACTCGACCGTCTGCTCCTACGCAAAGCTCAAGAAGGTGTCAAGATCTTCGTCATCGTCTACCGCAACATCGAATCCGCCATCCCCATTGACTCCGAATACACGAAAGCCTCCCTCCTGGACCTTCATCCCAACATCTGCGTCCAACGTTCGCCCAATCAGTTCAGGCAGAATCAGTTCTTCTGGGCGCATCACGAGAAGCTGGTTGTTATCGACAACGCCATGGCGTTCGTGGGTGGTGTAGATCTGTGTTTCGGAAGATGGGACGATCCTCACCACTCTCTGACTGACGACAAGCTTACTGGTTTCGAGTTGGATATGGAAGGACCCAGGACTGCGGACAACTGTCAAGTCTGGCCTGGTAAAGATTACTCGAACCCCAGAGTTCAGGACTTTTACGCCCTGGACCGCCCGTACGAGGAGATGTATGATCGTACGAAGGTGCCGCGTATGCCTTGGCACGACATCGCCATGACTATTGTCGGTCAGCCCGCTAGAGATGTGGCTCGCCACTTCGTTCAACGATGGAACTATATTCTCAGACAGCGTGTGCCTTCTCGTCCTACACCAATCCTCCTGCCTCCGCCTGAGTTCGATCAAAGCGAACTTGAACGTCTCGGCATGACTGGTACTTGCCAAATTCAGATCCTCCGCTCTTGTACGTCTTGGTCGATTGGCACACCGAACAAGACCGAATGCAGTATCATGAACGCCTACGTCTACCTGATCACCAACTCTGAGCACTTTGTGTATATCGAAAACCAGTTCTTCATCACTAGCTGCGTTGTTGAAGGTACTCAAATCAACAACAAGATTGGCGATGCTCTTGTTGAGAGAATCGAGCTTGCTCACCAGAGAGGTGATAAGTGGAGAGCATGCTTGATCATCCCGCTCATGCCTGGTTTCCAGAACCAAGTCGATTCTCAAGATGGTACCAGTGTTCGTCTAATCATGCAGTGCCAATACCGTAGTATCTGCAGAGGTGAATCGTCTATCTTTGGCAGGCTGCGTGCCCAGGGTATTGATCCTACGCAATACATCGAGTTCTATGCTCTGAGACAATGGGGCAAGATTGGTCCTCGCAAGTGCTTGACTACCGAGCAGCTCTACATTCACGCCAAGTGTATGGTTGTCGACGACCGCAGTGTCATCATCGGATCTGCCAACATCAACGAGCGCTCCATGTTGGGTTCTAGAGACTCTGAGGTGGCTGCCATCGTCACTGATCAGGAAATGATTCCTTCTCTCATGGGCGGCAAGCCTTATGACGTTGGCACTTTTCCTCACACGCTTCGCATGCGCCTTATGCGTGAGCACCTTGGCATCGATGTCGACGACATCTACCGTCGCGAGTGCGAAGCTGAGAAGGCATTCCAAGATGAGGAGATGGAGCGCATCTACAGAGATGACTTCATCACACCTCCTGAAACTCCCACAGCAGCTCACGGTCTGACTGAGGAGAACTTGCAGTACAATAGCGAGCCTGATGGTAAGGCTGGTGTCTTGCAGAACTTCCTCAACGAGACCAACACTACCCATACTGGCCAGGTTGATGGCGCCGGCAGCAAGAAGCAGTCGTTTGACATCAAACATGACCTCGATGTTGCTGGGTATGGTCCCGACAACATGAAGAATCTCGAAAATGTAGCCGACATGTCTGCAAGAGACACTTACATCACACCTCACGGCAAGGAAGTGCTCAAGAGTGCCAATCTGCTCGATGCTGCTGCACGTCCCAGATCTTCGTCGGTGAGAAGAGACATCATCAACCATCACATCTACGACCACCCTCACAATGCCACTGAGGCAGGTCGCATACTTCCTCCACCAATGCCACCTCGCATGAACACGCGCGAGCTTGGCCTCACTCATCTGTCTCAGCTTCCTCCACTTCCCATCTCCGATGACTCGGACATAGGTGGCCCGTCGTTGGTCAAGGAGGTCACTTCTGAGAATGCCCATGTTATCAACCCGCTTCTCAACTCCATGACACGACCTCTGGTTGATGAAGACTGCATGCGCGATCCGCTGGACAATGACTTCTACAAGAAGATCTGGCATCAGGTGGCAGAGAACAACACTCGCATCTACCGCCAAGTCTTCCGCTGCATGCCTGACTCTGACGTCCAGTCATGGGCTGAATACCGCCAATTCAACGCTTACAGCGAGAAGTTCATGCAGTCGCAAGGTATGGGTATGGGTTCGCCGTTCTCCAAGCCCTCGGGCGATGCCCCTGACTCCAGCGGCCCTCCCGGCTCTGGCGGCACTGATGCTCTTTCCTCTGTCGCAAACCCTTCTGAGCGTATCGCCAAGCACGCCAGCAATAGATTTAGCGGATTGAGCAAGCTGTTCGGTGGACGTCCTGGCACTGCCCACTCCAATGCTACCGCCGCCACTGCCGATATGTCTGAGAAACAAGGACTTGACGGTGGACCCCGAGCTTCAGACTCAGCCCTCACCAACCACGCCGACGACGCCACCGCCACCGAAGAACCCTTTGACGAAAAAGCAGCCGCCGCACGCAACGACACCGCAAACACGGACACCACACTCGCAGCACCACTCGACGGCGTCCCCACCAACACCACCTCCTCCACTCCCTTCCGCCCCCTCAAATCCCGCACCATCCAGTTCCCCGAAATGACCGAAAAGGAAAAGAACTTTGAAGCCGGTCCGTTCCAACATGCGGCTACTGTTAGTGGCAGTGGCAATATGCAACACAGCACTTCTACGAAACGCAGGCGCAATAGAGCGAACACTAAAGGCAGTATGAGGAACGGAGGTGTTTTTGAACCTGAGGTTTTGACGAAGGATGAGGCGGAGGGACTGTTGAAGTTGGTGCAGGGGCATTTGGTTGTTTGGCCTTATGATTGGTGAGTTGATTCCTGTAGCAGTGATGAAGGTGTGAGTGTTGATGCTGACTATGGAAACTAGGCTTGAGAGAGAAGAGAAAGGCGGTAATTGGCTTTACAATATCGATCAGATTGCTCCTTTGGAAATCTAGTAAGTCCTCAAACTAACGAGTATGAAGCCTTTTTTACTGACTTGCATTGCAGCGATTGAGCACCTCGACCTCGACCCCATTTTCGGGCACGCCTTCCTATGCCCTGCCAGGTCTCACTGGCTCCGTTGTTTACATATTCTTTCCTATTGATCGTTTTTTTTACCTACTAAACAAAGAGCAAGGAGTTCTTGGTTCTTTGGTAGCGGCATTCAGTTTTTGGCGTTATCGTTTTTCTGATTCTTTTTTTCTGGGTTGCTTGCTTCGTTTTTCGTAGATGCAGAGGATGTAGAAATAGAAGGGTTTGACAACTCCCTACAAAGTTCACGCATCTTTTCTCTCTTTTTCAAAACAAGATTTTTTCCCTTTTGTGTCTTTATTCACTTGAGTTTATCTGTTCGTGTTCGTGTTACTCGTGGGATTTAGAGGCGTGTGGTTTCGACGTGCGGAAACGAGTGATACACTCACTCACTTACTCCCAGCTTTCTACCCTACATCTCTTGTTCCCTCAGAGCTCGAGAATTTTGTAGCTCTTAGTATCGCTCGTTTTGGGAAAAGTATTGCTTCGGTCACATTCTGCTCTGTCAGGAAGGCAATTTGTCTTGTCAGAAAAGGGTCAAAATCAGCTAATCAACTGATCTCAAGAATCGTCAAATCAAAGGTCAGCGCTGGCTGTGATCCAGGCGAACAAGGAGTCTTGCTTTCTGTTTTGACGCGGAGACATGTGGGGGATTGGTAGATGTGTTTTTGTCTGATCAAGTCTTTTTGTCCTCGTTGTCGTTGACTTGTTGTTGAAGTAGTTGTTGGATGTTAGTTGTGTAGAAGCTTGTATCTTGACCTGATCGTGATTCTATGCAAAAGACATGTGTGGAGCAAAACCCGTAGAGCCTAGTCATCCCTTATGCATTGGGAAGCCGAGGATACCGCGGATGATGAGTTCGTTTGCGTTTTGGATTGCGGGATGCATCTTGAGCAGTTGGTGGGTAGTAGAATTTGTCCTTCGTTACTGTGTTTTGCGAAAAGCAAGGATTTCTGAGGGCAGATTTGTTGCCATGACTTCAAAGCAGATGTTTTGCAAGATGTCGCTTATCCGATTCGCTTTTGTGAAGTAGAGTACCATTGGAGGAGTTGCGTTTTCGGTGAAGTTCTGGGCGGGTTTCAGGGCAGTTTTGTCGTCTTGTACTTTGTAGAATTTAACTTCGTCCATGGAGTCCTGATCATCGTCCCTGAAATCATACTCCTCATCGAATGGAATTCACGACGATTCAACAAACACGGCAAGCGACGCGGTAGCGAGGGCGATGAGCAGAATCGGTACTCACGAATGTAGACAGCAACAGACTCAGCGAGAGACATCAGGGACAGAGACTCCAGCAGAAATGCCGGCGTTGGCAGCCCCAAGGGCAGCACGCAGCAACCAAGAGCTCGTGGTGACGATGCTGTTCTTCTGCCATACTCTTCTCGAAGATACGAGGGAGGGATTTGTAGCCGAGACTGAGTCGAACAGTTCTAGAGCGCGAGACTACGAGTGTCGTGCTTGTTGGCAGCTTCATCGTTTAGTTCAGCATAGCGATCGAGAGGGGGAGAACTCGTAGCTGTGTAGTGTTTGAAAGTGTCTCAAGAATTGATCACATTGTTGACGAGAAGGGCTGGGGTAGTCCCAAAACGTGATTAATCGAGCTACTGTGCTGGTAAACTTTGGCCGGACTTCACGATACTTGTCACAGATGAGAGTCAAAGCAACATACTACCGTTTTGAGCGCTGTAGTCGAACCAAGAGTAGTTGTTAGATCAAGCATGTATCTTCGCATGTTCTAGGTATTTTGGAAGCTCTTGACGGACACCAAGTTGTGCAGTGTTGCTATATGCAGCAATAGTGTTGTGCCTCCAAACCCTTGGTGCAGCTATGCAAAACCTATTTCTTGTCTCCACCATCAAGTGTCTGAGAGATGCAGAAGAGGAACAACAAGTACTAAACAAAGCCTCGATAGAGTAGAGCAGAGACATTGTTGACTATGCTCTGGGTATAATAGCACTGAGTGGAGGATTAGGAAGTAGAGTCGTTGGTGCGACTGGTTCTCCTGCGGCCGTATCGGCAGGTAGTGATACAACCAATGAATAAATGGTTATTACACTACCGTCGATGTTTACGAGGCTCGAGGAAAACGTTATTTGGAATCACTTTTCATCATGTTCAAGGTCATGAAGGAACAAAGGTATGGGATACTGTGAGTCTATTGGCTATGGGAATGTCATGACTCTCAAGCGGGAATGAGGATTCGAACCGCACATGCATATATCCTCCTTGGGCAGTGAGGTATCGCTTGTTGGAATCTTTCCAATTGTGCTAGTCATCGTAAAAAACGTTCTCGTTACTTTGTCATGCCGGCCTTCAGGACTTCCCACCAGGGACATTTGACGATCTCTCATTCTTTCTTAGTTCGAGGGCAGAGCGTCGACGAGCAGCGGTGACAAGTGAGAGAAAGGCTACTCAACTGTGCTTTACCAAGATTGTTAGTATTCTGTTATGAAAGAGAAGAGGTCATGTATGCGTACCCGGCTTGCACCTATGAGAAACGTTGTTGTAAAGTTTTGAAGAGTTACGCTGAAGGATGCAAGAGTTCATGTCTTGTGTGGAGTCTCGCACGAAGATCCGGCTAGACCGTTCAGAAAGGATACTTGAGGCGGAGAGTCTGGTTGACCGAACGCTCGGAAGTCGGCTCAAGTATCCAGGGCTGACGATGGTGGATCTGACCATCGCTGTAATGAAGCAGATCTTGCAAGACTGCAGAGCTGTATTGGCAGCGATATACGCCAATGTGCAGTACCAATTCTTGAGAGTCTGGATAGTGGTTGGAGGATTGATGGAACGTTGTATAGCGTACAAATTATTGTTCCACAAAACCAAAGCTCGAAGGTTGGGGTTCTTGAACAGATCATCTCTGTGGCGACGGATGAATCCGCAGTGCTGGATGTTGAGGGTGAACACTCTGTTGAAGATGTTCATGCGACCCATGATGTCGAAGTGCCAGGTGGAGAGGTACTGCATTCCAACATGCATACCAGTGTCTTGACGAACAATTGTCACAAAACGTGCCGTGTCTGAGTCCACCTTTTCGTTCTTTTTGCGGAATCTGATACGCACTTCGTTCAAATTCTTGACGAACATAATGCAAGCCCAGATGCGCTGGTACCTTGGACCAAAGTCCTCGTCCAAAGCAAGAATTTGCTGTGAAGTGGTGTAGATTGGCAAGTGGGTTGCGACGGTATCGTCAAAGTCCAGAGAGAGTTTCTTGATACCTCGAGCGCCATGACCGGAAAGCACATAGATCAGCACTGGATACGCGATGCTGATGATCGTGCTAGTGCCGTCCGCGGGGGTTTTGGCAACGTTGACAATCAGGTCCACTTGCTTGCCCACACTGTCCAGATGTCTGAGTGCTCTGAGTAAATAGTCGACCTCACCTACGATCCACATGCCAGGACACAGAACACTGGAAGTTGATAAGTTTGTGTTGTCGTAGGTGACGGTGATGGACTGGATGTTGGCGGCGAGCTTCGGCTCTTGCACCGTCCATGAGAGTCTAGCGAGTGCTCTACGTGTCGGGGAGACGATGAGGTGGGTGAGGTAAGACTCGCGGAAGTGCTTTTCACTGAGCTGCTTGAGAGTCTTGCAGGTAGCTCTCACGTTCTGAAGGCTTTTTGTGTCTTTGAACGTTGCGTTGACGATCATCTGCACGACTTCTGGCGGCATAGACAGCAGTGTTACGCGATCGGTAGGCTCTGGCACGATCTGAGGAGGGGCGAGCGCGGCGTGAGTCTCAAGATAGGCGAAGATATTGTATCCTGTTGTCATCTTCTGTTAGTGGCGATGGCGAAGTGTTGTGCAGCGTCAACTTACGGCGGCCATCATCACGACGCGATGGATAGATGATGGGAGGCATGGCTGTAACGACACAAAGGTGTTGCTTTGAAGGTCTTGCGTCTGATGCAAAGAGCGTCGGTGGTGTAGGTCTTGAATGAGCAAGCGTCTCCAAAGCAAACTATCGTATATGTCAAGTGTGTGAAAGCGCAAGACGCGCGAACCACGACTCAAAGACGCAGGGTCACGAAAACCAACGATGTCATACTGAGCCAAGCATTCAGAAACGGATCCTCGACTGTTCTATCTACTGGACCAAATGACGACAAAAGCATTGAGGTGCGTGAAGTTGACTCTCTGATGAAGTGTCTTATTACTCTCTCCCTCTTCGCCATCAACATCCTTGAAAGTCAACCGTCAACTTCTGTATGCGTTGCTCCAGAAAGAGCCCTTCTCAGGCCTGAACGTCGAGGTGTTCCTTGGGAGATTCTCATCATGCACCATAGTGAGGCTCTGGAAGGAGACCATGTAACCACCTTTCCTTGATGCTGACGTTCGATTCCTGAGTAGCGATTCACCAGATGCACCACCAGAACCCTCGCATGTACATGTCCTCCCATAGGCTTTCGGTATGGACCATAGTGATACTGTGGACCATTGGGAATTGGGGGACTGAGCATGCGGCACGGTAATCAGAATGCTTGAACGCGAGTAACATCTGCTGGGCGCTGATGCCGATCTTGGAACTGGTGATTATGCACCTCGACCAGGCTTGACGCTGTGAGGTCGTTACTTCAGTAAAACCTTCAAGCCTAGCAGAGAGCAGCATATTCTGTCTCGATCACTGCCTGCAGAGTTTCCCAGTCTGGCATCATGGAACAGAGAAGCCCTAGACGAGAATGAATAAGGCCTCACATTGCCGTGTGCCGGATGTTTACCACTTTCATCGTGTTCTCGATCATTGGGTTGCTGAGATCGGCCGCCCGATATCGAGTTTGATATATAGCTTGGGATCACAAGAGAGCTTCGATCATCCCTCTATACTGGGACCTCAATCATGTACCTCCAGTGTCTGCATGAGAGGCTAGTCCAGCTCCACTGTGTTGCCAAAGTCTGCAAGCTCAGGGACTCGCACTTGTTCACTGTGATGGTCTAGGAAACATATGTCGCAAATACAGCGATTTGATTCTGCAAGTATTGGACGTCGAAGTAAGTCTGATGAGACGTTATGCTGTCACCCGCATTGAGTGGTGACGATGGAGTGCTTTCGATGGAGGATTTAAGGTCGCGATCGATTTTCCCGCACTATGTTCCATGTTATACCACCGCCTACAAATTTGATAACATGTACTCAAGACCTTTCGCAGGAGCAGGACAGCTGTCGTTATCTTCAAAAGTGCCAAGACCTAATTTGCAAGACGGCAGATTTTCTTTGCCCACTCACAAGCTGCCAACTTTTTTTCCCATCTATACAGTCTTCTGTTTGTATCCTCACAGGCTTAACATGACATAAAAACACGGTTCCGCATTTTGACCTACGATCCCAAAGATGCTCGACGATACCTTCCATCCCTTCCCGCGACTACCCACCGAGCTTCGCGAAGAAATCTGGCGTCTCTGCCTCCCGCATCGAGTCAGCGAAATGGACTACCCTTACGGCTGGCTCATCGGCGGACTAGAGGCTTATGGGAAAGAGTTCCCGTGTTCTCTCAGATCGACCAGTGACAGCAATGGTCGTCCGCCATTACTTACGCGAGTCTGCGTCGAGTCACGGAGAGTTACCTATAGATCAGGCAATTGGGTGTCAGTGCTCGAAACTCAGAGTCCTGAACCGCCGGACGACGCTTGGTGGGAGGCTGCTAACTCTATCGACGGAGATTACTGGCAGGATCCTTTGCGCGACTCGATACATCTACATTGGACTAAGGAATATGAGGTAGAAATCTGGTACCCGGACGTTGGTCACCCTTTGACTTCTTTGGCCTGGGAATCGAAGCGTCTCAGTGGGTCGGCGTCATTTATGCTACACTACATGACTAGCTTTTTGATGGAACGGGAGCCCTACGACAGACCTGTGTCTCATCTGCTCGAAGACATACCGGTGTTCGACTTCAAGCAAGAAGATTTTGTGGCACTGAGACTACTACCGCAATGATCGGTAGTCGTGAAAGTTGTCATTGTTCACCTTGATCTTGCACGCGCTACCAAGACTGGCCTGTTTGGGCTATCAGGAGACGCACCCGTACAGGTTTTGGACGCCGCTTCGCCGTTGGCTTCGCAGCTGTATGAGTTGGCCGAGGCTTGCGAACGTGAAGCAGTATCGGTAACGGCTGCTCAAGACTTTACTCGCATGTCTGCAAACGACATGGATGCCATGGTGCAGCGTGTAGCATTCAAGAACTTGCACAACCGTGAGTTATCAATGCGAATGCGGGCAGCAATCATGTTCAGACTGTGTACGAAGATGTGTAATCACAGCAACACGCTAGAAGAGGGCATCACGGGTTCCGCAGTATCAAACCAATGAGGGGAGCATGGCATTCACGTTGGCGGAAGAATTGTTTCTGGAGAACGGGACATCACCCAGTCCTTGAGACCGTACGAGTGGATTTTGCGTGCTGGGAAGGAGCCAGAGGTGACTGTAGCTGTTGGATCCAGGAAGAGTTGTTCTGGTAGAGATGCTGTCTTGCCAGGTTTGAGACTCATCGCGACGGCTTCTTCTGCTTAGAGTCAAATGGTAGATGCAGCAGAAGGCAGAGGTAGGAACTCTATGACATTGCGGATAGAATCAGGGGCCCAAGATCGTGGTTGACACTCAACTTTGTCGCTCGAGGGGCTGCAACATGCTGACTTGGACCCCGACATCATCCTGATACAAGATGAAAATTGCGTGGGAACAGGCAGGCAGGATGGAAGATGCATGTTCGAGCTCAGTATCCTGCAGTCTCGACATAATTCTTCAAGTGACGGTCGAGATTGCTGGATCCAGGTGGAATTTGCAAACCGATACATCGAAATAAGTAAAACCTCTTATGTGACAAACGCGTAGCGTTTGAGGAAACAAAATATTGATAAAGAGCAGATATCGAAGAGACGTCGAATGCGTGTTCATTCTATAGATGGATACCTGTCGCTAACTTCTCTGATACCACTCTGCTTGACTTCTTCAGGCGTACAAATCTGAACCTCCACATCCGACATATCCGCTTCGACACCGTCGTAGATCCAAGGTCGCGTGGTTCCAATGCTAGATGCGTTGAGCTTACCGTAGACACTAGAAGGTGATGGCTTGAGTGCGTTCTTGATGGTGTAGTACTTCCAGTATTCAAAGTCATGGTCTTCTCCTGTCGTATCCCCTTGTGCTTCTTTAGCTTGGAGATACTCCAGATAGAATGGGTTGCGAGATACTTGAGCTTCTTTCACAAGGGCGGAATCGTGTGGTGGATCGATTATCTCGAAGCTTCCCTGGTAGTCGGCGACTATACATGCCCGCGCCGCCTGCAACTTCATATCAGGCCGCAGTCGCGCTAGGTGTTCATAGACGGCCCAATAAGCGGGTTGTGGGAACCATATACAATAGGGCAACTCGAACACGCAAGTTGTGGGCGTGATTCGTGATAG
>Ga0268251_10000359_pt1 | contig 14864 bp, 2 predicted proteins | sample AgamicAsMae_FD_200527 | JGI IMG/M metagenome (GOLD analysis project Ga0268251, IMG submission 200527) | Agave microbial communities from Guanajuato, Mexico - As.Ma.e (v2) (version 2) | ecosystem: Host-associated > Plants > Phyllosphere > Phylloplane/Leaf | place: Guanajuato, Mexico | collected...
TTTTTCATCACCTTCTTGGAAATGCCTGGTATCCCCGAGTTAATCTGGGGAGACGAAGTCGAGTACAAGGTCCTCGAGAATCTTGCTGCCGATTACATCTTTGGCAGACAACCCATGGCTTCATCGACTGCCTGGCAAATGCATGCATGCTACAAAGTGGGAGCTGCAGGCAACGGTTATTATGATATGCCCTTTGGCGATGCGCTCACAGCTTGCGAAGACGATACAGTCAGTTTTGATCAGAGAAACGCAGCTCACCCTCTGCGAAACTTGATCAAGCGCATGTTTGAATTACGTACGGTCTACCCCGTTCTGAACGATGGATTCAGTCTACAGACACTCTTCTTCGAAACCCACGACATATTTCTTCCTCATAGCGGTCTTCTGCCGACACCTCTCGGAATCTGGAGCGTTTATCGCGGCCGCACACCTGATATCCAGGACTTGTCTGGCGAAGGAATGGGTAACCAAGGTGTCTGGCTCATCTATTCGAACCAGAACGAGACAGTCAACTACTCATACGACTGTAGCAACTCCTCTGGATCCCTCATTGCACCATTCCCAGAAGGTACGACCGTCAAAAACCTGTTCTATCCTTACCAAGAGTACACTCTCAATTCGTCTACCGCGAGACTTGGTATCGAAGGGTCAAATGAGATCAACGGCTGTTTGCCCGGTATTGAGCTTGAACCATGGGGCTGGCGCGCATTTGTCCCGATCGACATGTTCGTTGCAGCTGCTCCGGTCATCACTGGCGCTATCCCTCGTCACGACGCCAGAATCGAGACTACAGTAGATCTGGACGATACGCTCACAGTCCCTATCACATTGCTGTTTAGCCGTGAGATGAACTGCAGCTCAATCTTGGACTCTATCAGCTTCAAATCTACGACACAGACTGGCATCGTGCCATACATTGAACCTTCCAGTGTCTCATGCAAGAACATCACAACAGACGGTTCTCAGAACTTTGTTGGAGAGGCACTGTCCACTTTCGAGTGGTCTGCAATTCTTGCAAACGTTAGCCATGGTGTGCACACTTATACAGTAAGCAACGCAACCAGTGTTGAAGGAACCGCCTTCACAAACACCAATGACCGCTTCATGCTCCGAGTGGGCCGTAGGGACAACCCGGTGGTCTTCACGAGTGCAAACTACACCACTGGCCTCGTTCAACGCGACACCGCAACAGGTGCATTGGAGTTGATTCCTAAAGCCGCTGGTGCTTCGCTATGGCGATACTCTACGAATTACGGATCGAGTTGGTCAAATTGGACCACCTATACTGGCGATGCGACTGCCATCGAAGAGCAAGCTTGGTCTGGTACCAACGCTCAAAAGTGGAAGGGCATACATGTTGTAACCCAGTATTGGTCAGAACTCTTAGGCTCTACGGAACACATTCAACACTCTGATCTTGAGTCCGATGTCCCTGGAAGATGGCCTCATGTTCACGTCCAAGGGCCATGGAATCAATATGGCTATGATGGTGGTCTCGACGACAAGATGCATCAAGATTCAGAAGGCATCTGGAACTTTGATCTCTCTTCTGAGTGGAATACATCTGTCATCTTGAACGTATGGGGAATGAACCGTGACGGGTTCCCTGACAAGTCGAAAGCGTACGGAGATGTGGATGGCGACAACGTGCTCGACTGGGTCCCACCAGACAGTCTGTCCTTCAATCAGATCAACATATCTGCACCCGGTTGGCCGTACACTGCAGTAAGAATCGCGGTGAATGATGGCTCCATGCGCTACACCATTACTCCAGTTGGTTCTGCACAGAGACAGCTTGCTTTGTATATCTTGCTGGCCCTCATACCTCTTATCACTGCCTGCTTGGCAGTTGCAATCTATCTTGGCTCTTTCTACCGCCTGAAGCACAACTCGATTGGTCTCACGAAGCGAAGTTACCCTTTCCATCAATTCCAGAAGAAGAGGAGCTTCTCGGATATGTTGCCATTGTCCTTCAACAAGATCTCGGAAAAGCAGAGCATACCAGATATTGCCGAAGCCAGTCAGAATGTTGTGGCTACCACTGAGGCTTGCAGAACAATCTTGATTGCCACCATGGAGTATGCCATCATGGATGAGTGGGACATCTCGATCAAGATTGGAGGTTTGGGTGTAATGTCATCGCTCATGGCGAAACATCTCACTCATCACAATCTGATTTGGGTCGTGCCTTGCGTCGGTGATGTTGTGTATCCTATCGACAAGGTCATGGATCCCATCCAGATCACGATCATGGGTAAGCCATACCTGATCGATTGCCAAGTGCATGTCGTAGGCAAGATCACATACGTTCTGCTCGATGCACCGCTGTTCCGGCAACAAACAAAGAAGGAGCCTTATCCAGCTCGCATGGATGACATGGACAGTGCTATCTATTACTCAGCATGGAACTCATGCATTGCCGAAGTGATCAGGCGTCATCCTGAAATCGACATCTACCACATCAACGATTATCACGGCGCCGTTGCACCACTGCACCTTCTCCCTCGAGTCATTCCTGTTTGCCTGTCACTTCACAACGCAGAGTTTCAAGGCCTGTGGTCTGTCTCAACACCACAGAAGCTGCAGGAAATGAGCGATGTTTTCAACCTCGACAAATCGCTGATTCGCAAATATGTGCAGTTCGGCGACAACTTCAATCTATTGCACGCCGGAACCAGTTATTTGCGAGTTCATCAAAAGGGCTTTGGAGCCGTTGGAGTTTCAAAGAAGTACGGAGCTCGTTCGTTCGCCCGCTACCCTATCTTCTGGGGGCTTCCCAAAGTTGGCATTCTACCAAATCCCGACCCATCTGACGTAGAGCACTTCAACAAGTGCCTGCCAGATCCGAATGTCACCATTGACCAGGAGTATGAAGCGTCTCGCGGTGCAATGCGCAAACAAGCCCAGCAATGGGCCAACCTCGATGTTGACGGAACAGCCGAGCTGTTTGTGTTTGTTGGAAGGTGGAGCATGCAAAAAGGCATCGATATCATTGCAGATGTCTTCCCTAGAGTGCTTGAAGACAACCCTAAAGCCCAACTGATCTGCGTGGGACCTGTCATCGATCTATATGGCAAGTTCGCCGCCCTCAAACTCGACCACCTGATGAAAAGGTACCCTGGTAGAGTTTACTCCAAGCCGATGTTCGTCTATGTACCACCATTTGTTCACGCAGGTGCAGAGTGGGCACTTATCCCTTCACGAGATGAACCTTTCGGGTTGGTCTCGGTCGAGTTTGGCCGCAAAGGAGCACTTGGTATCGGAGCCAGAGTTGGAGGCCTCGGTCAAATGCCTGGATGGTGGTTCTCAGTGGAGTCATCAGGAACCAAACACATGCTGAATCAGTTCAAGATGGTCATCGATGGCGCACTGAAGTCAACCCATGAGACAAGAGCTCTCATGAGAGCCAGGTCCAAGAACCAAAGGTTCCCGGTCGCTCAGTGGGTTCAAGATCTCGAAATTCTCCAGGCGAAAGCCATCAAAATCAACACTAAGGTCCAAGATGGCTCGACTTCGGTTTTGAGCACTCCTCTCAGCTCGCCGCCTCGTTCACGAGTTCCATCTCGTGTGACGTCGCCAGTGGCCTCCAGATCACCCTCGCCTGCACTTGAAGAAACACCACGACCCCAGCTCAGACGTCGTCTGTCTAGTCTCTTATATCCCGCTCATCCATCGGCAGAGCAATTCTTGCCCTTCCGTCGCCGACTTTCGTCTCTCTTCCCGGTGTCACGCCGCACGCCGTTCAAGGACTCGGGTGTTGACGCCGATGTTCCTGTGGAGGCTGACGAATCTCGCGACGAGGTTGGTGTTCTGCCACAATCTCCTCCAAGGAGTCGCCATGGTACAGCTGGAAGTCTAAGCGGAGCTGTTCCACAAAACGTCTTCAACCCTAGCTTCGGTTTCACAGAGGAAACAAACTTGCCAGGTGAGGTCACCAGACCTACACTTGCCCATTACAGACGCACCTCTACGCTTAGTGTCGATGAGGTAGTAGGCGAGAAGACCGACTTCAATCTCCAGAACGTTGATCAATCATTTACCGATTCCCAACTCGACTATTATCGTATCTACGAGAAGATGCTGGGTTCTTTGACTGCAAAGAGCTCTGAAGGCAAACTCTGTATCGAGACCTTTTTGCATCTGGCAGAAAAGAACTGGTACCAACGATTTGGTGAGGCCAAGCTTGGTCGAGCTGTCATCTCTCCACCAGATGTAGGCAGCAAGAAGTTTGGATTCAAAGGCGTGTCTGTCACAGTCAGTGAGGCAAGTTCCATCAGCGAAGGCGAACGCACGGATAGTGTGGGTGCTAGCTCTCAGAACAGTGCAGAACAATTCTTCTCCAACGCCAATTACAAGGCACCAACTGGTGTCTCGAGGCTGTTGATGTCGAAGCTGCCTTATATCGCCTCTGATTGGCCTTTGTACGCTTATCTCCTTGCCTTTGGACAGATCATCGCTATCAACAGTCACCAAATCACTATCATCACTGGAGCCCAGGGTGAAAATGCGACTAAGCTATATATCGTAGCCTCGATATACTTGACAGGATCGCTCTTCTGGTGGCTGATGGTTCGTAAACTAGCATCCCGATTTGCGCTTTCCTTGCCTTTCCTGTTCTATGGATTGGCGTTCTTCTTGGTTGGCGTCGCACCGTACGGAGCCACTCCAAACAGCCGAGGTTGGATCCAAGATGTCTCGAGCGGCTTCTACTCATTTGCATCAGCATCTGGATCCCTGTACTTTGCCTTAAACTTTGCAAGTGAGGGTGGTGTTCCAATCCAGACGATGATCTTCAGAGCTACTGTCGTTCAAGGCGTACAGCAGCTCTGGGTGGCTGCACTGTGGGCATGGGGAACAACAATGAGTTCTCACCACACTGCAAAGTTCACGGACACCATCATGAACTCGAGGATTCTTCTGGCTATCATGGCACCAATCGCTGTTATCTTCATGGCAATCGGTGTTGTGCTTGTTTTCGGCTTACCTGAGTACTACCGCAACGCGCCAGGAAAATCGCCTTCGTTCTATACCAGTATGTGGAAGCGCAAGACAGTCATGTGGTTCTTTGTCGCCATCGTTATCCAGAATTACTGGCTTTCGGCGCCCACCGGACGGAACTGGCAGTATCTCTTCAGCAGCACCCAAGCGCCGATCTGGGTCATCGTTCTGTTGCTGCTCTTCTTCTTCATCGTCATCTGGGGCGTTGCCCTTTACACTCTTTCACGCTTTTCCGAGTATCACTCCTGGTTCTTGCCTATCTTCGGTGCAGGCCTTGGTGCTCCGCGTTGGTGTCAGATGCTCTGGAGCACTTCTGGCATGGGTCTCTATCTACCCTGGGGCTCAGCTGTTGGCAGTACCATCGCGGGTAGATCTCTGTGGTTGTGGCTTGGTGTGCTTGATGCCCTTAATGGCGTTGGCATTGGCACTATGCTTTTACAAACCCTCACACGCCATCATGTCGCGGTCACCCTCACTGCAGCTCAAGTTCTGGGTTCGGTCGCTACGATTGCAGCTCGTGCATCTGCACCTGATGCTACAGGACCCGGCTCTGTGTTCCCCAATCTGGTTGCGAGTTTGAGTGGATTAGGTGCTTGGGAGTTCTGGGTTGCGCTTTTGTTCCAGATGACCCTGCCTTGTGGATTTCTTATGTTCTTCCGTAACGAACAGTTGTTCAAGCCTTGATGGCTTTGATACGGATATTTTTCTTTTGACAATATTCTCGGGTATGCTTGGGGTATCGGGTATGCCAAATTTACAGATAGATTTTTCTCTAGTAGATGTAATGTACAATGTATCAGTCTTTTCTCATGAAACATCTGAATTCTTGACTCAAGACTCTCGAGAATGTCGCGCCTCTTGCACAAGTTGTGCAAGCCAAGCAAAACCGGAGCGGAATTGGAAGCGGCGGAAAGTATCGTCTTGGCAGTCTGTCTCCCCTCGCTTGACACGGAAGTCCGTCCTTTCAGGGACAACCACCTTCATCAAGAATCGAAGACGGCCCAGACGAACCAAGAAAAGCACCCCCTGCGCTTCGAACATCTTGAGAGGATCGTCACGCTTTCGGTCTCTCCGGGACGCTAGAAATGCTCAATGCTCAGATGTCTCCGTGTAGGCTCGTGTTCAACGTGCAGGTATTGGACAATCGCTTGCTAACTTGAGACTTGAACCCTTCGAGTTGAGATTCTGTGACTCTGCGAGAGAATAGATGGTTCCCGAGAGTTAATGCTATCCGCCAGATACTGCTAATTTCGAAGCTGTTGTGAGCTGAATAGACGTTACACTCGCCGTTGAGCTGAATTGCGGAGGATGACTTTCGCACCTCGCTCGCCGCATGCCGAAAAGGTGTTAGAGGTTTGCTCTTCTACTCCTGCGGCTCATCTGTATCATGAATAGGCTCCTGGTTCATCGCTCAGCTAGGCCGTTCTAGGATGAGCGTTAGCTGTCTAAAGGGATGCATGAATCGTGTATAGCTGATACTACAAAGTCAATGGTGTATCTTCGTGGACCGAAGACGAATGGAGACCTACGAACAGTTGGTGTGGACAAGACGTAAGTGCCAGTCAAAAAGCGCGCATTAGAGCACACCCTGGCAGAAGACCAGTGGATACGAATTTCAGATCTTGGAAGGCCGCACGGGTGTATGACCATTATACACAGCTCTCGGGAAGGATTACAACGACCATGCAGCGGAGACTGACTTCGGTACAGATCCAGGTTTCTTGTATAACGATATGTCTATTTGTGAGCTAAATGATCCAGTCAGAACGACAATTCAATCCTTCAAGAGCGAACCCCTGGTAAATTTAGATGCATGCGCTGCGAAGCATAAGGTATAAGTTGACGCTCGAATCCGCAAAGCAGGAAAGCTCCTTCCATTCGTACTACCTTCGGTTTCCACAACAATCAGAATGCGAGCTTCCTTCGGATTGGCCTTGGCCTCCACTTGGACGGTCGCAACAGCATTCGCCTTCAACGGCACAACCGAGACTATTACTGTAACCCAAACCACTTGGTCAACAGTCGTCTCATGCCCTGTACCTCAAACAGTCACGATTTGCAACCCTGAGTGTGCGGCTCCGACCTCGATCTCTGCCAACAAGGCCAACGTCGTCTATCAGACTGTGTCTGACTGTCAAGCTGGTCAAGTCGTCAATATCGATGGTACTCCGACAACCCTTGTGCAGGCAACCGCCTTGACTTTCGAGACGACCATCAGCGACTTCGTCTTCGTTCCCGGGTCAGTCACGGGTGACGACTACACTGCCAGCGCCAGTCTTACCGAGATCATATATCCATCCTCGATGATCGGCAACAGCGGTCAGGTTGTTACGTGCCAGACAGGAGTCACCACACTCAGCAGCAATGGTGTCATCCTCACAAACTGTCCCTGCACGGTGCAGTCGACTGTTCTCGAACTGACTGCGACTGGAGCTGGAGCACTTCCGACTGCCGTCGTGCCCATTGTCGACTACATTGTCAAGATCATCTACGTCTATGTCATCGAAGTCATCGTAGAACAAGTCCCAACGACAATCACCAAGACTGCGACTAGCATCCTCACCACAACACAGACGGAGCTTGTGACAACAACAAATGGTGCTCTTACCACAATCCGGACAGAGCTCGCAACAGCCACGACCAACACTTTGCCTACAATTGTGACCGTCGAGGGTGTTACTTTCTTGCTAGAGTACAACACTACATACGATGGCATCGCTGTTCAAGGATTACGCAAGCGTCAGGCCATTGACCTACCCTCAATCCCACCAGTCTTGACCGCATGCCTTGCCGAGTGTGCTGAACAAGCAAGTTGCCGGGCTGCTTCCTTTGTGGAAAGCCCCTCGTCGTGCAGTCCCTTGACCCAATTTGATGCACAGAGTCGCAGAGTCTCCCCTGGCGAGATCTTTGCCACCGTCATCTTCCGACCGTCTACACCTTCAAATTCAGCATCTTCAACGAACACTGCGGCCCCCTCAGGCTCAGGATCGTCGACGAGCCTAGGATTCCCCTCAAGTGCGAACATACCTTCGAGCCTGGGAGGGAGCAGTTCGAGGGGAGGCGCTACTGCAGCCACATCGAGCCCGGGACTCTCCACAAGCCTGAGAGATAGTACAACTGCCAGTAATTCGGCAACCGCCGATAGCACAAGCACCAGTCTCATCTCTAGGCCCAGCAGTACATTGAGCTCAAGCAGTGCTTTATATCCCATATCCAACACATCTGTCATCTCCACGACCTCTAAGCTAAGCTCCAGCGAGACGATGAGCACCACGCCTGCTGCACCGATCACCGGTTGCGCGGTCGCCAGCAACATCCTCGAATACGCTCCTGCCATATCTTACTGCTCCTCAGCGTATCCGGTGACGACGTATACCACATTGTTGAACGCTACAATTACCAATACTGTCACGAACTCAGCACCAACTTCCACTACCTACAGTAACCTTACCCTGCCTGCTCAGACGACTGTGGAGACAGATCAGGAGACTATTTATATCTCCAGCACCTTCTCGACGGAATCTATTATCGTGGAAACAGCAACGACGTGAGTCTTCCAAATTTCGTCTTGAAGCTGACGCACTGATATGCTATTTTAGTACCGTCACTGTCACGACCACGACGACTCCTACGCCTCCGCCTCAGCCTACATTCTTGCGTAAAAGACAAGCAGGTGCTTCAGCCCAGGCTAGCATCTTCTCAAGTGTATTGTCTCGTCCAGCTTCAGATATCGCTCTAGTGTGCTCTTGCCTACAGACCACAGCTACCATTTCGATCACAAGCACAGAGACAGTGTTGAGCACAACAGCCGCCACTCCAGTTACCAGCGGCATCAACACTGTGACACCGCCCGTCGTCACAGTACAAGTCACCGAGACAGTGTCTGTCACCGAAGTCATCTCCGTTACAGATCTCACCAGCACCACAACGACAGAAACCTCCATCGCAACGGCCACCGCAACCGGCACATGCCAAAATTTCTTCAAATGTGGATTCGGGGGCAACTCCGCCTGTAACTCGATCACAGGCGCAGATTGCACCTGTGTCGAGGTCGCGGGGACTGGGCAAGGCCTCTGCACTAGTTTCTTCGGAATCGCCCTTCCCTGCGACGAAAACAACGAATGTGACCCAGGTTATGCGTGCATCGTGAGTATTTGCGACAACGGAAATGTGTGCTTACCGGTTGACGACGAAAATTGTTTCAATCTCGGCGGACAGGCAGCAGCTCGTCGCAGGTTCCGCAGGACAGCGGCGCATAGATCTGTGTGGAACCCGCTGTTTGGCAAATATGTGGACATCTACACCGATCCTGCGTAGATATATGACTTTTGACTGTCATAGCTTAGCTTGAACATTTTCGAAGTATTGATTGCTGCGGTTATGACCATTCGGTATCATTTATGTAAACTCTTTTGATCTGGAGATTTATGGTCCGAGAAAAATGTACGAGGATAATGAGTATGATGTTTGCTCGCCCACTCTCTCGCAAACAGAGCATAAAATTGAAACAGAAAGGAACATTGGTTTACCAGAGAAGAAAATAAGAAGACCGAATATAAAGCATAAAACAGAAATATAACTATGAACTTTTTACATATATTTGCACCTGCGATTGCATCCATGAGAGTTCTTGAATCCAACCCTTGATGACCGTTTAAACCTCGACAACCCCACCAGCACATACCTCTCCAACAGCGTGCACCAACTCCTCCAAAACGCTCTCCACAAAGCTCTCTTCCTTCTCACTACCAACAACACCAACATGTGTTTTCCCACCTTTAACAAAACTAACCACCTTCATCGGCATCGGTGAATCTCCATGTGGCTTTATCGCATCAATCGTACATTCTCCACCAGCGAAAGGCATGGTATCTACATCATCTTCATCGCCTTGGTGGTGAACAATGCTTCCAAAGTATGCATTGGGTGCGGTATCCCAGCCGACAGCGGCAGCGATGGAGGAGTATCCGATAAAGTCGTGGGAGCTAGAGTTTGCGGTTTGGGTGGCTATGTTGCGGAGGAGGGTGCTGATGTCTTGGGATGCAGACAGAGAGACGCGGATGGGAGTTATGTTGTAGCAGGGTCCCATGATTGCGTCGACCGTAGGGAGAGAGGGGATGTTGCGGCCAGAAGTTACGCCGCCGAAGACGATGTCAGTGGTTTGCAGACGGCGAGAGAGGACTAACGACCATGCTGCGGTGAGAATTGCAGAGGTTGTTGCGTCAGAGGGTTTGGTTGAGATGTCGACTGGAGACGATTTGAAAAGTCCTTTGTCGGTGTCTTGGGTAGAAGTTTCCAATGATGACAAAGAAGAGCCAACGAGGAGATCTTTCCAGTATGTTAGGGACTTATTCTGCAGAGAGGGCTCCAAGGTCGCGGAGATGTAAGTGGCGAAGGGCTCGCTGCTGATCTTGCCTCCCTTGTACAGAGTCTCGAGATCAGTGAGGAGTGCAGGCAATGATACGCCATCATACTGAGCATGCGAGAGACGGAAGATAAGACCCTCTTGCCCGTTATTGCCTGTTACGTGCATAATTCTTGCAAAAGCACTGCCCAATGGGAACTCTTCTTCGATGTCTGCGGTGCAGATATCTGTGATCTGTTGTTTGAGGTCACCTTCGACTTTCTTGCTGACAACGATGTCGTCGATCGTCTCCAGTACGGCTTGGTAGTAAGCCGAGTTGTGCTGAACAAAGACAGTGCGAAGGATATCGTGTGTGCTGACAAGTCGCTTGCAAGCATCCAGCAGCTTCTCGCTATCGATCTTCTTGTCGAAGACCATAGTGGTGTATTGTAGCGAGGTTCGTGGTGTTGAGACAGTCTGCATGACATCAAGCGCCTGGGTATCGGTCACAGGAAGCACATCGCGTACAACCCACTCCGAGTTGGCGAGCTGAGGTCTGATAACCTCAGACAAAAAGGCCTCGACATTCGAAACATTCAGCGTTGAGAATGGCTTGTATGTCTGCGTCTGTTTCTTGACCTTTGACACAACATCCAGTTTCATCACCTTCGCAGCATCGCCAAGGCGCATATGCTGGAAAATATCAGCAACTGACAGTGCATGTCCTTGGAAACGAAGTTTGGAGACAAGCTTCATAGCCAAAACAGAGTCGCCGCCGAGACGGAAGAAGTTGTCATCGACATCAATTTTGCCGGAATCGACACGAAGAATATCGGCCCAAGCGGTCCTGAGGATGTCCTCTGGAACTGTTAGCTTGGCCTGAGCCACGTTCTTCGACCAAGCTTGCTCAAGTCCTTGACGAAGCTGATTGAGAGTATCTGAAGAAATGCTGGAAGCCAACTTGTCCAGTGTGTCGCGATCAATCTGCCCTCCCTTGTCGGTAGGTAGACTGTCGACCACAATGTATGCAGATGGTACAGCATAGGATGGCAACGAGTCGCGAATATTTTTGTCGAGCTTTTTCAGTGCAACGGCAAGGTCAACTGGGACGCTGGCACGGACTGTCGTTTCCGATCCTTGCACTTTGTGATCCTCATCTAGGACATTCACACTGTCCTCGAGAGATGGCCGCTGGTCAACAAAGACTACAATCTCTTGATTGCTGTCTGAGGAAGACTTTCTCACTGCAGTAGCGCCACGAGTAGCAGGTGGCAGGCATCTGGCAACATGTGCTTCCAGCTCGGCAAAGTCGACCGAATGGCCTTGAATTGGTAAGAAGTCGTCCTTGCGTGCAACAAAAGCAATGCTGCCATCAACACGTAGCTCGACCAGATCGCCTGTAGCTTGGACCAGGCCCTTGCGACCTGGGTAGGAAGGACTTCCAGCCAGAAGCCAAGCTGGTGACTCTACAGTGTCGCCAGAGAGGAAGTTGCCTTCGAGCCAGAGTTCACCAACTGAGCCAATAGGCACCAAACTGGACGAGTTACGAGAATCGCATACCCATTCCACAGCCGCAGGTGGGTATATCTTGCCCTGTTCTGTGTTCGAAAATGCACTCAAGCGCTTGGATGCCTCGTCGAAAGCCAGGGGTGGCGTTCTGTTCCAAGACCAGATATCATCCAACTCTGTCTTCGGTAGGCAGCTGACCGCCTCGACGCGCCTTGTAAGATCTCTTGTCAACTGCGTACAAGCGATTTCGAGCTGTGCAAGGATACGTTCCATCTGAGGAATCTTGATCAGGCTGCTGTCAAAATTGGCACATACTCTAAAGCCGCCCTTTCGAATGCCACATCCTACCATGAGAGGGTAAGGATTGAAGTGGAGTGCTTCACGAACAACATCTCCTAGCTGGAAGCCAAGATCGTTGCCGACGTAATCAGGTTCAGGCTGAATGACCAAACCAGTTGGTGCTTCTGACGCATGTTGAGCGTCTTGACTAACCTTTCTGATATTCTGCCATCCCATGTGCTGGTAGGGAGTTCTCGCTAGAATGCTTTGCTGGACCGACTGTAGGAAAGACTCGAGCGTGCTTGCTCGGTTGATGCGGATGCGAATGGGTACTGTGGCGATAAGTGGACCAACAATGCTCTCTACGCCAGCAAGTGCAATATCACGACCAGTCAATGTCTCGCCAAACAAAACGTCATCGCTACCTGAGTACTGCGACGCCACAAGCGCCCATGCACCACGGATCAGTGTTGCTAGAGTGAAGGGGAATCCAGCGCCAGTCTCGAGGGGTATGATACGCTCGACCATAGCATCGTGAGTGGGAACAAAGTCTCTTGAAGGCATACGAGGGAACTGAGGTCCAACAGCTCCCTTCAACTCCTGTCGCCAGAAGTCTTGCATAGCACTCTCATCGGTCTCGCGAACGTATTCGACAAAGTCTCGCATATGAGCTGGAATCTGGAGAGGTTGTTCTTGCAAAGCATCGCTGACTTGCTTCAGAATGAGAGGCTCAGACCAGCCATCATAGAGAAGATGGTGGACACTCCAGACCATGTATCGCTTGTCAGTCTCTGATGATTCAATGATTGCATAGCGAGCTAGGTTCTGACCAAGGTCCATTCTCTCATTCTTGTCGCTCTCGAGGTATTGATCCAGATCGGTAGCGTGTCTCCAGGATATGCCCTCCTTCAAGACAACTTGCTGGAGCCCGGGCTCTTCAAGCTGGGCGGCGCGGGTACGGAGGATGGGGTTCGCAGCGATGACCTTCTCCCAAGCTGTCCTCAGTGCTTCGACATCCATATCTTGAGGAATGGAAGCTACTCTTTGAGCAAGGTATAGCTCGACGGACTTGAGCGAAAAGGTGAATAGAGACTCTTGCGTAGGAGTGCATGGATAGATATCTTCGATATTGTCGACCTCAGTCTTGCAAGCTTGGGCTGCCTCTAGACGAGCGTCATCGACTGAACGTGTGATGGTCGAGAATGCTTGAATCTCCTTCTGTGCTTGTACGTCGCCGACTTTGACAACACTAGCCATTGCGGACAAATTCGGATTGCCGAATGTGTCGATGACAGACAAGATGAGGCCCTGTGCTCTGCAAGTTGATACGAGTCTCATTGCTGCTAGAGAGTCGCCACCGAGTGCAAAGAAGTTGTCCTCGAGACGAACACCTGCAGCGTCCAGATTCAATACCTGACTCCAGGCCTGCTGAAGACGTTTCTCCAGGTCATTGAGCTCTCGGCCGGCATCAGCAGAGTTCTGATCCAGGTCTCTCAGATCAACTGTGGTACCAAAAGCCTTGAGTTGCTTGCGATCAGTCTTTCCGGAGATCAGGACTGGGATATGATTGACTGGAATGTATGAAGTGGGCACCATGTAACGGGGCAAAACCTTCTTCACTTCTGCATCGGCTTTGGTGAGTGCTTCACGCAACTCATCAGGAAGCTGGATGGAAGTGATGTCGGTTTGACCGTGGCCTTTAGAAGCGCTGGGTGCAACAAAGGCTACCAATGTAGCTTGACCCCCAGTCCCTTGTGGTACAACGACTTCAGCAATTACTGTTGTACCAGAGGGCAATCTAGCGCCAAGCTGACTCTCGATTTCGCCCAGCTCGACACGTTGACCACGAAGCTTGACTTGAGTATCTTTTCGTCCAGCGAAAATGATACCACCAGAGCCATCAGGATCATACTTTCCGAGATCTCCTGTCTTGTATAGCCTGCCGTGCCTGCCAGCGTACTTCTCGTGTCCTTTGAGAAGCCAGGCAGGATCGTTGAAGAATACGGTCGCCGTCTTCTCGGGATCGTTGAGATAGCCTTGTCCTACGATAGGGCCTTCGACGAGCAACTCGCCAACAGCACCAGCTGGCATCAATTGCTCATGGTCATCAGGATTGACAATCCACATACAAGCACCGTTTCCGGTACCGATGGAAATGTAGTCTCTGCCTGTTGCAGTGTCACTGTTTATCGTGCATCCGATGGTGCACTCGCAAGGGCCATAACCAATAACGATTCTGGTGTCTTGACCCCAGAAGTTGACGTCTCTGGCGGACGCTGCTTCTCCACCAAGGCCCAGCACATCGAGTGACTTGATAACATCCGGATCCAAGATTCGAGCCATGGACGGTGTGATGCCAGCATAATTGATCTTCATGTCTCTGATCACCCCGTTGATGTCGTTCAGACGGTCTTCGTCAGAGGGAATGCAGAGACAACCGCCATTACCGACTGTCAAAAACATGCTGTCGATGCTGACATCAAAGGCATATGATGCAAAGTCGAGAACTCTAGACTTTTCCGTGTAGCCGACTGCTTTCGCTCGAGGAATAGCACTGCTGGTATATGTTCTGTGGGATATCGTGACACCTTTTGGCGTACCGGTGCTTCCAGAGGTGAAGATGATATACATTAGAGTGTCAGGGTCGACAGGGGGTAGTTTCTTCAGACTTCCAGGAAGTGCTTGCTTGAACGCGTCTTCTTCGACAACGAGATGCGGTGCGTCCGGCATGATG
>Ga0268251_10000360_pt1 | contig 14777 bp, 15 predicted proteins | sample AgamicAsMae_FD_200527 | JGI IMG/M metagenome (GOLD analysis project Ga0268251, IMG submission 200527) | Agave microbial communities from Guanajuato, Mexico - As.Ma.e (v2) (version 2) | ecosystem: Host-associated > Plants > Phyllosphere > Phylloplane/Leaf | place: Guanajuato, Mexico | collected...
GTTAAAGACACCCTGAAATGCGTACTCCCAAACCATTATCGTGAAGCTTTTGAATCCTTTCCTAACAGCGCCGTGCATGAATCATAGAGAGATGAGAAGTTGGTGCATCTTCTAGTGGACCATGACATCGCCCTGCTGCTGGGCAGGCTGGGGCTTTTCAGTGGCGTTAGCAGGGGCAGGGTTGTCGGTGTCCATCTCGTCGGCAGCCTCTCCCTCGGCTTCACCTTCACCTTCCTCTTCCTCCTCCTCGTCTTCATCCTCGCTAGCACTGCTCTCGGCCTCGATATCCTCGCTGCCAGCATCTGAGACTTCGTCCTCCTCCTTGGGTTGTTCGACGGGGTTGGCCTCGGCCATCTCAGCATCTTCTCCTTCCTTGACTTCGGGCTCGCCTTCAGCCTCGACCTCGTCCTCTTCAAGCTCCTCGGCACCGTAAGCAGCCTCGTCGTCTTCCTGGTTGTCGGCGTCAGGCTGTTCAGGAGGGAACTCGGCAGGGGCGCTGGCCTCGCTGTCCCACTTGATAGCGAAGCGGGTGACACGGGGCTTCTCGGCGAGGATGCTGCGGCGGACCTTCTCAACGACGGCCTTGGCAGGAGGCTCGGCGATCAGTGCCTCGTCGGTGTACTCGTTGTTAACATAGTAGCCGACGCGTACGAACTCGCGACCGTCGTAGCTGCAGGTCAAGAGGATGACAGTGACGCCAATGATGTCGCTGTTGGGGATGCGGTTGAGGTCTGGGGGGTCGGCTTCAAAGACGAACTTGTTGACGCCGACAGGGACGGGACCGACGAGAAGGGAGTCAAGCTCTTGGTCATACTCGGAGCTGGGAAGAGACGTCAGTGTGAAGACCAGGAGATGTAGATGTTTGGGACACTTACGAGGTGGCAGAGCCGACATAGGTGAGCTTCCACTCCAGATCCTTGTCCAACTTCTCGAGACATTCAAAGGTGATCTCGAATTCGTAGGGCGAGGTGAAGGGGGCAGGGTTGTTGCGCACAGCAACGTTGAGCAGCGACACGGCGGCCATGTTGATGGATGTGATGCGATGAGATGGAGATGAGAGATGCAGTGGATCTGATAGTTGGAAGAAGGATGTGTCTGGTGCGGATGTGATGGAAGTGAGGAGATGCGTCTGAGTGTGAGGGTAAATGCGGAAATGCAGAAAGTGAACTTGAAAGCAACGTCGATGTTTTGTCTAGAGCATCACTCACTTTTGGAAAGCACGCGTTCTGGCGCGTCGATCGTGCTTTCCTAATTTGGCTTTGATTGATGTGTGACGTCTACTGCATCTTCTTTTCGACCGTCAGACCTAGACTTTTCTTCCATCGTCGCCGGTTCATCTCTCCATACACGACCCTTGACAACTTCTCTATTATCTGCTCACTTGTTCCTTGTCACCACTACTGGTTCATCAAACACACAGTATCTGAGAGGCCGGATGCTCGGACCTCCACGGGGCTCGCTGCCGCCAGCCTCGGCGTCTTCGTAAAGCCACCAATCTCAAATTCTTCTCAACAAGCCGCTTTAGCTCATCTGGGAGAGCGCCAGACTGAAGTCCACTTCACGTCTTCCTGTATCAGGAGTATTCTGGAGGCACTGTGTTCGATCCACAGAAGCGGCATTGATGTACCTTTTGTCCCCTTGACCCTCAGTCAATGGCCATCCCTTTTGCCAGGCTTCTGGCTATTCTGTGACAGTCCCTGGACACCACGACTGGGTATAATCAACCCATAGTCTTACACACGCGAAGGGAGGCCATAGCAACATGGAAACAGAACACCAGGTAGGTACACCGTAGCCTGGTGGTCAAAGGCAGATTCAACGTCGTCGTGCACTTGTACAGACAAACATTGTCTTTCTCCAACCAGTATTCAGTACTGTTATAGACCCTACACGAGGAGGCCCGCGAGCGTTGGGCAGTTCAGATATGTCCAATGCCCGCAACATCCTTGGATATCTGTAAGCATATGATTCCTTGTACTGGCGATACGGTCAACAGGACCAAGGACCTGTGAAAGTGTCTCCAGGTATCCTTTCGAGGGCTTCTGTGCAGACTCGGGGATGTAGAGTAAACCCTGTGCGTAATCGCGCCGTTGGAAGTCATTGACAACAGAACTTATGTTATGATGCAGAACAGAAGTCTACCGACCAGGGTCTAAGGTTACTGGCCCGGAGAGTGAATTTTAATGACCTCTCCATTGACTCTAACTGGAGTGTACTGTACCATCTTCATACTTGACTCTTGAAGGTCGCCAGAGTCGAGTGGTAAAGGTTGAGAGAACGAGAGTCAGCATTGAAGTCAGTGCGTTTCCCGGACCGATTGCGGCAGCGGGTGCTCCGTAAAGCTCCTTGACGACAAAGTCAGCTTCCATACCACGAACAATGCAAGCTCTTTCCTCATGGGAAGCAAAGGTCCGGTCAGACGAACTGCCGTGAATCGGTATATAGTCAAGATGCCCCTCATAATCACGGCTCAATGCATGGAACAGGAAGGCCAATGTGGCTTCGTCCGATGGATGCCAAGTAGGGTTCTGTTGCCAGACTGGGACTCCGCGTCCGGAGCACGTAGAAAGTCAAACCGCGCCCGCATGGGCAAAAAATCCTGCCCCACTGCTACTACTTAACTATTGCTCATAGCTGTCGCCTCCCTTCTTTGTTCCTCTCAACTTCCACCAGTCGTTACACACACATATACACATCATGTCGACTTACGCCCTTCCCGAAAGCCATCGCGATGTCAGTATCCACCGCAACAATTGAAACCAAACTCGAGTACTGACTATGAGTAGCTCATGGAGAAGTCTCTCGTCGAGACCGACCCTGAGATCGCCGAGATCATGAAGAAGGAGATCCAGCGTCAGCGCGAGTCTATCCTTCTGATTGCCTCGGAGAACGTCACTTCGCGTGCTGTCTTCGATGCTCTGGGTTCGCCCATGAGCAACAAGTACTCCGAGGGCTACCCCGGTGCCCGCTACTACGGCGGTAACGAGCACATCGACGCCATTGAGCTCACTTGCCAGGCCCGCGCTCTCCAGACCTTCGGCCTCGACTCTGAGAAGTGGGGTGTCAACGTCCAGTGCTTGTCCGGCTCTCCTGCCAACCTCCAGGTCTACCAGGCCATCATGCGCCCTCACGACCGTCTGATGGGTCTTGACCTGCCCCACGGTGGTCACTTGTCCCACGGTTACCAGACTCCTCAGAGAAAGTAAGCAACCCATGCATGGTATTAATCCAGCCTAGAGCCTCGCTAACACGCCCTCAAGGATCTCTGCTGTTTCCACCTACTTCGAGACCTTCCCCTACCGTGTCAACCTCGAGACTGGCATCATCGACTACGACCAGCTCGAGCAGAACGCTCTCATGTACAGACCCAAGGTCATCGTTGCCGGTACCTCTGCCTACTGCCGTACCATCGACTACAAGCGCTTCCGCGAGATTTGCGACAAGGTCGGCTGCTACCTCATGGTCGACATGGCTCACATTTCCGGTCTGATCGCTGGTCGCGTCAACGACTCTCCCTTCCCCTACGCCGACATTGTCACCACCACCACCCACAAGTCGCTCCGTGGTCCCCGTGGTGCCATGATCTTCTTCCGCAAGGGTGTCCGCAAGACTGAGATGAAGGCTGGCAAGGAGATCCAGACCCTCTACGATCTCGAGGGTCCCATCAACTTCTCCGTCTTCCCTGGTCACCAGGGTGGACCTCACAACCACACCATCACTGCTCTTGCTGTTGCCCTCAAGCAGGCACAGTCTGACGAGTTCAGACAGTACCAGCAGCAGGTCATCAACAACGCCAAGGCTCTCGAGCACGAGTTCAAGAACCTCGGTTACACTCTCGTCACCGGCGGTACCGACAACCACATGGTCCTCATTGACCTGAAGCCTCAGGCTCTCGACGGTGCCCGTGTCGAGGCTGTCCTCGAGCAGATCAACATTGCCTGCAACAAGAACACCACCCCTGGTGACAAGTCTGCCTTGACTCCTTGCGGTATCAGAATCGGTGCCCCCGCCATGACCTCTCGTGGTATGGGTGAGGACGACTTCAAGCGCATTGCTGGTTACATTGACCAGGCCGTCAAGCTCTGCAAGTCTGTCCAGGCCGACCTGCCCAAGGACAACAACAAGCTTAAGGACTTCAAGGCCAAGGTCGCCTCGGGCGAGGTCGAGGAGATCAAGAAGCTCAAGTCCGAAATTGCCCAGTGGGCCACCACCTTCCCTCTGCCCATCTAAGCAGCTCAAGCTTGTATGCTAGAGTTTTGATTGCATTTAAATGGCGTCTTGGGATGACACGATATTCAACATGGGATGATAAAACGGAGGAAGGGGTGTTCGGTTACGAAAAGCAGAGACAGCTTCAACCTGTGCCCTGCTATGATACCAGGAAGCTTATGTTTCCAGTGCTAGAATAAAAGCGACATGACAATCTACAATTGATCTAAAACACTTTGCGTTGCAAGTCCGTATGTGTGTGCGGTGTGGCTCTTATCCTTTCAACACATCTTGTGTCCCTTCTCAAAATGTCGAAGAAAATGGCAACCAAGTCGAGCGAAAACACCCCGATTGGCTTGTGCGCACGTCAGAGGCCGACGGGAAGCGGGTGCGGGAGCTTCCCTGATTTTAGCGCGGTCGGGCGTGGTTCCCCACGCAACCGAGTATTTACAAAACGATCATCACGGTCCTTGGTCGTGGGAGGCTGGGTGTGGCAGGAAATTCATTTAGCACTTTACCAACCTCGCGATTTCCTTCTGCAGCAAAAGAGACCAGGGATACACGCGCCTCGCTCCATCTCCTCTTTTCACTCTCGACTTCTCCTACGAACCTGCGTTACATCCGTTTCTCTGGACGATAAACTGAACAGTATCACTTAGCGGCTTTGTAACGTTTATCCACCATCTCCACCTTCAGGCAACCCAAACCTCCACATTCCACGAGTCAAGACACGCAAAAGGGCACGACAAGATCCAGATTCCATTGTGTGTAGAGGCATCTGCATTCCTCCAACCTCTCCATCGGCCACCGGCAGGACGCAGGCTATTGTCTAAGCAGGACAGGACATTCCAGAGAAAGCCATGGCTCCTGGTATTGGCTTTGCCGTCGGCATCCAACGTCTGATACCGTTCATCGGCTATCATCACATTCTTATGATCCTGATTGCCATTGCCATCATTCTTCTTTGTGAGTCTGGCCAGGTACCACCACTGTCTACCCACCACTAACAAGCATGGCTCACAGCACTACTACTGGCCGGATGCTCTTCCAGTTCACCGTTGATACCAGGAATTTTTCTCATCGACTTCTACTATCAAACATACACACCGACGTATGACCCGGCGCAAGTGGACCCTGGTGTCACTGCTGCTATCGCCAACATCGTTGGACAGACTCAACTGGAAGTAAGAGTTGGATACTTTGGTCTATGCATCGCTTCCGATGCTGGCAACTACCTCTGCTCCAACAATGCCACTCTTCTGGCTGAGCAGATCAGCATCGACAAAGATCCCATGAACTTGATCTGGGTCGCCAACACTTTCAAGAATTCAGTCGTCTTTCCCTGGTTGATGTAAGTACACACAACCATGGTTCGAAGAGGTTTGAACCTTGCTAACTCTGCACGAACAGTATCATTGCCATCATCTTTGCTTTCCTTTGCTTCCTCCTTCTGGCTTCGTTCCCTGGTTGGCATGAAGAGCGTGACCGTGCCACTGGTTCCGAGGTCGACGTGAAGCCCTTTCCCTCACGTCCGGTCTCCCAGTCAGCTCTTGCACTTGTCTTCATTGCATCAGTCTTTGTTCTTGTGTCCGTACTATGGCAACATACTGCCTCAGTAGCAGCAGCGCAAGTCGCTCAAGATATGGGTAACGGGAGCATAAAATCAGGAGTGGGAACATCAGCCATGGTGTTAGGCTGGTTCAGCTTTGCACTGCTACTCATCGTCACCATCGGTTTGTTAGTCATGATCTTGAGTATTCATCTCTTGGACAGATTGACGGACGAATAATCTTTGCGACAACACGACACAACAAAAGCATGATACGAAGTCACAGACAAGTTTCGACATATGCATCACGATCACGACAACGGGGTACATCCCTCAGATGCCGAATAACAGCAGCGCACTATACCCCCCTTTGTTTGCGCAACATCTTCTTCTTGTTTTCCCTTTCTGCATTCGCCGAGTCGATGACTTGGCCAACCTTTTCGCATTGCCAGCGTGCAAGCATTTTAGCATTCCTGGGGCCTTCCTTGTAATCTGCATCTACGGAGCATTTTGGGACCTTTTTTGGCAAGAGGCTAGGGCCTCTTTTGAATGTTTTTGTTGTTTTTCTTCCTTCTCTTCCAAACAAATTGAACGACAGAGAGGAAGACTGATGGGTCTCTACAAAACCTTCTTGTACATGACACCATTGAACTATATAGATGAATTGCGAATGATGATTTGAGATTGGTTGATCCAACCTGTCGCCCATATTCACTTGTCCTCTTACTCTGATTTTTTAATGAGCTGCTCTCTTCGTGTGCATAGTCGTACCAGTGTACAGTTCTCTCGGCAAATGACGAGAATTCACTGAAAGTCTTGCTGTGGTCTGCTCTCTATGGACTTGCCAATGATGCAGAAGGAACTGCGCATTCTGGTAGTGTTGGTGCCATCTACATACGAATATTGGAAGTAGAGCGGCGACCACAGAAAGCAGTACTTGTGGCAGTGTGTCCAATGAGTAAAAGTCTTCTTCTAGACGAAGGGCTTCGGTTGACTCGAGATTCATTGTAGACTTTGGCGAGGAAGCAAGGTGCTGGATGGCAACCTGAGCCCAACACTCGTTCTCCACATTTCGATGACGTGAGTGATGTTCCCATCACGGCTACCCACCCTCCAACGTCAAAAAACTCGACTTCGTTTCTCTCTGCACTTGCATAGACTGCAGACAGCAAACCCAGCAGAGCCCCTCTCGAATTTTCAAGCATCAGAGAACCTCCAATGATCCCAAGGATATGGCACGCCATCGAATGCCATTTTAGCCGGCGAGTATTCGGCTCGGTTGTTCGAAGGTGTTGATAGAGTTTCCCCGCCATTGAACGAAGATCGTCTTACTCATCTTGCATATCAAGTTCTGGGGGGAGGGGTTGGGTTGGGTGGAGTCGCGATTTTAGCCAAGAGCCGAAAGACCCTTGTGAGTACGAAGAAGCAATTGCAAGACTTCTGAACTATAAAGGTAGGTCTTTGTGGCCTGCCGGTGCACTTGCAACTTCCTCAAGACATCGATTGCCAAGATGCATCTTTCTTCTTTATTTGCTGCTTCTTCGCTGGCCATTGGGGCTCTGGCATGGCCAAAACATGTTGTCGAGAATGATGACTTGACTGTACAGACATCTTCTGGCCTTGTACATGGAAACAAGGACTCGAGATATCCCAATGTTCGCCAATTCTTGGGTATCCCGTTCGCACAGCCTCCTACCGGACAACTTCGTTTTGCGGCCCCTCAGCCTCTCCCAGCATCTGCATCAAAGAAGGTCATCCAGAACACAGAACTGCCTCCTAGCTGTATGCAGTATCTCAACACCGTCAGTCCTGGTGTATACGTCAGCCAGGTCCTCGAGTTTGGTCTCCAAGGAAAGAACGGCACTGGAGATATCAGTGAGGACTGCCTGACTTTGAGTGTCTGGGCTCCTACCAGTAACAACAATCAGTCCTGCAGCAACGGTGACGAACTGCTACCCGTTATCATATGGGTATATGGTGGAGGTTTCGTCACTGGAGGTCAAGACGTCCCATACCAAATCCCAAGCCAATGGATCGAACGCACCCAGGATCACATTGTAGTGTCTATCAACTACCGTGTGAATATCTTTGGCTTCCCGAACGCTGCTGGACTGTCTGATCAGAATGTGGGTCTGCTTGACCAAAGAGCAGCTGTCGAATGGGTCAGAGACAACATTCTCAGGTTCGGAGGCGACCCTTCACGCATGCTACTGTGGGGTCAGTCGGCAGGATCTGCCAGCGTGGACTACTACAACTTTGCTTATCCGAAGGATCCAATCGTGTCGGCCTTCAGTATGGATTCCGGCACAGCTTTCATCGGCATCACATCCGACGACACCCAACACACCAACTTTACGTTTGTTGCCTCGCAGCTCGGTTGTGCCAACTCTTCTTCGCCTGCAGATGAGCTTGCTTGTGTACGCAAGCTTCCTGCCGCAACGATCGAAGACTTTGTCAAGAACTACCAGGAGAACGGCACCGCACCCGCCATCAGCTTCCTTCCCAGCGCCGACGAGAAGATAGTGTTCAGCAACTATACCGAGCGTGCACTAGCAGGCGAACAAGCAAATTTGCCAGCTATCATCGGCACAAACGCTCAAGACGGCGTACCATTTGCTCCCTACAGTCCCTCTGGTCCCAACGCCACACTCGCCCAACTGGCTCTCCTCACTACCTTCTTCTGCCCTGCTACCGAATCCATCCGTCTGCGTCAACAGACCAACCGCCCTACCTACCGCTACCTCTACAGCGGCAACTTCTCAAACATTGCTCCTGCCCCTTGGTTGGGTGCTTTCCACTCTTCAGAGTTGCCATTGCTGTTTGGCACTTTTGACAACTTCAGAGGCCAAGGGCCGGCATTGGAGAACCAGACTAGTGTTGCTATGCAAGATGCTTGGGTGGCTTTCGCCAAGGGAGGTATGACTGGCATTGAGTCTACTGGTTGGCAGGAGTATGAGTTCCTCGGTGAGACCACCGTCAGGGACTTTGGTGATGGAGTGGCGGTCAAGGATGTGGATGTCAAGTATCTTGAGAACCTTTGTGATGGAAGCAAGCCAAACTACAGTGCTTGAGAGGATTTAGTGTAGGTCATGAGATTTTTCGTATGTATATAATGATTTGACTTTCGATATAATGATTAGTTGCTCTTTCCTATTGGTCCCTTTACTTTGCTCCTTCCTACAGACGACTCTGAATCATCTCATCTCTTCTCTCATGCTTTGACTGCTGACGGCTCTTTCCCATATCAGCGCCTCTGAAAACACCTTCCACGACTTCAGCGACAGCCAACAAGTTCTCCTCTCTCAATCTTCTCCCCACCAATTGCAGATTCACTGGCGCATCTCTATACTTGTCCACACCGCCCTCATTCCAAAACTTCCTATACAGTTCATCTCTCTCACCCATCACTGCTTTTGTATCTTTATCCCAAGTATCCGTCTCTTGCACAGTAGTTACTGGAAACACCACACCCGGGAGATCGGTGGCGTTGAAAACAGCAGTGTAACCCCAGTACTTGCTTTCATCATGTGCAGAAGCCACCGAGGCGTTTACCGGACACAACAAAGCATCAATGCCAGCTTCTCGCCATTGGAGCGAGAATTGAGTGCGTAGGTTATCGCGTAAAGCATTCAGAGTCCAGGTTTGCTCCACGGTATGGCGAGTGGGTGTTGTGCTATCTAACAGCCATTGGATAATCGGGACTGCAGGGTCTGATTCTTGCAGCAAAGTGTTGTTGTATTCGTCGGCGCCGTCAAGGAAGTATGCTGTGTTTATCCATTTGAGCAGTGAGGTATGCAAACGAGGATTCCAGGTAACGACTTCATGGCCTGCGTTTCGCAGTCTGTTGACTGTATCTTTCAGAGCGCGTGTGATGGGTGGGTGAGGCATGACTTCCTCATCGTGCCACAACACACCTATCCTGAGTTTCTTTGGCATAGTCTCAGCTCTGACATCCCGCCATGGCAAATCGATCAGACTGGGTTCAAAGTCCCAGGGTTGTGCATCCAGAGCCACTTTGCAGAAAAGTCGTAAGTCGGCGAGGGAGTTTGCCATGGGACCCACACAACCGATGATATTTTCCATTCCGGAGTGTAGACCACTGAGTCCAGAGTGAGGGATACGCGCTACACTCGCCTTCAACCCCCACCCGCCGCAAAAGCCACTAGGGCCACGAATGCTGCCCCCGATATCTGTGCCGATGCCTAGAGGCGAGCCGCGCATAGCCACCAATGCTGACTCACCGCCAGAGCTTCCTCCAGAGGTAAGATTCACATTGAAAGGGTTTGTAGTGCGGCCAAACAGATTCGAGTGCGTTTCCAAGGCCATGAGCGTTTGCGGATTAGTGGTTTTGACGTGGAAGACTGCGCCGGCTTCTCTGAAGACCTTGCAGATTAGTGCGTCGCCTGGACTAGCTGCATCCGCCCAAGAAATCAAGCCAGAGGTTGCGGGTGTGTTGGCTAGGAAGATATGTTCCTTTACTGACATGGGTAGACCGTGAAGAGGTCCAACGGGTTTATTGTGTTTTTCCATATACGCGTCTAGCTCATTTGCTCTGTCCAGTGCAGACTCAAACAGCACCATTGCTAGACAATTGGTAGCTTGGTGGGCTAGAGCAGCTCGTTTGCAGAACGCAAGAGTTACTTGATACGAAGACCATTTCCTGGAGTGGATGCGAGTGAGGATATCTACGGCTCGTTGTTCGGTGATGAAGAGTTCTTCTTCAGACATGATTGATGGGCATTTTCTGGGTAGATCCATGAAGTTATGGCCTTGAAGGGAATGTTGGTCGGCTAGCCATGCTGGAGGGATGGCATCGTAGATCTCCTTGCTCTTTTTGGCGGCAACGTCTTGCCAGGAAAGCGATGAAGGTGTTATCATGATAGATAAAGTCTGCAGTAACGAATAGAGAATTAAAGATGGAGACAAATCGAATTGAAGAGATAACAAAACCAAACTTCCAGAGCGGACCTCTACGTCTTATATCCTCGAACCTTCCTTATACGAAGACCCCTAAACGAACGCGCCCTGGATCACAAACACGTCCCGATTTCGCAACTGACAACTGTTGAACGGGAACGGAAAAGCGAGCAGATAGGTAACCACAAGCCAATTGCAGCAAAAGAACAGTGGAGCGGTGTGTGCGCTGTCCAGAGTGCGCGGAAGGTAAACGCGAGCCGAGGAAATCGGTTCGCGCTTCCCTTTTTGGTGGCAACGGCGCTCAACGCATCTGATAAGACCACTCTTGCGGATCAGATAAAAGGTTGCTTGGACTTCGGGTGGTGTCTCATCCGGACAGATGCGAGAGATGTATGTTATTAAAAGGCGCAGAGACGTACTGATATGAAGCATTTCCATTGAGAGCCCCGGAGAATGTCTAGGGATGAACGGCTCTCAATGGACACATCGCGTCTTCATGACATCTTTGTGACTTTTTAGAGCTACTCAAATATGCGGTATTCCAGCTGGAGAGATCATTCATCCCAAACATCATGGATATCCCACGAACAAGCTATGAAAGGCCGCAAAGGCATTTGGAGAACAGACAGTATCCGTTGAGGGCCCCTGAAATTGGCATGAGAGATGGGGCTCTCAGCGGACGAGGCACGAAATGCGATTACAATGTTGCATGATTATAGTCATGTAAGAACGTAGCAAGTCTTTTTGGGATCAAAATTTGATAAAATGAATGCAAAAGTAGAAGAAACCAAGGGTAGTGAACGCAAAGTGAGCAAGAGCAACGAAATCTTATAACGAAAACAGAAGTCACGACGAAACAAGACACGCAAACGGAATGTATAAAGCCGCGCTCAGCGCACAGCAGAAAGTCTTCATTGACTATCATAACGACCTTTGACTACCACAATACATGACCTAAAGAAAACCTGCGTCTCCTTCTCGAAAAGAAACGACTTGGAACGATGAAACGCCAGCCCGAAAAGAGACTTCAAAGTTCCATCTGTTGCGCAACATCGCTTGACTTAGATGTCACGGTCACCGCTGTCAGCAGCAGAGGCAACGTCAGAACGGATGTCGCCGCTGTCAGCAGCAGAGGCGACGTCAGAGCGGATGTCAGAAGCATCCTCAGTCTCAGCGCCAGCGTCAGTGCGCATGGTAATGTCATCAACGATGTCGACGGCGTCGGGGTCGTTGACAATGAAGGATTCAATGACGGGGTTGGTCGAGACGACGGTGACGACAGTGGTGGTAGGCTCGGCAGGAGTCTCGGCAAAAGCAGCGTCAACGATAGCGTGAACGGCAGCGTCGAGGTCGGCGTCGTCGTTGTGCTTGACACGCTTGACACGATCGGGCTCAGCAAGCTCATCGAGGTCAGAGGCGGGCTCGGTAGCGGCACGCTTGAGAGCGTTGGTGTCAGCGACGGGCTCCTGGGTGTTTGATCAGCATGGGTTTGTGCAAGCAGAGTGGAAGAAGACATACCTCAGCGCCAGCAACGACGTCGTCAACAGTATCGGCGGCAGTGATGTCGTCCTCGACATCCTCAATCTTGGGATATTTGCCGCGACCACCCACCAGGGTGATGTTGGACTTCTTGACTTGATCCTCCTCGTCAGAGGAATCGCCGGTAGGCATCGACTGACGGGCTCTGAGCGAAGCACGAGTGGTGCGTCCCTTGGGAGCAGGCTTAGGAGTGCTGGCCTGGACAGCAGAAGCTCTGGTGGTCTTGGCCTTGGGCTTAGTCTTAGCCTTGGACTTGATAGTGGCAGCCTTGGGCTCATCGTCTTCGTCGGTCATAGGCTCCTCGGCCTTGATAGCGACGGCCTTCTTGCCGCGAGCTTTCTTGCTGACAGGAGCAGGAGTATCCTCGACATCGGCATCGCCATCAGCATCGACGTCCTCATCGTCAGCTTCGTCTTTGGCGCTGGCAAAGGCTGACATCTTAACACGAAGCTTGTGGTAGGCGCTGTTGGCCGAAGCTCTGGACTTGTGGCCACTCAAGGAAGCCAGCTTCTCAAGGTCGACCTGAGGGAACGATCAGTCTTGATTCCATGATGTGTTTGTAGTGTGCAATAAGAGAGATCGTGGGAAGAAGTAACAGCAGCAGCGAGAAGAGAACCGCAACATTCATCGCGCAAAAGCAAGAGATCGTGAGAAGGAAACAGTGGCAGAGGATGAGATCGTGGAAGGAAAGCCATAGACAGCGACAAGGGGATGGAACTTACATCAGGAGGAGTCTTGCAGCTCTGCCAGACATAGCAAATCATCTCCTGCTCGCGGGGGCTGAGAACGGAAGACATGCTTGTGTTTGTATCTGAAGCGTATTCTTGAAAGAGGGTAGAGGATATAACGTAGAACGATGTGTACTGGAAATTGGTGCGTGTTTGGTGCGGAGAGGGTAGAAAGAATTGAGATCGCGCCGACTCGAAGTGAGAGAGAGTACTGAAGCAGTAGTTGTTGACATTCACCGCGAGAAACGCCGGGCGGCGCTGACTGGCTACCTCGCTGTCGGTATCACGGGCCCTGACTCGCCGGACCAATCAAGGGGCGGCGATATGGACGCCGGTCGTCATAGCTATCATTCAAGAGGACGTCGTCACTTTCTTGATACCTTCATAGTAACAATATCACTTGCTTGAACTTGTCCGCCAAAAATCATGCTCTATATCACAAGCATCTCTGATGCAGAGACCTGCTTGCCATTGATGAGACAAGATGCTCTGTACCAAAGTACAAGTTGATATGAATGAGACAATGCGCGTGTATGTCCTGCTCTGGCAAGGCCACAAGACCCGTGAGAGGTATTTGTATAACGCCGCAGTAGTAGGATCGTCACTGTACCTCTGAAGCATAGATATCACAAACTCTCACCTCGTCAGTACCACACCGTGTATGGTCCGTGCGTATCCAGCACTGTGAGGATGCTCTGCAGTGACGATTCAAGTCATGATGTCTGAGTGGAGGCTTTGGGATTCAGCAAAGCAGCAAGCAGGCTGGCACCGATGTCCGAAATTGGATACCATCGGCACCAAAGCCTAAGCTGTTTTGCAGACAAGCGCGCTGTGTCAATGGAGAACAGTAGACAATGGAAAGAAAAGAGAAAGCAGAGAAAATCATGAAAGTCCTGTCGTTAGTAAATATTCAGACAGGAGGGAAACAGCCCATAGGGTCTTGATCGTAAAAGAGGTTGCATTTCTTTTTTTCTGAAGCTCATAAAAGTAGAGGAAACAACAACCTTGGATATGCACTGGTTGGAGAATTCCTGGGTAAGATTTTCCTTTTGGCGACAGTCGCCAGGTCTGCTGCAACGACAAAGCGAGTCTTTGTCCATTGGTATGGCTTTTGGTGATATCCTGCTCGCGGAAACTCTGGAAACAATTGATGGTATGGATGGCGTCTTAGCCTTCTGCTTGTTCCAGGACGAGTATGGAGTTGGGTTGAGGTCGCTTCCGAACATAGGCTGTTCTCAGTCCGGGTCTTGGTCGTTGATTGATCAGAAGCCTCTGCCGCCACGTCCTCTTCCACGGCCACCACCGCGACCACCGCCCATGCCGCCGCGTCCTCTACCGCCACCTCTTGCTCCACGGCCGCCTCTGTCTGCAGCTTCCTTGCGGGCCTTGTTCTTGGGCTTGGGGGCGTCGTCGATCAGGAGAGTATCCAGAGGTAGCGAGTCAGGGAGGATGTAGTAGCGGATGGTTGCGCCGCGAATGTTCATGGTGTCCAGACTGATGGTGTCGCGACCCTTGGGGGTCATCTTGACTGTTCGCAGCGCTGTGTTCATTTGCGGAGAGACTGATGCGATAGTTCCGTGGACGATTGTGCCTGTAGATTGGTCAGTGACAAGTTTGAGCTTGCGCGAGTGGGTGAGCGCGAACCATTCTTCATCTCGATAGTGACCGTCTCATTCTGGCACTTCATCAAAAACCTGGATCGATCTTAGCTATGTTGCGACACGGCCGGGTTGCGCATTGACGAGCGATGGCGGAAGTGTAGACGCACCTGACGAGCTTCATGTTGGGCGCAGTAGTTCAGTAAAGAAATGCGCGGTTGTTGTGAGAGGATTGCG
>Ga0268251_10000362_pt1 | contig 14764 bp, 19 predicted proteins | sample AgamicAsMae_FD_200527 | JGI IMG/M metagenome (GOLD analysis project Ga0268251, IMG submission 200527) | Agave microbial communities from Guanajuato, Mexico - As.Ma.e (v2) (version 2) | ecosystem: Host-associated > Plants > Phyllosphere > Phylloplane/Leaf | place: Guanajuato, Mexico | collected...
ATACTAGCGTCCGCAGTGATACCCAGGGAGTTTGCCAGCGCATTTCCAGTACCCAACGGTAGCAGGGTAATCTCAGGGCATGCGAAGTCAGGACCTCGTGACGAAGTGAGGATGGCATTGATGATATCCACGACACCACCATCACCACTCAGCAGGATGATCGAAATCACGGCTCCAGTGTTTGCAGCGGGCAAGAAAACGTCTCTTGTGAGTTCGGTGATCGTCTCCTCAGATTTCGTGAAATGAACGAAGAAATGCTCTCCCTGCTTGAAGCCAAGGGATTTGAAAGTGTCTGTCAGATGTGTCTCGTAAAAAGACTGTGCTTGACCAGTTCCGGAGGCTGTCGAAACGACGACATGACGAGCAGATGCCATGACTCTAAGTTCCAAGCCTTTCACCTCAGGTTATGATATGGAGGATCCTTTGCGAGTCAAGCAGTGGGGGTAGAGGCTGATGAGAGTTGCGAATACCACAGTCAGGAGACTGGCGGCTGTTGATGAGATGGTTGAGTGTGATCGTTGAGTTGGGATACAAAATGCAAAGGATCAAAGACAAGATCAGGCACGCGCTTAGTTATATGAATGGTGTCAGATTGGGAAGGACGATAAGGCCGTTATCACCGTGCATAAAGATACACAATCTCGCACAAACAGAGCCAAGCAAAGCTAGAACCGCGTTCGGCTGAACCGTCATAGGGCCGATCAGCAGCGGAGGTCGCAGCTGCCTCACAGTAAGCCCCAGTCCATTGAGCTGACAAGTTAATGCCTTCGACAACGAGAACAAGCTAGACGGCAGTCACCCTCAGTTTCACCTACTCTGCATGATCTGGAACCACAACACAACATGGCAAGCGATCCCGACCGCGGCCTCTCTGGCTGGGGCATCTTCTTTCTCGTCGCTTTTGTCTTCATCGTCATAGGCGGATGTGCATGGATAGTGTAAGTCAACTCTTTCCTGCTCAACTGCACGCTGTTGCAGCGGCATCCCTCAAACATGTCCATGCTCATGGGCTCGCAATAGATTCACACAATACCGCGCCCGACGATTGGGTCTTCCTGCTCCCTCGCTCAACCCCTTCACACGTGGCCGTAGACAACAGAACTCGTATCAAGCGCCGTCAGCAGCATCCGGAGGCATTGGCGGCTGGATCAAGGACAAAGTCGGCGCATTGAAGAGCAGTGTCGGTGGAGGTAGATCATCTGGAGGCGCATACGAGCCCAGCGGTGGTTACGGAAGAGGTGGTCACCGTGGGTTCGGCCCTCTGGATCCTGATGAAGCCTGGGACACGCGTGTCGGCAACGAAGCCGACTATGGTGTCAACCGCGACGGCTACTACGAAGAGCATGACTTGGGCTCGCCGGATATGAACTCAGGACCTTATGGCGGACATGGGTACGGAGGAGGAAGCATTGGTGTCGGAGGAATTGAAGAAACAAGAGGGCGTGCTGCCAGCCGCCAACGCGAGCTTGATTCACGATACGATGAGGAGATGCACGGCACCAATCCATTCGGCGACGACACGGCTGAACGCAGCAGCATGAAGAACAACGGCTCTCGTCCGACCGTCGACACCACTGGAGGAGCTTCTGGAAAGGCACCACATCACAAGAACCAGCAGAGTCTGGGTGCCCAGTCCGTCGATTCTCCATCGGAGCGCCGCAGCATCTTCCGCGAGGATATGTAATTGCTCTTACGACCCGTCCCTGTTGGCTCTACGATGATCATGGCGTTATTCTGCTTCTTACTATTGTCCAGCTGCGCTGAGCGTTATGTGTACTCGAATCCTTGCGCCCTCCCAGAATTTACTTGTTCTTTCTGTGCACCTTGTGCTTTGTGCATCCTTACTTACCATTTCTTCCACTGTTCTTGAAAGCGCCCAAGGCGGCTTGTTACATTGTCGACTGACACGACATTACTGTCAGTGAAGCAAAAGATCTGCTCATAGTGAGTCAAACAGCACTTCACCATCCCTTTTATCCAATCCCGTTTCCCCTCACTCGTCGGCCTTCTCTTTTGCTTCGACTGCAACACAAGACCAACTTCTCTCGATCTTTGACATAGCACATCTACTACACCTCACAGTTGACGCTGGTCACAATTGATCCGCCCTTCGGACCATTATGGCATCGACCGACAATCAGTGTGCTGCCTGTTCCAAGCCTGCTGGCATGCTCTGCGCCGGCTGCAAAAACATCCATTACTGCAGCGCTGAATGCCAGAAGACCGACTGGAATGTCCACAAACTGGTCTGTCGCAACTTCAAGGAATCTGGCCGTCCTCCAGGTCCCATGTGGATGCGCGTCATCGCCTTTCCCGTCAACAGCACAAAGCCCGAGTTTCGCTGGATGCCCATCAGAAAAGGCCACATCCAGCGTCCACTCGTAGGCGACTACTTTGGCGCGGACAAGCCATACTTCGAGTACCCCAGCTTCAGTCAAGACCCCAAAACCGGCAAGCAGCTTCCTCTGCGCATCACAATCCAAGACCGTGATTCTTTCCTGACCGACGGTTCCTGGCCCAACAAGAGTGTACACCATCTCACCAACGGCCATCTTTTCCAAGAGTTCAAAGGACCCATCTTGGCCTACGGCAATGCTCTCGAAGGCAACGACATCAAGATCAAACTCATCAACCTCGACACCACTCACCTCAACGTCATCAGAGACTACTGCAAGCAAGGCCCCTACATCTCCGAGCACGAACCACTCTATCTCCAAAGACTCCAAGAAGATCTGAACATGTTCCCACCCGGTCCACTCCCCAACGACTTTGTACTCTGGTCAGCATACCAAGAGCGAGTCACCAGAGAGCCCGATCTGGGCGTCACAGAAAAGGACGTGGGAACGCCAGAGTTCAAGAGATCGTATGACAGAACTTCGATATACAAGCAAAAGTGGGCGGAGATCAAGCAGGCTCAGGAAGTTGCCAATGGTACTCGTTCGCCTGAGGATTTCCATCATCCGCTCAGCAAGGAGGAGAATGCTTGGAGATCTGAGATGAGACTTAGTGGACGCCATTTGGGCTTTGATTGCATGAATGTGAGATCGATTGAGAAGATGATACTGGAAGGTGGTAAATGAATGCAGGTCTCGTGCTGAGAGACTGAATAGCATGCTCGCGGGGAAGAACACTCTCGACTGGACAAGGTGCACTCAAACAATACCTTTTTATGACACACCCAAAGGGCAGACGAACAAAACGTTATTGATCATCTTCTCTCATGACCAACTAGCTTTGCTAGAATCCATCTCGATATCAATGCCACTGTAAAACTTAGTCTTTACTGCACATGAAACTCCCCAAAGAGCTACTCATTTAGAGCATTGAACAGCATGATTAAACGTCTAGCTTATGAGGTGTAATATTCATTGCGTGAGACCTCCAAGGTGTAATGAGCAACAGGCAAAGCATGAGTGGAGAGCAATCTCTACGGATAGCTAGCCTCTCGAGTAATATCGTGAAGAAGTATCATGCCATCTTACATACGAAAAATGACCCAGAGTAAGAAGATACACCAAAGCTCAAAGGGGATGCACACATGTCGAGAGATAAGCTATGAGACTCGAGTTTGAACGATACACTTCTGAAGTACAGATCGGGGTGAGTTCATCAGATTCTGGGTTTTCTAATTGGAAGAACGAGAAAATTTCTTTTCCTGACTTGTATAGTGAATGTCGACTGAGCATCCTCTTGAGCACGACGCTGCATCCTCTGAGCTTGTTCCACCTGATGATCTGTCTTCACCATCGCAGCACTGCCCATTCTCCATCTCTCGTCGTCCCGAGCACCATTACTCGACTTGCAACTGTAACTCGATTCAACTCCTCAGAGAGCACTCAAGCGAATTCCCTTTTCCTTGCACCACATGCGAAAATCTTTCCTCGAACAGCGATTCCACATGTTCTGTTTTATCGTGATTATCATCCTACTCCGATTTTCATCATCGGCTTCGTTGGCCAAAGCATGCTTGATCAGTTGATTAGCATCGGTGAACTTCGGCAACAAGTCGTCCTCGATCCAATCGCAGAAGGCTTCCAGGTAATCTGATCCCAAAGGCTTCAAATCTTTGCGTAAGACAACGACATATCCTTTGATAGAGTGGAATCTGTTTCGGCGTACACATTAGCTACATGTGAACTTTGGAAGAAAAGCATTGAAGCGCATCGTCCAACGCACCGTTCAGGAATTGTGCCAAAATCTTCATCAACAGATTGCCAATGGTTGCCCATGTAGATCAAGAGGAGTTTCACTACCCTGTTTCGTGCGCTCAGAGGCAGTAGGGAAAGGCATTCTCGCACATCATCGAGGTCCTTAGAAGTGTCGCCGCAATTTGTGAGCTCGGTAGCGAGTACAACCATGAGCGGCATGCCGAATAGGATCGAAATCTGAGACATGGTGCCCCATTTACCACCGCAAAGCGCAGTGGTGGCGGGCAGAGTCACGGACTCAAATCGAACACCGGATTTGTTCCATTCATAGTCGTTGAGTATACGCACACAGGATATCATCGTTGCGATTTCTCGGTGAATCCCCAAGAACTAGTTGGTGATGACGGGCAGATCGGTTGTGTCAAGATCCGTGACAGAGTATCTCCCTCCATCTTCTTCATTGTTTGGGAATAGTAGGCCGTAAGCGATGACTGGTCCTCTTACGCCGTGAGTCTCTTGCCCAAGCAATGTTGAAATGCTTCTGTTGAGTGGTTGATCTGTATACGGTGGTGTCTCACCGTATACAAGAACGATGATAGGGGGATGTCTATCATAGGTTCTCCTCATGCTGACCATATCTTGTTCAATCGTCGTTACGTAGAAGTTGCCTGAATCTCCTAGAAAGTCCTTTCGTATAGCGACAGTATCGACGAAATCGTGTTGGATTTTCTCATCCAGCTTCAGCCAGCCAAACTCAGGATTGGGCCCGTCGACTGGAAGATAGATGGCACGACGTTGAGCTGGGCCAGGACGAGTCTTGAATTGTGCGAACGATTTGCAGAGGGTTCTGTGGACGAGCAGATCGACCACTTTGCATTCGATACTGCAGTAGTACGAACATTCGCAATGCGTGCAAGGGGCTGCATTGTTGAGTTTCGGGCAAACCAGGCATTTGTGGCTGCAGTCGTATAACATTGTGCTCGGATACCTTCCAGCAGCTGTGGTGAATGCTATGAGATATTCTGAAGAGAAAGAGAAGTATGACGAGCGACGGAGGCAGCGATCATTCAAACGGAGAAGCGACTGGTCGAATGAAGATAAGGCGATGTTGGGTATGAATACGAGTGTTGGTACGAATGGCCGCGTCGTCACCGATGCTGGAGATAGATTGTTCTTGTTTACATGTCCAAGAAGTTCGGGTGAGGAGTTTTCCTTGTCGTTGCGTCTCGTGAGATGCCGGTTGCTCCTGCACTCTGAAGTGCCGTACTCGCAATTGTGTCTTGTTGTGGAAGGGGCTTCAGTGTCGACAGCTCCTGCTCCAAGATCTAGCGAAGTATCGTGCGACACGTAAGTTGCCTTTGGTATTCAAAGCAACTTTGAGTGAAATGGCTATTATTAGAGGCTGACTCAAAAGAGCTGGAAGCCACCAGAAGTGGAAGCATGGAGAAAACACGATCCTTCTTTTGCTGCAGACCGACAAAGGAAGAAGAACTTTCACTCCGTGGTTGTCTCCGGCCTCCCAGACTTCTAGCAAACTAGTCTCAACACCTTGTTGTCGTGTTGTCTTGCAGAAAGACAACACGCTCTCATTCTTCCAAGTATTTAGTCGGCCATCTCCCCAGTATCACCTCCTCCTTTCCCCATCGACCACACTTCAATCGCTGTTCGACATGGATGAAGCTGAATCGCCTGAGAAGCTGATCCCGGCCACATCACCGCTCAGAGGTAAACTACTTGATGATCTGTTTATCTCTCATTTTCTGACCTCATGCAGGAGCTTCACCAGGTCCAGCTGAGGATGCCTCCAATTCGGACTGTGATGCAGCTACTTCGGAGCCATTTTTGTCATGTGGCTGGAGCGACGAGCAGCTCGCCTTGATACGGCAAGCTATAAGCCAACAGGCAAGTGTTACAGCTACCGGAACCAGTTCTTCTATCACCGATCACTGACTCATACGACCAGCAGACTGACCGTAAGGAGATGACCGATGGGTCAAGTGCTTTCGTACTCGACTTACTCAAAGACCAACTTCGTGTGATAATGGCTACCTCCAACACCGAAGTATGAACTGGAGGCCCAAGGGTCAAGATGACAGAGCTGACTGGTGTCAGGAGGGAACAGAAGACGCAGTCTCCGTGACTGAATCGCAATCCGGATCCGACATCGAGAATCAAAAGCAGAAACATCAAGGCCAGGCTAACGGACTAGAGATTCAACAGCCTCCTCAGAATGGCGGTTGTCCCGAATGTCATGTTAAGACGGCCCGGATCAGGGAACTGGAGATGAGGCTCATGGATCAGGAGGAGGAGGAGGCCAAACAACACGAGAGAGCCGCTATCGTGCACCAGCGGGAGCTTGCACATGCTCACATCGTTGAAGTCAGAGAGGAGCTCTCTGGTCGGATTAACAAACTGGAGGCTCAACAATCTGGTCAGGCCAGTACTTCGGAGGACCCAGCATCCCGACCTCTTCCACCACACTACTACTGTGACGACTGCTGGTGGACCCAGAAGAAACTCGATGACGCCAAGCAGAAGAGTAGAGACCTTGAGAATCAAGTCGAGCACCACCAACAAAGAGCTCTCATGATAGAGCACATAATTAAACAGACTCGAGGTGAATGCGAAGTGCTCCGACAGCGCCTCGACGAGGCTGACATAAAGATTGCAAGACTCTGTGCTCATCCTGGTACGAGGATTTCAAAGTTGTGAGAGATGGCTATGAGCTTGACAGCCAGGAAGAAGGATTGCAGGTCACCTAAAGTGGCGATTGGGATGAGATTCAGCTCAAATCCAGAAGCTCGCATACCATCCGAGATATTTCAAATCCAAGAGTGCTAGCTTCATAGCATTGTGTAACTTGCTTTCCACAGTGCATCCTTGCAAGTAGTCCCAGAGCGGTATCATGAACCCGTGACCATGAATCCTTGTGACGGTTTTTGCTGTCAGCTCCATCATGAGCAAGTCGGGTTCAGCTCGATGCATGATCTTCTCTCGACGATGTTTGATATCCAGAGCGATCAAGCATCCTCTTCGTAATCCTCGTCATCGTCTTCATCGTCTTCATCCTCATCATCATGCACCATTTGAACCTCCCATCTCCCATCCTCAGCCCCATCCTCCTCTTCCCTCTGTCTCTTCTCCCTATCCCCCTCTTTCCTCACCTTCAACCTACACCTCCCCATACTCCCCTTTCCCTCATTCCCACTGAAGTCCAGCGTCCAATCTAGCGGCAATTTGGCCTTTACTTCATCACCTCTAAACGGCACTGCCTCCGCATCCTCTGACACCCAGCTCCATCCTGGCTTCAAGATCACATGAGTAGTAATAACAAAATACCCCCATCCTTTGCGTTGGACCTCATAAGGTGCTTGGGTGAGACGCAAATGTGGGGGCCGGAATGTAGGATGTAGTTGTATCTCCACGGCATCAATGATGTCTGTGCGCGAGGGCCTGACGAAAAAGTTCCAGAGGTGCATGTTTTGTGATTCGGGCGCTGGTGAGATGAGTTTGTGGGTGTTGCCGATACAGAGGGTAAGAGTTTCTATTGTGCCAGCATTTGGGTCGTCTTCTGAAGTTTCCTCGGTCTTTCGCGTTTGATAGGTAACAGGATATTTCTCTTGTAGCTGTGTAGCTATCGTTGAATTTGGTGTTGCAGAGGTGGGCGTACGACACATAGGACATCTCGCCTCAGTATCCGCTCCTGAAAACATCGATGGCGAATTTGACGGTGGAAGTATGGTCATCTGAGAAGTCATGGATACATCTGCCCAGCGCTGCATACATGACGAGCAAAGTGTATGATTGCATCTTGTCGTTACTGGGTTGTAAAGCAGTAAACGACAGACAGGGCAGAGATCCTCATCGTCTAATTCTTCATGACTCGAGTCTTCACGATCTCGCCGTAGATCTTTTCGACCATCCTGTGCTTCTGATGTATGAGAACCTTCGCGTCGAGGTGACATCGAGCGTGAGTCTCTTTGGCGCATGCTGTATTTTGATTGAGATTGATGCTGCGTGATGAAAATCCTGGAGCCACACAGGAAATGTATGGAAGATGGTGTGTCTTTCGATTTGGTCCAGATGCAGAGAGATATAATACTGATAGAGTTCTGAAAAGCAACTATGGTGCTGTTTAATAATTTATTGATGAAGGTTTGTCGTGCGAAAAGCGGCGAGACAAGTTCGTTGGCTTCGGATGACATTCGCGGGCATTTTCTGTTCTCAATCTTGTGCTCATTCTTTGGCAACAGAGGAGCACGAAGTCAACAGAGCTTTTCGTTTGACAAGCCTTTACAATACCATGAACGAAATATCTCCTTTTCGTCGCCCTGACGCTGATCCAACTTCTTCACCATACTCAGCATAAAATCTGAGGCTTTCGAAGCGATGAGTTCGGTAAACAGTTGCTGCATCGAATTCTGTAGTTCAACCAAGACTTCGCCAGAGCCACAAGCTAATTCCAATGGTATACATGTAACACCTGAACGAGAAGACAATAAAAACGCGAGATTGTGGAATACAATTAGATTGCTAGGTTACTAATGTATGCCTGCTGGTGTTGCTACATTGCTTAGTCCTCTGCCAGACAAGGTTCATAACTGCCTGACTCTCTTTTCGTCATAAAAATGCTCCCTTTGGCTACCTTGATACCACTGTGTTGTCCTGGCGGACCCGTTGTATCTGACTCGTCGTTATTCTCGTTCAGACAAGACTTTCAGTAAGGCACAGTCAACGCAGCCTGGATGTAAGTCTGCGTGCATCCTTCATCAGTGCCCTTCCACTCGATCTGTGTTTTAAGTCAGTCTGCATTCTCAATCATCCACGACATCAAGTTAAAACTTACAACTCTTTGACCCAGTTCTTCAACACAGATAGTCCAGCCATGAGTGCTTCCATTGACGGCAAGCAGGTATCCCCTCTCAAGGCTCAGATCTCCAGTACCCTCGTACTGGGTTCTGAAGTTCAATTCGGAGCCAGTATGGACTTCAGTGCTGTTGTAGATGTAATCGCCAATGCCATGAGGTCCCTTGCCAGGTGTGTGCAGAACGCCATCGGACAGAGTAAACTGAGGAACACTGCCATAGCCAGGTGCAATAAGGCGGAGCAGGTAGTTAGGTTGGTAGTAGGGGTCGAAGAGAGTGGTCAAGGAGACGTTGGAGAGCAGAGAAGAGTCTTTGGAGTAGGTTGCTGAGTTTGTTGTTAGGAGGTAGAAGGGTGTGGTGGTGTTGATGGCAGGGGCGCGGCTGATGAGAGGAGATGCAGTTGCGTAGGTTGCCAGCGAGGCGGCGAAGGCAAGAATGGAGAAGCGCATGGTTGATATGATGGATTCAAGGTTACTGCAGAATATGTCTTGTGTTGATGATTCGGAAACGATTTTATTGTGATGGGAAGGTGTGTTTAGGAGAAAGTATGTAAGGAGAGAAGAAGAGTTGGCACAAACGACCAATGTTATAACTCATCCGGCCAGCATACCTTCCCAACATTGATCAACATGACGAACGCAGCTGCAAACACTTTGGTCAGTGTGCTTTGAAACGTCCAACTAGGAAAAAACCGCGTGCCTGGTGTGCAATATCTGTGCTGCGCTGCATCATCCCGCATGCATTGCCTACCGCTAATACCGCATCTCAAAATAGATGCCGGGGCGGTCGTACGAATGACACTTCCTCTCGTATTGCATACCACACGATGGCTTCTCATTACCTGCTTCTGGAATTTGACATGGTTACGCTCATGATAGTCTGTCTGCAAGTGTTTTCTTGTCTCGGATGTTGGCAAGAGAGAAGGTCCAAAAAGTGCGGGTGGAGAGATCTGCACTTCTCGCGACACTGGGCCCGAAAGCTATCACAGGAACGGGAAGTGATCAGCTCGTGATCGTGACCCCTGGGAATGTGTGGATGAGAACGCTCGCTCGAGAGTCAAGATCAAGAAAATGTGCAAGAGAGCGTTTGTCTAACACGCCTACGATAAGCAGATTCACCTCCATCAGACATGAATTTGGGCGGTGTGAGATCCATCATAGGGAAACAAAGAATGATGGCTTGAATTTTTATCTATCTGTACAACCTCATTATTAGGGCAAAGAAGAAAGACGGAGAAACCGAATGTTCTACAGGAAGTCAATGCCGACGCCGAACTGAACACCCTTTCTGCCTTCCTCGCCTCTACGGAGGACCAATGGCAGCGAGAAGTTCAACTCGAAGCGGGCGACGGGATGTGCGTAGACAAGACCAACTCCAGCCGCGCAGCTGGGCAGGCCATTGGAGAGTTCTTGGAAGGTGTTCTTGACGCTTTGTTGTACGTTGTTGCCGCCCTTCTCACCGCTGGCGACGTCTTGCAGTGCCAAAAGGCGTCCACCGTTGATGAATGTCTGGAATCGTAGAGGAGTGTCCTTACCCATGCCTGGTACAGGGAAAAGTAGACTAGCACCACCGGCAGCGTAGATGTCACCACCGACTGCGTCTTGTCCGTCTCTGGGACCGAGTCCTGCCAGACGGAAACCACGAACGTCAGTGGGGCCACCAAGTTGGAAACGGTCGTTGATGCGAGATGCAGCGGGTCCGGTAGTACCGGCCTTGGTCAGAGGGTAGAGAAGACCGCCACGAAGACCAGCAGTGAAGGAGATACCGCTGTCACCAGCAACACCAGGAACAGGAACGGGGAGAGCCATTTGAGACTCGGCCGAGTACTTTGCGAAAGCGACATCTCCGGCAAGAGGACCAGCACCGGCAAGTTCACCGATAGCCTTGAAAAGGAAACCACTTGTGGGGAGCATGGGAGCATCGCGGGTGTCCTTGATGAAAGTGTGTGTGATGCTGGACTTGAAACTGTCACCAGCGTCGGCGCGAACAGTAGGCGAAGCGTTCTCGGAAAGACCAGTGACTTGTCTCCAGATGCCAGAGTAACCCAGCTCGTTCTTGCTGCCCCATGGACCCAACCACTTCAACTTTGTGCTGCCGCCCTTGATGAGCTCCTCATGGCTCGCCCAACTCTTGAGGGTTGAACTAGCGAGACCGCCAATCTCGAAGCGGATGTCAGGACTGCTGAGGACGGGAGTGTCGAAGTAGGCCGAGTAGGCGGAACGAGTGCGCGTACCGAGCGAAGCGTGAGCGTTCAAGGACTCGGCACCACCGAAAATGTTGCGGAGGACGACATCGAGGAAGGCTGAACCCTCGGACGAGCCAGCCTCAGTACCAGTCTTGATGGTGTAGCGGGAGCGTTCGGGAGCGTGAATGAAGACGGAGAGGTCGGTGGGAGTAGAAGAAGCATCGGTCTGATCGGGTTGATCGATATAGGTTGAGATGGGAGCCTTGAAGATTCCGAAGCGGTTGAGCTTATCGACAGCGCCTCCAACCTCGCGCAGAGCTTCCTGGAGAGTGTAGGGACCTTCCTGGTTGTGAGAGAGGACAGGGTTGAAGATGCGCTCGAGGAAGCCTCTACGCGTGTGCTCGGCCTGGAGAACCTGGATGGACGAGATGGTGACGGGCTTTGTCGAGTTAAGGCCGATCAGCTCGGATTGACGCTGCTGTGCTTTGGCATACTGCCTTGCGAGACGCTCGTCTATCTCTTGCTGTCTCTTGGGGTCGGCCTTGTCCTGCAACAGAGCGAAGAGCTGCGCATTGCCTCGTCAGTCGATTGAACGTGCATGTATTAGATCTAACAGACTCACGTCGCTTCCCGAAGATTTGTTCGCCATTGGAGCCGCAACAGAGATCACACCGTCCTTGTCGCAAAGATAGCTACTACCAACCGCAAACCCGCGGAGGAGTTGCTATACAGCGTCAAGAGAATGACATGCAGCGTTCGCCAAGCACGTGCATATCTGCCTTGCTGGTCTACGACTACCATATACGACTTGATCCACATCGAAAATACTATAGTCACCGTAGACACCTCAATATCTTATCATATGGTGACACTTTTTGATTGGCCATTCCAACGATATAGTCTTGACTTTGAACAATATGCTCAGATGCTATGCTGTATATCATAAAGTCGACGTTCGGGAGGCGGAACTCGGCATCCAGACCTGACGTACTGCCCGTCTTTGGACTCAGTGAGACAGTCATCTTATCCCGTCTACGTACTTCTTTGACACTTCGACACTCTCTCCTATTTGCACACCTTCGCAGCCACTTTTCTAATCTCCAGCCAACCAACGACAACTTCACCACTCGCATACCTCGACTCCACATCCCACAAATCACAATCATGGCTACACGTGCCGCCAACAAAAGATTAACAAAGGAGTACAAGAACATTACCGAAAACCCTCCACCCTACATCACCGCCCACCCCAGCGAGTCCAACATTCTGGAATGGCACTACATCCTCGAAGGACCCAAGGATACCCCCTACGCCGGTGGCCAGTACTGGGGCACTCTGATGTTCCCGCCTGATTACCCTTTCGCGCCCCCCGCTATCCGCATGCACACGCCTAGCGGTCGCTTCCAACCTTCCACTCGCCTCTGCCTCAGCATCTCAGACTTTCACCCCAAGAGTTTCAACCCAGCATGGGAAGTCAGCACCATCCTCCTCGGTCTGCAGAGTTTCATGACCAGCGAGGAAATGACCACTGGCTCGCTATCTGCCTCGGAAGCCGAGCGCATAGTCTTCGCTCAACGCTCCCGCTGGTGGAACAGCACAGGCGGCGGCTCCTCAAACCGCACGATCCCTGGCTTGGGCCAAGCACCCAGCAGCAACACCCGCGGTTTCGGCGCCATCAGAGCAGGCGACGCGGGAGTAAAGTTCAAGGAAGAGTGGCCAGAACTAGACGACCAAAACTGGAAGTGGATGGAAGAACACAAAGTCGATCCTCAGACCGGCAAGGTCGTGGCGCCTCCTCCGGTTGCGAGTGCGTGCTCGCCAGAGACGAATGCGCTGAGGAAACGTCCTGTGGGCAGTCATGCTGGGTTGGGTGCTGTGGTTGAGGGTGGCCATGTCGCGCGCGATGCTGGTCAGAGTTGGCTGAGGAGGAACAGGATGTATCTTGCTCTGGGCCTCATCTTTGGCTATGTTGTTCTGGCGCGTGCTTTGGGAGAGCCTGCTGCTTGATCATGTGTATACATGACTACAACCACGTGTGTGTTTTAGCCTGGGCGTTGGGGTTTGGTTCTCCAGAGGTAATTGCATGGATCCGGGCGTTCTTGGGTTTAGATTGGGAGGGTATTTGGTTTAAGGGTTGCACTGTAAATACCGCCACTCAATGACAGTTTTTTATACTGTCTATCACAAACATGACATGCAGTGATCTGCAATGACAGACGATGAAAAGGTTCAATACGAAACAGACGGTTCACAGGCACTGGCAATAGAGACATTGTTTGAGGTCGTGAAAACTTTTTGATTTGTTTTATATCTCCATATTTCAGAAGACAAGGGTTGCGCGTAATATATTGCAGACCAGGCGATATAGCCGTTCTGCGCGACAGTGCCACATTTCGCCATAAACCATTGTCCTTGTAACATCGAGAGCAGATGTGCTGACACAAAGTGCGCCAACAACCTACAGACGACGACCACGGCGACCACCCTTTCTGCGGGTAGAGTCCGAGGGGGTGGGGGTGACGTCCTCGATACGGCCGATCTTCATGCCGGCACGGGCCAGGGCACGGAGAGCAGACTGGGCACCGGGGCCGGGAGTCTTGGTACCGTTACCTGTGGAGTTGTGTTAGACGATGCGTCAAGATGGGAATGGCAAGAGGGCAAAACATACCACCGGTGGCGCGGATCTTGACGTGGAGGGCAGTGATGCCGAGCTCCTTGCAGCGGGTGGCGACGTCCTGGGCGGCCAACATGGCGGCGTAAGGGGAAGACTCGTCACGGTCGGCCTTGACCTTCATACCACCAGTAACACGGGAGATGGTCTCACGGCCGCTGGAAATCACCCAGTATTAGCCTCTTGAAATCTCTCATGTCTGACTGTTTTGTTGTGTCTGTTCCCACTTGCACTGCTCGGTCTGGTGTCTTGTATGTTTCTCTTCTTGTTCCAATGAATCTTTCTTGTTTCTGCCCGTGGTCCTGTGCTCGTCGCATATATCGAGCAACAACCTTGGAGGCTTGAGAGAAGTCGCAATGGTCCGAGAAGAGAAATGACAAGTCCAACGAGCAGGCGCATTGAACAACAGATGCAACCAAGGGGGAGCACCTACGAAAGATCGGTAACGTGGACGAAGGTGTCGTTGAAGGAAGCGAAGATGCGAGCAACGCCGAAAACGAGCTCACCCTCACGGGTCTGAGGTCCGAGTTGGACGTTCTCCTGGGGGCGTGCAGCCTTGGGTGCCTTGGGTGCCATTGCTGATGTTAGTTGATGGTCGAAACGTGGTACTGAAAGAAAGAAGAGAAGAGCTGTGGAGGACCTCGATCGCGACGAGAATTTGCGTGGGTCTGCCAAGCAATTCTTTCGCTCTGCAGAAGGGCAGTCGCGGCAGTTGCCGGTCAAAGCTTGCGGAGTCGCAGCTGCCTTTCTATTTATTTTCTTGCGACGCTGCAGCTCCTGCTTTCTTTTCATCACTTCACACCTTTTCGACATTTGCGACCATCAATTGCATCTTCTGTGCGCGCATCAGAACCGCTTCATATTCAAGAGCTGGACAGCATCTCACAGTTGACAC
>Ga0268251_10000363_pt1 | contig 14764 bp, 10 predicted proteins | sample AgamicAsMae_FD_200527 | JGI IMG/M metagenome (GOLD analysis project Ga0268251, IMG submission 200527) | Agave microbial communities from Guanajuato, Mexico - As.Ma.e (v2) (version 2) | ecosystem: Host-associated > Plants > Phyllosphere > Phylloplane/Leaf | place: Guanajuato, Mexico | collected...
TGCCCTTATCACAGGTTTTCTTGAGGAACTTGCAACGAAGACAAGCACGAAGCTTTCTGATCTCGTGAGCTTGCTGGCGTTGATCTGCACGAAGAGGACCCTTTCTCTTGCCGACACGCTTCTCGGGGGCACCGTCTTTACGAGCAGGTGGGCTAGCCTTTTTGATGGCTGACTTTGTGGTCTTGGCGAGAGCGTTGGTAGGACTCTTGCGCTTTCTCAAAGGAGGCGATACCGGACTTGAAGCGTTGGATGAGATGGTAGATGTCTGTACTGCTTGAGAGGTAGAAGGTCGAGTACCGTCAGCAGGACTTGCCAATGGCGATGAGGATGTGGAGTGAGACATGTATTCGTGTTCGTAGTCTGACGAAATATTTCGGGAGTGATGCGATCTATGCTGAACATAGTCGGCAGCGCTGAAGCCATCCGAAACAGGTGAGAACAGAGGGAAAGGGATTTCCTCGTAGCTACTAGACAACTGAGCAGAGCTGGCGTCATCGTTGGAAGAGTCGGAGGCACTGCGTATATGCAGGGTCTGGCTAGGGTTGAAGATGGCATTGTTGTTGGCCTCAACGTAAGAGCCGAGGGAATGTCTCGAAACGGGAAAGTCAACAGCAGTCCAACCGTTGTCACTACTTGACATGGAGTGAATTTCCAGATAGGAGCCAGTAGGAGAGTTACTGGGTAAGCTCCCATGCACACTGGCGTTAGCAGCCAAGCCCATCTGGAAAGCCAGAAGCTCGTTCTGATAGTCGTTTAGGGGATAGGACAGGACGTTCATAGACTCGATCGGGCCAGCCATGGTCATGTATGCGGTCGAGTTCATGGCCATGGTAGTCTCGGGCGAGACAGGCATGTACTGAGGGGTAGCTTGCTGGATCGGCATGGCATACGAGGCATCGTAGGTACGGTCCAGAGTGGCGTCCTGGCTAAAAGCCTGCTGGGCAGGGAATTGGAAGTGCCATTGGGGGTTGAGAACAGCGGCTTGATTGATTTGCTGTTGAGCATATGCAAGGTTCATGGTGCTAGACTGAGCAGGAGCGGGAAGGTTGTGGGCCTCGTATGGCTTTTGGTCATGGTGGTTGACGGCATAGTCGATATGTTGCTTCTGATCGAGTTGACCTGCATCATACTTATAGTCGACATGTTGCGACAAGGGCTGCTCGAGTTGATGTGAATGCTGATGTTGGTGGTGGCGGTGTTGATTTTGCGACTGGAGAGCGTGGTGGGCCATTGTCGGGTCGAGTGCGTCCAGGGTAAATGCCCACTGTTGCGAAGCCAAGGAGGATGACGAGGAATAGGAGTTGTTGGTGTGGCGAGGATCGGTATAATCGCCAAAAGCCAGAAGGTTATCGGCGTGGGCAAAGTCGAGGTTGTCCATGGTGATTGATTACTCTAGCTGAGATGCATACAGTAACAGTGGCAGGCACGGATGCAGGCAATCTCAGACGTGGTAGACTTTCGGTCGCACACACAGCTAGTCGACGAGGAGGGCACGAAAAGGGTCAGCAGCGATGGTTTCGCTGACCGCTGGTCTTGTTGCAAGAAGACAGCACGAGGAGCGAGGCATATAGGTATTAGCGAAGAGCCATGGTCTTGAAATGGCGGTGAGGCAGCATCGCTGCCACCATGCGGGGCGGGGTCCATGGACGCGCTAGCTTTTAGGCCATGCATGGGCCAGTTAGCGACGAGCAGGCACTCGCCCGTGAGACCACTTCTAGTGCGTGACATCTTGTCATCTCTACATGCCATCTATCCAGTCCGCGCGATCCTGGCGTAGGAACACGCTGACTTGTTCTTTCGAAGTCGACAAATTCGCGGGCTGGAAAACACCTTGGTAGCTTATGTTTCAGTCTCAGACAGAGGAGATAACCGTTGTCTGCAAAACGCTCGCAGAACCCTAGAAGTCCGAAGCTTAAACCCACTACGCTCAGACCATTATCTGCCAAGCTTCGACCATGCAGAAAGGGAACAAGAGCGACTCGTCCACGAATCGAGTCGTATCCACCTTCTCTCGAGCCGCCGGGCACACCCGACCTCGACTGCATCTTCCCGCATTCTTCGGCCCACGGCTCAGTCTGTTCTGAACATGCTCCCCCAACGAGACCGGTCAAGCTCTGCCAACATGACCACAAGGCTTCAGCTGAATCAAGTACAGCTGCACCGACTAGATACCTACTTACCATGTACTGTCTGAGGCTTCGCTCGAGCGACCCACGTGAGTCCATCTATCGTCGTGCCTCTGTGTAACAGCATTCCATGACCTTAGCGCCATCATGCCCTACTCGCACGCAAGGCACCTCTAGCCGACTCTGCTATTGGTCCTGGATAAACCCGAAGAACACCAAAAATACGAAACCTCCACGAGCTGTGCGCTACTCTTGTTTCACCTGCTACATTCTGTCTGTGGACTGATCTCGGGTGCAACATTCTATCACCCGCTTTTCAGATTGCCCATATCCACTTACGTTTCTGCTCTCTTCGAGATCACGAAATTTTCGAGGCAGAAGAACTTAGTGCACAGACAAATCTCGGTACTCTTGTCTTCATTCAACCTGCAAGACAGACACGGCTCGGTCGATCTTCATATGCATGTTGCGTGTGCAGAGCTCCTGCAGCCACTCAATTTGACAGGGTCTCCATCTCCGATGGTTTCTGCACTCCATTGTTCAACGCACGTACAGAATTGATCCAGCCCTTGAGAGCACGGTCTAGCATTCAACCGGACTATCTGGCCGTCTAGATTGTCCATTTCGTTCCTCGTAACTACATATCCGTCTCTCAACCCTTTTTGCCATTCAGCACCTCTCGGCCGAACCCAATGTCGCCAGCTTGACCGGTCTTCCAATTCACGTCGGGACGAGTCTTGATGAAAGACTCCCTGTTCTGCCATCCTTGGAACCATTCAACTAGTTTTGGTCTATCGTCGCGCCACTGAGTCCCAACTCTGTCCAAGAATGCTACACAAGCAGCCACCGCACATTCAGCCGCTGATGCTGGTGCATCGTTGGCCGGTGCTCGAAGCGTGCCACGACCAACTTCGAGCTCAAGTTGGTCAAATCCCCGCATTATCTTCTCGGTCTGACCATCAATCCAGGCTTGGAACAAGATGTTGTTTTCAGCACGGATCTTCTTCTCGTACAAAATGAGCACTTGCGCGTCCATCATACCGTCGGCGCAACCGTGAAGAGTTCTCAGTCGCCAATTGCGTGGTTGAAGGTCAGACCGCTTGTTTACCAAGGCTTCATCTTCTAGAAAATCGCAGATCACCTTTGAGTCGTAAACGCCATCACCGTTGTTGCCGACAACTAGCGTAGGAAGTTTTGCAAGAGGGTTTGACTCGGCGACGGTAGGGACATCATCAGACCATCCAGGATACTCGACTGGAGCAACGACCACTGTTTGAAGCTCGATCCGATCTGCAGTGCCCAGCTCAAGAGCGAACATGTACACTTTTCGAGAGAACGGAGACAGTGGATGGTAAAACAGCCGATGGGGACAATCTAGTGACGGCAGAGAACTGGCCATAGGAACAACAGTGGAAGATATGCCTTCTTCCACCGCGCGGATCCGGAAATTCCAGCGAGGAAAGTGAACAAGAACACCGTGAGCATTTCGAATGCACACTTCATTCGCTGCCAACATCACGAGCTCACCACGATCCCTGTGGTTCGACGCCCAATCAGTCGGCCAGATTTCAACCATCTGACCAATCTTCAGGTTGAGAGGGTCGGTATCACTTATGTCGCCTTGCAACCCGGTATCTGGCGCGGAAGTGATTCTGTCGAAAGCTTCTTTACCAATCAGCGCCTTGGGAACATGTGCTCCAGAATCGGCGTCCTCCATTCTGCTTAAAGCGATGTATCCACGCATAGGTTCTAGGAAACAGCTCTTCGGAGATGAACTCAGTTGGTGTTGCTCCTTCCATAAGTGGATGAGTCGCGATCCACTGTGCGAGATAAACAGCATCGATATCAACTAGCGATAGTTTCGTGCTGCCAGTAATCCAGTCGCGACCGTCTGCCAAGAACGACTCCAGCGTCTGGAACATGGCACGGATATAGCTGTATGACTCTGGTCTTTCCTTGATCATGTCTTCGATTCTGAATGGCTTACCGAACGCTTCAGATCTGTCATTTAGGAAAGCTGGATTACTAGCAGTTGCTGAACGCTCGAATGGTAAGCAACGTGTTGCATGCCAGAAGATTTGGTCATTGGTCCAGTCTTGAAGCAGTCTTTGAATTGCCTTGTCCGAACCGCTCATTGGGACTCCATAAAGAGGATATCTCTCTTGCAAGACATGGAGGATCAGTCTCGAATCGCAGTAGACATGGCGACCGATAGCCAGCACTGGAATGCGGCGATATGAGATCCCTAGACCTGCCAGATCCGGTCGTGGCATGATTGGTGGTTGAATCTGAGCACATCAGCATCTGGCGCCAAACCTGACCTCGCAGCTTGACATACACATTCTGAATACTCTATACCTGCCAACTTCAGATACCTGATCGTCTCGTCAGCACCGATACGAAGAGTGTAGTCAGCTCTCCACGCACCACAAGACCTTGTGCGAGTAAATCGATACAGAATAGTGAAAGAAAATAATCTCTTCGCCGTGTCGAGCCATCTTGTGATAATACTACTGGCTACTTGATCACTGTCCAGACGGTAGGACATGTAATAAGAAGAGTCAGTGACCCCTCACGATTGACACGTCGTTGTACGCCGGCTGGCAATGATCGACACCACGTCAACAAACATCTCACCGGTGTCAGCAATCTGATCAACCATTTTTACACCAACCATGATATACACAAGCCGCTCTAGATTGCACAACTCCCAATCCCTCATTGCCTATTCATCTATACCGTCCCTTCTTCTCCACATCGATACTCAACGAACATCCACATCGCAGCCGAGGTCCTTCCACCGCTCCCGCCAAGCCGCAGTCCGGAAGCTAAACAGATCGACATCACCTTACTCGCAGCTCCGCTAAAGTCCACTCCACTCTGCCTCTCCCTCTCCTTTCTGCACGGTAATCCTTGAGCAATGAACATCGATGAAGCTAGTGCTTTGCCGCGCCAAACGCGCACGACGGTGAGACATCTGATGATCTTGCCTTTGACGAGTGGTCTAGCTATCACGCCGACACTACTCGCAGAGTGGAATTGAGCGTTATGAGTAGATGGGTTGCAGGTAGATGCTTACGGGTAGATTCGGTGTTTACTCGTTACTTTGAAGTCTTTTGACTCCAAGAGATGCCTGTGGGTGTGCGGACCACAACACCGAAACAGACAGTCTGGACTAGATGCTTAATCCTCCAACAGCCGAAGCGATTCTTATCTAAAGACAAACATTGCGACGAACTTCAATCCCAAAGCGGAGCTTCTAGCAGGTGAGTAAAGCCTGGTAGAGCGACTAACAGAGAAAACTATGCTGGAACAAGGATGTGGGTCTCGTACTTCGGTGCCACGTTAGGAGTCCTTGAATTGAGAACGTGGTCCAGGTACAGAAGCCGGGGATTGTGCATAATGGTTCTTGCACTGATACAACTAATCGATAGATTATGCAAGCCATTCGATATGTCCAGTACAGTCGCATCTTGAAAAGAGGCACATACGGCGCAGACTTTGCCGTACCCCGCTCCTGATACCATTTCTAGTGTTCAAGACAGCGTTCACCACGCCACAGTATGCCTTGGAGCAGGGGCTGAGGCCCGTCCAAGTCTGCATGATAATGGAATCATCATTGATTGGTGGAATGTCTATGCAGATTGACTTTGTCCAGACTCGATGGAACAGAAGGGCGGCTAGCAATCACTGACCTAAGCAGTGCATGAAGTCAACATATTCGGCGGTCGGCGCTAAAGGTCGCATAAAGCTCAGTAAGTCCTCACCGTCTATCACAACTACTTCACTCTTGTCAGACTATTCTCAAGGACATATAGTCATAGGTGCGTTGAACGTTTTGTCTTTACAGTCAGCCTGCCAATCAATTTAACAAGAACCTCAGCAACTACCGAAATTCCAAACATGCCTGGTAAAGGATCGACCACCCATCACTGCCCTTTGAAGAGCAAAGGAAACTGCCGTAAGGGCAAAACACCTTGGAACAAACCCTATTGTTCCCAACATCAGACCTATTGCCAGGCATGCTCGTGGACTTTTGTTGACGGATCCAATTGTCCGTCGTGCCAGAGCACGGGCGACAGGAAGTGAGGCAGCGAAGACCAAGGTTATGACACTATCAAGATTGTCGGATCGACTACAAAGGATTTATCATATGATGAGACATCTGGTTGGGCCTATTTGGGGTATTTAGTATTGAAGAGTGTTTGGAATTCGATGTTATTAGGTTGGCTACCCGAAGCCAACAGCACCGATAAGTTCTATGCACGCTAACGATTGCTCCTTGTTTGTGAAATGTTTGCCCGTGCACGACACCTTTTGCATTCAAACGATAAATAGTTCGACTGTCCTGCTTCTCATGTGGACTTTTCTAAAGCATGCCAACAAATTGAGAGGCTCTGAAAATACCGAAGTCATAATATCGTCTTGTTATCAACATGTCCAATACTTCTGACGCCGAATCGTCGCCGCACAACTCATCCCGTTCGACTACACCCGACTCTACATCGACATATCGATACTCTCATGAACCCTTCGACACATTTTGCGAGAAGGTCGGAGCATTAGCTCCAGACATTGGAGCCAAATCTGTTGAGGATATCGTGCGGCTTCCTGGCGGGAGCTTCAACAGGATAATCGCAGCGACTCTGTACCACCACGATCCAGCAGCCGCAGTCGAAAAGGTCGTATTGCGAATCCCCCGCTTTGCAGAAGATGGAGATTCGCCGAATGAAGACATGCGGACTCAATTTGCTATCCTCGAGGCTCTCAAGAGTCTAAGCATACAGACTCCTCGTGTACTGGCTTATGACTGTACTTCGGATAACGCTATCGGGATGCCATTCTCCTTACAAACGCGACTTGAAGGACAAGGCCTAGAGATGGTTCACTCCGAGCTGACTCTCACTGAGAGACTCATCTTGGCGAGCGAATTGGTCCGCATCCTGGTAGCAGTTGAGAATGTAAAGTTCCAAAGTGCAGGGCGGGTTGGCTGCTCCCCAGTGGTATCCGCGCGCAAGACAATTGAAGACGCAGAGACTTCGACTTCTTCGCAAAACATACTTGTCCAAGGATTTGGCGTTGGTATCGGACAGCCCGAGTCCAAGCCAAAGACCAAAATGACATCGTCACTGCAAGAGCTTTTGAGCACGCAATTGGACGCCTGGGTACAGCACGAGCTTTCGAATCCTCGGAGGTCTTTCGTAGTCGATATGTTCAGACGGTTGAAGGAGATATATACGGAGATGGAAGAGTTGGGTTTCTTCCAGGAGCGACCTTCACTCGACTCAAATGTCCTCTACCATTGGGACCTGGAACCGCGCAACATCATGGTTGATCGCAGAGCTACCGATTGCTCTCCAGACATCACTACATCACATCAGTTGGAGGTTACGGGTGTGTTAGACTGGGACGATGTCTTGGTTATTCCCTCAATCCTCGCGCGCAAACCTCCAGTCTGGCTCTGGGATTTCTCCGAGGACGAAAGCCTTCCCTCCCATATTCTTGCATACTACGATGGAGACGTGGATCTGCTTCCTCCTGAGCTCTACAATAAGGCCGGCGATCGTCTGTCAGAGGAAGACCTACAGGTAAAGCAATTCTTCGAGACAGAAATCACCAATCAGCTCTACGGCGACTCCAGTCCTGCAAGTCGGGAGGCCTATCTTGACGATGCCTATGGACGAGGAAGATGGCTTCGACGTCTGTGGAGGTTTGCTCTCGATGGCTTCAGTGATAGCCAACATATCGATCGATTCAAAAACTTTGACAAAGCTTGGTCAGAGTACAAAGAGACTTCGTCTAGTTTTTAAACAAGGCCACCTAACGCACTGACGATTAACGACACAATGGATCCTTCTAAGCACTCAGAGGGAAGACGAGAGGTTACGAGCGGAGGAGGTAGGGAGGAGGAGGATAAGAGTCCAACAAAAGAAAGGACAGCAGCTTTAACAGTGGAGGATGAATACGGTCAAGAGACCAAGCAATTACAGAGCACTATGTTTTAGCTGGAATTAGATCCAATGATGGATCAAATTGCTGTATCAAGACTCTGTGCGAAGAAAATCCAGGCGGAGCGAAATAACCTTCGATCATACAATGGAGCCATTCAAACAAAGAGGAAAACACATTCAAACCTGAGAGATCTTCTTTTAGACATCGTTTCCTCTCTTTTTTCTTGTCAAGCCTCCTTTGTCCTTCTTATTTTCCCAGCAAGACCTTTGTTCGAGAAAGCATTGTATACACACATATGTGGGATGATATATATACTCCTCTATGAGCCTTTATATCACTCTTCTCACTCTCATCCAAACACACTAACGCACTAACACACTTACACAACACACTTACACTTACACTTTCACCTTGACCACCAGTAAATATCACAATGGCTCGCGAGGACTGCTGCGACTGCGACTGCATCTCCACCTCTTCCAACCACGGCACCACCAAAACCGCTCCTCCCTCCAAAATCACCTGCCACTTCTGCTCGGAGCCCCTCCAATGGAACCCTGCCATCGGTCACTGGTACTGCGAGTGCGGTATCCAAAAGTCCGGTATGGAGTACTCTGGTCGCATCTGTGAGATCTGCGATATGGTGCGTGCTGACAGCGGTAATCTGATGAAGTGCTCTCGCTGCAGTCTCTACTTCAACATTTTCTGAAGTGGAGATCGTTTTCTTTCTGGTAAGTTTTGTGTCTTTGTCAAGGTATGGGTGGTGCTGCATGTTTTGCTCTAGGATCAATTTTCAATCAAGTTGTCTTTTTTTCTTTTACTTTGTCTTTTTTCTTCTCAAGCCGTGTTTTTCTTTTCACAACCGTGATTCATGTCTTTTCTTTGATGATTGGTAAACATTGGAGACCTCTTCTCTTGATACGAGTAATTGTAAATTGCGTTTCAGAAGGCTTTCTTGTCCACAACACCTTCCCATCTCGTGAGAACGCCATCAGAAAAGGCCTTTGACACTTGAGAGGCGAATGATCGTTATACACCAAAAAGCTTTAGTATCTCTTACTCCTCCAAACTCATCTTGAAGTCCCTGACCGCATCCACAAACCTCTCATCCCTCTTGAACCCCAGTCCGATCGCCTTGCTCACATCAAACCTAATCGGCCAACTATCCAACATATCCTTGATCTCCTTAGTCGGTTCCTCCCTCTTGACCAACTCCACCGCCGCCTTCCCTCCCACCTCCTCCAACGCCTCCAACATTTCCCTCACACTAGCCGTGATACCCGGAAGATTTACCTGTCGCATATGCGCCGGCAAAGCATCCCGTTCAATCGTCAAAACATGCAGCAGATTGGACACAAGGATCCTCGGCGAGCACAACCAAGCTTCAAAGTCATCCGCACAGGGCAAAGAAGAAGGCAACCCTTGCAAAGGCTCCCTGAACATCCCACTCATCCATGAACTAGCAGCTTGAGTAGGTTTACCGGGTCTCACACTGATAGTCGGAAAACGCAACGTAAATCCATTGATAAACCCCCTGCGTGAAAAATCATTGATGGCGTATTCAATCATTGATTTCTGAGTGCCATAACTACTCGCCGGTGTGGGCAGAGTAGCTTCAGAAGGCCATTGGGGCAGTGGTTGGCCGTAGATTGCTGTGGAGGAGGCGTACACCACTCTCACGCCTTTGCATTGCTGCCTCAAAGTTTCTAGGAGGTTGAGTGTGGAGTGCAGGTTTACTCGATACCCTAAATCGAAATCTGCTTCGCTGCCTGCTGACATGATGCCGTGGAATATGTAGATGGCGTCCAAGTCGGAGGGAATGATTGAGCTGCTGTCGGTGGATAAATCTGCTTTTATGCATTGCGCATTTGATGATTTGGAAGATGCCTTGGTGGGAACGGAGGGCTCGAAGATATCGATGAGGAGAACTTTGTGGTCGGCAAGCAGAAGATGCTCAGCCAGGAGTTGGCCTACAAAGCCGCCTGCTCCGGTGATGGCGATCTTCATGGTTGCGATAGAGGTTTGATCGTATTGTTGGGGGATTGTCCAGTTGCCGGTGATGTAAGAACAAGGCTGAGGTAGAGTAGAGTCGGAATCAGACATGTGTATATAGAGGAGAAAAGCAGTGTTTATATGAGGCTCTTCCTTCCGGTTATAGATGTGGGCATCCAAAGGCGGGGTGGCGGGGCAGAAGTGCCCATCGGTAAGAAGACCGAGAACACGCGGAACAATTCTATCGCGAGCTGAAAGCGATTCCAATGCCAATGACTCACAGATCAATGTGTTGTAGAGATCGTCGTGACTTGCGACATGTTCTTATTTGCACAGGCAAGTTCGGACGCTCAACACAAAAGTTTTGGCAAATATGATATAGACATTTCATCAATGGTGATCGCTAACAAAGCTAGATATGGACAGTTGTGCCTCCTTCATAACAGCCAGTACATTATTGAGCAAACGCAGATCTCAAAGCGAGCTTATTGCTTGTGCTTGTTGTGGATATCAATGACCTTTTGCACCTCGTCGTACGAGCCCATGAAGATTCCAGACTTGTCGTGGATTGACTCGGGGACGACCTCGATCATACGGTCCATCTTGCTGTTGACTGCTTGGCCACCGGCTGTAATAACATGTTAGCTTGGGCAATGTCGCATGAGATTTACAATTCTGCTTACCTTGTTCAAAGACCATGGCCATGGGAGCACACTCGTACAGAATGCGCAGCTTGCCCTTGGGCGACTTCTTGTCGGCAGGGTAGGCAAAGATACCACCGTAAAGAAGAGTTCTGTAGGCATCGGCAACCATGCTGCCGATATATCTCGCACTGTAGGGCTTGCCGCCCTCCTTCTCGGGCACCTTCATCGAGTTGCACCATTCCTTGACGGGGTCGGCCCACCACAGAGAGTTACCCTCGTTGACCGAGTAGATTGAACGCTTCTTGGGCATCTGCATGTTGGGGTGGGTGAGGATGAATTCACCAAGGGCAGCGTCCATGGTGAAACCGTTGACGGGGCCGTCCTTCATGGTCAGGACGAGTTCTGAAGAGGCACCGTACATTGTGAAGCCAGCAGCGACCATGTCGGTACCGGGACGGAGAAGATCCTCCTTGGTACCCTGGGCACCCTCAGCGAGCTTGTAGATACCGAAGATTGTTCCGACCGAAACACCGGCGTCCAAGTTGGAAGATCCATCGATAGGGTCGCAGGCAACAGCGTAGCGGGCGTTGGGGTGTTCGTTAAAGATGATTGGGTCGTCCTCTTCCTCGGACACCAGGATGCGCACACGACCTGACGATCTCATGGCGGAAATGAAGATGTCGTTGCCGATAACATCGAGCTTCTTCTGGTCGTCGCCGGTCGAGTTTGCTGAGCCAGCAAGGCCCGAGAGGTTGATCAGCGAGGCACGGCGGATGTAGTAGGCAATTGACTTGAAGGCGAATTGCAGCGAGTGGCAGAGGAGACTGTGCAACATGTCAGCATGCGAGTGTCGCACGATTGGCAGCTTGCAACGTACGTGAAGTCACCGGTGGCTTCCTTGTGTTTTGTCTGCTCCTCAGTAAGGAATCTGGTAAGAGTAATGATCTCGGTATTGATGGCTTCCGAACCACCAGGGCCCGAGTGAGACTCGTTGTGCGAAGACATTGCTGGATTCGAAATGTTGACTCGGTTGAAAGGTTCGAGAAATGAGGCTTCGAGCTGTGAGATAGCTTTGGTGGGGTGTGAGGGGTATCAATGAAGTGTGGGACAAGAAAGAGTACGGAGAGGAGAAAAAGAGAGAAAGTTCGAAACAGCAGCAGCGACAGCTAAAAGAGATCTGACTGTTCAACAAGACTAAGCACTCTGCTTCAGGGCGGCCAACGTCACAGAAAGGATGTGTTGGTCGGTATTGCGGAGCTCAAAACGTCAGATGTGGAGAAGCAGCGAGACGATCTTGTTGTCTGTTGACTCGGTCACAAAATGTTCGGTCTGGCAGTGTTTCAATACGATGTTGTTGCTACTCTATGGGCGCGACAGCAGGACCCTGTATACTTGTACGATTTCAATTGCCGAGGTCTTGCTCTCGGCGCAAGTGAAGATAACTCACGCGGACAAAATGCCGCCCATCGGGTTGTGGATGCGGTTGATGAGGGGCAGTTGGCCCAGCGTGGGGACTGCTATTTCTCCGTACTGTCTCCGGCTTCGCCCGCGTCATTTCGCCCATTACCAAACCATCCCGATCCTCCCCTCGCTGTGCCATGTACTCCCCAGTCGGGTAAATCCACTTCCTGGACACTTTGGCATGTGATTCACATCCAGTCACTCTTATGACTGTCCGTGCCACATAACAGCGCGGCCTCAAAATCTCCTCTATCTGTAAGCAGATAATAAGACAACAATCATGATTGTGTAAACATACGCGTCATGTAGGCCGAAGCCTCTGACCGGGTGAATTGATGGATATATACATTATGTTGGAGTGATATGTCCTCCTCTACGCTTTTCGTCTATGATTCTAGGGACATTGAAACATTACTGGCTGCTCAAAGGAGCCGTAGACAGTTGGCAATCTACAGCCACACTGCTGCTCCAATGACACCACCGAAGAAAGCTGCGACACCAGGAACAGCGCTGTTCATGACGCCGGCACCTGTGCTCGAAGGTTCTGCTGTGGATGTGGTTAGTATGGCTGATGTAGTCATGGCAGATGTGCCAGTCTTGGTAGATGTGACAGATGTGTTGGACATGGCGGGTGTGGTGGACTTGCTGGACATGCTCGACGCAACCTTGGATGTGCTGGATGCGCTGGATGTACCGGATGTACTCAAGGTGCTTGACGTGCTGGACTCGGGAGATGTGTTGGACTCACCAGATGTGCTGCTTGTGGCAGATGCGGTGCTCATGGCGGAGGTGCTGCTGATGCCGGAGACACTTGCGGGTCCAACACTAACGGTAGGCTCGAGTGTGCTAGATGGTGTAGCTGTCTCGATCTTGACATCGTCGTGGTTCATCAACGCAGGCGCCTCGTCAACAAGGAGAGCCTGGGTAACTTCCAGAGCCGATTGCTCCTGTCCGATGCCATAGCTCCCATCAAAATCCATGTACCACTTTTGACCGCAGGTGACGCCATCACTCGGGCCTGAACACGATCGTGCAGCGCCTTGAGCAGAGCTTGTGAGAAGCGGTTGGATAGCAGAGCGAGTATAAGGAGCAACAGTGATGGTCTTGCCAAGGAAGCGAGCCATGTAAGCCTTGAAACTTTTCATGTCATTGTTACAGGTGCCGTAGGGCTCACAGGCTCCCTCGACCATGACGCCGGTCGCATTGTCAAATGCTTGGAAGAAGGATTGGTCCGCTTGTTCGATGAGGCCGGTCAGACGTGTCTCCCAGGTGGAAGAGGCGTTGGTGTAGTTGTACATGGTTGCAGCGCCATAGATGAAGATACCGGAGTTGTAGGTCCACTGCAGCGGCGTGACATTCTGGCAGTTGTCGGTGGCACTAGCACCGTCGTAGATGCGGTAGCTGTCGTCGATCAAGCCGGTAGCAGTGGTCCAGTCATAGATCTTTTCTGCCCAGTCGGCGTAAGTACTGTTGCCAGTGTAGCGTGCTAGGCGAGCAGCCATTTGAAAGAAACCTCCGTTCGAAACCGAGTTCTTGTAGTCCCATCCAGCGTTTTGAGAGAAGACCTGCCACCTCAGTCCACCATTGCATGTTGACGTGTCCCAACGAGGAACCATCGAGTTGAAGGCGTTCACGGCGAGTGTTTCCCAAGACGGCGAGCCCTCCGGAGGGTCGGGGAAGCCATATTCGAGGGCTGAGAGAGCGGCGAAGGCCCAGAAGGCTTGATCATCGTTGCCCTGCGATTCTGGTCAGTCTTCCACTCTTGATCTTCTTGATTACAATGATACGAACCATGCTGCTGTAGTAGGCTTCAGGTAGGAAGTCATTGCCGGTACCGGTCTGAGCCATCATAGCTTGCATAACAACATCGTTGAAGCTTGTATCTTTGGTGTACGCCCAGTAGTCGATGAGACTGCCCCACACGGCTCCAGCCTGCCACCAGTACAAGGGATAAGGAAGCGTGCCTATCGACTCCTTCGGGGTGTCGGTCTTGTTGTTTTGATAGTAATTCATAAGACCATGTGCGACTGTAAATGCTGCATTGCGAATAGAGTCTGATGATGAGACGTCCAGGTCCAAGGCGTGTCCAAGTTGAGCGCATGCCGCAAGGGCTGCAAGGGATTGTGTAAGCCTCATCTCAGGCAGTTGCTGTGGGTATCAATTGTATAATATGCAAGTAATATGCTCTCTGTGATGCTCTCAAGTCAAATGCGAAATACCAAAGAAGATGTGTAAGTTGAAGCCACTCAAAACGATGCCATGGTGTTGGTTTTGTATGCTGAGCTCACGTTGACAAAGGAAGGCTCGACTGGTCTCAGAATATCGACACATGTGTTGGATTTGCCTATCCATTAATAACGGCTATCGTCTTGGATAGGCGAAAATTGGGTAGCCGTTGGCGCCTTCCTTCGACAGCTGCGACAGGCACAACTCTGCTCGTATTGGCCCGCGGCGGAAATGAGGACGGGCGAGAACAAAGGTTGGCTGAACTTTGTGGCTCATACGTCCAAGGCATGGAGCCATGGGATATAGTAGGCTTGACATGGCGCAGAGTCATGCTGCGATGTGTAGAGACGAAAGCTGATGTGC
>Ga0268251_10000365_pt1 | contig 14759 bp, 12 predicted proteins | sample AgamicAsMae_FD_200527 | JGI IMG/M metagenome (GOLD analysis project Ga0268251, IMG submission 200527) | Agave microbial communities from Guanajuato, Mexico - As.Ma.e (v2) (version 2) | ecosystem: Host-associated > Plants > Phyllosphere > Phylloplane/Leaf | place: Guanajuato, Mexico | collected...
GCGGCGGGTCCGTCCTCGTGTCGGGCGGTCTCGACTCGTGTGAGCAGGAGAGGACCATGTCCAGTGGGCTGTTCGCCATCTTCATCTTCCTCAACCTCTTCATGGATAACAGTCGAAACGGAAACGGAACGATCGTGGCTCATGGTGTGTCTGTGCCTCTTTGTGGTGTTTCCGGAGACAACTGTGAGACTTCCAGCAGGCTCTACACCAGGCGAGTCTCTCTGTAGGATGGTAGGCACAGCGCGAGTAGCGACAGGTGTGGTCTCGATGCCTTCTGCTTCAGGAGGAATGGTGTAATTGTCCTCAGGAATCAAGCGGTATTCGTCGCAAACAGTCTTGAATAGCAGATACAAACCCGTCTTAGACTCGACTCTCCAGAAGACGTCTCGGTGAGAGAACCAGGCATGGGCAAAGATGCGATAGACTCGGCGGAAGACTTCGGTCATTTTACGGATTTGTGCTTGAGCCGAGAGCGTCTCAGTACCCAGACCGAGCCTACTGGGGAAGAGCTTGGTCGAGGTCAAGGCAGTAGCGCACCAATCGAGGGTGTGGCAGCAGTAGTCGATGGCGCAACATGACTTTGGAGGTTCGTGGGCGGCGCAGAGGTACTGCCATTCGCTTGCGCGCATCTCGGGACAGGTGGCTGCCGAGCAAGGAGGGTCGTCGGCGAAGAGAGCGCAGGCCATCATGTTTGCTTTTTGTGTGAGGAAGCGACACAGCTCGTACAACCAGATTCCACGATCGACACCGGGCGGTGGTTGGGCTAGCGACTGGGCTGTGGCTTTGTCTATGGCGACGCGACATGACTGCGTGTGTTCGTTGTGTAGGGCTTTGAGGTGTTCGGTGAGTTGAAAGGCTGAATCGATCTAGACAAGAGGGTGTCAGCTGTTGTTTGGAAGGGACTTGAGCATCGATCAACACACTTGCTGGAGCTCGACTAGCGGCGGTCCTTCTTGCATGTCTTCAGCTCTTGTACCGCGCCTGATCCTCCTTGAAGCATCGACATCTGCCTTGTGTGAAGCTCCCAGCATCCTTTCTTCGCTGTCGAGACCTGCGCTGGGCGAGATTTGGTCTTCGGCGATGGGCGGCGGGCTGGGGAGCCTGGGAGAACTGGAGGGAGAAGCCATTGGATCTTTTCAAGCTGCTCTGATCTGCTCAGAAGAAAAAGAATGGCCGTCTTCCTGCTCTCGGGAAGGTAAACATGCGGTCGAAGTTGTAATTGTAAATGTCCAGGCACATGCTCGTCGCGACTTGTCCATCCCCAACACTCCGCTCGGCACCATCCGACCCGAGCTCGCGCGTCATACCCGAGCATTTATTTCATCGACCATCTTGTTTGGTCGCAAGAACATACTAACCATGGATCCTGATATGGACTTTGACGACGATGGTCCGCCTATGCTGGTGGCTGCTGACCAGCCAAATGACACAGAAGACTTGTCTGCTGAGGTTGACGACATGAACCTGACCAGAGTCCCCATCACCATCATTACTGGTATGCAGCTCTAACAATTGAGCTTTGCTCAGTCCTGTTACAGCCCTGGGTAGACTAACCTAGTCTAGGCTACCTTGGAGCTGGCAAAACCACTCTGATGAACTACATCCTAAATGAACGCCATGGAAAGAAAATTGCCGTCATCTTGAATGGTGTGAACAAATCTATCCCATTACCCCTCTGTGACTAAGGCTCTGACAGTATGACTCTCAAATAGAATTCGGTGACTCTGCAGATATCGAAAAGAGTTTGACCGTCAGTCAAGAAGGCCAACAAGTCGAAGAATGGCTCGAACTGGCCAATGGCTGTCTATGCTGTTCCGTCAAGGACACTGGAGTCAGTGCCATCGAATCACTCATGGAGAAGCGAGGTGCTTTTGATTATATTCTACTGGAAACAACTGGTCTAGCAGATCCCGGCAACCTCGCTCCTCTGTTCTGGGTCGACGATGGTTTGGGCAGCACAATCTACCTCGATGGCATTGTGACTCTAGTCGACGCAAAGAACATCATTCGCTGTCTTTCCGAGCCAACGCCGTCAGAAACCCAAATGGATGGTACTGAACATGCCCACGGTCCTCACCTCAGCACAGCACATCTGCAAATATCACACGCAGATGTGATTGTCATCAACAAAGCAGATCTGGTCTCGGAAGCCGAGCTCGATCAAGTCAAGGCCAGAATCTCATCCGTAAATGCCTTGGCCAAGATACATGTCACGGAACACAGCAAGGTTCCAGCTTTAGAAGGCGTATTGCTCGATCTACATGCCTACGACAAAGTAGACGCCGACAGCATCGACTTCGCCAGCAAAGGCCACAGTCACTTGGATCCTGCCATCTCGACAACAACTTTGACATTGCCCCCTCTATCATCAGCTCAGCTAGACAAGCTGGATACTTTCTTGCGCAATATCCTATGGACGCGTTTCTTCATCTCGCATCCAGATGCTGAGGGCGTGTCGGTCGAGTCCGCGGGCTCGAGGCCTGAGATCCACCGTACCAAGGGACGTCTCGTCATGCAGGAGGGCGGTGTCAAGCTTTTGCAGGGTGTGCGCGAGGTCTTTGAGTTTATCGATGCTGCAGACGTCGGTGCCTCGAACGAGAATAGTTCCTCTGACAAAGGCAAGATTGTCTTTATTGGTCGCAATCTGGTACCTGCAGCCTTGCAAAAGAGTCTTGAAGATGCTGTCTTGGGCTAGCGTACTCAGCTCCCAATTCTGAGTGCCTGTAGAAGTCTCCCAAGTTGGATGATCCGGCGCACATGATCTACACCACAGGATGACATGAGTAATGTGGCCCAAGAGATCAGTCGTGAATTCAGGTCGAAGCCAAAAAGGCTTCAGCAGCGACCATTTGGATATATACTATATTTACAAATTAAGCACTCCTTTGAGCATATAATGCTCACTGCAACTCCACTTGCTCCACTTTGCGGTGCTTGTCAACAATCAATCGTAACTGTTTGCCAGTTTGATGAAAGATGCCCTTGCGAAGCACATCCGTGTAGAGCTCATAGGCTGGATAATCTGTAGATTGTCGAGTCAGCAAATGTCGTCTTGAAGTATTTGTCTTTCCCTGGATACTCACAGCCATTGACAAACTCAATAACCTGCTTGTCCGTCATGCCCTTGCCTTTTTGTTTTCGCAAGGCACGTTCTTGCTGCAGACGCCACTCGTAGACGAAAAGCGTGTCCACAGCATCGATGTGTACCAGAGCACCGAAGTAGCTATTCACAAGTCAGCAGAGAATTACCATACAGCAGCTTTTCTTCCAAGCACATACTCGGTCAAAGCATCGTACTGCCTCAATGCCTCGTTGACGAACGACACATGCTCCAACTCCAACGAAGCAAGTCTTCCATGATAAGCCTCCTTGTCAAAAATCCTCGCCGCCTTTGCACCCTCCCACTTCTGCACCAACTCCTTGTCACTCAGACTCCTAAAGCCCACGCACCAGCCTTCAAAGATCACAACTTCGATCGGTGGTTCGCCGTCTTTGTTGATGACTTCCCAAGTCGCTGGATCTGCGCGATCGCCTTGGCCATCGTGCAGAGATTTGTCGTAGCTGGGGATGCGAATATTTCGTTCGCGGGCTACGAGCTGGGAGAAGATTTGTTTGCCGAGGGCGATGTCATGAGTGGAGGGTTGGCCACGGTGTTGGATTAGCGGGTTGGTTGGTTGAGACTCGGCGAGCTTTCTTTGGGCTGAGTGGGTGAGATAGAGATCATCGATTGAGAAGACTACTGTGGGTAGATTGTGAGGAGGCGAGGTTAGGGTGTTGTAGAGAGCTGAGACCTGGTTGTGGTGTGCTGATTAGATATTCTGTTGGTATGCAGGGTACAACTCGAAGTCACCCCACATGGAAGAGGGTCCAGCGAGGATAGTCAGGCACGAAGGCATTGATCTGGAAGACAAAGGGGAATCGAGAATCACGGTATCTCTTGCTTGATTCAGAAGAACGGCGAGCACTCACCAGGGTTGTCTTTCCTGCGCCTTGGATACCGTTCAATCCCAGGAAGAATGGCGGGGCATCCTTGCCTTCTTTTTTGTAGTAATCGCAATGTGCCTTGATCTTGTCGAGGATGAAAGGTATACAGTGCTCGGACCTGTCGTCAACTATCTCAATGGCCATCGTGTCGTCTGACTGAGACGGTGTTGCTCCTGGTGAGTTCAGTGGTTGTCGAGGAAGAAGATAACGACCCCACTGCGGACAAACACTCGACCGGATTGATGACTCCTCCTTGGCACTGATGAAGTGATCTTTGTGTCATCTCTTGGATTTCAGCCTCACTCGATCAATTTACGTGAGTTCCAGGATAACCAAGAAGTTCAAAGTTTCAGTGCTCATGGTTGTGAAGTCCACATGCAACTTCTCTCACATGATCGTGATCATCAAGCTGTTCTTTCTCCAAACCATTTCATCATCCCCCGCACTTTTTCGGCAGTTGACATGTGAAAGGAGAGAAACAAAGCAAACAGAACGCGAGGGCATTTTTAGTGAGGTTTCAGATGATGGTCAAAGACTCGGCGAGCGCGGGTGCTTGAAGTAGTAACCGAGGCTTGCAGGCATGCCATTCTAGGGCTGTCTTGGCCTCACGAAAGCACCGTACTGTGGCTATCCGGCTACCGTGAAGCTACCTACCGTGGGCCGAGGCATGGATGTCAATGAGCGCCGAAGCTGGAGATCATGAGAGCACGTCGCTGCTCACACCTTTATGTAGACTTGTTCCTCGAGTCGTTTCTTTTTCTTCTCCACTCCATACACACTCTGGGGATACTCTAATCACACAATCCCACCAAACATGGCTCACAATTCATATGGCCTCGCAGGGGCCGAGTCCTCATCAAACCCGCTTCGCTTTGATGGCCAGACAGTTGTCGTCACTGGCGCCGGCGGTGGCCTCGGTAAGGCATACGCTCTGTTCTTCGCTTCTCGCGGTGCCAACGTCGTTGTGAACGACCTTGGTGGCTCGTTCAAGGGCGAGGGCAAGTCGTCAAAGGTCAGTGAAATTCAAAGTATATGGCATGAACCCCCCTCTAACGAATTGAGATAGGCCGCAGATGTAGTAGTCGAGGAGATCAAGGCAGCTGGAGGCAAGGCTGTGGCCAACTACGACTCAGTCGAAGACGGTGACAAGATCATCGACACGGCCATCAAGGCATTTGGCAGAATCGATGTCTTGATCAACAATGCCGGTATCCTCAGGGACATCAGCTTCAAGAACATGAAGGACGACGACTGGGACTTGATCATGAAGGTTCACGTCAGAGGTGCATACAAGTGTGCCAGAGCGGCATGGCCGCATTTCAGAAAGCAAAAGTACGGCAGAGTCATCAACACGGCATCCGCAGCTGGTCTGTTCGGTAGCTTTGGTCAGACCAACTACTCTGGTGAGCATCCCTTTGTACAACATCCCCTACCGTCGACTAACACCATCCAGCTGCCAAACTCGCACAGGTCGGTTTCACAGAGACACTCGCGAAGGAGGGTCTCAAGTACAACATTCTCGCCAACGTCATCGCTCCTATCGCTGCATCCAGAATGACACAAACCGTTATGCCCCCAGATGTCCTCGAGAACCTGAAGCCCGATTGGGTCGTTCCCCTGGTCGCAGTCCTTGTGCACCCCTCGAACACAGAAGAGACAGGAAGCATCTTCGAATGCGGTGGTGGTCACATTGCAAAGCTCCGTTGGGAGAGGGCCAAGGGTGCTCTGCTGCGTGCAGACGACAGCTACACCCCCGGTGCATTGCTCTCCAAGTGGGACAACGTCAACGACTTCAGCGAGCCTAGCTACCCTACCGGTGTTGCAAACTTCATGGAGCTGCTTGAGGAGGCTCAAAAGCTACCCGCAAACCCTCCATCCAAGAACCCTGACTTCAAAGGCAAGGTCGCTCTTGTCACTGGTGGAGGTGCTGGTCTCGGCCGCATCTACTGCCTGCAGTTCGCAAAGTACGGCGCAAAGGTCGTTGTCAATGACTTGATGAACCCCGACGACGTTGTGCAGGAGATTCAAAAGCTCGGTGGTGAGGCTGTTGGTGTCAAGGCTTCGGCAGAGGACGGCGATGCTGTCGTCAAGGCTGCCATCGATGCTTATGGCCGTATCGACATCATTGTCAACAACGCCGGTATCCTCCGCGACAAGGCCTTCGCCAACATGGACGACAAGCAGTTCGACCAGGTCTTGGACGTCCACTTGAGAGGTACCTACAAGGTTACCAAGGCTGCATGGCCTTACTTCCTGAAGCAGAAGTACGGCAGAGTCGTCAACACCACCAGCACTAGTGGAATCTACGGCAACTTTGGTCAAGCCAACTACGCTGCCGCCAAGTGCGGTATCCTCGGTTTCTCCAGAGCTCTTGCTAGAGAAGGTCAGAAGTACAACATTCTGGTCAACACTATTGCACCCAATGCTGGTACCAACATGACTCGTACCATCATGCCTGAAGAGATGGTCCAGGCCTTCAAGCCCGACTACGTTGCTCCTCTTGTTGTGGCCCTGAGCTCCGACCTCGTTCCTAAGCCTGGCACTGGCGCTCTGTACGAAGTTGGTTCCGGTTGGGCTGCCCAGACCCGCTGGCAGCGAACGGGCGGCCACGGCTTCCCTGTTGATGTTCAGTTGACTCCCGAGCATGTCCGCGGACAGTGGAAGAGAATTACCGACTTCAGCGACGGTCGTGCTGACCACCCTGCTGATGGCAATGATGGCTTGAAGTCTATCATGGCCAACATGGAGAACAGAAGCTCCGGATCAAAGCCTGCCAAGAAGGAGGCCGGCAAGAACGACGAGGTCCTTTTAGCCATTGAGAAGGCCAAGAAGGCCACACCTCAGGGCACAGAGTTCAAGTACGACGAGAGAGATGTCATTCTCTACAACCTTGGATTGGGGGCCAAGCGCACCGACCTACCTTTCGTCTACGAAGGCGACGACAACTTCCAGGTCATCCCGACCTTTGGCGTCATTCCTCCTTTCAACGCAACCCCTCCCTTCTCTTTCGACGAAGTTGTACCCAACTTCTCACCTAACATGCTGCTTCACGGAGAGCAATTCCTCGAGATCAAGACCTTCCCTATTCCCACTGAAGCCACTCTGGTGGCATACCCTAAATTGGTCGAGGTTGTGGACAAGGGCAATGCCGGTGTCGTGACATACGGCTCCATGACCAAGGACAAGAACACAGGCAAGGAGCTGTTCTACAACGAATCAACTGTCTTCATCCGTGGTTCAGGTGGCTTCGGTGGCCCTAAGAAGGGCACTGACAGAGGTGCTGCCACTCGTATTTACAAGGCTCCCTCGCGTAAGCCTGATGCCGTGGTTGAAGAGAAGACCAGTGAAGACCAGGCTGCCATCTACCGCTTGTCTGGAGACCGCAACCCATTGCACATTGACCCTGCATTCTCCAAGGTCGGTGGCTTCGAGACTCCTATCCTTCATGGTCTCTGCTTCTTCGGCTTTGCTGGCAAGGCTGTCCTGCAGACATACGGCGAGTTCAAGAACGTCAAGGTCAGATTCGCAGGTGTCGTCCTGCCTGGACAGACCCTCATCACTGAGATGTGGAAGGAAGGCAATGTTGTCATCTTCCAAACAAAGGTTAAGGAAACCGGCAAGCTTTGCATTTCTGGAGCTGGTGCCGAGTTGCGTAACGCCTCGCCTAAGAGCAAGCTGTAATGGGCGGCGTGACCAAAGTATTACTGTAGTATCCTAGCGTTGATTTTTTGAATGTCATCATGAACTCTCACATCACCAAATCTTGGTTTCTGCATGTCATCGTGCTCGTATCGTACTCCGCGTTCCTCATGGCCGCCACAGATCATCATTTGCAGCTGTCATCGTTCATGTAGAAGGATCCGGGAATACCACCTAGATTTAGCACATATCCACAGAGCCTATTCTATGTATAGTGTATACCAAGGACTTTGCTCTGCTTTGCAAGAGAGATGTCCGGCCTGCTCGGCATCGTGTTCGAGTCAGCTGATATAGATGCTTTTTCCCGTCCTATTGCGAAACAAGCCTTCGGGATGCGACTATTGATAGCCAAACACCCACGACGGATTGCACGCGTTTTTTCAAACTGGCTAACAAGTTTCATGATTTCCTGTAGAAGAAATGTCTCGATGTGATGGAAATTTTCGAAACATGCAGCTACCCGTTTTTCAGCTTCTGCTGTCTCCCTCGGTTCCCACGTGCTGCGATAAGACGGTTGTGGTGTATCAGCAAGGCGGACCGCGGTGAAGGATCCCACAGAGAGCGATCCTTGGACCTTGGAATGACCCTCGTGACAAGAGGGACCGTGCTTGCTTTCCAAAATAGCGCACCTTTTGGCTCGGCCCGCAGCAGATCTTCATGTCACAAAACCCTTTTTCTGGAAACATATGCGGCCACCCAAAAGCCATTCGAATCAAACTCAAAAGACATGGTTTCCTATACCGGTGGCTCTTTCCAAAAGGTGTTCACCAGGTTTATCGATTGTTGTTATCCGGGCTTTTGCATTTCATCGTAAAGCTTGTGTCAAGAGCTTCAATTCATATGCCGCTTCATCTCATTTCCACATACCCCTGCAAGAAGATCTGGGGAGTGAAAAAGGCTTTGGACAGCGAAGAGGCCCGATTGGCGTGGTGTGCCAATCTTTATTTCCACTCTTTGCGCTCGGCGGTCTCGCAATCTTTTGCTGGCCTGGTTGGCTACATGAATGGTTTGTTTAAGCTTGTTGCACCCAGCCAATGGTGAGGTGTCATCGCGTACCCACCAACCCATTTTTGATTCCCACGTTCCACACCTGTACGAGTCGAACCTTCAGCCGAAGCGGCTTGGCTGGGCCCGTATTCCTGAATGTCCCCGCCGCTCGGCCGTCGCGCCTGAACGAAAGTGAAAAGTGTGGTGACAAAAAGTAGAGGTGAGATAGGTCGATAGCAGCCTCGGAGCAATTTCCTCCTGCGTTACTTAAAAGGTCGGGTCGTCCCTTTGGCGCCTGGCTTGAGAGAAGAACCTCCCTTCGTTACATTCCATCATCTCAGCCTGCATCAACGTTGGAAGTCAAAAGACATATAACGTGCTTTCCCCGGACTCTTCGCGTATCCATACCACGACCTCACTCTCGGTACTTTGATACTTGAAGCAACTCTTGCCTTCTTTATCACCTGGAATACAGCTAGATCCTATAAGGACCACGCGAGAGCAACGTCTTCCACTCATCACGCCGTCATTTGCCGCTGGACTGAAACATTATCAACATTCAAGTTTACTGGATTTGGCGAACGGCATTGTTTTTGATATCTAACGGTCGTTAATCTCGGTCGCAACTGGGCAATTTGTTTACCATCACTGATCTGGGCTGGCCTCGAGAAAACCAAAAGCCTTTGATCAAACACCCTTTATCAAAGCAAACGTTTCTAAAGCACTCACCCCTTTGTACGAACCATCTGGAAATTTCCTACATATTTGCCGTACTCCCTGCATCCTTCCAAGAAATCGATATTTCTCAAGCCCCGAGGTTCTCCGTTATCCGCCTGCATAGTTACCTGACTCGACGATCATAATTACCATCAACCATGCTCTCGAGAACTCTTTTTACCGTGGCTGTTGCCGCTTCTACCGCCATGGCTGTGGCTCTCCCTAAGGAGATGGCACTTCCCAAGGAAATCGTGCCTCAGGCAGTCGTTGCCTCTACGGATGAGGTTGAGAGCAACCCATGGACGCTCGTCTCTCCTGATGGTACATGTGGTGGCAGCACCAAGTACACTTGCGTTGGCTCCCGCTTTGGCGATTGCTGCAACACATACGGATTCTGGTAAGTTCAACTTACATTTTTAGTTATGTCTCGGAGCTGACGGAAATCCATAGCGGTATCACAGACGCTTTCTGCGGCGCAGACTGCTTCGAATTGGCTGGACTTTGCAGCGCCGACTTGCAAGGCTCCAACGCAATCAACCGTCCCAAGGCCACTCACGTACCCTGGAAACCTACTGTACACCACGACCCCCACTTCAAGCCTTCTTACGTGATCGACAATGGCGAGAGAGCCCCCAACCAAGTCTGGTCATGATCTTTGAGATCCCACCCTTCTCAAAGCTCTTGAACGATCCAACCACGACGTACTACACATGATCCACGACTCCGGGGCTTTCTAATTTCCTGTCACGCAAACCTGTCAACCTTTTTTCAATACTTCAGCGAGGCGTTTCGCATTTTCTCAGCGATCGACATATGCTCCCCTCCAAAGACGAGGGTATGAGCCAAAAAACCAAACTTCACTTCTTATACATCCTTACCCACCCCTCCGCCAACTCTTCACGGAACAACTGGATTCTTCTTGGTCCTGGCTCCTGGCTTCTCTTAATCTCTTTTGTTCCTCAGTTCAAATTAGCTTGCAACTCTTTTGGTTTTGCTTTCTTGTAACATGTATCGCTCGCTGGCTGTGTATAATGTTTTCTTATTATTACCCCCCTTTCGCTATCAGGCATCAGCTTCTTTGGATATTTGACCCTATGTCAGAACCCGACTTGGATTTTCTATATACCCCGTTCTGCTACTCAAGATATCCGGCAAACACTTCGAAAAAAAATTCCAAAAATCATTTCAAATACTGCTCAAATTCCTCCCTCTTTTTCCAACGTCAGGTGCCATATATGAAACTACCAATGACTCCTGAGTTTGCGAATGGATGTCGTACATATCTTCCCCACACATCCCTTTCTTGGTCCTGTGTGAAGAAATGCCATGTTTCAGCTTTTTGATGATCCCCCGGGGTGTCTTTGCATGCCTCGAGTTTCAGAACTTCTTGCCGTGGTTTCGATTTGGTCATGTGCGATCTTGTTTATGCACGATTGATCGAAAGAAAGGGAAGTGATGAGGTGAGGGAGGTGTGACGGACTCGGTTCTTCTGACTACACAATGTCTCTCGAAAAGAGGATTCAAGTCTCACTCTCGGACACCCCTGCCGTGACGTCGTTGCCGCGACTTCAGAGACGATGTAGACACTTCGGGTGATTACAACCCCTGAGAGGCAGCGTCTGTTCTCGCTGCCATTGCTCTCGTTACACGCCGTGGAGTGGGCTTTGGTTTGGTCCTGGGGACCCTCTTCTTTGCTGCTGCTTCCTCAAGAATTCTAAGCCGTTCTTCCTCGATGAACTCCATCTCCTCCTGCTCTGCTTTACGTTGGAACCAACGTATGTCTTCCGCGCCGTATTCGTGTCCAGAATGAAAGAGCGCCATACAATTGAACATGGTATCCGTGCTCCAAGGATCCAGTCCTGGACTGATGGATGGCTTGAAAAAGTCGAATATGTTCAACGCTCTCTCTTCCAGGTAATCTATGGAGAAAGATTTTGCCGTGACTTCCAACCACTCTTTCATCTCCTTGTAGTTTTCGGATGTGGCAAACCTGTCTTTCAAGATTTCCTCATCACCAGGTACTGGTTTCCCATCAATGAGGACTAGATCATTTTGGGGCACTAGATTGAAACGCATGGTATTCAGTTCGGAGACTTGATTTAGTGCATCGCCCTGCTCGACCCTGTCTTTGTGTCGATTGATGTGGTATGTGGCGCCGTCTCTGACTATACCGCAAATCGCATTGCCGGCACTCAGACATGTTTCCCAACTCACGTCAGAGTGCAGTTCCTGGGTCACAACCGCGGCCCAGAGTTCGAGGACGGAAGCATTGTTGATTGTCATGAGCGTTTCGGGACGAAACGCATGCATACGTTCATGAGGTAGTCCATCATGTGGTGAAGGCTTAGGGTATTTCCTAGGAGGTGATGATCCCCTCGTCTCTTGTCTTTTGGAGGAAGGCTCTCAGTCTGGTGGTGTTGCGGATCAGGATCTCTTTAGTCCAGGAGACACGGCTGCGGGCTCAAGTGGGACGGACATCGACTTTGCCCGCATTCTGCGAAAAGGTTGTTTGGAATGTTCGTCAACATGATTTCGGCAGGGGTCAAAGAGGTCTTGCTGGTATTTGTACGAGAAGTCATGTCCCAGAGATTAATCAATTCGTGACAGGGTGACGTATCGTCTTGGCGGGTGAGACCAACTTTCTCAACCGACAAGCTCGAAGTTGCGACTCTCCATCAAACATCAAAGTTCACCATGTCGTCGCCAGAGAAAACGATACACACCTATCACTGCATCTGCACTCAGCTCGTGCTCGCCACCACAACCCCCCTCTCGAGCCTCAGAACGCGAAACTCGGACTCCTCACACATCCTCCCTCTCCCTTCGCTCTTTTCAACCACGCCAACCTCTCACTACGCTTCCCTAGCCAGCACAACCATCGATACCAAACCCACAGTCATCCGTCTCGAAGATGGTTTCGAGAAGCGCTACTTTCACAAGTGCGGTCGTTGCGAATTGAGCATTGCGTACTCGCTAGACAAGAGTCAGTTTGACGATACAAAAACTTCTTCTGGGGCTAGAGAGGATGTCGCGTTCTTGGTCCCTGGAGGCTTGGTGGATACGGAGGATATGAAGAGGGGCAAGGATATGGATGCTGAGATTGGAAAGGTTGGCGTCAAGGCCACTTGAAACTTAAGTCCGCGCACAATACGCATACTGGACAGGTGCTATGCACAACATGTCGGGAACAGATGATCCTCGAGGGAAATGGGACCACACAGCACAAGCCAAGCGTGAAAGGGGCAAAGCACAAGACGCTCAAGGCCGAGAGAGGACGGACAGACAGGGCAGGGAAACAGATAACCACTGCCATGGTAACCACCCCGAAGACGCAAGTCTGTCGAGCTGGTCGCACAAGTTGGGATGAGGAGTTTCACACTCGCGCAAAGCAGACAGCTTTGCCTCATGCAGATGGACCCAGGCGCATGCATACCACCAAGAGGACGAACAACTACAATTGGAGATACTGGACAGGCAATCGATCCTCCGTCTGCATCGCTTCACCGACAGATGGCAGTGGCTCTGTGGTCGAGCGCTAACTCAATTTTGGCCTCGTGGTTTGGAGGGTTTGCTAGGAGGACCCGAGTTGATGTCTCGGTCATCGACATTGTCCAGAGCCGCAACGTTATCCTTGCTCGACAGCTGCCATTGTAACATCGAGTTCCTTGTTTTTCTCTTCTTGGTTGAGAAATTGGGTGTTCTTACGATGCTCTTCATTCGGCTTGTCATCTCGCGGTCCCTGCCTCAAGGGGAGTGCCACTACAGAGAAACCATGATTAAGAAGATTTTCAGATATCATTCGAAAATAAGCTCAGGTTCATTTCGGTCGCTGTCTTTCGGCGTGTTGCGTTCTGGTCCGTCTCACAGCCCCGAGGCAGATGCCGAAGGGTCTATGGTCGAAGCTCCACACCAGTCCGGCCTTCTTCCCAAGGAGCAACTCGTGTTCATGTCCGAAACGGCTAAAGTGGCCGGTCGGGCAAACAGCCGCCGAATGCAAGCGGCAGTGAAAGACGGGGTCGCACTTCTTCCCGGTGGGGGTTTGAGGGAAACTACCCCGCGACCACTTTCCCGAGCAGCCATGTTAATGCCGTCACGCCCTTTATATTCACAAGAGGCCAATACTTTTCTGCTGTCTCGTTTCTGTAACAATCTCACTGGTGTTGACTTCTTAAGACGAGTTTCTCTGGTATCGATCTGAAAACAAGTGCGACTAGCAATAACACTCGAAGATAACAAGCAAGACAAACTATCCACGATGGGTCTGAAAGATGTTGGTTTCATTGGCCTCGGCGCCATGGGAGGTGGTGTAGCCATCAACCTTGCAAGAGAAGGATACAACGTCAAAGGCTTTGACCTGGCACAACCGCTAGTCGATGCTCTGGTCAAGGAGGGCGGAAAGGCAGCAAAGACACAGCAAGAGACAGCCACAGATGTCGAGTACCTCTGCATCATGGTCGCCAACCACTTCCAAACCAGCTCCGCTCTCTTCGACGGCGACAACCCGGCTATCAAGGGTCTTGGTCAGAACAAGACTGTTATTCTGCTGTCAACAACTCCTCCCTCTTACCTTCACGAGTTGAGGCAGAAGCTGGACGATGCTGGCAGATCCGATGTCAAGCTTCTCGACTGCCCCGTCTCAGGAGGCACCATCCGTGCTGCAAACGGCACCCTCAGCATCTTCGCCGCCGGCAAGGAAGAAGAAGTCGAAGCCGCAAAGGACATCCTAAACACCATGTCCGGCAACCTCTACCGCATCCAAGGCGGCATCAGCAGCGGCACAAAAGTAAAGACCATCCACCAGCTTCTCGCAGCCACAAACATTATTCTCGCCTCCGAAGCCATGGGTCTCGCCGCCACCGTAGGCCTCAACACCCAAAAAGTATACGAGCACGTCAAGGCCAACGACGGCACGAGTTTCATGTTTGAGAACCGCGCGCCGCATATGCTGCAAGATGACTGGTCGCCTCTGTCAGCTCTAGGCATCATTCTCAAGGACGCGGGTATTGTCACCGCCACTGCTCGTCAAGGATACTTCCCTACTCCCCTCGCTGAATGCGCTGAGCAATGCTACCTCCAAGGTCTGCAAGCCGGTCTTCTCAGAGATGACGATGCAAAGCTAGTCACCATGTACATTCCCTCATCCTCAGCCTCGCTAGTCAAGGAAATGGCCACCGCAGACGTCAAAATGCACTCCAACCATCAAGTTTCCGCCGACACCGTCAACGACTTGCTGGCTGGAGTGCATCTCGCTGCTAGTGTGGAGGCAATGGCTTTCTGCAAGCATCTAGGCATGGACCGCAAACTCATGTGTGAGATTATCTCAAAGGCTGCTGGTTGGTGTGATATGTACACTAAGCACATCCCTGCTATGT
>Ga0268251_10000367_pt1 | contig 14712 bp, 9 predicted proteins | sample AgamicAsMae_FD_200527 | JGI IMG/M metagenome (GOLD analysis project Ga0268251, IMG submission 200527) | Agave microbial communities from Guanajuato, Mexico - As.Ma.e (v2) (version 2) | ecosystem: Host-associated > Plants > Phyllosphere > Phylloplane/Leaf | place: Guanajuato, Mexico | collected...
TATAAGAGACAGGTGCAGACCCTGCTGGCACGGTGGACGGACTGAACCTGTTCAGAATGGTGCGGAATAATCCGCTCACATTAAAGGATAACGATGGGCTAAAACCAATAAATGAAAATTTCAGAGAAAATAAAGGTGATCTGGTTTATGGGCTGACTGACCCCCGAGGAGCTTATGTATTAGCGGCAATAGGGCGCCCATTCATTCCAGACAAAAAAGATGCACCTGCTTTAATTATTGATTTATATAACAATACGGTTTCTGGACAAGCCCTTCTTAGTGTGGATTTAAAAATACTGGAAGACTTCATTAAATCACCAAAAAAACATGAAAAAAAACTAGCTCCCCCATCTAACATTAAAGAGTTAGTAAAAAAATCTAGGGATTATCCTCTGTGGGATGATTATTTTCTGGCAGGGGAAAATAACCCCAAATTTAACATTGCATCCATATATAAAGAGGTCAGAAAAGATGCAGGAAAGACCCAGTATCATGAATGGCATATAGCGGCAGCACAAACGGCACCTAAGCTACTTTGGAAACGAGGGAGTAAGTTGGGTATTGAAATGGCGGCCAGCGGTGCTGGTAATAAAATCCATTTTGTTCTTGATGAACTGGATATCTCCAATATTGTAAATAAGGAAGGCCCGAGGGGGCAATCTATAACGGCCAGTGAGTTGCGTTATGCGTACAGAAATCGTGAAAGACTGACTGGAAATATACATTTTTACAAAAATAATGCTGAAACTGGCGCACCATGGGATACAAATGCTGAACTGTGGGCATCTTATCACCCCAAATCAAAGCATAAAGGAAATGAATCGACACAAATAATGGCGCAAAGGAGGAATGGTAGTCTGTTTAGAACTATGAGAAAGGCTTTCTCAAGAAATTAATTTTCTAACATTTTTACTAATAAAAGGCTCCTTCGCATAAGAAATGTGTAGGAGCCAATATAATCATTGGTTCGATCAGCTTTTCTCAGCGTACACTAATTGAAAATGAAATTAGCTCCCATCATGGAATTGATCGTCCCGTTTACCCGGACGACGGCAGGCACGGTCCAAAGGGAAAGTCGAACCGGATATGGCGGGTGAAACCATCATTCTGCTGTGGGGGCTGTTTGACGAAGAGATGTATGTGGAGTTTTCCGGTGAAACATGAAGACGGCGGTGCCCGGCTGTCTGTTGTTCTGGCTGGTCACCCAAAACTGCGTAATGACCTGCGTCGTCCGACGATGGAGGAAATCGGTTATTGTACCGATATTTTTACGCTGGACGGGATCACCGGCAGCCAGCGCGAGTATATCCAGTGGTTGCTGAAGACCAGTACCGGCAAGGGTAAGCCGGAAGATATTCTGACGACCGAAGCCGTTGATCTGCTGGCGATGAAACTGCGAACACCGCTGCAGGCCCAGTTGCACCTGACACTGGCGATGGAAGCAGGATACCAGACGAGTGAAAAACCGATTAACGCCACCGCCACGCTGGTTGAATCCGTGCTGTCACGTCAGCTGGATGACCTGGAGCCGACGCGCTCACGCGGCATGGTTACCGGTTGAATGACATGGAGGAGCAGTTTGATGCAAAACCTACTGAAATCAGGACATTATTTAACAATCAGTTAGACCCTGCCCGCGCGGCTGAGCTACGGGACAGAATGCTGGCGGTCGGTCTGCCAATATGACGATGTTGATTTGAAAACATATATATCCATTTTTAGCCCACGTAAAATAAATGTCTCTGCGAAATCGTTGCGTGGAATAAAGAAGAGGAGAGTCACGCAAAGACAGATGACCACTATCAGAAGCAATGCATATCTATTTAACATGTTCCACCCCATTGTTGATGTATAATGAGATACAAATATCCTTTACATTCCCCTCAGACTTTTTGTTACATAACAGGTATGTATTAACAGAGCTGGGAATTGTTAATGTCACATAAACCAAATGGATATTTACCACATCTGAGGTAAGGCCTAATAATAGGCCTGTTTTTAAAGAATAGTTTATCATCGTCGTCACCATAAAAATAGCTACAGCTATCGAGCATTTTTGTAAAAACATGAGCCTGATAAAAATTACTCTTTTTAATATTGATCATATGCAATGTTAATATTAAAGACAGAAACAAAAGCGTGATAAGTGTGATTGTCAGTACATAGATGTTTTTTTCGTTTTGAGTTTTGTATCGTAATGTTCTTATTTGATGTGTCGGATAGTTTATCCATATTACTATTAGCATTGACGGAGTGCTTGGCAGGAGCTAGTTTTAATTGTTACGCCACTGATACATAATCCTTTTTTCGAAACTGTAGTGATGATGGATTTATCACAGCCGTTTTTTCAGTTCCCTTTTTAATGTTGATATGCTTTGGTAAAGATGATTTTTATTGAAGTTTACCCCTTCTTTTTCTATCACATAATTAATTATTTTACTCTGGGTCACCGTTACTGCATAATTTCCCAGCAAATACGCGAAGCAATGATCAGCATTTACAGGGAAGGTAGAAGATAGGTCAGGCGAATCTTTGTACGTTAGTGAATAATTTTTTGGTCTGTATTCAATTTGTTCATCAATTAAGAATATCATAATTAACTCGTCAAGTGTAAATGAAAATAGAGGACAGGTACATTGTGTTAAGATGAAAAGAAAGTATTATCTAAATAACAAATTCAGGGAGGAGTAAAAGAAGACACGCTAGTTATCATAAGACCCTGACAGTAAAAGAACAAGAGAATTGATAAGGTTAATCTTATCTTATCAATCTCACAAGTACTCATGTTTTTTAGATGGTAGATAAAATACATATAACCATCTGGAATAGTATTGTTATTTTTAATAACATAAAAATATTTCTTTCTTTATCCTTGTTTGGTTGGCATTCAAAAGCAATCGTTTACTTTACAAATGAAAGAGTAACAAACCAAACGGCTATGTTACTCAAAAAAAATTAACACCGGTTATTTCACCGGTGCAGCAAATGAACGATTACGCTGGGTGCATGCGGAAGGGAAACGCTTGTCAGGTTTAATTCTCCGACGCCAGGCTGAGAAATTATCATCTGAAAGAAATATCAGATAAATAACACAGTATAGATAAAGGCTTGGATGGTATTACCCTTTAATTATACTGTTTATGTAAATTAAGCTTGTCGGGAGATATTCGCCTATATAAAAGTCAATTTTACGAATGATGTATCTCATCTCTGATAAACATCTTTAATGAATATTTTTGATTTGTGTTTTTACGAAACTTACGCATGTCATTTTATTGAATGCATTCCTGTCTGAGGAAGGAGCGACAATGAGTGTTGATAATATTTTAAATAAACTTAATGAGTCATTAGAAAGCATTGGCGAAGAAGAAACTGCCCCCATAACACTATCCGATGTAATGGTGGGTTCTTATTCTGAATGGGAGGCGGTATCCGAAGATGTACTGACCAGAGAGGAGCAGGAACGCGTTTATTTCGAGGCTGAAGAGGAACATAGACAGAATATTCAGATTCAGTCACAGGTACTGAGTCGCGCGAACCCGGTGCTTGCAAACGCAGTACGTCTGGGAATTGCGCAGTCAGCCATGCGTAATAACTATGATAAACTGTTTGGTAGCCGGGCGACAGAGTTTGCCCGTCCGGGGTCTGTCTCATCCATGTTTTCACCTGCTGCTTATCTGACGGAACTTTACCGGGAAACGCACGATCTCTATCCGCCTGACTCCTCCTGTCATCTGGCTAGCCGACGTCCTGACCTGGCAAAGCTGGTACTTTCTCAGCGAAATATGGATGAAGAGATTTCCACCCTGTCATTGTCCAACGATATGCTGATGGAGATAGTTGAGGCTGAAAGCAAAAGTTCCCGTGACGGAGTGCTGGAGATGCTTTCAACCTACCGCCAGACTGGCGGTACACCTTATCACCAGCCGTATGAAACCATCCGTCAGTCCATTATACTCCGGGATGAACATTTCACCGCCTTTATTAAAAACCCGGATGTCACCAGCCAGGTTGACATGGCCACCCTGAATGCCATCCGCGCCAATATCTCGCCAGAGCTGTTTAATATTCTGACCGAAGAGATTACCAGCAGTAATGCCGAAATGCTGGTGAAGCGCAATTTTGGCGACATTGATATCAGTGCTTTCAATAATGTTGCCTTATTAGCCCGTTATTATGGTATTTCCCACGAGGAAATGGCAAAGCTACTGGCGGTGATATTGCCGCATCAGGAATTTATTGAAGGCCAACAATATTATCAAAACGATCAGTTGATCTCCTTGAGTGAACATAATGGCACCCTCGAGGCACGCGTGCTTCAGCGCACTTATGGTCACAATAGTAGTCAGTTTGGCTACGTGGAATTACTACCCGTATCAGGGGATAACTATTTACTACGTTTTACTGTCAGGAACGGCGCCGCCGGGCCTACTACTCAGGTTCGCATAGGTACCACTGGTCCTGAAAGTTCAGATATTATTCGAGACACTGGAATTATTCCTGGGCATAACATTCCGGCAACTGTTCCAGTTACACTGACTCAGAACCCCCTCAACAATGGCATTACTTTCGGTGTAACCCGTTATAATCCTAACGGAAATTACCAATATGCAACAGTAACTTTCCGCCAGAACGTTTCGTCATTTAACCTGTTGCTTCTGAAACTTAACAAGCTTATCCGCCTGTATCGCGCTACCGGGATCTGCCCGACCAACCTGCACGCGGTGTTGGACAGTGCCGGTCCGGACCTGGCCATCAACGGCGAAACCCTGAGTCAGCTGTTCTGGGTCAACCAGTATATGCAGCATTATGGCGTGGGGCGCAAGGAGGCAATGACGCTGAGTGGTTCAACAATTAGCCGGGTTTCCTACAGCGATGAAACCAGTGATTTTGATCTGTTATTTAACACTCCTGCGCTTGGCGGCAATTATTTCTCTGCTGACGAAACATCCCTTAGCCTGCGTCCCGCAGATACGGCAGACACATTCCGTACGGGCGTGTTGAAACGCGCTTTCCAGGTGAATGACGCCGAGCTGTTTACGCTCTGGTGCCTGGCCCGTGGGACGTCCTCCCCTCCGGCATTCACGTGCACAATTGGAAATATCTCGACCCTGTACCGCATTGCCCTGATGGCCCGCGTGCATCATCTGAGCATCAGCGAGCTGTCGATGCTGGTGTCCGTGTCACCTTATGCCACCGTGCCGCTGGGCTCACTGCCCCGTCAGCAGCTGACGGAAGCCAACGTGCTGTTCTATCTCATCACGGAGTGGTTGAATACGCAGGGGCTGAGTGTGGGTGAACTCTTTATGATGACCACCACACGCCACAGCACTGCCATGACGCCGGATATTGAAAGTCTGATTGCCACGCTGCAAAACGGACTGGCGAACCAGCCACCAGACGTAAACGACGAAGCGCGTATTAATATGGCGGCGCCGTTTATTGCTGCGGCGGCACAGCTGGATTCAAACGAAACCGCCGTTGCCGTGCTGAACTGGATTAACCAGCTCCGGCCTGCTGGTCTGACGGTGGCTCAGTTCCTTAATCTGGTCGAAGGTTATTCCGCTTCCGGCAATAACAACTCGCTGGTCAGTTTCTGTCAGACACTTGCCCAGCTGACGCTGATTGTGCGCTCTATGGGGCTGTCGGCGGAAGAGGTGGCATTTGCCGTCTCACGTCCAGGGGACTTGCTAGCCGGTGCAGCAACCCTGACCCCTTCACTGCTGATGGTTCGTAGCCTGGGGTGTTTTCACCGCTGGTTGCAGCAGTGCGGTAATGCCGCAACGGAAGTTCTCTCGTCACTGCGTGTGGGCACCTTATCTGCAGCCCGGCTGGCGTTAGCCATGGGACTGGATGAAAACATTGTCGCGCAGGGACTGGCGCAGCAAAATGCCGGTGCATCCGCTTTTGCCACCTGGACGGATATTGACGTCACGTTGCAGTGGATTAACATTTCTTCCCTGCTGGGTATTACTCCTTCCGGTATGGCTGCGCTGATGAGCCTGAAGTATCAGCAAGGCAATATGCACCCCTTCAGCCGCTGGAATGAAATCAGCCATACCATGCAGGCCGGGCTGAATGAACGCCAGACATCGGCACTCCAGGCAACGCTTGGCGAATCCCTCAGCCATGCGCTCAGTACTTATGTCATAAACAATATTGCGCCGGTTCACGTGACGGATCGCGATGCGCTTTATAGCTGGCTGCTGCTGGATAACCAGGTTGCCGCCGATGTTAAAACCACGCGTCTGGCGGAAGCCATCGCCAGCATCCAGCTGTACGTGAACCGCGGCCTGCACGGTCAGGAAGAGATGGTCAGCGATGCGGTCCGCTCACGTCGCTTCCTGCGTGAATGGGATACCTGGAACAGGCGCTACAGCACCTGGGCCGGTGTCTCCCGGCTGGCCTATTATCCGGAAAACTATATTGACCCGACCATGCGCATCGGCCAGACGGGGATGATGGATGAGATGCTGCAGTCTCTGAGTCAGAGTCAACTGAACAGCAACACGGTAGAAGAGGCATTCAAAACCTATATGACCCGTTTTGAGGAGGTCGCCAACCTTGAAGTCGTGAGCGGCTATCATGATAACAGCTCAAGCCGTTCCGGCATGATGTACCTGATTGGACACCAGGCTACCGCCGACAAATATTACTGGCGAACGCTGGACCATGATAAGGAGCAATACGGACAGTTCCCGGCCAACGCCTGGAGTGAATGGCGTGAAATTACCACGGCCGCGATGCCTTTCAATAGACAAATCCGCCCGGTTATCTTCAACTCGCGCCTGTATGTCGTGTGGCTGGAACAGCGAGAGAATTCTTCCGCGGATGGTCAGACCCGAACGCTGAGTTATGAGCTGCGCTACTCCTTCCTGCGCCATGACAGCACATGGAGCGAGGTCAGTTCTGTATCACTGGATGAGCATTTCTCCGGAACGGAGATCAGCCGTTTTGCGCCGCTCAGTCTGTACTGCTCACGTGCTGCTGAATCCGGCGCCATGGTGATTTTATTTTATGCCCCGCAGGCGAACAGCGATGCAAACCGAACTACGCCGGTACAGGGATTGCTTATTGATACGCATCATGAGGCTCGCCGCAACACGGCAGCGTCGGGAGTCCGCGATTACCTCTGGCGGCAACTGGATACCACGACGGTGACGCACGTGAGTATGTTATATGCTCCCGGTATGACCAATGCTCCCGGTATTACCGTACCGTCCTCGGCTTCCCTTAGTCATGGATGGGGACATGATAAGCTGACCATTATGGATGGGGGCAGCGTGCAGAATGTCCGTGTAACCGGCACAACGGATACGGAGGTTTCCCTGCAGGCCGACATCAATGTCCGGGTTCTTTATAACGGTGATTCCGGCACCCGAACGCGCTTTCAGGTGGATCTCATGAAACACTTCGGAAATATGGGTGACTCATTCCATATCTATAACAATATTACCATTAACCGCCATCATAACTCGACACGTCTATTACATTTTCCTGTTTACCGGATGGCCGCAAATGGAAATACCACTCCTCAACTGCTGGTTCATCGTACGCATACTGCCGATGGACTCAGAGCCTGGATCCCTGGTCTGAGCAGAAACTTGACCAGCACCAGTCGTGAGCGACAGGTGTCATTACCGGTCACGGGCGTGACAGATACCCAGTTTATTGGGCAATATATTTTTATTGAAGATCCCTCCCGAACGGCAACCGATGTTCATAATGGCTACACCATCCGCACGGCAATTGACACACGAGCCGTCAGGGTTGATGTCTCCGTTGCAGGCGTGACGGCTTCATTTAATGCCCACGATCATATCAGCGCATCTGAGCTGCCCGTTCAGAGTTTTGATGGGACAGTATATCGTTTCAGGAATGTTCGTCTGACCGTGCCGCGTTCTGCCTTCTTGAATAATCAGGCGACGCTCAGTTTCAGACTCAGTTCTCAGGCGGTTGATGGCCGCAACCTGGGGAACCAGCAGGGGACATTAACCCTGACGCAGAGTTCCTCGGAAAACTCAATTCAGATTCACAAGGGAGCCAGCGGAGAGCAGTACCTGCAGAAAGAGGCAATTCGTACCCGACTGAACACCCTGTTTGCCCGAAGCTTAGTGGCTCGCGCACGCCAGGGGCTGAATGCCGTCCTGTCGATGGAAACCCAGCTGATGCAGGAACCGATGCTGGGTGAGGGAAGCTATGTAGATGTCCGCTTCCCGCGCTACGACAGGGCGCTTCACGGTGATGGCTGGTTCAAACTGGTACTGGTGGGAGCCATAAATAGTGGCAATGAACCCAGAAGTGTACATGTTGTTGCTTCTGGCCATGTTTCGGCAGAACATGAAACCGTTGTGCGGATCTTTTTACCTTTCATTCCAGGTGTGATCTATGAACCTGATATCGTGTATATCGGTGTGGAATATTCTGATGCAGGTTTTACCGAGCCTCGTCGTAATATGCAACGCTTCGACTTTAACCACCAGACACGCGCCTTTGAGCATACAGTTCAGGACAGTTATACAACGCGCGGACTGAGTGTTTCCGTGTCTGATGATCGCTTCGAGCCGATGGACTTCCGCGGGGCCAATGCCCTCTACTTCTGGGAGATGTTCTACTACGTCCCGATGATGGCTTTCAGCCGTCTGCTGGCGGAGAGCCGTTTCACTGAGGCCACGCAGTGGATCAAATATGTCTGGGATCCGGAAGGGTATCTGGTCGATGGCCAGCGGGCGCCTTATCAGTGGAACGTTCGCCCGCTGGAGGAAGACACCTCCTGGAACGAGAACCCGCTTGACTCCGTGGATCCGGACGCGGTCGCCCAGGCAGACCCGATGCACTACAAGGTTGCCACCTTTATGGCTTATCTTGACATGCTGCTTGCCCGCGGGGATATGGCGTACCGCAAGCTGGAGCGCGACACCCTGAATGAAGCCAAAATGTGGTATGTGCAGGCGCTGAATATTCTGGGCCATAAACCGTTCCTCTCCACCTCCGACGGCTGGAGTAACCCGCTACTTGAAAATGCCGCCGATAAGGTTCGCCAGGTGAATACTCAGGAGGCGCTCCTGGCCGTCCGGAATGCGGCTCCGGATGCGCAGCCGCGCACGGCAAACTCGCTGCTGGATCTGTTCCTGCCGCAGTATAATGAGAAACTGATTAACTACTGGCAGACGCTGGAGCAGCGTCTCTTCAACCTGCGTAACAACATGTCCATTGACGGTCAGCCGCTGTCGTTGCCGATTTTCGCCTCGCCAGCCTCCCCTGAAAGCCTGCTGAGCGCGGCGGTATCAGGCTTCCGTGGCGGAAGCTCACTGCCGGAATCCATTAAGACGGTGTACCGTTTCCCGGTCATGCTCCGCAACGCCCGTGAAATGACGGACCAGCTGGAACAGTTCGGTACCACACTGCTGAGCCTGATCGAGCGTCAGGATGAGAGTGCCCTTTCCGTGATGTTCCACACGCACGGCATGGAGCTGATGCATCAGGGAATTGCTCTGCAGGATAAAACCATTGAGGAGATTGACGCCGACCGGAAAGCGCTGGAGGAAAATCGTCTCAGTACGCAGCTGCGTTTCTCACACTTCACCCGAATGTGTGACGAAGATGTCAGCGCAGGTGAGCGACACTCTATGGAGCTGGCGTTGGCGAGTTCGGTTCTGGCGAACACGGCGATTGTTCCTTACACCGTTGCCGCTGCGCTGGATATGATGCCCAACATCTGGGGCTTTGCTTTCGGAGGCACGCATTTTGGCGCTGTGGCGCAGGGCGTTGGTGCGGGTATCGAAATTACTGCCGGTACTCTCCAGGGGGTTTCAGACCGCGTCGGTCAGTCCGAAGCATATCGCCGTCGCCTGCAGGAATGGGAGCTTGAGCGCGATACAGCTGAATCGGAGCTTAAGGAAGTGGATGCGCACCTGGCAACTCTGGCTATCCGCCATGAAGCGGCAGTGATGCAGAAAGCGTATCTGGAGACGGAGTATGGTCAGGCGCGTGCCCAGCATGCCTTTATTCAGGGTCAGTTTACCGGTGAGGCGCTCTACAGCTGGTTACGTGGTCGTCTGGCGGCCATTTACTACCAGTTCTACGATCTGACGGTATCCCGCTGCCTGATGGCAGAGGAGGCTTACCGCTGGACGACCGGTAATGACGCGGCGCGTTTCATTCGTCCGGGAGCATGGCAGGGAACCTATGCCGGCCTGATGGCGGCAGAAACGTTGAAGCTGAATCTGACTCAGATGGAGCAGGCGTTCCTGCGCCAGGATGAGCGGGAAAAAGAGGTGACCCGTACCGTAAGCATGGCCGATCTGTTCCAGGGGCTGTCGGGCGGAAACAGTTTCACCCTTGCCGACAAGATTACGGAGATGGTGGCCTCAGGCCAGGGAAGCGCCGGGACCAGCACGACGGGGCTGCGAATGAGTGGCGGACAGCTGCAGGCGATGGTTCGTCTGTCAGACCTGAACATTATGCAGGATTATCCGACGAGCATCGGCAGTAAACGCCGTATCCGCCAGGTCAGCGTTACGCTGCCGACACCGATGGGCCTGTATCAGGACATTCGTGCGGTACTGAACTACGGGGGAAGTATGGTATTGCCACAGGGTTGCAACGCCCAGGTGGTGTCACACGGTATGGATGACAATGGTCAGTTCCAGCTGAACTTCAATGATGAACGCTGGCTGCCGTTTGAAGGGATTCCGGTCGACGACGGTGGAACCCTGACGCTGAGCTTCCCGGATGCCGCAAACCGGCAGAAGGCGCTGCTCGAAACGCTGTCAGACATCATTCTGCACATCCGTTACACGATTATCAGCTAATCACCTCAATGAGCACCTGGCCTCCTTCAGGAGGCCAGGATCAGCATGGAAAAAATACGATGAAAAATACGCTAAATACTGAGCAACCCGCGCTGAAACTTCCCGCTTTACCCTCCGGAGGTGGCAGTATCTCAGAACTCAGAAGTGATGTTGCTCCGGCAGGCCCGGAAGGTGCCGCAACGATGAGTATCCCCCTTCCGGCCAGCGAAGGACGTGGCTATGGGCCAGCATTGTCCATGACCTACCACAGCCCGGGCGGTAATGGTCCTTTTGGGGGGGCAGTTTGGAGAACGGAAATTTTTGTACGTTAAGCGCATTATTTAACCAATTGAGATGCGTAACGGATTGATTTAACTCCGGTGGCTATCGCACTTGTTGTATCGCATTTAGGTTATGCAATTGAGGCCATATTCACTAAAAACACCGTATAGCGCGGAAGTACAGCCTATTGCTATATGTAAGCCTGTTCAAAAAACAGGCTTACCGTACAATAATTCTCTATATCCAAACTAACCCCTTACAAGGCAACACTAACTCCAATGTAGTTGCCGGACAGCATATTCATAGCGGGTTTGTCTCCATTGCTGATGTGTGCAAACACAAGCAAGACGATCACAAACAAGGACTCTCTCGTCATTTTCATACTCCTTTTAAGATGAAGACATAGCATTAACCAGTCAGGAGACAAAAACACGGTCAAAAAATCCTTAAGAAAATGACCTGGACATAAGTCCTAAAGCGCAGGCATCATCCATGAACATTACGATATTGTTCTAAATTTTGAGATAGTAGGAAACCAATTGATGTTCACTTTCGATTATGAAGGCAATGCGCTATCCGACATAACTAACTTTATTGCCCAAGAAATCTACCTATTGGCAGTAAGACATACTTATCCTTCACAGTGTGAACACATAAAACAACTTGCAAAACAGATAAAAAATGAACTCCTTTTCGTTAAAGACGAATTCAACGATGAACCTGCATATGAAGAAATTGTTGCAATAGTGATAAATAGCATTCTCACCGATGTTAATGAAGAGTCATTGCAGGAAGAGCTGATTTATTGCCTTAACAATAGACACAGTTTCTATGTTGATGATGAAGATCATATTATCTATTTAGAACGTATGAAGCAAAAAATTGCTTCATGTGTTTCCATTTTTTTTAAGGAATTCAATGGGGCATCATTAAAGATCCCTCACCAGTACCCGCCATATTTATTAACTCTTGAGCACGATCTTATTTCAGCTCTGGTTTATTTTTACAATAAAGAATACCTTCCAAAAATCAAAGATACAAAAGAGATGCGTGAGATATGTACAACTAGCGCCCCGTATGAAATAATAAGACGCTACGGTTTTTCAAGGTACAGAACGCGACTTATACAGCATGAAGTGGAAGTGCCCACAATAACGTTAAAAAAGAGAATGAAAAATAGCAAGGTAATTGAAGTATCTAATGAAAAGGATAGTTTTGTACAAGAGTATTTCAATCTGGCTGCACTTAGTGATGTTGATTCTGTTAGTTATACAGATGAATTACGGATAAGCATTGATACATCATCCCCGTTAGATGATTTGGAAGTTGATAAAATACTAGCGATGATTCGATGTGAACTTTCATCCTTGCAACGAAATAATAAACATTCTGAATATCGCTTAGCTATAGGCAGGGACGATCTAAGGCGAGCTGCTAGAATACCTGATATTACAACTGAGGATTATGTAACTATCAAAAAATTACACGCATCTCAGATACAAGAGTTAAATACAGCTTTGAATGCTAAGAACTATCTTTGCGGGTTAATTATTCTCTATCGTTCTAAATTTGAACCTGAAAATGATAATTCATCCTTAGAACAATTATGCTACGGTCTTTCTGAAGAGTTAATTAATTCGGTTATGATAGATCGTTCGAAGTTTTCGCCAGACACTATTGCCAGGGGATACAAAAAGGTGAAAAAGTTATTTGATAATCAAATAAAAATGCTTATGGAACAAGATGCTGCGTTAACTAAACGTTAATCCCCGCCAACTTTACCCGCTCCCAGTGATTCACGAGTTTTCTTTACTTCGATGACAATTCTCTCTTTTTTCAAAAGAAAGTCCTGTCCAGAAGCTGCACCCGCAAAGCTGGGGTATACTCCTGAGGGATCCCCAGAAAATTTAGTAAACCAATATCATATCGGTATACCTTTGCTGTAACTTCTTCAACCCTGAGTCCAGCGACAGGGTTTTCAATATAAGCGGAGAATGTCTAAATACATTCTCCGCCAGCTTTCGCAAAGAAATGACCCGCCTGTGTTTCACCGTTGGTAACAGTGATACCATTCTGGTGAAAAAAATGGACCGTCTTGGCCGGGATACCTCCGATATGATCCAGCTGATAAAGGAATTTGACGCCCAGGGCGTGGCCGTCCGTTTCATTGATGACGGGCTCTGTACCGACGGTGAAATGGGCCAGATGGTTGTCACTATTCTATCTGCCGTCGCGCAAGCCGAGCGACGCAGGATAATGGAACATACCAGTGAAGGCAGACAGGAAGCGAAACTGAAAGGCGTCCGGTTTGGCCGCAGGCGTACCGTTGACAGAAACAGTGTACTGGCACTCCACAGCAAAGGAACTGGTGCTACAGATATAGCCAGACACCTCAGTATTGCCCGCTCAACAGTTTATAAAATTTTGAAAGACAAAATGGCGGAAAACACAACCTCATAACCATATGATTAACAGCATTATTTAGATACTACATGGCTTTTTTAAGAGGTAAATTTACTATACGGAGCTTAACACTTGGTGGAAAGAACTGACTGATTAATAGTCGTGTGTCACGCCGGACGAATAGTCCGGCTTATGTATACTCAGAAAGAGTACTTCAGACCGACTGTTGTCATAAAACTATAGCTTTCAATACCGCTGCTGTTCTCTGCGCTATTTTTCTCGCCTGAACCGTAATCATTGGCTGACAAACTTCCTTTTTTGTTGGTTGCACGGTTCCATGTTCCTTCCAGATAAATTTTTGTATCAGGCGTTAAGTAATAACCTGCATTACCGGCAAGAGAGTAAAAATTCTGGTTCTTGATATTCGCTCTGAAAGTTGTATCTGCCAGGTAGTGCTCATCGTTATCAGTTGCGCGCACCCATCCACTATATTTGAAGCTACCACCGAACTCGAAACGTTCATAACGGTAATTACCTACAATGCCGATGTATGGCATTTTAAAATGCTGTTTGTAACCGATAACTGTCGTTCCGGCCGGGAAAGTCCCAACGTCAGGCAGGCCTGTATCTTCATCGGTGTAATTGAAGTATCCTCCGGAGGCTTTGAAACTATAGCGGCTTTCCTGATAACCGGCCATCATACCAAAACGGTAGGTAGGTTCATTTAACAACCATCCTTTTACGTTTAAATCAAATTCATTTGCGTAGTTTAAACGGGTGTCAGGATGCCTGCTCTGGTCTGTCCATGAGTTCTTACTTTCATCCCGCCAGTCAGTATCGTCCATATAACCACCACGGCTGGCGATGATTGTCCAGCCAGAAGCGCCAATCGATAACCAGGGAATTAAATCCCAGCTAAGAGAACCTTTAATGATTGCAGCATTATTGTATTTCCAGTTGAGCTGGCTGTCCTTATGTCCACCAGAATCAGGGTCGTAAACACGTTCCTTGGTCTTACCACTTAAGCTACCTAAGGCTATGTCTCCGCTAAAGCTTCCCGGAGTAAAAACACCGTTACCAACGTCAGCAATAGCAGGAAAAGAAGCAGATATGACAATGGTCAGTATCGGAACTGAAATTCTCAAAATATATCCTTATAAATTTAGTGAATTCCGGTGGGTTTATATTAATAAAAACTGATTCTGTCAATAAATAATCAATGGATGTTTATGAC
>Ga0268251_10000369_pt1 | contig 14673 bp, 19 predicted proteins | sample AgamicAsMae_FD_200527 | JGI IMG/M metagenome (GOLD analysis project Ga0268251, IMG submission 200527) | Agave microbial communities from Guanajuato, Mexico - As.Ma.e (v2) (version 2) | ecosystem: Host-associated > Plants > Phyllosphere > Phylloplane/Leaf | place: Guanajuato, Mexico | collected...
TTGGAAGGACGTGCTCCGTCTCGGCGGGGGCCTCCCGGTCCCTGACCCCGTTGATTTTGTAGCTAAGCAGCTTTGGGATTATCTCAATCCCCCTGCTGTTCGTCCTACTGGCTTGGAGGAGGTAGCCAAGTGGGTAAGACAGAGGCAGATCCGCGAGAGGATGAACACTGGCTTTTTCTCAAGTGTGAACGTGACCGAAGCACTTCAGAGAAGTTGAGTCAGTTCAGGGTACGATATGGAGTGTAGGAAGTTCTAGAATAGGTTGTCCGTCGGCAGGATCGTATATAGAACTACTTTGTCTTTTGACATTCGACCGAGTATAAATAGTCAGACTGTTTGAATTATTGAAGTGCTTTTCGTACAAATGTTCATTTTCGAAGCGTACAATCGGTTCTGATCGGGGTGCTTGAAGTATTGAGAATACAACATGAGCGTGAGCGTCACTACGTCATCATAGAGAAGTTATGTTTGACCAGAAGATTTGGTGTCGTTGTTGAACAGGACCACCAGCTGGAAGAAATAGCAAATTGAGAGGTGAGGTTGACATCGGGATCGTACTCCCAGCTCGGGCCGGGATTTGAGCCATCAAACGACAACTCCTCATCGCGACTTCCATTCCTAGCGACTTGCCTAGCACAACAATCTCTCGTGACGGCCAAGCTCAATGCTTGAACTAGTAACTAGCAAACTCCGAATGTTTGATCAGAGCGTTTAGTATGCGGCAAAGCGGTCTCTACCGCCTCTCGAGCTTTCGTCATCATCTCCGTCGTCAACTCTTGCAGTACCACAGTACTATCGACTATGCCTATCCCATCTAGATTGCCGATACATCATGATTGTGACGACCCTGTTGTAATCTTCATTCACTTGAAGAGGAGAATTCGGGGGCACAAAGCAAATCCCGATCCACCGCAATGCCATGACCAAAGCCCGAAGCGCTTGCGAAAACACCGAACTTCAAAACAGCGTACGAAAGCACCTACCAGCTTATCTCGGGGTCTGGTATGGATGTCGTGCTTGAAGACATACCCAGCCCATCATACGACTTCTCGAATGTCAGGCATCTGCGTCCGAGAATGCTGCGATAGCAAGGTCGGCCAGACTCCTTTGCCACTGCATCGATAGGAAGCACCGAGATGTATGCGACGTCGGAGTCACACGATACCGTGACCAGAGATGGTAGACAAGGTATATAAATCTCGTTGGCCTGGACGATGGAAAGGAACATCACACTTCATCATCACAACTTCCACCCGCACCAGACTATCATCCTTCGATTCATCAGACACTTGAACAAAATGGTTGCTACTATCAAGAAGTACAAGGCTGCCGCCGTCAACGCTGAGCCTGGATGGCTCAATCTTGAGCTTTCTGTCCAGAAGACCATTCACTGGATCAACGAAGCTGGTCAGAACGGCTGCAAGCTGATTGCTTTTCCTGAACTCTGTGTGTATATCCGCTACTATCCAATCTCTTCGTTTCCTAACCATATGATCACACAGGGGTTCCTGGCTACCCTTACTGGATGTGGCGCGTCAACTACCAAGAGTCCCTGCCTCTGCTGAAGAAGTACCGTGAGAACAGTCTTCCAAGCGACAGCCCTGAGATGCACCGTATCCGTGCAGCTGCAAAGGAGAACCAGATATTTGTTTCTCTTGGATACTCTGAGGTCGATTTGAACTCGCTTTACACTACTCAGGTTTTGATTTCGCCCACTGGTGATATTCTTAACCATCGCCGCAAGATCCGTGCTACACATGTTGAGAGACTTGTCTTTGGTGACGGTACGTGACGATTTCTTGTAAGACGATACAATGATGTTGCTGATGATAACTTGATAGGTACTGGTGACACCACCGAATCTGTGGTTGACACGGAGATCGGTCGCATCGGCCAACTCAACTGCTGGGAGAACATGAAGTATGCACATTCCAGTCATGACATACGATCACCATTACTGACTATCGCAGCCCCTTCCTCAAGTCCTACGCCGTCAGCAAGGGCGAACAAGTCCACATCGCTGGCTGGCCCCTCTATCCTCACGCCACAACCCTCAAGTACCCTGACCCTTACACCAACATCTCCGACGCCAACTCCGACATCGTCACTCCTGCCTACGCCATCGAGACCGGCTCGTTTACCCTCGCTCCCTTCCAGATGATCTCCAAGGAGGGCGTTGATTTGCAAACTCCTCCCGGCAAAGAGCGTGAGGACCACAGAATCTACAATGGAAACACTAGAATCTATGGTCCTGATGGTCAGCTTTTGATCGCCGAGCCCAGTGATGATTTCGAGGGGTTGGTTTACGTTGATATTGACCTTGATGAGACGCATTTGAGCAAGGCTTTGAACGACTTTGTGAGTTTTGCCGACATCCACAGTCGTGACTTCAGGGAATTGATGCTAATGTTTGAGAACACAGGGTGGTCATTACATGCGTCCTGACCTTCTTCGTCTTGTCGTCGACACTGATCGTAAGAGCTTGGTTAGCAAGGTTGATGGGAGCGGCAAGTATGTTGTCGAGAAGACAATAGATCGTGTTGGATTGAGCACTCCGTTCAAGGATCTGCCTATTGCTCAGAAGTTCGAGGGAAACTCTACTCCCACTCAAAGCGAGTAGAGACCTTAGTCCAGATTACAATTTGGGTACAGCTGGTTATATACATATGTAACATCTCCACCCCTGATTTCCTCTACTCTTCAACTCAATCATCATCCTCAAGTCTAACATTCCCCCACCCGTTCCCATCCTGGTGAGCAGCCTTCTCATCATCACAATACAGGTGCACCCACCAAGAATAAGCACCCGTGAACAAGCCTCCTCCAACTGTATTTCCCAACGTGATCGGAATAAGGCATTTCCACACAAACATTCCCACACTCATCTCCGACCCCAGCATCATGGCTGTAGAGCCTAAATACATATACTCAACAGTATGCGGACACTTTGCCGCCGTAGAAATAAAGAACGGTAAATGCAATGCTAGTGCTTTACTAATACCATCTTGGTTTTGGGTGCCGAGCATCATTGCAAAGGTTACTAGCCAGCCGCAGAGAATCGAGCGGATGAAAATGATGTGCCACTGAGAGGAAATGATGTCCTCGTGTATCATGGAGATGGTGCCGGATTTGAAGGGATCTTCAGAAAGGATCTCAGTGAGATGAGTAAAGAGGGAGGCAAAGAGGAGAGAGCCGAGGAGGTTGCCGATCCAGGATGCTATGGCCGTGCGGAGGTATTGGAGTGGTGTGCCTTTGCGTTCCAGAGCGGTCATGACGAACCTTTGAAAGATCAGATTCGGTATACAGGAATGGAAAGAAGGGTAATGACTCACCACATGGGGTATCCAGTGTATAACTCGGCTCCTACGAGATAGATCAAGACCAGACCGATGGGAAAGGTAAGGCCTTGCAAGATACGTGGGAGTCCGGGATTGGATTCTGATAACTGAGATGTGCCTGTTACCAACGTGAGGGACAGCAGGCCTCCTGCCGACATCAAAAGAGCTCCATAAATATTTTTGAGAAATGTCAATTGCAAGTCTTCTTCAAGATGATGGATGCCGGTCTCCAAGGTCTTTTCAGCTGCCTTCCGAGGTGAAACAGCTCCAGTAGACATAGTTCTCGACTCAATTGTTCAATTGACAATTGGAGTTGTGTTAGTATTAGTCAAGGAGCTTAGTCGATGTTCCAGAAAGGTATGGCCTCAGCAACGAGTCGAGGTCTGGAAGTTTCATAGTGATGACGATACAATGATGCTCCGAGGGAGGATCGTAATCTTATCTGATCGATCCTCAGACCATTTTCACCGCCAGACGCGTTCTTCTTACGCAAGAACGAATGTGACGCGTTTTTAGCTAAGGATCAACGTGTTGGACGCAGCGACGAGTCAATGCAAAGCTTCTAGAGTCCGCTACCGGAAAGTTGGAGATTTGAGGTAGCAGTTGGATCTGACCTGGACAGAGAAAGCCATGAGGAACCAGGCTGAGGAACAACATCATCCAGATCCCAAGAAGAGTGAGTTGGCTCTGCAGAATGGCCTGAGAAGACGTGTTGAACATCAAGGTATATCCATACAGCACCTTGATCGAAATTAGAGAGTCAGTTACCCCACATGAAATATCAGGGTCAACTTTCGGGCGTGTCCGGGCGCCATCGGCCCCGCGATCCAAGGCCTCCCCTCTGTACAAACATGCCGACCACAACTTCCGCTGCAAACCCAAGAAACTCGCAGGTCATGTGGAAGTCAATCCAGCGTTGAAACCTGCCGAAACAAAGCCCCGAAAGTCTGCAACTTGTAGCGGGAGAAATATGCGGCAAGGAACTTGTAAGCAATGTTCTTGTTGCGGTCGGCCAAGAGGGGCAGTTGGGCTGTGTAAGGATGCCGGATGGCGTGACATCTTGTCACTTTGGCGGGATATCTCGCTCCACATGATGAGTTGTTAGTGGGGCAATCTCCTAGAATATGGTATGATTTAGGCAGTGGTTGCGCAATGTGAGGTAGCAGTGCATTTTTAGGTTTATGGAAGGTGTTTTGTAAGCCATATAAAGAGAGGTGACTCCCTGCTTGGAAATCATTGACTGGTATTTTGGGCGCTTAAGAAGACATTACTGTCACTTTTATCACCTGGACGACAACACTGAGTTTTGGAGGACCACATGTAAGTGTTGGTTTGTGTTGCTGCTTGCTTCCAGAGGCTAATGCAAGATACAGAGACTATATTACTTCATCATCACCATGACTTCTCCCTCAGCAGCACTCATGCAGAGCATTCGCTCAGGCACCACACACTTCAACGCCATGAGCCCCAAAGATCGCGTCAAGCTCATTGGAATCATGGGATACTGCACAATCGCATTCAGTGCACCATTTGCCGGAGCGGCAGAGATGAGCAGACGTACACGCGACGACACCACATACGCAAAGATGTGAGTAGAACAACAAGAATAGCATCAGGTACAAGCTTGTACTAACAACTCTCAGGCGACCTCTCAGCTACAGAGACTGCCTTGCCAACGGCTCTCGCCTTGAGGACTATGCTGGTCTTGGTCGTAGATCTTGAGCAAACGGAAGTTGCACGGATGATGATGGTTGCTTTTGGGCACACGGCGTCTGGGATATAGCCTGGCATGGCTTTGCATGGACAGCAGGCGTTTGAACACATGAATTGAGAGCGGGGAAGAGTGGTGTTGTTTTTGTTACTCATGATATCCAGGAACAGGAAAGGCAAGCTTCGAGAAAGACGATATATGCTCGTGCGCAAGAATAAGGAAGGCAGATAAACTCCATGACAATGCTTTATGATACAAATCTTTCTTTTACAGCAGGCTCAGCTGAAGCGATCGCCTTTCTTGCTCCTGTATGGTGCAGTGCTCTCGAAGCCACTGTGGGCATGGCTCTCGGAAGCGTGGCCAGAGGCGGGTGACATGTCTTCGGTTGCTTCTTTGCTCGGGTTCGCGTGGCCGTCTTGCTTTTGAGGAGGCATTGGGTAGCGGTTCTGGAGTTCGCGTTGTTGCATGCGTCTCTTGTTGTCTGCTTCTGCGCGCTCGGCACGGTCCTTGTTGATGCTCTTCTTGGCAAAGTAATATGAGCCGCCGCCTGCGAGGACGAGGACACCCCAGCCGTAGCTGTTCGGAGAGTAGTGTTAGAAGGATTATGTTGCTATTTGGACTTTCAATTCGAAGCGTACCCGACAGATCTGACCTGTGGGGCAAGTTAGTTGTCTGCTGCGCGCAGTATGTGGCAACACCGGGCTTACAGTGTTCATGGTTGATGTGTGAGTGACGAGTTGGCAGTGAATCAAGACTGAGAAGTCACAAACAAAGAGAATGGTCGATTGGAGAGGAATCGGGCAAAGTCGTGGCAGACAAATGGTTGCATCACCTGAGATTCATCTTGACGGAAGCCCTAGCCGCACCTTCTTGGTCAGACAAGCAATCGCAGCCGAATGCGCCTTCCATACCACAGGTGATTGACATTCGTATGGTCATTCATCGTGACAGCCATTAATGTTTCGATTCATATTTCCCATTACCATCACAAGCCAGCACATGTCACTGCCGTCGCAAACAGAGAGCCGGTGTTAGCGGGAACAAGATCACCACCGAAGCTTCTCCGCCTGTCAAACATTCCGTCATTGTCACTGTACAAACTCCAGGCTGCAGCACGTGGAGTCACAATCGGAGAGTCCCTCGATCCGGATACAAACATCTACCTTCCCGTCACAGACTCGACCTCCTCTCCGACCATCCTCACCATGCCGCCAAAACGCAAGGCCGCCGCCGCCTCGGCGTCTCGCCCGTCCAAGCGCGTGGCGTCAGGGGTGAACACTCCCGTCAGCATGGGAAGCAGCGACGATGAATACATGTCCGAGGATCCAGATGACTACACGCCACAAAACGACGACTACGAAGAAACCGTCAAGAAATTCCAGCCTTCCTCATATCGCAGCAAAAACGTAAAACCTCAAGAGGCAGATCAAGCAACTCGTCTCTTCCGCGCCGACAAAGACCACTCCGCCCTCGAACTGAAACCCGACCACGCTGTGCGCCCGCTCTGGCTCGATCCCGAGAAAGGAAGAATCGTCGTCGAAACCTTCTCTCCTTCCTTCAAGCAAGCACAAAACTTCTTGATCAACATCGCCGAACCCCAGTCTAGAACCACAAACGTTCACGAGTACACCATCACCGGCCACAGTCTGTTCGCCGCCGTCTCAGTCGGTCTCACCACAGATGATATTATTCGCCAACTCGAGGTCTTCTCAAAAATAAAATTGCCTGATGGCTTGAAAGAATTCATCTACACCTCGACTCAGTCATATGGAAAAATCCGTCTGGTCTTGAAGCACAACAGATACTACATAGAAAGTCAGGATGCTTCGGTCTTGCAGATGCTCTTGCGCGATCCAGTCGTCGGCCCAGCCAGGATTCACGAGACAGACGAGTTGATTCAAGAAAAAGCGCCTCAACTAGGAGGCTTGGTCATTCCTGGAACAAAAGACGCTGCTGGTGTTAAGCAAGCTGAAGCTCAAGCACAAAGGAAGGCTGCCAAGAAGGATGATGATGACGATGACGAGGACGATGATAACAGGAAAGACGAAGCAGAACAAGACATGACGGCCTACCTGAGAGATGAGGACGATGATGATGAAGGTGATGAAGTTCACTCTTTCGAGATTGATGGTGAAAAAATTCAAGCAGTCCAGCAACAATGCAATGTCACTCTGGGATTACCACTTACGAACGAGTACGACTTCCGGAACGACGATATCAACGCGAACCTGGACATCGACCTACGGCCTATGGCTCAGATCAGATACTATCAAGAACACGCTCTTAGTAAAATGTTCGGTAACGGTCGTGCCAGAAGTGGAATTATTGTCCTACCGTGTGGTGCTGGCAAGACTCTGGTCGGTATCACTGCTGCCTGTACTGTCAAAAAGTCTGCTATTGTGTTGTGCACTTCAGCCATGAGTGCTTATCAATGGAAGAATGAGTTCTTGAAGTGGTCCAACATCAGCTCGGACGATATTGCGATCTTCACCTCTGGCGAAAAGGAAAAGCTCAATCAACGAGCAGGTATCATCGTATGCACATACAGTATGGTCACCCAGAATACTCGAAGAGCCCACGACAGTCAGCAAGTCATGGACTTTATCCAAAACAGAGAATGGGGTTTGATGGTTCTCGATGAGGTTCACGTTGTGCCCGCCGAAATGTTCCGACGTGTCACATCAAAGATCAGGTCACATTCGAAACTCGGATTGACTGCTACACTGCTTAGAGAGGATGACAAAATCAAGGACTTGAACTTCCTTATCGGTCCCAAACTCTACGAAGCAAATTGGCTTCAGTTGTCCGAAGAGGGTCATATTGCTCGTGTCCAATGCGCTGAAGTCTGGTGCCCAATGACGACCGAGTTCTACGGTGAGTATTTGAAAGCTCGCACCACTAACAAGCGCTCTCTACTCTCCACCATGAACCCTAGAAAGTTCCAAGCTTGTCAATTCTTGATTGACTACCACGAAAAAAGAGGTGACAAAATCATCGTCTTCTCTGATAACGTATACGCTCTTGAGAAATACGCCAAGCGACTAAAGAAGCCTTACATCTATGGAGACACACCTCAAAGAGAGCGTGAGCTGGTTTTGCAGAACTTCCAGCAGAACGAAGCCGTGCGAACGATTTTCCTTTCAAAGATTGGAGACACCAGTCTAGATTTGCCTGAGGCCACTTGCTTGATTCAAGTGTCCAGTCATTACGGGTAAGTTCTAAAATTGCTGTGCAATGAAACAATAGCTAACACTATCGACTCTAGTTCTCGTCGTCAGGAAGCTCAACGCTTGGGTCGTATCCTTCGTGCCAAGCGCAGAAACGACGAAGGCTTCAACGCCTTCTTCTACTCCCTCGTCTCAAAAGACACCAACGAAATGTACTACTCCTCCAAACGCCAAGCTTTCCTCGTCGACCAAGGCTACTCCTTCAAAGTAATTACCCATCTCACCGGCATCGACAAAGTTGAAGGCCTGCATTTCCGCGACACTTCTTCACGCATGGAACTCCTCGAAGACGTCCTCATGGCCGGCGAAGAGAGCGGCAGTGTGGAAAATATTCAAGACGATCTGTTCAGTGGACGACAAATGCACAAAGGACCAAAAGGCAAACCTGGCGTCCGTCGTACTGCCGGTGCGCTCTCTGAATACGCTGGTGGTAAGGATATGGCGTATATCGAGTACAACAAGAGCAGGAACAAGGAACTCAAGAAGAACAAGCCGACGAGTAAGTTCTTCAAGGATATCCAGAGGACGAACGAGAAGAGAAAAGCGGCCAAGGATATGTGATGTGAGCTTTTCTCCACATGCACACGACAAAACAAAAACTATTTGCATATCTTTATGATGACGATGGAGTTCCTGGTATCGGCAGGCGCGGGTGTCGTTTCTTTTCCTTCCGAAATATTCATAGAAAAGGCAAGAGCCTGGTATTATTATTTCCAACCATTCAAGCAGAATGGTCAGCTTTCCCACGGTTCTCTGATTTAGACGCATCAAGTAGAAAATGAAGATACCCTCAAACGAGCAAGGACATTGAACGGTGCGATGCACAGAAGCTCGAAGACGTCCTTCTCGTTCTCCCGAAGTATTCATAGCAAGGTAAGAGCTATGTTGTTGTGCTGTACCTGCCCTTTACACAATCTAGACTTGGATCGTCATCTTCTGAGCACATCGCTGGCCTTTCGACTAGACTCGTTCCCTGCCAATAGTGTGTGCCAGGACGCAGACAAGACACTTTCAACATGGGAATACAAGGTCGAGATGTGTAGGAACGTGAAGAACAAAATACAACATTGCTGATCTATGCTCTTGTTTGAGAAAAGGTACAAACAACGCCGGGAGATCCTCTACTCCTACAATGATCCCTCCCAAACTCCATTCTCCATTACATGCCAACGCTAAACTCTTGTATCGTACAAAATCCCCTCAAACTCCATGTTTAGACACCGACATCAACAGCATCCTGCTTCCCTCCCACTTCAAACACACTCCCACTCAGCAAAAACACACCACCTCGCACTCCGATCCGCCAGCACAAGACCCCTATAAACACCCCTCTCACCAACTTTAATAACAGTCTCCCAGGTACTCCCAAATCCCTCTTCTTCATCGCCTACTCCACTACCTCCACCTCTACTGCCACTGCCTGCCGCAGACCCACCATATTCCTGCTTTCTGGTGAATCTGATGATTTTGCCAGTGGGTGATTGGATGGCGAGTTTAGCTGGTTTGGACTGCTTGTCGCTGAGTGCTGAGGAGGTCTCGGAGTATAAACTGCCAGTGTGGGAAGCACCTGCTGAAGAAGACGCCATGGACATTGCTGAGGACGGACGAGCATAGGGGGCTGGAGAGGTCGAGCGCAGACCTAATGCAGAATTACTGCGTGCAGAGGCGTTGTTGGAACCGCCCCAAGTATCTGGCGAGAAGCGGGAGAGTGAAGATGGGTGTTGGCGGACGCAGAAGACGAATGTGTTGTTGATGACTAGACGGCTGCATTGCGGTTGAGCGACGTAGAGGTCGTGGCGTTGGGCGTGGGGGGTTGGGTGCCTAGTCAGGAAGGCGTAGGGTGGGTTTTGTCCTGTGTGCATGAGCGGCACGGCGAGAGCGAGGGCGTGTGGGTTGTCTTTGATGCTGTGCATGAGACCGCGTTTGCCGGCGTAGACTTTCAGGACGCCTTCGCCTTCGTCACCAGGAAGCAGTGCTTTTACCATGTAGCTCTTTCTTCCGGCAATCCATGTAGGCTGAGCGAGAGCGATTTTTCTCGTTACATCGCCTGATTCGAAGAGATCGCCGTCCATGTCGCGAGCGAAAGCGCGAGCTTCGACTTCTGCAACGATTTCCACGTCTTCAGGAACGGTCAGCTGGAGATGTGCCATTTCGAGATTTTCGAGATAGGCAACCGAGGTGTCGTAATTCGTAAGCTCGATATGGTAACGGAAGTAAGGTGGGCAGGCGCATGGCAATGAGATGAGGACTTCATGAGGCACCGGAGGAACAATGTGCTGTTGCTCAGGAAGAAGAGGAATATGAGTATAGCAAATCTCCATAGGTCGTGTGAGGAAGAACCAGTGGTCTGCTACTGTGTTATTTGCTGAGCTGTACAGGCTTCGTTTGGGGTTGGTGGGGTTGGCTAGAGAGCAGTCCATGATGCGCCATTCGCCGTCAATGATGACAGCATTCCAGAAGTGATTCGGTCTTGCGATGGTTTCCAGATCAAGACGTTCTCCAGGTCCTTTCAGATATCCACGTACAACCTCGGCATGAAGACCAACAGCAGAGCAAAGGTCACGCACCAGAGCGGCAATCTCCTCACCACAGCCACGCTTGGATTGCAGAACACGTCTGGTGTCAATCTGACCTTCAAAGTCTTCTTCCCAGGTGATCCTCTCCGAGACCCATGTGAAGATAGCACGAAGACGTTGGACATCGCTGCGGTAAGGCCTGCAAAGATAACTCTGTGCCAACGATGTTGGCGTGATCATCTGAGGAAGAGCAGAGATGAATCTCGTACCCTTGTCCACCAGACCCAGACTCGGTGCAACAAAATCTGTTGGCTCCGTGATAGCCAGTCCGTCAAGGCCTTCGTCACCCTCGGTCCGCTCCAGCAGCTCCTCAACCGGGCTGAGAACGAGAACGTCCATCATCTCACAACGTTCAATACGTTCAACTCTTTCATTCCTGCTCAGCGAGTTGGAACGATTGACATCACGCCTCACCTGCATCCATCCATCGCCGCCTCCAAGCCCCATGTCTCGATGGGCAGTAGATGTCAGCGCAGGTGGAGAAGATGGCATACCACCAGAGATGGATGTGACGCCATCTGGGATGATACTCTTCTTTGGCGAGCCTGCTCTGCTTGGAGGTCTTCCGGATGCAATTGTGCTTCTTGCGTTAGCTGCTCCAGTTTTTGCAGTCGTCTTCGCCGTGTCAATCATCTTCCTGAAGAAGCCGCTCTTCTTAGCCTTCGGAGCAGAAAGGCCTCCAAGCACTCCAGCAGTCTCGAACGGATTGGTAGTCCAGTCGGCAACAGGGGTCGGAGCAGGCTGAGTTGCATGGCTCGAGTGGAAGCTGATGCCAGTCTCGGGGGATTGAGGCCGTGATTGCATGGCTGTCTTGGGTCGTTCTTCCTTGCCGAATTCTCCCTGGAGGTCGCCGTACGATCTCGAACTCAATGCGCTTAATGGTCGTCTGCCTTTTACGCTTCCAGTCAAGCCCCACTTGCGCCTAGCAAAGCTACCAGCACTAGTGGCGCTGAAGGCACCTGCAGAATGACCACTCATGATGCTTGTGCTAGTGATTTGAGTGCTCGTGGTGCTTGCTGTGGAAGTACTGTTAGTACCGGAAGAAGAGCTGGTCGCATTGGTCTTGCTGGTCTGTGTCCTACGGAGTTGCTGTCTTGTAGCAATCTCATAGGCAGACTTCCTGGGACTGGGGCTTCTCGGAACTTGGGTGCTGAAACGAAGACTGCCTGTACTGCTTTGGCTGCTTGAAGTTGTGGGTCTGCTTTCTGCTCCTCCGACAGTTTGGAGGTCGGCACCCGATGATTTTGTTCGCCTTAATCGACTTTCCATACGTGAGACGTACTCGTCCAGTGCTAGAGGGCCATCTCGTGAAGGTGGTAACGACGGGATTGAATGTTGGTCTTCCTGTACATTAGACAACCTGTTTGGACTCGCTTCCCTGCGGTAGTTATCCATGGCAGACTTTGCTCTGGCTTGGTGGGCCGACCGCGAGCGTATGAGATCGAAAGCATCGGGTGACCAGACTCCTCCGTTAGGACTTTCGGGACCAGGTGCGGGAGAAGACCTTCCAGCAACGCTGCTCATATCGTGCAAAGAAGACATTACATCGGCCATGGCGTCGCGTAGCGGAGAAGGAGTCATTCCAGATGACTGACCATCCCTGGAATGGCCTCCAGGCGTGGCGTAGCCATTGTTCATGTCAGATTCGTGGGAAGGGCGTGGAGAGACAAGGCTGTTCTGTTGGTGGAGGACACGATGAGGTGGTGGCGCAGGAGGTGGAGGCGAAGACGTGTCGTCCTGTGGAGCTGGTGAAGGTTGTCTTGACATGTGGTGCATTGGAGCTGGTGGTGCGGGTGAAGCAGTTCTGAAATAATCGTAATCCTGTGGAGGTCTGTATGCTTGGTATTGGCCGTCGCCAGGCATAGGAGTAGGTATAGGAGATGGAGATGGCGAATGGTGGAATTGAGACTGAGCAGGCGACGCAACGTGATAGGAGGAAGTACTTTGTTGAAGAGGGGCAGGTGACATTGCTCGATGAGGGTTCGGAGAGGCAGCTCGACTGTATAGATCTGCGTTTGTTTGGGGGTTGGGAGAAGCAGCGCGATACATGGCAGCATTGGGTGAGGCGTGCCTACTGTACATGGCTGATGGGTTAGGAGAAGTCGAGCGATACATTTCCTGAGGATTAGGCGAAACAGGACGATACATAGCTGAGGGAGCAGGTGATGCAGCCCTGTACATTGCTGAGGGTGCGGGCGACGTGGCTCTGTACATGGCCGAAGGAGCAGGCGAAGATATTCTGTACATGGCTGATGGTGCTGGCGAAGTCGGTCTGTAGAATGCAGAAGGTGCAGGAGAGACTGATCGGTGTAATGTGGTAGGGGCGGGAGAGGAAGCTCTGTACATGTCTCCAGGTGAAGGTGCCCTGCTGGGAGAGGAGCGTGGCAGCGGCGAAGGCATGCGGAAGGTCGAGTCTTCCTTGAGTGGTGATGATGGTGGCTTCTTGTCCGAGCCAGGAGGCTTTGCCGTCTTCATGCTCGAGTATGGGCTGAACTTCTTCTTTGCTTGTCGGTCTTCTGGTGTGCTGCCACGCGAATTGCACCCGTCGTCGCGGTATCCAAACTCTTTATAACCCTGGAATGGCTTTCGGAAGACACTCTTCGACTTTTGCGGCGCAGCGACGGTGGTTGGGGGTGAAACATTACGGCGGATGGGAGCTGGTTGGAACTTCTCGTCGAGCACTTGAACGAAGTTGGAGGGAAAGAGGCCAACCATGCGCCGGTCGCGCCTCAGACGGCCCATCCACCATGATCCATCTCCTGCATTGAGACACTCGATCAGATCTCCCTCGATGAAGCCCAGGTCTTTCTTGGTCTGTAGAGAAGGTCAGCCATTGTTGCGCTTCTGAGCTGTGTCCGGGTTGCTGCCCACCTCTCCACCCCATGAATAAACAGCCTTGCACCAGCAGGGAAATTTGGTCGGTATTGACTGGCCCGCCATGTTGCGCAATTGAATCGTTGAGCCAGGTTGTGTAGTTATCCAGTTGGGAGGTTGCTTTGTTTACGTCTGTGACGCACTTCCCCAGAATTGACACCCAGAATAAAATGACCGGCCGGATCGCGAGAATTCAAAAAGTAGGACTTGCCAAATTCTTCAGACGGCCGTCTTTGCGTGGCCTGGTATTATGTCGACTGTGAGTCTGACCGGGTTTCGTGGTTGTCAAGCAAGTGTTATTGTTTACTCTGCGATGAGCCGCGCTGTGACACCAACCATCAACCAACCACGCACCTCCGCCACCAAAGCGAGCCGTGAAGCCATCGATCTTCCACATCAAAATAGAAAAAGACTCCATAATTCTCAGCTCGCATGTAGAAACCCACTCATAACACGACGGCATCCCTGTACATATATCCCTTGCGACCCTTGATACTTTTTCACAGCAAACCGTGCCCTTACAGACTCCCAGATCTCCGAGATCTGATAAGCTATTCGTCCAACCATGGTCGACTCACGAACCGCTTCCTCGTGCACAAAGTTTTGCTCCACATGCTGAGCATTGGCGATACCCACAAAACTACTGCATCTGCCCTGCTTGTCCACTTCCTTGCTGCGTCCCAGCCACGCCTTTTCCATTGCACCAACAAACACAGATCCGTCACTTTTTCACCGTCTCACAAAGCATTGCAAATCATTCAACCCACGTTTCATCAATGCTTTCTCCTCAATCGGGAGAGCCTGCTTCTTTTGTACACGCCGAGTGCAGCGTCCTGGTATCATATTTAGTTAGACTCCGTGAATCCCCCCCAACTCCGTTGTTGTTTTGCCTGACCTGCCCCACGCCGCTATGCATTCGCTAAAGTTGACGCGCTAAATCCTCTCGC
>Ga0268251_10000370_pt1 | contig 14670 bp, 7 predicted proteins | sample AgamicAsMae_FD_200527 | JGI IMG/M metagenome (GOLD analysis project Ga0268251, IMG submission 200527) | Agave microbial communities from Guanajuato, Mexico - As.Ma.e (v2) (version 2) | ecosystem: Host-associated > Plants > Phyllosphere > Phylloplane/Leaf | place: Guanajuato, Mexico | collected...
AGAACTTGGGTGCTCGGTGTAGGCAACAACTCAGTCAATCCTCCCAGGATCTGGGTGGATGGTGTGGGGAGCAGGCTTGTAAGACCTCCAAGGACTTGGCTAGTTGTTGCTGGTAACAGGGATGTTAAATCACCAAGCACCTCAGTGCTAGGCTCCGGTAGCAGCGAAGTAAGTCCACCAAGGGCTTGTGTATTTGGAGGGGGCAAAATAGAGGTCAGAGCTCCAAGAACGTCACTGGTTCGTACAGGAACATCGATCGTAGCACCCAGGCTTGCACTGAGTTCAGGATCTCCCAATAGCGACGAGATCGCACTGACTGCGTCTTGGGGAACTTCTGTTTGCAGCGGATCGCTGATCAGCGAGGAAAGCAATGCAACAGCCGTGGGAACGGAGCCCACTGCTTGCGAGTTGACATCAGAGACGATGGATGATACCACGGGCAGGAATGAAACACCGGTAGGGGATGCTATCAAAGAGGACAGGACGGCGTTGGCGGATGTTGGCAGGGCATCCTCGGCAAGCAAGGAGGAGATTATCGATATGGCATTCGCGGGAGCTTCGGTAGGCTCAGGTGCTTGGATCAACGACGACAAGGTCGATACTGCCAACGCTGCGTCTCCAGAGACCTGATTTTCAACAGCTGAGATGATTGAAGAGATCGAGGGCAGGATATTCAACTGGCTGGGTGCGGCCAGTAAAGACGACAACGCGACATTGGCAGAGCTGGGAAGAGCACCTGCATCGATCAATGAGGATATCTCCGGCAAAGCTGCTTGAGGAATACCAGTTTGGGTAGGAGTTTGAATCAAGGAGCTCAACACAGAAATAGCTGAAGGCAGACCTCCTGTGGCCAGGTTCCCGATGACGGATATAGCTGAGTTCACGCCGGGTAGGATCGAGGTCTCTACTGGAACAGCAAGCAAAGTGGTGGAGGGAACCAAAGTGACCTGTGAAGCTTCTTGTACGGCCGAAGATACAACTCCTGCGACCGAAGATGCGAGTCCAGTGTTACTGACTGCAATCTCGGAGATAACAGAGTCTATCGAGGGGAACAGAGAAACTTGGGTCGGGTCTGCGAGAATTTGAGACAAGACAGACGAAGCTGATTGAGGAAGGGTTCCTTCGCTAAGCAATGATGAAATCGCCGTAATGGGGGCGCCTGTGGCTATGGGAATCGCTACTAGAGTCGTAGAAGGGATCAAGATCATTGTGGCTGATGGAATGTTGGTGACTCCTCCAAGCAGTTCAGAAATAGCTGATGATGCAGCACTAGGCAGAGCAGTATTCTGAGCTAAAGACGACAAAACCGATGAGGCTTGCGGTAAGATGGTCGCCTGACTCGTAGCCGCAAGAATGGAGGACACGAGAGATAAAGCATTGCTAGGGAGACCTGTGCCCGAGGCAACCAAGGATGAAAGCGCAATTCCGACTGCCCCACTCGGAACTTGAACAGCTGCCGTTGGGGTCAAGGTGCCAGGAAGATTACCGACATTTGTGGCTCCTCCAAGCAATTCCGATACGGCTGAGGATGCGGCGCTAGGCAAGGCAGAGTTCTGAGCTAATGACGACAAGACCAATGAGGCTTGTGGCAAGATGGTAGCTTGACTTGGAACGGCGAGTATAGAAGAAATGAGGGACAACGCATCACTCGGAAGAGCTGTGTTTGAAGCAACGAGCGACGACAATACAGATCCTAATGTACCACTAGGGACCTGAACAGCTGCTGTGGAAGTCAAACCTCCAGGCAGATTCGCAACAGTGCTGACTCCTCCTAGCAACTGTGACACGGCTGAGGATGCAGCACTAGGCAAGTTGGAATTTTGCGCTAGGGAGGACAACGCGAGCGAAGCCTCTGGTAAGATGGTGGCTTGTGTAGGAGCAGCCAAGATCGATGAGACTAAGGACAAAGCTGCACTGGGCAGGCCTGTGTTGGAAGCAACCAACGATGAAAGGACAACGCCAGCTGCACCAGTTGGAACCGAGACGATCGCAGTCGCACTTGCACCGTTATTGCCTAACATTGCTGTGGGAATCAGTCCAGCGTCTACACTAAGCAGACCGGTAGCGGCGATTCCAAGGCAAAGAACATCTGTACAGGTTGTACGGGCTCCATTCGTACCGGTAACAATGATAGGCGCAACCAAGGTCGTCTCACTAGCAGCAGCAGCTCCATGTGCCAAAGACAAGGTGGCAAGATCGTTAGATCCAAGAACCGATGTGGGTAGGAGGCCTACATTGACTCCGAGCAGACTGGTCGCGGCCACATTCAGGCAGAGAACATCTGAACAGGTCGTGGTAGCACGACCATTGGAGGCTGTAATGGTAATCGGCTGAGCAAGACTCGTAGCGGTTGGAGCACCAGCCAGACTGGCACCAAGAGCTAGCGAGCCCATGTTATTGTTACCCAGCAGCGAAGTTGGCAAAGCTCCAGCACTACTGAGACCAAGTAGGGATGTTGCCACGGTGTGCAGACAGAAGACGTCTGAGCATGTGGTAGTACGAGAGCCATCAGTGGCTGTGATGACTACAGGTTCTGCAAGGCCGGTCTGCGACGGTACAACAAGCGTGCCCAGATTGTTTCCAAGCACACTGGTTGGAATGAGTCCTGCATTGATGCCTAGCAGGGAGGACGCCGCATCATGAACACACATAATGTCTGTACACACTGTTGTCGTTTTACCATCAGTCGCAACAACGGTGACGTATTCAGACAGCATAGTCGCAGTAGGCGCGGCAGTCACGCTGAGGGATAGAGTGGCCAGATTATTTCCACCAAGGACACTCGTGGGAATGAGTCCGACGGAGACAGAGAGAAGGTTGGACGCGGCGACCGAAAGGCAGACGACATCGGTGCAAGTCGAAGTTGGCCCTCCGCTAGTGCCAGAGATGGTCACAGGCGTAGCCAATGTGGTGGCAGCTCGAGTGATCGAGGCAGTAGGTATCAAACCTAGACTAGCACTTACCAATCCTGTTGCCGCGACATTGAGGCAAACCAGATCAGTGCAGGTGGTCTGAACTCCATTCGTAGACACTACAACTGGTCTAGACAGTGTACTGGATGCTTGACTGCCACCAAGGCCAAGAGACAGGCCTACGAGACCACCACTCGATGATGGCAGAGCACTAACGCCCAGTCCTAGTCCGCCAATTTGTGCGTTCAGACAGAGAAGATCTGAGCACGTTGTAGTTGCGGATGTTGCGGCGGCTGAGCTGGTTGATGCAGCTGCCGCGAACGAGGAGATGATGGAGTTTACATGACCTGAGAGGGTTGCACTTCCTCCTGAAGTCACTGCAGATGCCATCGAGGACAGCATAGAATTGACATTGCTGGGTATGGCGGCAGCGTTCGAAAGAACACTGGCCAAGGATACCAGGGATGATTGAGGCTGGTTAGCGATCACACTCACGTGAGACGCAAGTGAGGCTACTGCAGCAGGATCCGTCCGTATCGAAGATGCAGTAAGCAGGGATGAGATAGCGGCGGTATTCGAGCTGCCCCCTGTAACACCACTTAGGGCCTCAGAGATATGGAAGCCGAGACTGGTAGGCAATGCAGTTGCCTGACTCAAAACCGAGTTCAGAGACGAGACTGCCTGTGTGTTGCTGGTTGCCACAGGGTTTGCGAGAATGCTTGATAGCAGAGATGCGACGCTCGATGTATGAGCGCTAACAACAGCAGCAACAGAGGAGATTCCGGTCGGAGAAACGCTGAGAGATACGCCAGCCGATAAGCTGACTGAGCTCAGGGGCAGTGAGGCGGAAGATGAAGGGAGACCGAACGATGCACCAACTGAGCTCAGGGGTAGTGAGGCAGAAAGTGATGGGACACTGAGCGATGCACCAACCGAGCTCAGGGGTAGTGAGGCAGAAAGTGAGGGAAGACCGAGCGATGCACCAACCGACACGCTGACCGAACCCAGAGATTGGACAGCAGAAGAGAGGGACGGAACTGCGGCAGTGGACACACGAGTGGCAGAGGTGGCAACAGACAGGACGCTGCTAACAGAACTTGCAACTGGCAGCGCAGCGCTGGACGATGCACGGCTAGTCGAAGTTGCGGTCGACGACACTCCTGCACCTCCTAGACCGATGGAAAGGAGAGCTGAGCTTTGAGCAATTCCAATCCCAAGACCTCCGAGCAGTGTGGTTCCAGAGTTGCCACCAATGAGTGCACGTTTCTCTAGGTGTTCCTGTTCATGGTCTTCGTTGGGTGGGTTGTATGGACCTGCAGGGGCGGCGACAGTGGTCACCACCAAAGCAGTCAGAGTGGTTACGGCAATGAACCGCATGGTAAGAGCTGGTAAACGAACAATGAACGAGGCAAGGCGAGGAATGACTCTTGCTCATCGGTGTTGACAGTCTGAATGAGTGGATCGTACTCGACGATATATATCACTTTTCGAAGACCGAATCCGAAAGAAGAAAAGACAAGCAGCATCGCGATATAGCCAAGAGGAAGATCGCCAGAGGATGAGACTTACAGGTACCCGACAATCCTTACGGGATCATCACTGTATATCGCCATCTGAGATGCAATGCGGACTTGGCGATGGTGGAGCGCAAGCTATTGCTACGTTAGGAGCAGAGCATTTGTGCCTGCATGAGGCATCGTGGCCTGCATTGTGCTCAAGAAGAAGGTTAGTCGGAAGATGGATAAATGATGGTCATTAGAAACCGCATCTATCGATTGCCGCCCATGCACCATGATGCTCCTCATCTACTTCTACGTCTTGATCGAAGCAAATCCGGACTGGACAGATTGTCCGAGGTATGGCACTCGCAGCTCCATCATAGACCTTCCAATCTAAGCCGATTCCGAGGAAGGTGTTCTTCTTGGCGAATTGGATAATGTGGTTGGAACTCCAACAGTAGTGCTATCGGACGGTATGATGCAAGGTACGTTGTTGTGTGCTTTTCCTCTACCCGGATCCTAATCAAGCTTGATCTCGTCCTTGGCACGCCTAACTAGGCAAGCAGAGGACCCCGAAGGATGCCTGCAGTTTGTGGCTGACACTTCGCTCTGACCAGCCAGCACGTGATATGCTCGAGGATATGATTGCACGAAATGACAACGGAGTACACAAACTCAGTCGAAGCAGGATCTCCGTTGCGGATGAACGTCGGTTTGTGTGATTGGAAACCATGGGCAGATCGGTCACCAACGTTCGCTGGAAGGATTCTCTTGGCTTTTTTCCATGGCTTGTTAAGACATAGTTTGGGCATAGCCTGTGATATCAGTGTGAGTCGTCATGCTCTTCCATAGCGGCATGGTGGCAGCGCACTTTCGAGACTTATGGAAGACTGTGGAGTAGGCATCAACTTGTCAGGTCGGATAAAGCATTGTAGGTTGGAGTCGCTTCCGGTCATAGTTCATTGAGTCAGTGCTGATCCGGATCTGCACGCCGAGGAAACGTTTGATACATGCTCTCCAGAGTATGGAACTGTCGGATGGATTAGTTGTGTCTTGCGTGTTCATCGTTTGTTGTCTCAACCCCTCCACATCGGCGACGACTTGAATCAAAATGATGTAGATAATCATCGTCGGGAAGTTCATCCACTGGGTTAGAATGCCGTCCTCCGAGAGATCGAGATCAAGGTGTAAACGACCGTTCTACGCTCATCAATAGGTTGATGCAGCCTAATTGCCAGTATCGACAGCTAACAGGTCCATGCAAAGATGTTAGACCATTGTACAACGACGTTGCCTAATCCTCCCAGATTAGTGGGGTGATGAAGCCTCTTCGTTGCTGCACTTGGCGTCAAATAGCGTTCCCCATGTGCAAAACTTTGCAACGTGCGTAGCTGTAGAGGTGCACGATGGTATCGACAGATGCGACGATGTCCATCGAGATGCGAAAAGTGCCAGGCTCTCTCTGGTTGAACCTGCGATCAAGAAACCATTGTGCCTTTGTATAGTAAGGACGTTACATTGCACTTCCGTGGGAGGCTAAGGGTTGCGAAGTTGAACACATGGGCGTGTCGAACAATGTGTTTTCGACGCGCAGCCGGAACGTGGTGTGATACGTGGAACAGGATAACACATGATTATTGTAGATTGTAGATAGAAAAGTGGTAGGTAGGGGCGATGGCATTAGGCCAAAAGAGAGCTGTGAAACTGGTACTGTTGGCAACAAGATAGTGGCCACACTGCGTCATACCAAGCCTATCAAATATCGCTCGACACGAACGGGAAACTTCGGTCGAGCTGTCAGTCGGGACATCATTGCTCCGTCCAGCATGAGCGTGGTTCACCGCCCGGCGTTTGGTGGCACAAGTCTATCGTCAGCCTTGTCGCTCGGTAGAAACCTACTCTACAACTCTATGTTGACCTCTTTGCTTGGTGTTGGTGTCAGGCTGAGGAGCCTAGGAATCATGTTGACCCAATAGGGAACTCTTTGAGGTTCTTGCCTCATATCCAATGATCTCAGCAAGAAAGAGCCTCGCAGTCCTTCCCGACCGACCAGTCCGGCATCAGCACGCATCGCCGTCAACACCCAGTACGAAGGGATGGCGGAAGGATATTGTGTCAAAAGCCATGTTTCTGATAGTTGCATACGCATGTCCTCGAAGCAGACGTGATGGTATGATGCCGTAAGAGCTGCACGAATCACTGTCTAAGACTTTCAGACTGGAGCAAGTTTTCAAGGTCGGGAGTACATCATACACAGGTCGGTCAATTAACCTCTCTGTTTCTACGGGGCATCGGTGTGGACGGATGAGTGTCAATGTCATGTAACATTTGTAGTCGTCCGGTGCGCGAAGCACAGTGTTGTGCCAGAAGCGCATCAGCTCATTGTCAGTTTCAGACAAGTCATTCGCCATGAGAGCGCAGCGGGTTGGTCGTCCGTCGTCGGGATTGAAGGTGAGGTCGATGAGGGCCAGAATTACGGCATAGGTGGTCAGTGTTGGGCTTCAAGAGGATTGAGAGTTTCGAAAGCAAGAGCGTTTGCGGGAGTTGAATGTCGGCTTTCACTCATGGAAATTCTGGAGGCAGGAGCATGCCAACTCGGCACAGAATCAACAAGACCACACTATCAACGACCATCTTTCTATTCTTTCTTTCTTTCACGTCTCGACTTTTCTTAGAATCATGGATACACCGACGCATTCGTCACCAAGACTGGAGCTTCGTCCCAAGCGAATCAAGACCGAGCACGCGATCATGGATGCCAACAGACTTGTCTATAATGGAGACTATACCGCTGCGATGCGCCTGTACAACAGACTTCTTGATGGGAGGTGCCATCCAGCCTACTATCTCAATCGCGCTTTGTGCTTCGTCGCGACAGATCAGCCGCACCTTGCTGTCAACGATGCTCTTAGAGCGTTCATGATGGCACAGTCTGTCATAGATGCCGTCCGACACGATGGAGATGCAAATGATCACGTCCGAAGAATCGACGCTCACATCATCACCTACAACGGTAAGTCAGAATTTCAGAAAAACACCGCCGTAGGACAAGTCTCCTAGGCAGTGTTCAGTCCATCGTTGATTCTGGTCTGCTTTCGATCGTAATATTGAGCTGACTATGGCTTGTCAGACGACTGTGCTGATGCCTTGTCTCGCAAAGAGAAATGGTGCACAGCACCGTCAACAATGTTTGATCACAAGCACCAAAACTTCAAGCTGGTAAGAATGACGCTTGTCGAAGAGTTTGAAAAGCAGGAGGCTGGCAAGAAAATGTTTACACCAGCTGTGTATGATCTGAAACACAAAGCTCTGTTTCGCTTAGTCGATGCCCTTTCCAGATGTGGACGGGGTCCATCATACACTGCTCTACACATTGTGGGCGATGTCCTCATGTCAGCTGCAAACAAGAAAGCTTTTGCCCCATTCGTCGGCCGTGAGCTCGAGGCACTTGCCAAACACATACAAGACAAGTTATTCCATGACATCATTGATGGAAAGGTCTCTTCGACAGACTCGCGATCAACACAGACCGGTTTTGCCCTCTTGGGTAGTGCAAACTATGGGTTCGATGGACGACCAGTCAACTATAATCTGCTCAACAACTGCATACTCTCAGTAGATGCTGATTCCATCGCCCATTACGAGTACAAGTTTGGCATGCCCCCATCCCTCGTGGCTTCTCAAGATGTCTTCCCAGGCATGGTCTTGTTCACAGAGAGCCTTCCATTCGTTGTTTCTACAGCAAACACTGCAGATCAATCAGAACTCGCCACCATCTGTGATGCTTGCGGCGCGGACTTGCAGATGCCATCACCGTTTGTTCTTCGAGTTCTCATAGAAGAATTGAAGCAGGCAGAAGCCGAGCTGGAGGCGAAAAAGAACGTAAGAGCAGCAAGGAGAGCTCGTACTGAGCCGCCTGCGCCACGTCACCGTCGGTCAAATGCAGTTGATACTCCGCAAAGTACGCCGCCTAGTTCAGGAGCCGATGACAACGCCAACGGTGAAATGGAAAGCCATGAGCAGATAGTCTCCTGTTCAGACGAAGAAGAAGACGTTGAAGACCGTCGGAGTGACTCTGATGATGACTGGGATTCTGAGTCGTCGAGTGATGACACTGACGCATCTCCGGAACAATCAGCCCCTGACACACCAGACCGCGGAAGAGCAAACTCCAGACCTGGTATCTTCGAAACCTCTGACATCCAGATTTGTCGTTATGGTAAAGAGAAGCAACGTGAGAATTTCTCCTTCTGCTCAGTCGACTGCTACGACATGGCAAAAGCCACCTACCATGACAGCATCTGCGGGGCTCACATTGAGGACTATCTACGCAAATCAATCATCACGGTCGAAGATCCTGAACTCCCAAGCATTGATAACCAAAAGCTCGTCCTGCTACTCCTTGTGCGCATGCTTGGATGGGCGTACGCTACATCAACCGATCCTCTGGATCTACCTGTCGTGCAGATGTTCATGGCGTCTCCTCGCCATCTATCGTTGAAGGATGGACCACCAATTCCATGGTCGTTTTACAGCAATGTCATGCGCCCGTACCAGATCTATCAGGCCATGGATGGTCGCGGAGATGCCCCTAAGTCTGTCAGTAACCCCGACTACTCTGATGGCCGCATCATCAACACTATTATCAGCCTCATTCAACGCCATATCGTCATCAGCGACAAGATTCTCTGGACAAAGACCTTTGATGAGGATGGTTACCATGAACAGACATATCCTTACTCATACGAGAGTCACGTCGAACGGGACGAGAGCCCTTTGTTTGGTCGCTTACACCCGTTGTGTGACCTTGTTCCTCTCTCTGCCAAGCCTGAGGATGCAAATGTTGAGCTCGTCAATATAGGTGGTGGCACAATTATCTGCCTGCCAATATTCGCTGCTCAACACGAAGACGGTGAACCGGTACAATGCATCAAGAAGAGCACTCGTCTACTACTTCATAACCCAACCCCTCGCCTCGCTACTAGAGCCGAACGTGCCAAGTATGCCAAAGTGGAAGACTATGGTGAGGGAGGCACCATGATGGACGTGGAGCAAGACGAAGGCATGTTCCAAGATTCCGAACCCGGAGAACCACTACAGACAGAGGAGCAGGAAGAAGAGTATAGTGGCTACGTCGATGACGAGGTCTATGGTGCCGACGAGTTCGACATTGGTGGGGATGACGAGGAGATGATGAACTTCTAGGAGGACGTTTTGGAGCTCGAAGATATGGCGCAGAGGAGTGTTGAAACCAGGCAAACTTCGCTTGAGATTGAGCAGGCACGTGCAGCAGCGGTGTCAAGGGGGATGAGGACTGCTAGCTTTTGAGTTCTGGAGCTGATGTGTATAAGAACAATTACAGTCGCTACACCATTTGCTCTTTGCTGGCGAGCGCGAGACAAACGTAGAGGAATAGCACAGTTAATGGTGTCTTTGACCTGCAACCAGCCAACAAAAAGCATTGTGGCTACACTCATCTTGTCTTCCCTCGTTGTGTCCTTAATATCTGATCTGTGTGTATTTTCAATTGTCACGAGTTGTGAAGTATTGAATGTGAAGAGCGGGCGGAGAAATCCCTCACGTAGCCGCTCCAGAATTCAAGACTCTGAGGTTTGACGACCACGTCGTGATATAATCGCATCCTCTCTACCGCCATGTTGAGCCGGATATTCCTCCCATACAAAAATAGTATTTTAGCATCCAGATCTCTCGTATCGCTGTCGACAAGGTGGGTTTCGCGTCGAGAACGGTTGTGGGGGATGCAACCCTGTTCTCGCAGCACAGACATCCTCAGACCTGAGGTCCTTGGAAGTTGCAAGCTGCCAGATAGCGCTCGAGAGCCTTCGGACAAATTTGATGTGTGCCGATGACTCATGCTGGATACAGCAACGTGGTATGTCCAAAGAAAGGCTCAGCCTTGGGTGTCGCGTAGAATCTGTAGATGTCGCGTAGCTGTGAGGCTTGCGGAGGGAAGAGGAACATTCGCCAAGCGACTTGGCGGCAATCTACGCTTTGATGATTTGCAGAACCAAGACCATCCAGACTTTCGCCTCCTCACCACCCTTTCTGCTTAGACCTCGCATTGTCTGAAGATGTTCTCGTCGCTCATATAAATCGGGAGAGGTCGCCTGTTGCGCCATGCGAAATCTGAGGGTGTCTTCTTCTTGCTTACCGGCATAGCTTCACAAGACCCTCCTCTATACACGATTCAGGCAGAATCATACTTGGCGACATAGCGCCGGCTGCCAGACGCCACGAAAATTCCAATTCCCAAGAATGCGGTAATACCAATCTCCTCGAAGCTCAATGCCAGGCTCAGTTAGGATATCTTCGCCGAGGATGTCATAGTGCTGATAGCTCTCGTGAAAATGGTTTTGATTCATAAGGTAAGGCTTTCCTTGTCCCTATGATCCTGCGTTCAAGGTCACCATGTTTTTTGCTCGAGGTTTTACTACTGGATCGACGTCACTTGCAAGCATTCTGCTTCTTGCGACATGTTCTTTGCCAACTCTCAATGCTCTTGTGTTGGAGCCGACTCTTGATGTCGTCAGCTTGACCGAGCGATCGAAGTTTCCTGGTTTTCGTCTTGAGGAGGCTGAATGGCTGGAAGATGTGGAACTGCCTGCCTCCTGCAAGAACGCACTGACTCAGAAAATATTCTGCGATGAGTTCATCTCAGACTACGGCGACGTACCCAAGTGGAGAGGTTTTGTTGACACGAACCAGACGTCGTATGAATCCGTCTGCGACGCTTCCTGTGGAGCTTCTATCCGCTCCTACTGGGACGGTATCGTTAAAGAGTGCGCTGGCCACATATTCCAGGAAAACGCGACCTGGAATCTTGGTGCTGGATGGGTTTGGGAGGCCTGGAATGAGACTTGTTACTACGACCCAGAGAGCGGTCGTAACTGCAATGGTAAATCAACTCGACTGTAGACTCTAACTTCTAATTGCTGATGAGTCACGACAGAAATCATCGACGAGTTCTACGATCATGTAAGTGTATCACTCATCACCTCTGACCTTCATCCACTGACCAAGAACAGAATGGAACCTGTACCTACTGCAATGTTGAGCACTACAAGATGATGCAAAGATCTCCGTACTCCGCCTACGACTACTTTTACCAGGACGAACTCAAGGACATCAACGAAAAATGCGGCTTGAACACCGACACCTCCTTTCCACTGAGCCCCCCAACAGCAGAAGACGTTGCCTGCACCTCGACAGGCTATGAGATCCAAGAGGGTGATACTTGTGCTTCTGTTGCCGAGAAGTTCAACATATCGTCAGAGGCTGTGCGCGAGTCGTGTGCTTCAAGCTACACTCGTGTGGATTGTGATGAACTCGGGGAGGGTCTGCTCATATGCATTCCGCAGTCGTCGCAAAGTGAAGAAGTAGTTCCTACTGACGAGAAGTCAGCTTCTTCTGCCGATATCGACTCTAGCACTTCTGCGCCGGTTTCAGCGATTCAGACTTCTTCCTCGTGGACCGGTACTGCTTCCTCTGCTATTAGTGATATCACCTTATCACAATCGACTGGAATCATCTTGATGGCTACTTCTGGATCTTCTGGAGCCTCTGGAGCGAAGCCTACGGCTCAAGCCACTGGTGGCAGTGCGAGTGCTACTCCCTCTGTGTCTGTAGACAACGTCTCGGCAGCTAGCATGATTGGATTCGGAAGATCTCAGATCGTCGCAATTGCTGCTACATTGATGCTTTGCCAGATGGTATGACAGATGTATAGCACAGCAAGGAGTAGCTAGATGTCACAAAGAGCGACTTCCAGTCTGCACCTTGTCAGGTTGTCTATTTTAGATTTACGAAGGACCTGAGTGGTCAAGACACAATATTCGGTATCCTTAGATTGCTGAAGCGGGTACTTCCAAGTATTGGTGGTGGGAATATAGTCAACAGACATGTCTCGGCAACCTGCCTCACTTCTCACCGCTATGCAACCTTCTCCCGTAAGTTTCCTCCTTGCAATCTATTCATGGTTTCCTTCACCAGACCCTGGAGCTGTGTCGTCTACAACAAAACATACACTCCATAACCCGATAGCCTGTGGCTGCAAGCCATCGGCGAGATCAACACTCACATCGCGAATCTCACCCTCGAGACTCTGGCCGAACATAATTAATAAGGAATCTTTGTATGGAGAAACAACCTCATGCCTCGACGGCATTATATCTCAAGACCCTGCTTTAGACGGAGCTACGTATGGAGGCCTCTACTCTTTGCATCATGATTACCGACCCAAAATAGCCGTGGTGAATCGGAATACAGGCACTTGCCTCACGCGCGCTTCAGGGCCTCCCTGGTCATCGATGAACATTCGCTAAAGAGCATTACAAACGCGAAAAATCCGGCTGACGATGGAGCTGACCCACGTGCTATGACATGACCATGTTTGGTAGCGGTCGCGGCGCAGATTCAGAAGATCGTCGCTTATGATCTACAAGATCCACTACAGGACGAACGGATCTTGGCTCATCCAGATTGGTCGAATATAGCTCGTTGGTGACATGTATCGAACCTCCTCAAGATGCAAACGAGCGCGGTCTTACATTGATCCATTGCATCCTAATAGATCCTGCACACAGATGTCTGGACGACGCCCAAGCGAGAGTGTTCGCGTAACATACATGGCTGTTCGGGCTGTAGCTCCTGTATGACCACCAGCCAGAGCAATATCCAGATCCATGTCTGAATTGGTCTTTCGAGTATCGCCTCAGTGTCCCTTGTGCTGTCGACGATTCAACATCCCTCTGCGCGTGAGCTCGACTCGGCCGCTGACTCAGTCTTGACATCCTCGTTCACAAGCATGAGCCCGCCGTGTCCGATCAGCACGAAAGCTGCCCAGTAGTAGGGATGCGTGAAGTCATATTCGTCATCATCCTCAAGAATATTTGTGATAGCAGCCCTTGGTTGGAGCGAGATCCCATGAGGTATTTTTTCATCATGCAAAGCTTCGTCCCATATTGTGATGAGCTCCTCCAAGAAAACTCTAAGTTTGGGCTTCGTGAGCTCATACAGCCGTACCTGAGCCTGTCTCCAGCAGGCCGCAAGACTGACACCCTTTTTTCGCTCTGCAACCGCACGATGGAAGAAGATCATCAAGATCATGGTAGCTAAATTGTCGACCTTCCATAATCCACCGAGAAACGTCGATGCTCCAGAAGCAATGACCGCGTGCGAAAATCCTAGCAGATCGTCACCGATGTTGTCTTCTCCCAGCCCGCTAACGCAAGCTGCAAAACACACCAGAGACGCCTGACTATGCAATCTTGCGATGTCAACAACCTTTAGTTTTTCTTTCAAGCTAATCGTAGAATCCCATGGGGAGCTACCGCTCTGTAGCCCGTGTGTGGCAACATGAACGATATCAGATGACTCATATATTGCTTTGAATCTTTGTGCATGAAGCACATTCGCATCATATGCGGTGCATCCATGAAGTTCGGTTATGGTTATGGCTTCCACCCCTGCCAGATAGAGAGAACATTCGTTGTCCCTGTTGTCTCTTTTTTCGGACTTGAATATGACCGCTGAAGACAGTCCAGCTCTGCGGCGATTTTTCTTGACCAGGTGGCAAAGTGCAGCAAGGCTGGGTACTTGTGAGACATTCTTTTGTAGGAACAAGTGCCTCCCTTCCATGATCAAAGCTGCAAAGGGAAACTTGTGGAACGACCTCGAGGGAATGAATATGACATGTGTCTTCTGTTTGAGTAATGCAAGGACTGGATCAATGATCCACTTGGATAACTTCTGGAGCAGACCAGTGAAAGTCTTTACATGGGAAGGTCGTGGTTGAGAAGCTTCCGCGGGAGGCGGTCCTTTTCGGAAAATCTCTAAGAAAGTGAGCACAGTCCTCTCTATCTCGACATCTGTAATATCCAAAGTGTCCACGAGCTGGATGCCCTGGGAAGTGATGGCGAGAATCATCATGCTATCCCGTGATATGTTGATGTGAATGCAGATTGCGTCATTCGGGATGCATTGGAAATCAGACTCTGACTCCGAAACAAGTAGTTTACCTTCCATGATTGGCACCAGCCCGAAGAATTTTTGCTCAAGCTCAATCCGCACTTTCTGGACATTCGGTTGTCGGATCTTGAGCTCTTCGCCTATGCTTCTGATAACTTCTGTTCTTCCCGATGATGAATCGGAGTTCAATGCTTTGGTCAATTTTCGAGTAAGATACATATAAGTGGTCCATTCTTGACGCATATCTGATTGGGCTTTCGGTGTGACTGTCG
>Ga0268251_10000372_pt1 | contig 14644 bp, 16 predicted proteins | sample AgamicAsMae_FD_200527 | JGI IMG/M metagenome (GOLD analysis project Ga0268251, IMG submission 200527) | Agave microbial communities from Guanajuato, Mexico - As.Ma.e (v2) (version 2) | ecosystem: Host-associated > Plants > Phyllosphere > Phylloplane/Leaf | place: Guanajuato, Mexico | collected...
CAAGAAGAAGGAAGGCGTCACCCTTCTCATCCCACAACCCAGCCCACACGGTCATGCTCGCATGTACAACGACTACAAGTGGACCAATGTCGAACGCAGCCGCTTCAACGTAAACGGTACTCTGCCCTTCAACTTCGACACCGTGCCTGCCAACCTTGCTCCAACTCCCATCGGCATGTGGATCTTCGACGGTAGAGGCAGCACCGACACCTCAATGCCTGAGGTTGAGGTAGACCCTGTTCCCGATCTCGAGCGCAACAAGGCTATCGTTGTTGTCGACTTTGGAATTCCTGAGTATCTGTGTATGATTCCGCCTGGCTTGTGTCGTCTCGTGGCTACAACTCCCGGCAAGGCGCGTCTTGCGATGAACGCCTTCACGGCCAGTCACCCCAACGGCACTCAGAAGCACTTCCCTGCAGAGTGAGAGACTTCTACAGATCTGGTCTGGGGGTTCCATACATTCAAGCAGTACCTCAAGTTATGGCAATTGGCCATGATGTCGGGATGGAACAGTCTCAAGCGCTTAAATGTATGCACAAAGCAGGTCTTGAAGGCGTGTCGCTCTCTTCGCAGCTTACGGACCATCCAAGCAGAGTTTGATGGAATGAGAAGGAAGTTGAGGACCTCGTTGCGTGGTGTTGTACATTAATTAGAGTTGAGAATCAAGAATCAAAGTCACACGCTCATTGGCGCTTCCGTCGCGTCGCTGAGTCATCAAATAGCTACACCTTCCACCGTACAACCATCCGGTTTGTGATTTTCCCATCGTTTTAATGATTAGAAAGAACCTCGGTTACAATCTCTGCAGTCTGAAAGAATTCAATATTGAACAATCGCAAAGTGACGACCATGGCGAGACGCGACACGTCCGAGCAAGAAGTGATCGCGCTTCAATCCCGACCAAGCTCGACTCACGAAAACATCGCAGAGTCTGACTCTAACGACCACGGCGATGATACGGTGGACAATGTTGAGCAGTCATCCCCAAGAAGAGCGGACTCGACCAAGAAAAGGGCATGCGTCCTCCTTGGATCCGCCATTCTACAGTTTCCTATCTGGGGTAAGTTGCCTTTGTGAACTTGTCAGATCTCATGTGTCCCTGACACCAGAGCGTACAAGGCTTTGCGATGAGTTATGGTATCTTCCAGGAATACTATGTCAAAAACTGGACTTTGAAAGGAAGTTCTGATACGGCTGGTATCATTGGCATGACTTCGAACGGAGTCATGTATTTGTCGATGCCTATCCTTTTCGCTCTGTTTACCAAACGCTGGGCACGATTTCGCCAGGCTGCTGCACTACTCGGCACTGTTATTGCTTGCTTGAGCTTCTTGCTGTCGAGCTTCAGCAGCAATGTTTGGCATCTTGTGGCTACTCAAGGTGTGCTTGCCGCATTCGGATGCGCCCTCGTCTTCAGCCCCATGACTCTTTCGCTGGGTGAGTGGTACAAGACGAGTAACCGAGCCCTGGCGTATGGCATCACACTGTCTTGTAAGAATATCGTTGGCTCCGTGTGTCCGTTCTTATTCTCTTCACTCCTGGATCAGCATGGCTTCCGCTTCGCGCTGAGGATCTGGGCAATTGTAGTTGCCGGAGCGAGTGTTTTTACCATTCTTCTCATCCCGACTCACCCTTCGGCTCTGACCGTAGCAACCGATGATGCCACTGACAGCTTGAACGATGAGCAAGACGCGAGAAGAACAACAGCCACGCCACGAACACGCAGGATACCATTGCACGTCTTTCACCATCGCACGCTATATGTCTACTGCGTGGCCATCACACTTCAATCTGCTGGCTATGGTATACCACAGACATATCTCAACACCTATGCTAGCGAGGTAGCTCGACTCTCACAGACTTCGGCAACTCTCTTGCTCACATTGTTCAACATTCCTGGTATCGCCTCATCCTCTTTCTTTGGCTATTTGAGTGACAACAAGTATTTCACACTATCAGCGGCGACTGTTACATGTATTTCGGGACTGAGCTCAGCACTGAGTGCCTTCCTGCTTTGGGGCATGACGACGGAGGGTAACCTCGTGACGCTGGTCCTCTTCTCCATCACTTTCGGCTTCTTCGCTGGAGGATACAGTGCGACGTGGGGAGGCTTGATGAACGATCTCGAGGGCGAGGCGAGACGATCAAACGAAGCCATCGACTCCGGCATGGTCTATGGCTTGTTGAATGGTGCGAGAGGTATTGGGTATGTTGCTGGCGGCTTGATCGGCGTGCCATTGCTGAAGGCTGGTACCGAGAAGTATGGCAATGGCGGGTTTGGAGTGCAGACCAGCTATGGGCCGTTGATTGTGTTCACCGGAGTCGCTTCGCTGTTCGGAGGATGGGGAGTTCTGTGGAAGTGGAACAGACTCAGAATATAAGTATGGTGCATCTCTGTCAACTCGAAGTCGATAGAGAAGGCTTCGACTGTGTGATGCAATTTTTGACGCAGACAGCAATCTGAAGATGCGAGGAACTTCTTTCGTCTTCGCTCCTTCCTTGGAATAGTGTGGTCGTTTCTGAGAGTGTTCCGGATTGTTCTTGCTCGGCGTTTGTACGCGGCTTTGTTCTGGCGTTTGCACCTTCCTTGATATTGCTCTGGCTTCCCTCACTCAACCTCTCAACTTCTTCAAGCCAACACATTCTCCATCATCTCAACCAAGATGGCGCTGCCTGGTATTGAGGGATTCAAGAATGTCTACGAGATACTGGAAGCTGTTTCGGTTCGCGACGAGGACGCAAAGACCAGACTTCGCCGTGCTGCACGCAAGATCCGTCTCGTCTTGATGTGTGCTGACAGCAAGACTCTGAACGGAGAAGATCGCGCTGCTCTGATCGCTATCCTCGGTCTTCTGGTTACAGATTGGGACGAAGCTGAGGTATGTTGCCTCAAACTATTTGCTTCTCAGTAACCGCTGACCCCATGGACAGGATCTTCGCCTGGAGGCAGCTCAGGAATACCTTCATGTACGCGCCAAGGCAGGCATCTGTTGCGATGTTGCCGTTGGCCGTGTCGAGAACAAGATACGCCACTACTTGCTCGATGAACTCACCGACAAGCAGAAGAGATACATGACTCCCGGCAGACCTCTGAAGAGCATCCAAGTCCGCAACGAGCGCCAGGCAAAGGAAAACTTGCAGCAGCTTGGCCTGGGCTTCAGGTTCCCTTTGCTGAAGATGTTCCCTGACCGAGCCATCACTCACCCAGTCTCGAAGCAAGTGCTCGAAGACAGGGCTTCGGAACAAGTATGTCAGGTTCAGTCCAAGACTTATCACACTGCTGACGTAGATTCAGAAATACAATGGCTTTCTTGAATACGAAAACTCTCATCTGCTGAACTTCCTCTTCGACGGCCACGTTGAAGCGCTCATCAAGCACCACAAGATGGAGACTTTCAACGACTTCGATCCAGACCTCGATGGCCCTCCTAAAACCTCCGTTCCCAAGCCCAAGTCGCCGGTCATCTCACCTGATCCGAAGTCCTTGTCGTCTGAAGAAGTTGAGAAAAAGAAGGCCAAGAACAAGAAGCGCAACCAGCGCAAGAGAGCCGCAGAAAAGACCAAGAAGAAGGAGGAGACTACCGCTTCGGTTCCCGAGGCTGAGTCCGAGACTAGTACAGGATCTCAGATCGAGCTCGAGACTAGTATGGCTCTTGTCAAGATCAATCCCGTGTCTGCTGCCAAGTCGACAGAGCATTCTACACGCCCTAAGGTCAAGTTCGTTCCTAAGCCTGAGGACATGAAGTGGGTCAACCATCCTTGCCTGAGCGGAGAAGGCTGTACCGAGTTCTTCACCCAGCTCCATGAAGCGATGCTTCGCGTACCTACAGCTGACCTGGAAAAGCGTATCTTTGGTTCCCTGGTTTGACCATGTCTAAGATACTGCAAAGTTTGGTGAGAGGTAGGGTTGCTCCTTCACTGAACTCTTCTGCTGCAGGGACAAGCGATACGAGGGAGGGCGCGTCAAAGGTAGATTGTAGCTCTACAATGTATCGAAAGTTCACTGTTGACCTCTCGCCGGTGACGATTTATTTCTGTGTAGATCTGGCACATTGCACACTACGCAGCATGTACTCGTCTCATTTCTGTTTGAATAAGACTGTCGGAAGAAACAGAAGGGCGCATCGAGGCAACAGAAATCATGGTGGAGCCTGGGCTTGGCACGAAGGTGCTCCCTGAAGACTATAACGAGACATTCATTTGCTCGTACCTACCACTCAAGGCATTTTACCGAGATTTGCGGGCAGTCACCTGTCATCCTGGTTGCTACTTTGAGATTCATGTCGATATGTTCTTGACGCGCCGAGGTATGAGCTCTGTCACCAGCGCTTGCACGCTATATCCGAGTAGGGCGCTTAATCGAAACACCAAAGTTGACGACCCATCACACTGGCCCTTGTTTAGTCTACCCAATTGTTGGTCATCTGCCAATTTGACGCTTGTTCTATGCATCTGAGTCGCCCTCGAGCATGCATTGCTGGGGCCATGCAGACGCTATCGATTTGCCAGCGCCTACAAACCAATGATTCTCTTGCTGCTGAACAACTATAAGTGCACATGGTAGGTTTGTCAAACATGGTCAGTTGTTCGTGACACTTAACTCTTGATTCTCTCATTGTAGCAGATCTACGATACATTGCCTTCAACATGGCCTCCGAGACCTTGTCACTCTTTCCCTCGCCTGTCTGTTCTGTTCCACCAAAACCTTGTCTGCGACAAGCTGTCGATCTTCATATGAGACGCAACACTCCTTCGCCTGTCCTCAATTCGAAGCCATATCCTGCAGGAAAGCTTCGAGGGCTCGCTCTGCAGCTTACTCCTCAAGTCTCCAAACCGACGTCTGTTAAATCACCTGCATCAGAATCGAGACCTTCCTTCTCGAGTCCTGTATCAACTCGCTCTCCCGATAGCACTATGTCAAGCTCGTCCCCACAACCGGAGGCAGTCGCGAGCACGAGGAGGAGATCAGCCGTTGCTATCCGCAAAATCTCCATCGACACGACTTCTAGCGAAACACGCTCAGAGTTCTCAGGACCGACACTCGTGCGATCCAATAGTGGCTCATCGGCACAACCAAAAGTAGTGTCGCCACCCATCAAGTCCATGTTCCCGGAGTACGACCCAAACCTGCCACTGTCACAGCAGGCATACTATCCAGCCGAGGGTCCGCCTCGGCCAAGTCTCGAACGCAGTGCAAAGTACCATCATCAAACTCCAGCAGACTTGCCATCACCCACTTCGCCAACCCCTGCTGCAGGTCTCTCGCAGTTGCAAGCTCTTTGGAATGCTGCTAGTGGCCAGACCGGAGTCTTTTACTCTGAGAAGATCAAGCTGACAATGCATCGAGACGAGATTGGTGTCGGCGCTACAGCGACCGAAGTGCGATTTGGTTCACGAGAGGGCCGTACACTCTACTCTGTCTCACCCTCAGATACTTCAAGCGAGCTCACAGTTCGCCGGCATCATCCGGCTAGGACTGGTATCGTGCCTGTTGCTCAATTGGATGTTGCAATCCTTCAGAAGGATGCAAAGAGCGAGACTACTATCTTCCCACAACAAGCAGCACTGAATGCACTAGAAGCAGCGGCCACGACACACAGAGCCAACGCTATCGCACAATATGATCCTCGAGCATCTTCACCACAAGCTGCACAATTAGCATTCGATGCAGTGTCTGAAGCCAAGGCACACGAGTCTTGTCAGCTAGTTCGTATCCCTCAGGGTGCCACTGCGTATGGCGTCGAGGGACACAGCTATGAGTTGCGACATGTGCGTGCTGGAGCTTTCAGCATTTCGGTTGACGGCACATTTGACTTTGCGACGAAAAGCAATGCGAAAATCTGCCTACATCAGCCAACGAGTACGGAGAAAGCAGTGACTAGACCCCCGAAGCTCGTGTGTCTTGATCTGAGTACAGAAACTCTGGAAGTCGATGTGGCTTCGTTCAGAAGATTACCGAGCAAGCACATGATTGACAGCGCGGTGTGTGCTGTTCTGGCTGTCGCATTCACAGAAAGCAAGTTGGCCGAGAACAGGGCAAAGGCAGAGACGTTTTCTCCGCCGCCAACAACATCGAAGAAGGACAGCGCGATTCAGAAGACAAGGAGAAGTGGCTGGAGACGTAGCAAGAAGATTGGTAAGAAGGCAGGTGCGGATGGGAAGGAGAAGCTGCCAAGCGTGACTCGAGGTATATTGTTCCTGCTTGGATTTTCATTCGAAGCGATAGTATGGCTACTTGGATTAGGAGTTAAGGTGTTGAGCAAAGTGGTTGTTTGTGCGAGCGGGATTGTTAGCAAGAAGTGAGATAGTAATTCAATTTAATACGATGGGATACGAAGCATGATACGTTGAAGTGGAGCAAGTTGCGGAAGCTGACGCACCCCCTTCCCCATCTTGGCCCCAAGGCCGGATAGTGATGAGGTGCTAATCCACGAAACAAACCAACTGTCCAATGCCCAACTGCCCTCAAACGACGGAAGAGCTGGGGTGAAAGAATCGGATTAAAATCAACAGAATGATCTCATAATAATACTCGACTTTCCAAGCAAACTGCATACGCTCCTTTGAATCAGCTCCGTCCCCCGAACCGCCGACGCCATGAGCGGCGAGGACCCCTACAAGAAATATGCCCATCTCCCTATACCTTCATACGACGAGGCCATATCTTCCCGACCCTCATCTTCGAATACCAACTATGAGACGAGCGACGACACAGAACGCCAAGGTCTGTTAGGGAGACAGCCTTCTCAATCCGCCCGCAATGGCGCATACCGAGCACCCACCGCAGAGTCACCACGACCGAGCGAGGATAGCGATCTTTACCTGCCAGAGGTGAATGGCGACAGCGATGATGACGAAGAAGCAGCAGTACGGCGAGACATGGAAGAGATGGAAATACTCGAGCCCGAATCAGCAACAGGCCGGCGGCGAGGTCAACTATTCGGCAAACTATCACATACTTGGAGCAACCTACCCTCATTCCGCCGCTTCTCAATACCGAAGTTCTCATCCCTCCGTCAGCGCCTCCCTACCATTCCCGAAGAGTTCAAACTCGGCCTGCCGGTCATTGCCCGTTTGGTCGCGCTTTTCACAATCGCCGCCCTGATATACGCCCTCTTCGCCCTCGATGTAATACCCAATGCTGGTCACATGGCTCAACATTACGATCCTGAGAGTGTGCGCGCCAGAGTACAAGAGCAGGCTTCATTATCACCAAGTCGCATTGCCGAATACCTTGAGTACATCACCTCATACGACCACGTCGCAGGCACAGAAGGTGACTTCTTCTTGGCCGAATGGGTCCAGGAAAACTGGCGTGCGCAACACTTGGATGATGTCAGGATGCACGAATATTTTGTTTACATGAACTACCCGGAAGCAGGCGGTCGCAATGTTGAAATCGTCTCTCCGCCGGACAGGAAATGGACTGCTTTGCTCGAGGAAGAGTCGGTCTTCAAAGAGTCGGGAAGAGAAAAACAACAAACCCTCAATTGGCACGGCTACTCTAAGAACGGAAATGTCACCGGTCACCTTGTCTATGCCAATGGCGGCTCGCGGGAGGATTTCCAACGTCTAAAAGATATGGGTGTGGATTTGAATGGTGCTATTGTGTTAGTGCGATATTATCATACAGAGGCAGACCGTGGAATGAAGGTCAAGGCTGCTGAAATGGCTGGAGCCGCTGGATGTCTCATATACTCGGACCCAAAGGAGGACGGCTTTGTGAAAGGTCCTGTTGTGCCTGATGGACCTTGGAGACCGCGCGACTCTGTTCAACGAGGATCTGTCGCTCTTTCTAGTTTGGTAATTGGAGACCCTTTGACACCTGGTCATGCCTCGCACGAGGATGCCAAACGCCCGGATATCAATGGAAACATCACTGGACTGCCTCAAATACCCAGTCTACCTCTGGCCTGGAGAGACGCTCAACATCTACTGATGGCACTGAAAGGGCATGGTCAAAAGGTGCCCTCTGAGGACTGGAAAGGTGGTGTGCCTGATGTCGAATGGTGGACTGGCGATAAGAATTCTCCAGAAGTCCGCCTGGTCAACAACAACTTTGTGACCGACAAACAACGAATTTGGAATGTGCATGGTCTGGTTCAGGGCATGGAGACACCAAGCAAGAAGTTGATCGTTGGGTCTCACCGCGATGCTTGGTGTTTTGGCAGTGTCGACGCTGGAAGTTCGCAAGCCGTTCTCATGGAGGTTGTTACTATCTTCGGCGATCTCATAAAACTTGGTTGGCGACCACTCCGCTCGATCGAATTCGTCTCTTGGGATGCCGAAGAATACAATTTCGTCGGTTCTACCGAGTTTGTCGAGGACAACATGGATTACTTGCGTAATAATGCCGTCGGGTACCTTAATGTCGATGTAGGTGTCTCTGGTCCAAATTTTAGAGTCTCGGGATCGCCGCTGTACAAGAAGGCTCTCATGCACGTTCTCGATCGCGTTTCCGATCCCTACAGAAACTTCACATTACGCCAACTCTACGATGAGCGGAACCAACAGATTGAAGGCTTGGGTGCTGGATCCGATTACGTGCCTTTCCAATACATGTCTGGCACCTCTTCTCTCGACTTTGGCTTCGAAAGCGACGATGGCGAAGAAGGATACCCGTACCACTCTTGCTACGAGACTTACGAATGGATGACCAAATACGGAGACCCAGAGTTCCAATACCACAAGACTCTTGCCACGGTATGGGCTTTGCTGATTCTCGAGATCGCCGATCGCCCAATCATTCCATTCGATCTCAACGACTACGCTGAAGCCATGTCCCCTATCATCGACAACCTTGAAAAAGACGCCAAAGCCACTGCTGAGAAATTCAAGACAAAGCTCGATACTACGATATTCAGCGTACAGCCTCTGCGAGAAGCAGTAGATGTGTTTGTGGCCAATGCCAAACAATTTCATGAATTCGATGAAATGTGGGCATCAAAAGTCCTCGCTGGTAGCGGTGGCTTCGAAACCAATGCCTATGCTCTCCAACGCATCGAACACAACACCCGTGTCGCGGACTTTGAGACAAATTTGCTGGATTTGCCAAACACTGGTGAAGGTGGGCCTTATGGTGTAAGTTCTCCTCATCCTTTTCTTCATCTCCCTCCATCTCCTCTCCTGTGTTCCTTTTTTGAAATGCAATATACTGACGTAGAGACACAATAGATCCCAGGTCGCGAACAATACAAACACGTGCTCTTTGGTCCACAGCTGTGGGATGGCTATGCGGCTGCGTATTTGCCTGCTGTGAGGGATGCGATGCAAGAAGGGAGATGGGAGGATGCGCAAGCGCAGCTGTTGCGTGCGAGTAGGATATTGAGGGTGGCGAGTGAGAAGTTGGTTGCATAGTGGATGTTTGGGCTAGTGTGTATAGAAATGCTTTTTTCTTGTGTATACAATTTTTCTTTCTCTTTGGGAAATGTTCTTGCATGGGAGTGTTGGAGTGAGTGTGAGCATTGGATTGAGGCTTTGGTATATTGCACAGCGTACCTTGGTTGATAGTAGAGAAAGAGTATTTCATTCACACTGGCATTGTTTGCTTAGTGGTACGGAACAAGGCTCTTACATTTTTTTAATCAAAGTTTCGAGCAGAGAACAAGGGAGTTTGGTGGTTTCTATCAACTACCTTGGATGTATCAGAGATTGTTCTTGAACCTTGAATTTCCAGCACGAAACAACTCAGTGATAGCGGAATTTTGCTGTGCTCAGTAATGATGTTGTATTCAATGCAACAGATACCGTATATACAAAAGGGGCTTGCAGATATAGTGGTTCTTGGCATAGGGAGTGGAGGAGGAGGAATGTTAAATAGATTTTGTAGAGTCTGCGGGAGGAGGTAAGGTGGAAAGTTCATAAAGACAGAGTGCACAGAGAGGGGAAGTGAGGAGAGAAATGGGTCATGCAATCTAGGTGTATGGGCAAATCAGTATCGATCTAGCCATGATGACAAGATGATTGAGGGTAAACATGTTTGCATGAATGATAACAAGAATGAGAGACGCCTAATGGGAGGCAGCAGGATATTGGATTCGGAGGCAGGAGTGTGATTGAAGTATGACCAAAGTTTACCCTCCTTTTGACCAGCGGTAAGATGGTGCAGTTGGGAAGACAGATGTCCGTTACCGTTTGCGTATGTTTATCTGTAACTTTACTGCACTCATCATAGGTCATTGGTTCGATTCCAACCCTGGTCACTCTCTCTTTTGCTTTGTGTTCTTTTCTCACTCTCACTTTCCCTTGAGTAGATGAGATGATGGTGACTTTACTTTTTGTTCATCATGTCCTTGGCCCCTGAGTATTTGGGTTGCTCGGATCACTTTACTTTACTTTACATGTGTGCGGGTACTTGTTCGCGCAAACGTACCCTTGTTTTGACCAGGGGTGAGATGGTGTAGTTGGGAGCAGATGTCAGTTATCCTTGAATCAAGTCATCTATGGCTAGCTGCTTTCATCATAGATGACTTGATTTGTCTATTGCTCCATTTAAACGTGGGATTGCTCGTTCCATTATGCTGCACTTATCAACCCCTTTCTGTTGATCTCTTCTTGTCCATCTCTCAGGATGCTGGGTGTTGACCTCTCTGGTCATTGTTTCAGTATTTTGACTCACAAGATGCGAATCAGTGAAACATACGATGTGTGATTACTCAGGCACTTTCCGTTGGGTATTGAAATCCAGCCCAGGTGACTTCATCTGGCGTGAGTTCAACAAACCTCACGTTGTCCTTGTCCCTGACATGGACATTGACTCTCTCTGAAGTGTACTGGAGCAATTTGCGCAATGCAGCCCCTACGGTTGATTCAGGGTGGAGAGTCGAGTGAAGAGGAGGGCTACCGGCGCTGGCGAATATGAGGGCGGTCCAGCCGATGGATTCGTAGCGAGTAGCGATGACTGGGTTCGTGGCGGAAGGGTCAAAGACACGGAGGTTGTCTGGCTTGATCAGTCACATTCATGTTGAAGACCGTGGGATACTGACCAAGAATTTGAGCGCGGAGGCCCAGGATGGCGGCCTCTTCGGCAGCAGCAGTCCATCCACTTGTAGTTGACATGATTCTTGTGCTTGAGATTGAGAGGCGGGTGTGGTGTTAAGTTTAAAGATGAAGAAAGCGAGAAGTCTAGCTTGACGATGAAACAGTACTTATGTCGAGATTTTGATGTTCATTCAGTACGTGAAAGTGAAGCCTAGTGGGCACGGGAGAAGGACAGAGATGTGAGGAAAGTTCAAAATCGTTCGATTCGAATATCGTTGATAGCAGCATCCTCCTGCCTATCGTCGTACTCTCTCCTGTTACTCAACCCTCTGTGCTTCTCCTTCTGTTGTTGTTCCTCATTCCATTCTCCTAACCTCATGAACATTGTTCTTGTCGACAGTCACTGTTGTAGAATCATGATTGTCCTTGACACGGCACACTGGCCCTAAAACTCAACATTCAAAGCTGCTAATCAGTTCATCGTCTCTAGCTTCAACCAATAATGTAGGACTAACATCAAACTCAATACCAGTATCAGTCGAGCGTCCGTGATTGTGAAGCTCAGGATCTTTTCTGAAGTCTTCGTATTTGTCGTTGACCTTTTCGGAGACAAACTTGAGCAGACTGCGCAAAGAGTCCACCACGGTGACATCGCCTCCACGGGTACCATAAATGGGATAACCAGTGTCTTTGTTGAAGACAGCAGCACACCAGCCTTCAGAATCACAGGAAGTGGCGAGAACTGGATCTTCGGTGTCATACTCGATCAGGCGGAGGTTGTCTGACAGAATTCATGTCAGTAGTATCCGTCTTCAAAAAAGTCGTGTACTTACCAAGGATTTGAGCACGAAGGCCCAAGATGACGGTTTCTTCAGGTTGAGTGGACATGATTCATGTACTTCAAACTGAAGATGGATCTTGATGTGGACTTCGGAATTGATGGGACGGAGAAGGTCAAGTTCAGAGAGGACTGATCTAGATATGGACTTCCACAGTCTTATGTTTGCTTGCGATATGTGAGGATAGTCAGAGAACAATGATATGAACATTTTGATTGTAGAAGCTGTAATATTATTCACGAACGAGACATCTGTTTGCTTCCATGTCAAAGAACGCTTCCTTTGCGAGCTTTCGATCTGGCATTTTGCAAGACAGTCAGAAAGCACAACGGCGTGAAGAGTGAGGAGAGTGTTCATCGGGGAGCAGTTTCTCTTTAGCCTCCTATGGGACAAAATGTTTGATACAAAGACCATCATGCTTTCTTACGGTGCGTAAAGATCTTCGATGAAAGACAGGAGTATACGGGGAAGCTGCGTAATTACATCTCCTATTTTACTTCCTCAGTTGTCATTGCCATCAAGATGCATAGTTTTTTGCGGACAATGGGCACATCCAAAGAGACTCAACGACATCTTGACTCCGAATGAGTAACTACTATTCACTGAAGCAACTATGCATTTTTATAGCCTTCTCTGAGACATTTCTTTGTACATGGAAAGACACTGATGCCCATGAGTTGTCCGGTCAAAGCGGAGTGAATTTGGGAGTGGACTTTCACAACGACATCCAGTGGCTTCTACATTTGGACTTTCAGCTGCCCCGTTAAATTGCACGTTTCACTCACCCCAAACTCCAATTTCTCTACTACGTGCATCCATAAGAGCTTCGTTCTTGCAAACACTCAATCACGCATAATCCACATCATCCTTACGCGTTTAGCGCTACCACACTCCACCGTCATGGCCTCTAGCACTGACAACACCATGGCTTCCACCATTGACGACGCCATCAACTCTAACGATGAGTTCCATCTCACAGCCATCAAGGACCAGATCTTCTGTACGCGCAAACCATCCCGCATGAAGATAACCCAAGACTGATCATACAACAGCCAACCTGCGCATCTTCAAGCCCGACATCAAAGGTCCCATCATCACTTCTGCCCACATCAAAACCAAAAATATCTGGAGAGCAGCTATCTGGGACGAAAAGAACAACATCCTCTTCTCTACAACCGAGCGTTGCGAAACAGTTGTTGACGCAATGCGCGTTCTGCTGCGTTTGACCTCCGCCATCGTCGATGTCGAGATGGATAGTTGGGAGGCTAAGAACAGGGGTCCTGTCCTCAAAACTTCGGGTGGCATCATGTACATGTGATCAGGTAAGTCTGTATCTGGTTGATTGAATCTAGATGTACGTACTCATCTCGTATAGCACAACAGGCTCAGCAACAAGTTCAGTATACGCACAGCAGTAGATACAAAGTTTTTGGTGTGGTGTTCGACCTCACTGAGAAGCTATCGGAGGAGCACAGTCTTTGGTGACCAGCCCATCATAGTGGTCAAGTTTGTATTAATCCTCTTCGAGGTTTCTTTGTATTGCAGCAAGTAGCAATCCCATCAAATTCTGTCCAAACTCATCTCGTCTTTGTAACATGTCTCGATAAACGAACAAGTAGGATACGAGGCCGCAGCGAGCTGACCACGTTACAGCAGAGTAAAGTCAGAAGATCACAGAAGTTCCTAGAAGAATACCACTTGGTTCCAGCCAGAAAAAGAAACCTGATTGTCTCTAGCCGCTCAAAACAGAGAACCCAAGCCTCCGTTTCTCCCCTGATATAGTCCGATCAGATCTTACATCTCCTCAAACACACACTCGCAACGACTGTCATGAGCGTCACAATAACCAACACCGTGGCCTCTGAGCCCAATATCATGCAGATAATGGCCATCCACAACCAGATCCTGTGTCAGTATCTTCACTATAATGAACACTGATCCACCACTGATAAATTCCAGACAACCTACGCGTCCTCAAACCCGGAATCACAGACCCCGTCATCGCTACCGCTTTCCAAAAGACCAATCTTACCGGCGACAAAATCAACGGTACCTGGACCGCAGGAGTGTGGAATGAGGAAAAACTCGTCTTTGCCACCGTTGAGGGAACTGCCAATGTGGTTGATGCCATGCATAACTTACTGCTCTTGACTTCAGATAAGGTTTATGTCAAGCAGAACAGGTGGGAGGACGCAAATGAGAGTGATGGAGATCACACTGATACCGGTGTCGAATACATCTGATCTTGGTCAGTATAGCCAGTATTGGCTTGGGAGATGTGCTTACTAGATGTTTCTAGGATCTTCACAACGCATAAATATTTTGGCATTTGGGCCATGAGCTCTGGGATTGAGATGATGTATCCCTCTTGAGCCTGGTTTGTAGTACTAGACAAAGCAGTAAAATCATTGAATCCAATTCAGATCCATATTACCTTTATGATGCACTTCATGATGTGCCATATACATGGAGAGCCTGGCGTGACCATTAAACCAGGTTGAACAATGTGAGTTGGTCAGGTACCGAAGAGTGAGACCGGAAGGCCCCAGAAACTCCTAGATCGATACCAGTCAGTTCCAAGCATGTATCAACCTCACCACCATCCGGTCGTTCGTCACGGAAGCCAAAGACCCCTTTTTCACCACTCGAGCGATCGAACTCTCTTTCTTCGCAAACAAACCCAAATAGAGACTCCCGCGAGCATCTCAGACGCAGACCACCATGGCTTCTTTCCCTGACGAGATGCAAATGCTAGCCATCCACAACCAAATCGCCTGTACATCTTCCCTCTCCCCCTTTCCTCTTCCACCTCCTTACTAACCCCC
>Ga0268251_10000373_pt1 | contig 14581 bp, 13 predicted proteins | sample AgamicAsMae_FD_200527 | JGI IMG/M metagenome (GOLD analysis project Ga0268251, IMG submission 200527) | Agave microbial communities from Guanajuato, Mexico - As.Ma.e (v2) (version 2) | ecosystem: Host-associated > Plants > Phyllosphere > Phylloplane/Leaf | place: Guanajuato, Mexico | collected...
CCGTCCGCATTTCCATCAACCACACAAAGCACATCAAAAGTATAAATGGCATCATCATCACTTTATACCGCCAGGCCCGCGTCGACATGCATCCTGCCTTGCCTTTGGGGCCCGTAAGCGATGGTCAGAAGCGCAAGTACGAAGACTACTACCCCAAGTCCATCACTGGTCTCGGTGGCTTGTCTCTGTCCGGCGCCGGATCCAGTCACACCTTTCGCAAGGATCTTGCCCAGATCCTAGTACCCCTGTATGTTGATCCCATATCTCTGACGGCAGAGATCAACGCCAAAATTGGCGTTCCTCACGGCGCATTTCCCACAATCACTTCGGTTCCTGGAGCTATGATTTCTTTTCGATACTACATTGAGATTGTCCTCGACATACAAGGCAAGCTCACGCACGACAGATATCTCTCGCAACACGGCAGTGGGCCAGTCTCTGCCGCTCCGCGACCTGTCGATGCCAAAGAGAGCAACCTCTTCAATGGACCTGACGATACCCCCTTTCTGATGCTCAATGGTGCAGGCATCCTCGATACTGCCCCAATCCGAAGGGACAAATCGGTCGCGACCTGCACGTTTGAGGTAGTTGTTGGTACGGCCGACAGTGAACGCAAAGCCAGGAAAGGAAAAGAAAAAGCGACCGAACCGCCTTCATCCTCACATTGTTCTGAGCAGCCTCCGGACATGTCACCAAATGTGTTTCAACAACAGGGTCATTCAGCAGTGTCAAGCCGAGACTTTGAAACCTATCAGCATGCAGGTGTGTACAACCACGACCATGACCCTGATACAACGTTAGATTACCAGTATGATCCCGGATACGACTATGGGCCGGAGGACTATCAGTGGGATATGAGCCAGGGATACTCATATGACGAGTCTTATTATCCAGCTTATCACGCACCTCCGCCACTAGAGGATGAAGGGACCCTCCCTGAGAAGGAACGTCTACGCAGGGCGGAGGCAAGATTGATGCCAAGTCAACCACCTGCCATGGCTTCAGCATCCACAAGCGCGGACCCGGCAACAGCTCCAGCTCTGCCGCCAGATGACACTTACGGGGATCCCGGAGCGGCTATTGGAGGCTCTGCACAAGCCGATTTGTCCACAACACAGACATGCGATCAAGTGCCTAGACCTCGGACTGTCTACAACATGGCAGATGCTACCAACGATTGTCTGACACCAACGGATGACAAGGACGAATTACGCAGGCGTCAACTACAACTTGATGTTAGTGAGCCGCCTCAATTATTGTCAGCAGGGCACGAGGAGGACAGGACAGAGTGTGGGCCGTCAGCGCCATCGATAATAGATAATGACATGAACGAGTACGTATTGGGAGGCGATGAGACAGGAACAGGAGCATCGGAACATCTTCCGCAATATCGGCGATAGTAGATGGGTAGAGAAATGCCATGTTTCTTCCATTGTGCACGAAGAAGAGGACCATGGAGGTGGGCAGTGCTTTTTCAGTTCTGCGTCCCCCCACAAAAATTCGGTGAGCCAGCGGACCCAATGAAAACAACATGGGAGATCCGAGGGGAGTGGCTAGCAGTAAGCGTCGCGGAGGCGGTCGTCTTGGCCGTAGGCCGAGAGGCGCCAAAGCGTTTTAGGATTTGACCGTGTTCAGTCGGCTAGGGAAGTTAGAGGCGAATGCGTCATGGAAAATGTAGGGCGAAAAGAAACAAAGAAGATGGCATACAAGACGAGTTTTGATTGTCGCGTCAAAGTTGTGGTGACGAGGAGTGTGGACGATGGTTCAAGATTGCTGCGATGGCATCGTTGATCTTGATGGAAGGATGCAACAAGGGTCCGTGAGCCGAAGCGCATTCGTGCAGTGTAGCATGGTTCGCCAAGCTCGCATCTCGCAATAGGAGATTACAAGTCGATGGAGGGCACTTGAGCCGATCGCATGGCCTATAACGAAACCATGGGCTCCACATCTAGAATGGCATGTAGGAGGAGGTCGCGTAAGGCAAGTCACACGTGCCCCCGACTCGCAGCGCAAACGTATTGAATTTGCAGCTCGGAGGTCCACTCCGAGCGCGCCTGCGGTTTGGCCTTTCCCATCACTCAGCAGGATTAGCTCGGGCGCTGCTCGTCATCGTCGAGGAGCATCGAAATCGCGAGCCTTCACACGGCCGTTTACCATTGTCCACTACAGTACCGCTGCAGCGATTCGGCCCAGAATGTCGTCGTGACGCCTTCTCTCCCTCCGGCCAGACTTGGACGCGGCTAGCGCATCTCGACAATATCACCACGTCCGCCCTCAGACAACCTCGTCCATCTCTCGCTGTGCATGTATGCGACGGACCTTGACCTTTTTGCGCGCATATGACGACCCTCAAATTACTGCTCGAGCGACTGGATCTAGCGCGCTATCACGATGCCTTTGTTGACGAAGGCTTCGACACTTGGGACACGCTCATGGATGTCACCGAGTCGGATCTGTAAGTCGCCATGGTGCGCTGCTGCATTTACACCACTGATCTGATCATATCTACAGCGAGGCTCTCGGCGTGAAACTTGGCCATCGACGGGTGTGTTTTGTCTAACACGGCTACACGTTCCCACACAATACTGACTGTACCATGACAGAAACTCCAGCGAGCCATCTTTGAAGCATCCAAAGACAGAGTTCCTCTGCCGCTGCTTCTGACCTCCGAGTCGCGTGACGAATCTGCTGGCCTCGATGGATTCAAGAAAAGCCAGCCACCTCAACTCCAGCAACAAACTTCCAATGGCTCCCAGGATCAGGATAAGGATACTGCAAGTCGAACCAGCGGACCACCACAGAGGAGCAAACGAAAGTACAGGCGTCATCCCAAAGTATGTAGCCAGAGGTGCATACTCAGGGCAAGGCTAAAGCAACGTATCAACAGGCAGACGAACACGCCCCAGAGCGCCCACCTTCGGCATACGTCATCTTCTCAAACCGTTCGTGTTGCGATAAACCCCTTGGAACAATGTGACTGACATCGAGGCAAACAGAAACCCGGGATCAACTCAAAGGGCAGGAACTGTCCTTCACCGAGATTGCCAAGCTGGTGGGTGAGCGGTGGCAGGAGCTGCAGGCACACGAAAAGGAGCCCTGCGAACGCGAAGCCCAAGCTCTCAAGGACACGTACTATTCGGAACTCAGGAAATACAAAAAGACGCCCCAATATCAGCAGTATCAGGACTATCTGATCGAGTTCAAGGCCAAACACTCGGGCGACGCCAACCAACAGCAACAAGGTCCCGACTACAAGAAATCAAAGCTTCGACAGGAGGCCAGTGGCCAATCGCGCATCTACGAAGAGTCGGTTGTAGATGGCGAAGAAGGTGCTGATGCTATGGACGGCGTTGATGGCGTTGATGGCGATGACGCTATGGATGGCATTGACGGCGTGCACAACCAGCCGCCGTCGCCATCAGACAAAGCCCGAGCTTCACCCACCCATAGCCCGACCAACCTCGAACGCTACCGCCTCTTTCCCATCCCCAGAGGCCCGTCAGACTCGACTACTTCCTCGACCTACTCGACCTGGCGGTCCAGCCAACCTAGCCAGCCTCATCCCTCGCTGCATCGCTACACCACCATATCCACACTTTCCTCGGACCAAGACTCGCGCTCGCTGGCTTCCTCTTACCCTGCTCCCACCACTGCTCCTACTACCGCTCCCGCCACTTCTCCCACAACTGCTCCCAAAAATGGTGCTGCTCCCGCCTCCGCCCCTCCAGGTTCCGCCCTCCATTCTAGTGCGACAAATAAACCTGCTCCAATCACAAACACAATTCTTCCCCCTATCAACTCCTTGGCCTCCATAGCTACGCGCAACTCCACGGATACCCCTCTCCTTAACTGGCCCTTGCATACCACACTGCCTCTTCTCGATCCGAGAGCCATGTCGAAACGCTCGACTCCGGATTCGCTCTACTCGTCTCCACGGATGCACCAGGTCACTCAACCGGGACAGTCACTACGTTCCCCACCATGGCAGTCGACGCATGATGCAACTGATGGAAATAACAAGAACAAGGCTTCGTTGTCCACTTTGCTTCGCGCCACCGAACACGTCGAACGTGACGACAAATCCCGCTCGTCCGATTCGACACGCAAGAGGTAGTCGATAGTCTTAACCGATACCTGTTTCCCGGACATTGGATTCCTCGGACCTCTGACTCATCAGATACAATGAGTGCAACTCGCATCCGAAGACCTTTTTTCCAACGCCTGATCCTCTTTGCGATAACAAGACAACCCTCTCTCGCCGCACAGAGCCCAGGCAGTCCCATCGCCAGCAGATCAATGGACAACTACAACTACATAGAATATGATGAAACAGGAAGACGCCTGCTGGGAGCCCTTTCTCTGAACGAATTCCTAGACATTTGAACACTTTTCGTTACATTGTAGCATTTTGTGGGGAGTTGGTTTGAGCATGTCTGTCACACATTTCAATTCCATCTTCAGACCATCTACCTCATAGAGGTCACCCTGCAAAGACGAAGATTTGTCTTCTTACTTTTTAATATTGACTCTTGTCTCGAGTTTCGGTTATAACTTTATTACGTGACGTTCCGTTTCGTTCACTCTTCATCTGTCATGGAAAATTCCACCTTTGCCCTAAAAGAGGGCGTTTTATCGTTCCCGTCTATTCTTCTACCTTGCATCCGGAGCTCACTCCCTTGTGTTCTCCCCCATGACACGTGGTCAGCAACGTCTATTCTCAGCCGCTTCCCCACGCAAGTGTCTTGCAACTTCCGTTTCGAGCTCTGCCGAGACGACTATCGGTTGTTGCTGTTGTCTTTGACTCTTAGCAGAACGACTGAACAAACAACTCCACAGATCGTCATTGGGCACCACTTCGCCGTCGCCTTTGCCCTGCACGAGCAACTTTGACACAGGCGCTTGTTGCAATTCGAGCGAGTTGGCTGCATCGATGGCTGCTTCCCCCAGTGCGGGCGTTGCTGACTTCGAACGCTGTGACTCTTGCTTGGTGCTAGTGGCTTTCTGCATGTGGGCCAGACGTCTGGCCACCGAGATCTCGTAGATGGCTTCTTCGACCGTGTCACCGATGAGATACATGAAGACGGTAGTTGGTCGTTGTTGACCGATTCTGTGCACGCGAGCGATGGCTTGCAGTTCAATGGCCGTATTGATGAGCGGCTCTGCTAGGAACACGTATTGCGCATTGACGAGATTCAGGCCTGAAGAGTCCGTCTTCGCGTCTAGCAGAAAACACTCGATACCGGCGTCGTTCTTGAATCGGTCGACTGCGCCTGGCTTCCCCATACGTGAGTATCCGATACCGAACTGCTTAAACGCGGTGCCGAGGACGTCGAGGAACTCTCTGAATTGACTGAACACAATGGCCTTGGCACCAGGGTCATGCTGGCGTATCCAGAGGATGTGTCGTGCGAGGGTGTCTATCTTCGTACCGAATGAACCGTTCAGATCAATGGATTTGATCTGGGCAAGTGTATCATTGCCAATGTCGGCATACAGTGTGGTTCCAGGAGTTGCGCTCTTACTGGAGCCTTGGCTTGGTGAGGAAGGTTCGGATTGCTCCTCCTGTGCCTGTAGCTCCTGCGGCTTGTACGTGATTTGATGAAAATCTGCAAGCACTAGATGGCGCTTGCAAACAGGGCAGGTACGATGAGCACTCCACCAGTGATTTATACACTCCTTGCAGTATTGATGGCCACAAACAGTGAGAACTCCCTGTTCAAACGAGCTTTGACAGATGACACAGATCCGTTGGGTTTCTTGCGAGTTTGTGCTCTCAGCGCGCAGGTGGAGCAAGAATCGATTCTTTGTCTTCAGAGCAGCAAGTGTCTTGGTTTGGGCCTCCTGTCGACGGGTTGCAGCTTCGAGAGCAACCACATCCAGAGTCTCGTCCCAGGAGTCCTCTTTATAAGGAGTAACAGTGTCTGAGATGACCTGGAGCTGTCTGTAGAAGTCCAACCGCAAATTGAATGTAGTGGAGAAGAGTTCGAGCAATTCCTCGAGACGTGTCAGAACTTCGGTCTCTTCCTTGGCGATAGCAGCGAGCTGCTTTGCTTGACCCCTGATGATCTGAAGTTCAGCACCAGCTCGTGTGGTGCCATCCTGCCAATCGAGTGCCGTCTCAATGCCACGTATCTCATGCACCAAGCCACGCACAGACAACAAACCGTCAGGTTTTTGCTTGAGACGATTACGAATCGCAAGCAGCTCAAGCAGAGGTTCTGGTGGTCGCCAACGACCAGCTCTGGCCTCCTGAATCACAGACGTCACCTCTTGATCAATAAGTGGAGCACTTTGTCCTGTGATACAAGTTGAGCGATCAGCGACAATGGCGCGAAGGGCATCCAGATAAGCATTGAGAGCATCCTGTGATTTAGTCGAATCTTCGTACTCGTCACCAGTGGTCTCAACACTGTCCTCGTCCTTGTCGACCAAAGGCTTGAGCAACAGTTCAGTCACCTTTTGTTTCCATTCGTCAATAAGCTTTGCTTGCGCGTTCATAATTGCGGCAAGATCATGAGCTTTGTGAACCTTTGTATCGTCAGCCGCTCTGTTGCAGAATTATCCTCCCATACAAGGTGGGTTCTCGTATCAGACTTACTATCTTGACGTTCTCAACACCTCCAAAACTCTCCAAAGTAGCAAGGCTGGATGTCTTAAGAATCACATCTTTCTCTTGTTTTATCGTGTGCATGAGTTTCTCGGCTTTGGATGAGTCCTCATTCAGAATCTCCTTGCGAGTTAGCTTGGCAGACTCGTAGTAGGTTGACTCCTGTTGTTCGAGTTCTCGAAATCTCTCCGAGTCCGGCTCGGTAATGCTGGTGTTGGACTTGATTCGGAAGTAGGCTGTGGCCAAAAAGAAGGCACATGCATGCTTCAATTGCAAAGCAGAATGCAGAGCGACTCTGCACCGTCCTTCAACAATCTCTTCTGTCGACTTCTCACGCTCCGAGCCGTCGGGTGTCCTATCGACACTGACTGCATGAGCAGTCGCTCTGGCGAGATCGCCTCTACACTCGGCGACAATCGCTTCAGACCCCTCTAATGCTGATTTGTAGACGGCTAGTGCCTTTTCAGCTCTGTGTTCGTCGTCTTTTGCATTGCCGATGATATGGCCTCGCAGAAGCTGGGTGTTGATGGCTAGACGGGACTCCGTACGGATAGATGTCTCGTTCTGATCTATCATGACCTCAAGGACTTCGGCCACAGTACGCAGAGGACCTTGACCACGTCCAAGTGCTCTTCTGTTCCTGCCCCCGACTTGCGGATGTAAGCAAGTTTGTCGCAATTGACAAAGCCAGGCTCTCATCCTTTGCAGTATTGCAGACGATTCAGGGTCCCAATTATCGGTCAGAGGAGATCCATCAGGTCTACACCCACACTCATCACACATCGTCTCGAACAACGTCTTGTAGTTTTGTTCTTCGACCTGGGTGAAAGGTAGTGTCAAAACGACCCTCCTCTGGGGAGGCAACCGGAGTTCATGTCGTACTTGATCCTTCGTGTGGCGCAGTGTGATGCAGCCAAACAACGTCTTGAACAAGTCGCCATATTGGTGTATGAGTCGGTTCCAGATTGCTGAAGAGTTGGAGAAGGGTTGATACCTGAGGAAAACGAGAAGCCCAAACAGGTCTTGGATATCCTTCTTCAGGGGCGTGCCAGACACTGCCCAGGCGTGCTCACGCGGTAGCAGTGAGACCACCCGAGCTGCTGCACTGACTCCAGACTCGACCATTTGAGCCTCATCCAGGCAGACTCTCCACCAGTGCATTTGGACCAGAGGGCTGCGAGGGCGAGTGCGCTTGCGGTCTCGATGTCGCATTGAACGCTCAGGGGGGTCAACGGCAAAATGCACCTCCTTCGATAAGACAGAGTAGGTCGTGATGACTACATCCCGCTCTGCCAAGTCTTTGGTGATGTCCTGCACTTCTTGCTTGGACGATCCAACATCAGAGACACCCTTGTAGTGCAGGACTGAAAGACCGGGAGCGTGCCGAGCCAATTCGTCTTTCCATTGTTGCAAGATAGTCGGAGGTGTGACGATCAGTGTAGCTCGAGATTTGATAAGCGTGTGATCTTCTATATTCTCGGCATCCATCTTTCGCTTATTCAGGCACATCAGCGCGATGAGCTCGCACGTTTTACCAAGACCCCTAAAAGCAAGGATACAGTTAGCATGTTTCTTAGGTAAGAATGATGGAGGTACAGACGCTGATTCAAAAGCCATCAGATGGCTCTTGATCTGTGCTGTCTGTGCCCTCGCTTTGCTTACATTTCCTCTGCTAGGATTCCTCCCCTTGGTTCTTCGAAGGCACCAAATTGTGCAGCAGAGCACACAACACCCTCCAAGTGGCTGACGAAACACGCCTGTCCATTTGCGTCTTTGACCGGAGTGTATGATAACCGGCTTTGGCTTTGGTCACACGAAGAAGTTTCTCGATGCAGCATCCATGCGACGGCGCGTTTCTGAAAGGGGTACAGATCGGTTTCCAGAACCTTTTGCTCGACTAATTCAGGAACAGTCGCATCGTTTGGTGGAGAGTGTACGCTGGCGTAAAACTCTTGTGGCGTCCAAGACTTACTCTGAGCATTCGTGGGCTCTGGGAAGAATTGAGTGAGGGTGGCCCAGTCCTCTTTCTTGGTCGCCAGTGGCCCGAAAGCTGACTCGCCATCGAACCACACAATGCTGCACTCTAAAGTATACACCAGACCAGAGGGACCGGTTGAACGGTGCAGGAGGCAAGTAGAACGGCAGATACCTGGCTTGACGTTGCGCCTGGAACGTTTCTCGAGACTCACTATGCGCGAAAGCAGACTGACTGTGGCCGGCGAGATGGATTTTGTCGTCTCAATCCTCAGTGAAGGACTCTTCTTGTAGCCGCTATGACCAAACAGAGTGAGAGAGGACTTTGAAGGATCTGAGTGATGGAACTCGATGACTCCAACTTCGATATCATCTTCCAAGATGGTCGATAAGTCGCCGTGGTTGGTTGTTCTTGGGCTTGGTCTCATGTTGATGTCAAGTCGAGCGATGGTGATTCCAGTCTCCAGAGAACGCTGGGCTGGCTCCAGATGGTCATGATCGAGTCTCGTACGTTTGCGCGGTCTGCCGCTATAGTCTTGATGAAAGGCATTGCGGCAATCTTCAAAGAATGCTGAGAACGCTTCGGCGCCTTCAGCGATCAAACCTTGCTTTGAATTATGTGGTTTCAGAACAGCCGTGGAGACTCCAGTGTCCAGTACAGATGCCATGCTGACATGCTCAAAGAAAACCTGCCACAGCGAGATGAATGCTGTTGGTAGAAATAAAAGATGGAAGGCAAGTCGACCTCGAGTGCGGAAGTCGCCGCCCCCACACACTTGGGTGATCAACCGGCGATTAGACGGATTTAAGATCGTTGTTCTTCACATGCTCAGTGAATGAAAGTCGTTCCTTCCAACCTTTCTCACGTTGCGTCGAACTCTCTCAACATGTAGGACATCATCCCGGTAATTGTGGAAATGCACAAGGTTCTCAAGAAATAGAATGGTCTCCATCGAGAAACAACTTACTGTGAGCTCCCTCCAGACATATCTTTGGGCTACAAATTACTGTGTCTTCTGATAGCATCGCGGTAGCTGTCAAGCTGTACAGCTCTCTCTTGATGTCAGACGACCCCATAGAGCCGATGACCTCACGGCTCTCGAGGGGCATTCGCTATTTCAGTAACGAGACTGTGCATTTTCATAGCCATCGTGGTTGGATAGAAACATTCAGCTGCTCTCTCAGGAATCTGCTTGTATGTTTAATTACAAGCGAGACATGCATGCATATGGCATTTCGCGTGACTGCTTGTGCTCTGCAGTAAAAGATCACTATTGCCATATATAAGTAAGGTGTGATGGTCAACGACTTTAGAATATTTGCTGTATGAACACAATCACAAAGAATAACGAGCAGGATCTTGGATTGGATCAGTAATAAGAACAACGCACATGTTCAAACTCCCAGGCCTTATGCACTACGCCAGAAAAAAAAAGGGGGGACAGAACGCTTTTCTACGCATCCATCTATCATGCGCCAACCAGGACTTTCAGTAGGAAATAAGGTAGGCCACACTAGGTTCCGTGGCCGACCGAGAGACAAAGACGTTTGATTAAACATGGATGATCTATGCCTTGACCATGAAAATCTGTGAAAGAGTTAGTTCTGAATAAACGTGATGGCTAAAGATTAGACCAACCTCTTTCATGGCTTGCGGGTCCATGAACGCAAGACGCTTCTGGGCGATGTAGCGTTGGCGGACGTTCTGTCTGCCGTACAAAGCGGCCACTGGTGCAGGCTCTGCAGGTGTTCCAGGAGCAGTTGAAGGGGTCGCTGTGCCTGACTTGGCTGCCTTCTTCTCCTCCTTTCTCCTTTTCTTGTCTTCTTTCTTTGCCTCCTTCTTCGCGCGTCGTTCTGCCTTGCGTGCCTTCTTCTCGGCTCGCGTCTCGTCTTCTGAACTTGAAGCATCGGCAGCCTTTCGCTTCTTGTCCTTCTTCTCTTTCTTGCGTTTGTCCTTGAGTTTGGATTCGTCTGTGCTGTCGCTGCTTGTGTCCTTGGAAGATGATTTCTTAGATTTCTTGTCCTTCTTCGACTCCTTGATCTTCTTCGACTTGGGTGCCTCTTCTACGTCCTCGTCATCGTCAGAATCCGAGGAGTCGGAGTCAGAAGAAGCGTCGTTTGTGCTCTGTTGTTCGACATCTGATCTCTTTCGCTTCTTGTTCGCTGCGTCCAGCGCAGGAGTCTTGGAGGCGAGCTTGGGATCGGGCATAACGGTTGACTTGAGGTCCATCTTGTCGCCGACCAGGAAGCCCGCACTGATGAAGTTGATGTTGCCGAACTTTCTTCCTTGGTACAGGGCCAATTCGACGTCTCGTTGTGCGGTTTGCTGCTTCTCGACCTCGGCCTCGGATTTGCCATTCAATCTGCCGAGGAGTCCCGAGTACAGACTCAGACCGAAAGTCTCTGCATTGTTTCCAACTCTGGCGGCGCCCAGACCGAGATTGTCGTCTTTGAGGAGAACGCGAATGTGGGAGTTGCTGCCGACGGTGTAATGCGAGGCGTGGTTTGCGTCTTTGGCGCCGAGCGTGTCGCCAGGTTTCCAGCCTTGCGAGGCAAGGATCTTGTGGCCGAAGGAATCAGTCGCTTTGGCCCAGTTGTTGTTGTTGGGGTCGGTGCCGATCTTGGAGCGCCTCTTGGGACCTGCGAGACCCATGTTGACGAGTGGTAAGAGGTTGGTTGGTAGAGATGTATGGTTGTCTGGGCTGCGAGCAACAATTTTTCTCCACAGAGAGAAACCAAAATTTACCCCGCATTTGCAATCGCAGCAGCTCTTTCCTGTTCGGACCACATCTGCCAATCCGCTCTAAACAGCCGCTCTCACCTACCTTGGTTGTTCTTGCACCTATACCGCGAACATCAAAATTGTCTATTTCAAACAGACCAAACACCAGAAGCTCATTGCGCTCCTATACCGAGAACATTGTTGTCACCTTGTTGGCCTATTCCAATCATGCCGCCTACCAAATCACAAAAAGCCGCCAAGGTCGCCGACACTGGAGACGACAATCAAGGTTTCGTCAGAAAGCAGAGAGAGATGCACAAAGCAGTAAGCAACACCAGAGCACTCCTATATCTCTGTTCGAACAACCTGTCTGTGCCAGATAACTGACTCGCGAGTGCTTTAAAGGTCAAGACTCGCCGGAGTGATGCCCGGAGAAAGATCGAAAAGAACCGTGAAAGCAGGCACAAAGAATTGCAGGCACGCATCAAAGACTTGAAGCGCGTTGCGCCTGTCCAGCAGTAAGTGATTTGCGTGCATGGAACCCAATGAACATACACTTTGTCCCTGTCGATATGTTCCGTGGCCAATGTGGACCACCATTGCGACCACCATGGCAATTATCAATGCCCATACGACATTGCGCGAGTGCTCAGCCACATTGCATGACACGCTTCGGCACGTCCTGCCTTTTTGCAAGCATCGAGCCTCAAAGCACGAGACGACGGCTCACACGCTAAACTCTCATTTCTATCTAGACCCGGGACCGGCGGCCATACCGACGCGCCAAGTCCTGACCAGACTGCCTTCGATACCCTTCGGAACTTGCTCGCTCGCAAGACGGCCATCGAACAGCGTATCGCGCAAACTATCGACGGTCTGGAAAGGGCCATGGGCACCACTTTTCGCGAGTTTGAAGTCGTCCTCGCTTCTCGCACCCAGCTTCTCTCAAGTGCGAATGCGCCTGCGGATGCCAGTGCAGCATCAACCGCCCTCGTTCTGAAGTCTTGAGAAGGGCAGAAGCACTGATGCTCGCTTCGTTGCCAACTGCTTTGTCAAGCATGCCTAACGTTTTGATGGAGATTGAATGAGAAGGAAGCATCCGTTAGACAAGTTACGTGCATAACGATTACGACAGAGGCTTGAACGATTGAACGGTCAACATCGCTGCTGATGGAGGCGCAAATTTTTTTCAGCCGCAATAGGTGGCACTTGCTATAACTTTTTGATCGCATTCGTTTTCGCTCAGACTTGCTTCAAATGTCATGTTCTTGATTCATGTCAATAGTATTGCGATCAATGCTTCTCATGTTTTTCGTTCCGACATCATCTCCAGAGGTTCTGATTCGCTGTGTACAGTTCCACCGATCATGAACACTTGACATGACCGCTCGGCTATCAAACCAAGACTGATGCCCGATGGTAGCCGGTCCCATGGTTGCAAACAAGCCACCCTGAGATCCACTATGACTCCTTCCTTGTAGGGTAATTGCTCCTGGGTAGTGGCACAGGATGGTGGAACATCTGTACCAAGCGCTGTCCGATGCTAGGTTCAATCTCCGTTCCGTCGCGCGCAATTTTGATCTCTCTGTTCTCGTTCCAAGGGTTGCGCAGACCGCGGGTGCGGTAGAAGGGAAGTCTGGTTGTCGAGATCCAGTCGACCTGGAAAGACTTGCCCCACTCTTGCCTCTGTCGTTGAGACCCTGTTTCCTTCTCTTCTTGCTCGGGTTGCTGTGCTGGGGAGGTACCGTCGGTGGCTGCTTCCTCTTGTATCTGCTCTGGGGTGTTGTCGACTTCCCAGAAGATGGTTCCACGTGCCGAGTCGTCTACGATGCGTCCCTTTGGTGCCCATTGTGTAGCCGGGGTAGGTATAGATTTTGGCCCGCTGTCCAGATCTTTGGCCTTGGGTTGTAGTTTCGTAGATGTGATTGTTGGGCGTGAGGATATGGGGCTGGTCATACGAGCATAGCCAAAGTATTCTCCAGACTTGTTCGCAGAAAAGACGAGGAAGACGCTATCGGCAGTCTAGATGTATAGACAGTTAGCTTTTGCTTGTAAAGCAGAATGGAATCGACGACTCAAAGTCCAAAGGGTCGATCATACCTCGTAAGCGTGGTTCAGCGTAACCTCGTTGTGACTCTGCGTTGCCCAGACTCCACTGCGCACACTGGCCTCGAGATCCTGCAACGTGAGACTCTTGACGACGAAATACTTCTCGGGCACACGTGCTGGGCTTTGGCCACCAGTCTTGTGAAGTCCATCGACTCCATCCACACCATCGGTGCCATCGTGCTGGATCTCCTTCTTTGGCGATTGACTAGACGAACTATCCACGATGACCGGTCCAGAAGTCGCTCTCCGAAATTCCTTCCTCCTGGGTTTATCGACCTCGTTGCTGGACTCAGGAGTCACCGAATCGGGTGTCGTCGAAGAAGATGATCCCTCAGTAGGCGTTCCGCGACGAGGTCTACACACCAGACGTACACCGTGGAATCGCGAATCGTGGAACCTGCTCATGGCAGCTGTACACGCAGCTTCATTGCGGTAGTTGACAAAAGCGCAGTTGCTCTTGGAGATGAGGAACAAACTCTCGATGTCATCGGTCGCTTCACGTGAGAAATGGTCCTTCAGATCGCTGATAGTTGTGGCAGGGGGTAGGTTTCCAACCCAGAGCGCATGGCCGGATTGTCTAGGCTTCCTGGGAGGGCCTCTGGGATAGGATGGGGTGGGCTGAATGACCAGTTCGGGTCTAGGATGACCTGCGCGATTCGAAGTCAGTCACATTGTGCTTGAGAGCTATCGTCCAAGAACGATCGAGAAGATCTGCAGAAGCTTCATGCGCTGGGTCTATGATCAGGTAGAACGGACGTACTCAAGTATGACACAGGTTGGTTCGATTGGTTGTTAAACTCAGACCTATTGTAAGGCATATTGGGCATCGTCGGATACCCTGCCATGAACTGTCCTTGCCGTTGCATAGGAGCCTGCGAAGCGGGTACGTTGTAACCGCTGTAGTAGTACTGTGGCGCAGTTCCAGAAGGATGTGCCTGAGTGCGCAGAGCAGGCATGTTCATCGCCATGTTCGATGGATAAGCTTGAAGACCGTACTGGTGCAGATGTGGCCCAAAGTTCATGCCTGGCGTATGAGCTGACACTCCGTCAGTGTGAGACGGTGCTTGTTGAGGGAACCCTCTTATAGATGTGGGTGAGGTAGAAGACCCAGACAGTGCATGCCTCATGGAGCTCATATCGAGTCCATGCATGGGCTGTTGATGCTGATA
>Ga0268251_10000375_pt1 | contig 14518 bp, 11 predicted proteins | sample AgamicAsMae_FD_200527 | JGI IMG/M metagenome (GOLD analysis project Ga0268251, IMG submission 200527) | Agave microbial communities from Guanajuato, Mexico - As.Ma.e (v2) (version 2) | ecosystem: Host-associated > Plants > Phyllosphere > Phylloplane/Leaf | place: Guanajuato, Mexico | collected...
GGGCAGGCCAAGAACAACGTGGTCCAGGCGAAGGGTCGACCTTCGAGGTATTTGATCGCGGTCTTCAAGTCTGACAGGCTGAAATCTCTGCCGTGGTTCACCGCAGAAAGTCGCCGTAGTCTTTCTTCATCACAGACCGGGACACCCGAGCCAACTTCGGCCATATCACAACCTGGTACACCTGCTTCTGAGTCCTCAATGAACTACATCGAAGCATCTCCGTCAGCCGTCGCTTCAAAGTGGACCGCCGTAAACTCTGGGGCTCCTGATGCCGCGAGCCCTGCGCAGGCAGTAGGGCCCAAGGATGAGATAGTCATCAGAAAAGGTAGGAGAATTCAAGTGCAAAGACAAGGAAAACGAAAGGCCTACGAGCCATTACGCCAAAAGGTCGCAAAGAAGCTTGCCGTTGAGCAGTCTGCCGACGATGGCAAGTGGAGGCCATTGGCTGAGCTTGAGGACGCATACAATGCGCGAGCTATGGAGTCATCTCCTGATACGCCCTCAGTGTTGAGAAGAGCAGTACCAATCCCGGAAGCATCAACTTCTCCTGTCTCGCAGCTATTCCTTGATGCTCCTGCATCTGTCGCAGGTTTCTCTGATATATCGCCGGAAGCGCACACTGCAGTAGACCTTCTGCTTCAACAGGCTGGCAGTGTGCCTTCCGAGCCAGATGAGGGATCGGAATATGCCACAGAGGAACATCAGGTCTCGATCGGTGCTGTGGACGATGACCTGGAGATGGTCGATGCAAACACAGCCGAAAACATCGTGCAGGAGAGCCCTGCAGCAAGCACTCCAGTAAAGGCTGCTGGACGAGGACAGATGGCATCAATCTCACCGCCAATCGAGACAGATAAAGTGCAGCCTCCTCAAGTTACAGACTCACAAAGAATCCTGGAACCTTTCTTCCGCAGAGCTTCGAAACGCCCTGACGCGCCAGTCCCTGTGCAAGATATCGACGAGGCCGGCTCACCAAGCACGTCTGCTCCATACAACCCATTCGCCAAGATAGAAGTCAAATCCGCTGCCACGGCAGCTCGCTTCGCTTCTCGTGCCAAAGCACCTTCCAAAGTCGGTGTTGGTCGTTCTGGAGGTATTGTCAGCTACAATCGCAACAGGGTCATCTTGGAGATTGTACGTCGCAATGACGGCATGTTCGGCGGTGACAGGGAGCTCTACTATCCTTTCGTTACGGCCTGGGAGAGAGAGTTTCAACGTCGACCTGACCGTCATACTCTGGACAGAGTTCTTGCTGGGCTGATCGAAGAGGGCAGGCTGAAGAGAGAGCGTTTTTCATTCTCCACGTCGGAAGGGAAGATCTTTACCAAGACACTTGTCATGGAACCACATATCGATCCAGAGTCACCAGAAGCGACTGCGCTCAAGCAAAAGATCATCGAGTGTCATCCGATGACATATGTTCCTGAGGGCATCGAAGTCCTGCCCGAACTCCGTCTCCGTATAGAAAACGATCTGAGAGGTGGCAAGGGCATACCAGATGTTCACAACCCTAACAGCTCCTTCATTTACGATCCCACTGCTGTCGTTACCCGTATCCAAGGACCGCAAAAGGTTCAGCTCGGTATGACAGAAGCCCGAATGAAGAAGGGTGTGACCGCCAGAAGACATAGACGCGAAGAAGAAGAACGACGTCAACAGAGATACTTCGAAGCACAGATGGAAGAGACCATCGACAATGCTGTGGCTGCTCTGACGACAGACTTCCAGCTCGACTCTTACGAACATGATCCAACCAGAGCAGTTGTTGACAGAGGTCCACGCGGCCGAGGAAGACTTGCCAAGTTGCAACGCTGGGGTGCAGAAGATCAGATTGTTCCCAGACGTGCTCTTGGTCTACTCACGACTACCGGAAGAGATGCTCAGCTCGAAGCCGAACAGAACAGCCGTGACGCAGTCGCAGCCGCTGACTTTGGTGTGTTGAAGCCGCAGCTGATTCCTACCGTCCCTCAGAGAGAAGTTCCCACCGCTCCTAGGGTCAGATTCGAACTACCGAAAGAGCCTTCTCTCGTACAGATGCTGCATCAGAAGCAGGCAGGTACATTCAGCGTTATTGACGCTTTGTCGATGACTGCTCCTTACCAACGATTCTACCGTCAATCAGGAACGTTCTCAACTGATCCTGTCGTCATCACTACATCAAGTCAGCAATCACAATATGGCTTTGTTGGACAGCAGATGCAGATTCCTAGATCGCTTGCAGATATTTTCAAGCAAGCCGGAGAGGAAGCTACCCTGCTTGAGCTACCGACAGAGGCTCCACATGTTGGGTACGAGGTACCACGATTTGCTGCTGTTGGTGTCACTAGACTTCCAAGGTTGCACTCTGCAAGACCACGTCCAGCACCTAGACCCCAACCAGAGTACAAGTCTTATGGCGCCAAGGCAGTCTTGCCACGATCCAGCAGGACTGGCATCTTCTCCATGTCCGAAAAGGAAGAGCAACGCCTCATCTATGCCGTCGTGGTTGTCAAGACTCTTACTGGAGGCTTGGAACAGATTGTCAACTGGGGTCTTGTGCACCAAGTCTTCCACTACAAATTCGATCCCAACTACTGTCGCCATCGTTGGGTCTTTCTTAGACCTAAGCTTGGTGGCACGGCAGACAAGCTGCAAGTCGAGTTTCAGAAGTTGTTCCTCGAAGCTTACGAAAGTGGCGAAGTACCTGGCATCGATTTTGTGGAACCGGAAAAGTACGACTGGTTGGGCATTGTTGAGTGGGCTGAAAGAAGACTTGCCCAGACAAACCCCTTGAACGGACTGCCAGAGCTGCCAAAGAGCCGACAGACTTTGGACAAGCGCTTCGACGTCAGACATGCTACCGAGGTTTATAACATACCGAGAGAAGACTTCTGGGTTGCCAACGTGACTCATCTACGCAGAGAAGAGTTGGCAAACAGTTGGACATTTGCTCGTCCACTTGCAGGAACTGCTGAGCCCACTCAAGACGATGATGAGCTCATGCTGGCTTTGTCCTGGGTCCGTGCCAATGTCATCACTCCAGATCCAGTCTACGATAGCAACCGAGCTCATGAGAAGCTCATCAAGATCGAGGAGCAACTGCCACAAGCACTCGACCATCTGCTAGGGGCCAAGATTATACGTATGGAGAACAAAGGCCGCCAAATCCCTGGACGTAACTACGACATTTCTGACTCTGTCTTGACCATGTTCAAACGTCAATGGGATGTTCGCTACCTCAAAAAGACAGCAGCAGCCAAGAAGACCATTGATGAGGCTTTTGCCGAAGATGGAAAGCTGGCTATCAGCTATCAAGCATCCGACGCTGAGATGACTGCCATGACAAATATGGTTGCTGCTGGTCGTGCCAAAGTTGTGCCTCTTCTGCCCGAGACCAACCACGCCATGGGTGCTCCTTATCCTCGCCTCACCAAATGGGGCTTCACAGAAGGCAATTACAAGACTGTGCACATGGACAAGTCACGCCTTCATTTCCTTCTCGAGCTTCATCCGACATCTACGTATGTATACGGTATACCTATCGCGCCTATTCCTGGACCTCCACTCTCGAAGCAGTTCCCCGGTGAGCTTGGCCCTCGCCTTCCTCTGTGGACGGATATCCACGGCAATCTTATCAAGGTCTACTGGGAGATGACTGTCATGGCGACTCTCTGGCTTCTGGCTTTCAGACCAGGTCTCAAGATTGACGAGATCAGCAAAGGTGCTTACAAGGGCAAGCTTTGGAACTGGGAGCTGGAGATGTTTTTGTCGTGGGCTGAGAATGCTGGATTGGCCAAGAAGCTGGAGTTCGGTGGTGATAATGGTCCTGAGGCTGACGGCTGGGTTGTGTCAGAGTGGTGGTGGTTGGCATTCGCTACTGAGTAATGCTGCGAAGTCAGATGAATGAAAGGTGAATTGCTGGTGTTGAAGCAAGACAAAATGTTCATAGCATGCACATAACCCTGTATCACTCCGAGAAGAAGAATTAATAATGGCCCCAAGAAGTTCGTGGGGCTGGCTGCGCTCGCTGTTGCCGTTTGTGTGTCTCACGTGCGGAACAATCACTTTCTTACATCACGCTGCCACAATAAAGCCCAAACACAAACAACCTTAACCTTTCGCTTCAGGATTATCTCTTCGTCAGCTGAGCGCTGCCGCTCGAGTCTCAACCTTTCAGACTCCCTGCGTCTACATTCTTTCCATACTATTGACACCAGGACGCTGTCTAAGATACAAACACCCATTTACCGGGCTTTTCGCTCTCATATCAACTTCACTTCGTCGGCTGAGCGTAATTGATCAACTTTCGACTTCTGCTGCGCAACGCATTCTTATCAGCGCGTCAATTTGTTTACACATCATGGAAGTCGCTCAAATTACTGCTGGACTTGCGCTACATACGCTCGACAAGCCTTCAGAACATACTTCGACTCTCCAGATTGCAACGTCACCGACAATTCTGCGTTGTTGGAATCGAGAACAAATCAGGTATATTATCACGGATGGGCTTCTCAATCATAAGACGAAATGCTGATTTCCCCGAAAGACAAATACGTAAAGACAATGCTGAGACTGTGAGAATCCGCATACCACATCCCGGCGTACTTGGAGAGGCCGTTATCGACATGAACAAAGCCTTGCTCAGCCGACTCTCGACGTACCACAAGGCAGCTTTCTACAGCGGGTTCTCCGAGAGCGCGCAAAAGATCTTCGACATGGACATTTGCGCCGAGGATATGCACTCTTTCAAGACGTGGTTGCGTAATGGCCGTTTGACATTCCGATGGGACAAATTGACACTGGAACAAATCATCCGGCTCTACATCTTTGCCGACTACTACGACTTCCCAGCTCTCCGTCGTACCATCATGACGAAACTCGTCCTCGACAAATACGGAGACAGAGCCAACACCAGATTGCTGACCTACAAGGTCGAAGGCTATCTCTCTAAACTTCCTCCAGCTTCGCCACTCTACCAATGGCTGGCCATGGTGTGGGCGCATCATGTAGACGCTCATTCCTACTCCGCGCAAGCCTACCGTCTGGAGAACGAGACGCCTGAAGAGTTTCGCAATCTGGTCCACAGCATCAGAAGCGGTGGACTCCTCCCAAGTGTGTGCAAATGTTGCTACCGCCCCTGTGACTACCATGAACATGAGAGTGAGCAAGAGTGGGAAACCAGTAAGTGCATCTCCAGAGTCCAGCCAGGACCAAGTGCTGATGTGTTACAACAGCTTGCCACGTTCATGAGCACTTCACAGCAAAACCTGATCCGTCTACGTATCGCAAGTCATTCGAGATTCCTTGAGTTGAACATCGGAGCAAACATCTTCAACAACCCTATCTCTCTAGCCTTTGTGCGGGGATAATTATACTGCGCATCTTTATGGAACAGTTTGAGCCGGGGAATATGAGAGACAAACTATCTGACATGGAGCAAGATGTATTGCTCTCTATCTTGGATGAAGCTTTGCAGTAGTGCATCTCTTCGGCATGGCTTTGTTATTACATAACAAGGGTCTCGATTTCGCATTCCGGATAAAGTAGCGGTGGTGTAAGAAGATCTCTTCGAAATTCAATCGTTTCAAAGCAATTATGCAGTACGAAGAGAGCAGCAGACCGAGCCATAGATTGTATTGTCAAATTCATGGATCTCTACAGCCAAGATTACAAGCGTTCTTCTCACGTCTTATGTGCCAGAACAAAACGACTATCACTCGCTTCCGCTGCTATAGTGAGACAACCGACCATTCCTATCGTAATACTCTGGAGCAGATATAGACATGCCAGAGAAGGAAGGTGACAGGTCAAGATGTATGACCTCGGGGTGGGTAGCGACTATCCGTAGTCTCCGCAACTCTTTCGTAAATGCACATCAACAAAAGCCAGGAAGTCCAGAGCTTGAGCTGAACGATTCTATGGCATCTTCCGGATAGATTGGAGTCTGTGTCTTGGAGGCCGAGTATGGTTGAATGCTTGGCGTGTTGGTAGGTGAGGTGTGAGGGTTTGCTCCTGCGAGTAGCCTCACTCAAGCATGCAGCGACTTGACAGGCAGAAGTGAAGCAAACGACTCTGACGAGTTTCGAGTGTTGGCTGCTTGACCACGAATTCTTCTTTTCTTCCTTCATCTACATTCACCAACGCGCTTTGTTATTGCGCGCTCAGCGAGGACAGCATCATGTCAGAACTAGCAGAATTCTCCAAGCGTGCTCAATCGGAGCTAGATGAGGAAGACGCCTGTAAACACGAGGTCAGCTTACTTCGTCTTCTTTCGCGATACCGCTCTCGTACTCACCAAAGACCAGACTTCTGTCAAAGCCGCACTCGGCGAGGAGCCACCTTCGTCAATCGACACACTCAGTGAATCTCAATCTCACTTGTACGACACACCCAGCGAGGAAGAGTCCTCGTTCGACTGCAGTCTGGACACCGAAAGCACTCTACTCCCGCTACAACACGTACAAACAGACTCCGTTGCTACTATCGCAGCCAAGGACATGGAGCTACAAAAGCTCTCACGCGAACTGGAGAAAGCAAAGTTCAAGCTGGACTGGTCAGAGAGAAGACGTCAATCTACCGATCAAAAGCTAGCGGCCTCAGAATTAGAGTGCTATGAGTTACGAAACAAACTCAAAGCCTTCGACGAGATCACCGACAGTTTCAACACGGTGGCCACTCTGTTGAAGGTCAAGCCCGAAGAAGTTGTTGAAGTCGTTGTCCAGCTCACAGCTGATCACGGTGGCAGAAGTTCATCCGTGAGATGGCTCTCGACTCTGGTCTCTAACGACTCCGAGACAAGAGCTATGGCGGCTGAGGCTCGTCTCAAAATGTATGCTGAAGTCGATTATCAAGCTCAAGTCCGCGCAGCTCAGGAAGAGACGAAAAAGGCCAACAGACGAATTGAGGCTCTAGCCAGCAGACTTTCGGCAAAGCAGACAGCTCTGGAGATTATGCAGGTCGACGCTGACAAGATCAAGACGCTTGGAGAGACCATTGCAAAGAACGATGACGAGATCAAGACGCTTGGAAAGACCATTGCAACGAACAATGACAAGATCAGAAATCTGGAGCACGAAGTCAAGTCTAAGGCTCTGTCAGTATCGCAACTGAAGGAGGAAAACACAAAGCTTCTGGACCAACTGGAGTCGGCTCGTGTCAAGTCGGAATCAACAGAGCAAACTATCCTGGACCGCCTGGACACTGTACTCCAGAAACAACTTCAGCCGTCCGCATCGGAGGGGTCGCTTCAGACTCTCGTGGACTACCAGAAGAAAGCTCTGGCCGACATTCAAAAAGAGCTCACAACTTCCAAGAACGATCATTCCGTTGTCCAGCAAGAGCTTGAGGAAGCCACAAAGAACCTCGAGACTTCGACAATAGCACATGGTTCATTTTGTTGCGAGATCGACGTAGCGATGGGAGGGGGTTACTACAGTACGGCGGCTATCGTAAGTCGTGTTGTCGAATTGACTGACGAAAGTGCTGCCGTGGACTTGGCTCTCAAGAATGTCGATGGTGATAACACGATTGCCAAAATTGAAGGCCTCAAGACTGCTCGAGAGGATCTCGAGACCGCCAATAAGGAGCTCGAGGATCTCCGCAAGGATCGCGATGGTATTTACAAGACACTCGACGTTCCAAGTTGTCTTGGAGCTCACCTTATCATCGGTGATCTCAAGCTTGCTCAACTGAATCTACAGGTTTTTCGCAAGGCTATCGGCGACTTTGAGGACGAAGAGGCGGTTGGCGAGATCAAGAGATTGCAGAAAAGGGAAGTCGAGCTGGTGAAGATGGAGTCTGCTCTTCGCGTTACTGAATAGGAATCAAATGCTGCTAGGCTTGATGCTCTCAAGGCTGCCGACGAGAGGGAGTGATGGGATGATTGTGAAGGATGTCTCGAGATTTGCTATAGTTAGACTCACAATGAACGATCCCTGCACTATCTGTAACATGTATTGTACAACTACCCCTCAAAGCCGCCTGCTGGGAATATTTGATAGGACCTAGAGGCGAGAATGTATCGGCAAGAGGCAATGTGGTGACACTATCAGTCAACAAAGCACCACAAGATCCTTTGAGCAGCCGAACAAAATATACTACTAGTGTGTTGATCAAGAAGGTTGGTTAAACAGTGTTCGAGCGACAGCGGCCAAACAGGCTTCGTTCTTTGCCAAGAACGGTGACGTTTTTCGAAAGATCGGCAAACGATTTGACACTTCACGCGTCTCCGGCTTCCTTCCCTCTTTCCTCCTTGACAAACAACTGTATTGGGATTCTTCAAAACTGTCTTTCCAAAATTGAGGACAGCTCCTCAGTCTCATCTTTCGCGGCGTTCGAGTGATCCAGCCTAATACAATGCACGATGGCAGAGTTAGAATATGTCGTTTGGTTAAAGTGCTCATTGCGGCCACAAAAAGGCGGGTTTGGACGACCTCGCAACCTCTGCTGAAAATAGCTGTATCTTGATATACGAGCACCAAGTGTAAGTAAAATCAATCTATGGATATTTTCAGAAACATATCCATAGCATCGGGTTGTATTCTGCATCAATGGAATTGAGCCCTCCACACTCAGACTTCAGGGTTCTGTGTAGAATTGTAGCGGAATCGGGTGGTTAAGTAAATCTCGGAGCTCGTTCTTTCCACTATGGATGGAGGAATATGAGGGGTTGTTTCCGTTGCTGAAGTCGAGCATGCTTGCCTATATCTTGGCTTTGAAAGTCACGTTCACCTGTTGGTTGCGACTTCCTCTGATTTATGTGTACAAACACTGCGCCTATGATTGAGTGAAGGAAAGCGCCAGGTCTGCTCTATCTTACCGAGCTCCACTTGCGCTGCGTCTTTACACTTCTTCTGTCTTCCAGCAAATCATCACTATCCCATCCAACTTCATCTAGAACCACAATCAACATTCAATATGATGCTCTGGAACTTTGTTCCCATGGCCTTCTTGGCCTTGCAGGCTCTTGCACAGAGGTAAGCGCGCTCTTTCAATCTCCAATCTATCTGACACTGACTCCAAGCAGCTCCAACCTCACGGTCTCGTTCTCGTGATCCATCTTGGACCACTGCGCCTACAACGGCACCGTACGAGACCTCACGTTCACTACCGCCGACATGCCCTCCGTATTCCAGTGCTTCACTCTTGAAAATCTCTTCTCCTCTGACACAAATGTCATCGACCAACCCCACACCATCCCTCACACTCCCGTTGACAACTTCACCTGGAGTATCTCCAACGCAAACTTCTACTCTGCCAAAGTCGACTACACCAAAGTCTGGTACCACCAACAGAACGGCACTTCGCCATCTCCAGGCAAGAACGCCGACAGACTTTTCTCGGTCTACAGTGGTTTTGACTGTAACCAGAATGGCTCTCACCCCAACAAAGTCTATCCTATCCTGAGTTGGACCTGCCAGAGCTCGGCAGAGGGTGACTGTTACGAAGCTCCATACCCTATCATGAGTTTCGGAGGCGGCTCAGCAGAAGATATCAACGCGCGTCAGAAGTGTTTGGTTCGTTGGACGGGCTCGGCTTCTAAGACATTCGGTAGTGTCACCACTGCGGCTGCCGTGGGTGCTGTCGTCATGCTTATGGCTGGCATGCTGAGCTGGTAGTCAAACGGTCAAGTTCACAAATCATCGACAGCGATGCACGAAGTTACGAGAAGGCAGCTGCTATGAGAAGACATTCGCTACGGAAAAGCACTCGCTGCGAAGGGGAGTCACGATGGAGAATCAGTTGCTATCAGAAAGACGGTCGTCACAATTGCTATGAGAAGCCAATACTTCCATTTCATTCATGTCATAAATATTCCAACCAAGGAGAAGCTTTCTCGTTCATTGAACCCGACTTGGAGAGATCGTCTAGACATGACCCTTCATGTCCCTTCCCTCAATGATAGCAGCTACATCTACCAAGTCATTACCAACGTGTCCCTTTCCGATCAAAGGCGTCTTGATCAAGTGGTATTTGACATGATCCCTCGTCCTGATGTTGAATACAGCATCCAACTCCTCAAGTGGTCTTGCCTTTGTTTCAGGCAATGCAAACCAAGTAAAGACGAAGCCGAAGAGATTCCATGCAGCGTAGAAGCAGAAAGCACCTTGAGGTGTAAATGCTTCAAGTAAAGGAGGCCATGTCAATGCGAGGATGAAGTTGAATCCCCAGCATGTGGCTGTCGCGAATGCCATACCGGTGTCGCGTACTGCGAGTGGCTGTAGAAAGTTCTGTCAGTATGTATTTCAACAATGCGGCGGGTGGTTTGAGTCGGAACTTACGAATGATTCTGCAGAGTATGTGAAGGGCACTGGGCCCATGCCAGGGCTGTATCCAACCATGAACAGATAGATACCTGTTGCCACGCATCCAATGCGAGCTGTACCCTCTGCGGGAATGAAGAATGAGAAGCCCGTGAAGAAGAGACAAGCAGCCATGTATGGGAATGTAGTGAGCAGAAGCCATCTACGTCCTTTAGTATCGATAGTGAGAATACCAGGAATGGCAAAGACCCTGTAGACAAGTTAGCTGTATGCCAAGCAAATGAAGCCTGAAGCTTGAAGCCTACCAATTGATAATACCAGTTCCCAGCGAAGCCAACAACGCCTGCTGCTGTCCAAACCCAGCTTCAGTAAAGATACTCGACGAGTAATAAGCTATGACATTGACGCCACAGAACTGTTGCATATACATGACGAAGAAAGCGGACTGTGCAGCGCGTCGGTTCCTGGGTACTGAGAACAGTGTGGTTGCTCTGGCCCAAGCTGTCTTTGGTCGGACTTCATGCTCGAGCATCAGACGCACGTGGACGTCGTATAGATCGCGAGCTGCTTGTAGTCGACATGGACGGAGTCTGCAGAGTGACTCGAAGGCTTGACGATAACGTCCCTTGCTCATGAGCCAGCGAGGACTTTCGGGCGCGAATGTGGTCATGCAGCAGACGACGATTGGACTATGCAATGTCAGTCTTCCGTAGCAAGACTCTGATAGTGAAAACTTACGGAATACTGGTAGAGGCAAGCATCAACCTCCAATTCAAGCCCGGGTAGCCATCAACTTGCACAGGGTAAAACGCAACAGACGCGATGAATCCCAGCATGATACCAAACGCAGTCCACATCTGCCATTGAGACCCCAAAGCACCTCTGATGCGAGGAGGCGAGCACTCAGCAGCATAAGCAGGTGTAGTAGAAGATTTGGCACCGATGGCGAAACCTCCAATGAATCTTGAGGCAAACAGTTGCCACTTGTCAAAAGTCGCACCTTGCCAAGCTCCTGAAGCAACAGAGACGAAACATGAAATCCAGATGGTACCGCGACGCCCGAAGTATTTGTTGAGAACAGGTGATGTCCAGCAGCCGATGAGGACAGAGCATAGATAGGGTGCACCATTGATCAAACCTTGCTCCCATGTGTTGGTGATGTTGAAGTCTTCGAAGTAGAACAGTTGAGCTCCGTTGACTGCGGTTTGGTCCATACCTTGGACGATAGCTGCAGCACCACAAAGTACTTAGATGGTCAGCTTATTGTACCGATCCAAACCAGACTTGCTTGGACTTACCCGCAACATAGTACATCATCTTGGTTTGGGCCCACTTGTCTTTGAAAGCAGGACTCTTCTCTTTCGCAATCCAGTGTCTCTCTTCTTCTGTAGGTTGAAGGCGATCGGTGTCGTCTCGGTTGAAAGCGTATCGTGCACCACGAGTAAGTTCATCCTTGAGATCATGGAGGTCATACTGTTGAGCCAGACCTTCGACATCGACAATGACATCGCGTTCGGTCTTGCCCAAATATGGGTCTCGTTGTCTTTCCCAAAGAGTCGCTTCATGCAGGTGATCAGGTGAAGCGGTGCCAGAACTTCTTTCGTCCTTAAAGTCGATCCTGTCAGTCTCGCCCTCAGGGCCAGCGCCTTTGGTGGCGTTGAATGGAGGTTTCTCGTTAGCCATGTTTAGTGGGGATATGGAGAAGATCAGTCATGATAATAGCAGGTTAAGTAGAAGAGCCATCGTTTCGCAGGATTATATCGCCTAGAAGATCAGCAGGGTGAGAGTTATTGGCCAAGCATATATCTGGGAGGCCATGGCGGAGTTCTCTGGGCTTCTTCTTGGTGTCTCCAGACAAGTTGACACTCCATGGGGGCACCGCGGAAGGTGATTGGCATACACATACGCTCACGTCAACGTCAAAGAAACTAAAACACAGATATCTCATCGGCTTGATACTGAGATGGAAGCATTACTTCTTCGAAGAATGCAGCACTGGACAACGTTGCATCTATTGAATTACAATGCTGCCAGCTTACACGCTCTCGAAACGAGATACACTCACAAACTCGTTCTGTCCTGCGAAATGGTTGTTGAACTATGACTTGGCATACGTACCGTCGCCGAGCATTGTCTTGATGTGTTCATGGCTGACGCTGCCTAGCAGATTGGCAGAGGTTTGGCGTAGGTTTGGCGCATCGACGAGAGCCTCAGGTCTCCGCGCTGGGCATAGCTCGCCAGGGGGTTTTCTGACATACTTCGGATGCGGCGCGCCGGTAGCGAGACAACAGATAGTACGCTCATGTGTGTTGTCCTCTGCTGCACCGGTTTTGTACGCGTTGAAAGACAAGACGCGCGGAATCAGATACGTCATCGGTATTGGCGCGATATGTCAGGGTCGCCCCCCAAGTGACATTTATTGCGACTGAAAATCATCAGGAGGACTCGTAGATCCAAGCAATCATTTCTCAGAGCAACAGTGTAAGAGATGTTTTGGAGAACGATAACATCACGCGAGGCAGTGGCTCCGAGAGGTCGAGACTTGCACTGCAATGGATATGACAGAAATATGTCAACAAACAGTTGTGCTCGAATCACCTGTTCGATGAACAGTTTCAAACGCGCTGCTAGGTTCTCCTGCTCGTGTCAACCATGTCTACTGTTTCTAATTACTTTGGGTCTGACGGCCCGATCAAATGCTCGTACCCCCTGCTTGGAATCATGGACCCCAGCTGTTGATCTCTACACCTTCCGTGCAAAAGGACAGAGAACTGTCTCGGGGCCGTGTTTCTGAGCAGCTCGAAATGCATTTTTAAACCACCGAAAAGAAGCTTCGATCCTGACTGAAGCGGGAGCATGCGATCAGCGCAGAGCCGGTGACCAGTGTAGCTCCTGAGAACATGCTCAGCGGTAGCCAGCCGTACTGACCAACAAGCTGGCCACTGATAGGTGTCCCAAAAAGTGTGAAGAGAGCGATGAACCCCATGGTTATCCCCATAGCAGTCCCCATAGTCTGTGGTGTTGCTAGCCGTGCGATGCAAGCTGATTGCAAACTCATGATTGCCTGTCTAGAGTCAGCATTCACGTATGGTTCTTTTTGTCAGGACGATAGTTACCCCAGAAGTGAAGCCATACGCAACAGACCACACAGCGACTCCTGCGGTGCTAGTTGCCCCAGTCCAGCAAAAGGCAACTACGCCAGAGGTAAGAGCAGCGCAGAACAACAGATTAAAGCAACCATAGCGATCAGCCAGTATACCTGGTAAGATTCTGCCAAAGAAGGAAGCACCATTGACCATAGAAATAAGATAGAAAGAGAATGAGGTCGACATATTGAGTGATGTGGCATACGAGCTGATGTAGAAGAAAGGGCTGAACATGCCAAGATTGGCGACAGCCATACCCGCGCAGCAGAAGATGAAGGCCGGCTTTTTGATAATGCTGAAATCGGCTTTTGGCTTCGCTGTCGGAACTTGGTCTTTCTCATTCGGTGATGGTGCGACAGCACGAGGTGAGCGAAGGAGGAGACAGGTCAGTCCAAGTAGCGGAAGCATGATAAATGCTACGATCCTAATAGTCCAGCCAAATCCAAGATTGCTGTGATTCAACAGTTGGTCGAGTACAATGGGCCAGATGATGCCTCCAGTGGACGATCCAGCAACAACAATACCCATACCAAGAGCACGGTTCTTGCGGAAGTACTTTGGAAGAGTCGATAACGAAGGGGTAATCAGAAAGGCCGAGCTAACACCAAGAACCAAAGCCTGAGCGAGGAAGAATTGATAGTACTCTTTGCAAAGTGAGATCATAAAGACAGCGAAGAGTACACCAACAGAACCGATGATCACCAGTACGTTCGGCCCAACTTTGTCGTAAGCGATGCCAACCGCAGGCGAAGTAAGATACATGGCACAGATTGCAAAGCTGCCAATCCATGAAATGTCAAAGTCTGATTTGTCTGGGAGTTGATGTTCGTGATAATATTCCTGGAAGATACCGAACGCGTTGAAAAAGCCAACACTACAGAAGAAGGCACAGAATGCACCGATGAGCACGAAAACAGATCGTTTGTTTAGTTCCTTATCATCCTTGGTTGGTGTGAGGATAGATGTGTTTGCCGATTCAATGACTGCTTCGACCAAAATTTCTCTGTCGATGGTAGACATTGTAAAGTGTAGATAGATTAGCGAGGAGATATCCGCAGTGCTGGTGATGATGGTCAGAAATCTCACAAGGCAGCGAATGCCAACAGTTATATATATACTCTGACCCATACT
>Ga0268251_10000376_pt1 | contig 14513 bp, 15 predicted proteins | sample AgamicAsMae_FD_200527 | JGI IMG/M metagenome (GOLD analysis project Ga0268251, IMG submission 200527) | Agave microbial communities from Guanajuato, Mexico - As.Ma.e (v2) (version 2) | ecosystem: Host-associated > Plants > Phyllosphere > Phylloplane/Leaf | place: Guanajuato, Mexico | collected...
CAGCATTCTGGTTCACGACTACAGGTTCGGAGAACCTCGAGTCAGATTCCTGGCTCATTGGATTCACCATCGTGACTCGGGAGAAGCAATCAAGGCCGTCTTGCGTCCTCGGGCAGAGACAGAAGAGGGAGACCTCGACGAGCAATGGCTGATCTACCTGATCGCAGCCATCAACTTTTTCGAAGACCCGAACATCTTCACTTGCGACATCGCCGACTCGCTCGTTGACGAGTTTCTGGCGTTTCTGGAACGCGGTGGTCTTCCCCATATTGACCGGATATACGAGCTCTGCAAACGTTCGTGTGGCTCTGAGATCTTGACCAGCGTCTTCGCAAGTGTCTTCATCCATCGCAAGGAGCAATTTGCACAACACGACCCTGATTGCGACTACGACCGAGCCGTTCAGAAACATATGCAGCGATGGTTAGCTGATGTCCTAGTCAATGACGGAGACTGGAGCAGACTTCCTTCGCAATTCCAAGAACTTAGCGATGGTCGTGACTTTGATGTATGCTTCCATCACAAACACGGAAGGGACGAGACCTGTTACTTCGATGGAAGGATTAGCAAGTCTGGGTGAAGCACTACTGATTTGTTCAGGACCACGAATATCATACTGAGCAGGCAAACTTCGTAATGTTACACGAAGACCGCAAACTCGAAGCTTGCTCAAATGGACCACAATTTGGGCTTGAGACTTTGGGGGATATGGAGGAAACAAGTTCCGTCAATTCCGGTGAAGAACCATCATTGTCATAGCTTCGTCAATATCGGTTCCAGCAAGCCAGCCAATTTCATCCGCGGATTTTGTCCTCCATATGTGCAATGGTGTGCCATGAGAAGATTGATTGCAAACCATAGTCTCTACAATGAATTGCAAGCATATAACGAGAGTCAGGCTACTCTTCGCGCTCCAAAAGTCATAAAGTGTCACAATTGAGTTTGTGGTAAGGAGAGGAAACTAACTCACACAATCTCAGCCCACACAATTTTGACCCATACTATTCCTGATCACCCCATCGGACCAGGCGAACGAGCCAGCAACATATGGAGTGGTGCTCTCTCGATGCTGGTCCTTCGTTCTTCTCACACACTGTCCCTTTCCTCTTTCCCGTCTGATCATCTAGGTGTCTGGCTCTAGACACTCGATCAGTCAGCTGCCATGCTCATTCACCATATTCTTTGGTGCCTGCTGCCCTTCCTCGTAAGCATCCGTGGCTATGCGGTGTTCACAGCGATCTCTCGACCGACTCAAGTCGACTCATCGGTACTCACTCTCAGCTCCGCTCTCCCCAAGAGCGCTCTTGCTGCACGCGACAGCAAGGCCATCAATCTACAGACCACTACAAGCTCCAATCCATGCGTCTCAGAGCCATGTAAAAGTTCGACTACTTCTTCCTCCTCTGCATGTGGCTCATCAAACCAATGCTCAAGCTCGACTACAAGCTCTGCTTCCTGCTCTTCATCAGACCCATGTCCAAAGGATACCACAGAGACCGAAACTCATCTCGCAACCGTAACGCTACAGACCACTGAGATGCAGACCGCGTACATCACTGACCACATTACCACCACACAACACACAGTACGGATGTTCACCAAAGTCATCAATGTCGCAGAGACTGTGACATCTACATCCACAGTGACAGGATGCAGCACTTTCACCACCATAGCGACGACGGTGTGGTCGACGACGACTACCACGAACATTCATCCTGCACCCACTTCAACGAGTACAGGATGTGGAAGTGCTAGTTGCACGGTCACAACCTCTGTGTTTACTGATAAAGATGTGACTACTAGCACCACACCCGCGAGCACAGCTACACCTTCTGGCTATGATATTGTGGAAGTGATCTCGGAGGAAAAGATGAAGGAGCTGCTAGCAACGAAAAAGAAGGAGCAGGAGGTTGCAGAGAAGAAGAAGGATATTGCGGACAAGGAACTTCAGCAGAATGGTGTAGGAAAGCATGTGGCCAAGCTCGTTCCGCGGCAGGACATAGGACCGGATGGCAATATCTCTGCTTTGGGCGAGCTTACCAAGGAGTCCAGCGTACGCGCTGTCACACTGCCACCTTTCGGAACGACACTTACGATCAGAACGCTTCGTATCCCTCGCGGGACCGGAACTATCCATACCAAGACCATCACGCAGTCTCCTTCAGTCTCGGCAGGGAAACCAAGACTTGAGGGTCCAGAAGCTGGAATGGTTGATTCTGTTGCGAATTCGACACTGACTGCTCGTTCAAGTCTGGCTTGCATCACCATTCGATCACAGGGAGCTCATTCGACCATTTGCCCAGGCAGCTCATGTTGGAATGGTGACTGTTGATGACAGAGGTGGAGAGATCTGGATAACGTGCGAAACGGTTGGTTGTTCGTGTTGATCTGCGAGGGGAAGATATGGAGTGGAATGTGCACTTTTCATCGACTTGGTATAGCAAGCTTCATAGCTCCTCGTATTGTTGTTCATGTTGGAGAGACAGTCTTCAAGTGTTGAAGTCGAGATGGGATTGCTGTCAAGCCCTGCGCGGTCTTGAGCCGTGTGTGGGGTAAAATTGAGGCTCTGCTCGGTATACCAACGGCTGGATGACGTATGCCTGGAGCTCCTGCCGTCTTTGTCGCGTTCCTGGCAATCACATTGGGCGATCTGACAATCTGTGATGCAAGTGTTTTGTTTTTCAGCCGCAATGAGGGTACTCGCGTGCCCTTGATAACAGCGCATCTGCCCCTGTCAGCTTCCTCTCAAAGCACTTCCAATCTGCTGCACTGAAGATAGCTCTATCACCATCACTATGACGGGGGTCAAGGAAGACTTTGTGATCCCGTTCACGGGAGCCCTGCAGGCATCTCTCGCTGTGTTGTTGACCATCTTCTATGGTGTTATCGCAGCTCAATTTGATCTGCTGACTGAGAAGTCGGCAAAGGACATCTCCAAGGCTTGTGTCAGGCTGTTCCTGCCTGCTTTGTTGATCGTCAATGTCGGACAGCAGCTGAGTCTCGAATCTGTGAGTAACACTGCCAAGAAGAATATATGAAGAGGGAGCTGACATGCAGCTGGCAGGGAACCAAATATCTGGCTGTATTCATTTGGGCCATCATCTACAATGTGCTTAGCATGGTGTTTGGTCTTGCAGTGTGAGTCTCGTCGAGCATATTGAACTTTGTCGTCAACAGACTTTCCGCGAAGCTTCATGGACAACTTGAGCCTCAGCATGCTATTTTACCCAGTTCTTGACTCTTACTGACGCACTCTTGTACAGGACCAAATTCCTGAACCTGCCTCAATGGGTCACTCCCGCCCTCGCCTTCAACAACACGACCTCTCTCCCCCTCCTTCTCGTCCAGTCTCTGCAATCGACCGGCATCCTCGACTCGCTCGATGCATCCAGCGACACCGTTGACCGCGCCAAATCGTACTTCCTCGTCAATGCCATGGTCTCCAACTCGTTGACCTTCGCCCTCGGTCCTCGTCTGCTCAATGGACAGAATGAAGATTCACCAGATGAAGAGCCGGAGAAGCCAGACCAAGATGAAGACGCTGCCGAACGAGCCTCGCTCGAGGAACACCAAGAACAGAACGAGGAAACGTCTCTTCTGCCCAATCGCGCTGTGCGTCCTGGAACCAAGGTGATCTACAAGACTCACAAACGCTTGAGCAACTACTACAACTCGCTTTCTCCTCGTACGCAGGCTACCCTGGACTTCCTTTACCAATTCTACAACCCGCCTCTTATTGGCGCAGTCATTGGCGGCATCGTAGGCCTAGTTCCTGCTCTTCATACTCTCTTCTTCAGCTCGCCTAACGAAGGCGGCTACCTCAACGCCTGGTTGACTTCATCCATCAAGAATATCGGCGACCTCTTCGCATCCCTGCAAGTCGTTGTCGTGGGTGTAAAATTGTCTCAAGCCATGCTCCGCTACAAGAAGGGCGAACAGAGCGGCAGTGTTCCTTGGAAGCCTTTCACCATCATCACTATCGTTCGCTTCGTCATCTGGCCCTTGATCAGTATCCCTCTGGTCTGGGTCTTGGCGAGTAAGACTAGTGTTCTCTCTGATGACCCAATCTTGTGGTTCGCCATGATGCTGATGCCTACTGGGCCGCCAGCGATGAAGTTGACTGCACTTGCTGATGTCAGCGGTGCTGGTGATGAGGAGAAGATGAGCATTGCGAAGTTCTTGACTGTAAGTGAAGACTCGTCCACATTCTTGCTTTTACTGCTCGAAGCTGACTTTTTCTTAAATCAGATATCCTATGCTATATCACCGTTGATCTGTTTCTCGGTCGTTGGCGCGTTGAAGGCTAGTCAGGCCATCGCTAGTAGCTAGACAAGTCTGAAGCATCCGGCATCGATACGACAATGAACCCTCACATTGTGGAGAGAGTATCTATTTCGCAGTTTTGTCGCAAGAAAACATAACGTGAGAATTATACTTTGAGGCCATAGGTCATCTTCTGAGAGTCACTGAAATTCCACGCGAGCAAATGTGTGAGCAGAAGGATCCAATTAATCAATTTAAGCGCCGTGCCGCTCCTTCCAACTCCACACTTAGATTTATTTAGCACACCTTGCATATTCGGCGGGCGCAGCCACCTCGTCTTCCCCCTTTCCAGACTATCCATTCTTGATTATTGTCTATCCTTATCAAGGGCATCAGCAATGGCCACACTACACTATCTTTTCCTTGAGGACGCATCTGGCCCTGGATCTAGGCGTTGAAATTTCATCGGAGTACGAATATGAGCTCATTCAACCCTCCTGGCGAGGCCGAGCATCTCTTAGGTCGCCATGCATCTCTATCCGACCGATCTACGACCACACCGCAAGATATATTGAGACCGACTCAACACCGACCATCAATATCCTTCGAGTCTGCATTGGAACATGAGTCTTTGCCGAAGGATACGAGTGACGATGACACCCCTGTTGCAGGAAGCGCATTGTCAGAAGGTTCGAGCACACTTACTTCTCAATCATACGAAACTACTGCTGGAAAGGACCATACACTGGGGTCTGACAGAACACGAATATCATCCATGCCATGGACTCTTCGAAGAGCATCACTGCTTGGCTTCATCATCTCGCTCATCATTCTTGTGGTAGTGCTGGAAGTTCTGTATTACTTGTCGAACAAACACCAAGGTCTGGCCACCTCTGGAGAGAACATCTACTACCTATGGAAGTATGGTCCTACTGCCAGTAAGTCTGTATCTCATCGTGTTCAATCAAAATTCTGACTCGAGTTGTCTTGTCTTTTGTGACGATCTACTGGAGTAATCTGGAGCAGCATACCAAAACTTCTATGCCTTGGGTGCTCATTTTCAGAAAGCCGCAATCGGCCGCCAACAGTCTACTCCTCGATTATATCACACCCAACTTCCTAGTCGTGATTTGGAAGTCCGCTCGCGCCCGACACTTTCCTGTCCTTACGGCGGCTATCGGCTCATTGATGGTTCTCGCCACTACCGTGGCTTCCACCGGTCTGTTCTCTTTACAGCCTACAGAGATGGAAAGACATACGTCAATGTTGATCACCTATTCCTTTGCGACCACGAGAATAAACATGAGCTCTATCGACGCCCGTCCGGTTTTGCTCGTTTCGAACATCCTCTCACGGAATCTATCTGTGGCTTATCCTGCTTACACAAACGAGCGATTTGCCGTTCAGCCGTTTGTACCGCATGAGGCAACAGTCTGTGAGTACATCCGCAGCAACCATTGATCAAGGTAGCTTACTTACAACTCCATAGACCCGGCCACGTCATACACGGGACTTTTCGATGCCTTCTCTGCCAACATGACATGCGTTCCAGGGTCGACAGCCAACAAATCAATCATTGCTGATCAAGATTCATGGCACATCCTGGTCGAATTGAGAGATGAAAACTGCACTACTGGTCTTTTTACTCTTGCAACATTACAACGCAATCCTTACAATGGTACAACGCAGACACAAGTTCTTGCGGCTGGCAGAGCAACCTTGCAAAAATGCCTCGAGACAGATCAAGCAATGTTGTTCGTGGTATTCGCACAGACCGAAGCAACGGCCGTCACAATCTCCAATGACAGCACTGTGATGACGTCCACTGGTTGGAACGTTACGCATCCTTCAATCAACACTACAATCCTTGTCTGTACACCTCGCTACAAAGTACAGAAGGCCATGATTACCACAGATCTATCTGGAGATCTAAGTCATGTCGACATCAAACCGGAGACGCGGAATCTTACGATCTCGAACTGGGATTTGTGGTCTGCGGTCGATCATTCTCTAGTAGTTGCTGGGCCGGCTTTTCTTGAGGGACCAGTCAACCATGGTTTGCGAACTGGAGGCTCTATGTACGATGAGTTATTCGGTGTCATGATCTCGACATGGACTCGATCACCCATCGAGTATCTGAACTCGGATTCCCTTGCACATGACACTCAACGGATCTTCAATGCGATAGCTTCTCAAATCGCTGCAAGCTACTTGATCGTAAACTCGGAAGGAGACAACATACTTTCTCCTGCGATATACAGGACTACTCAAAACAGAGTTCTACTTCTCGACATTCCCCTTCGTGTTGTAGAGGCTGGGATCGCGATTATTGTTGTATGTGCTTGTTTGATGATGGCTTCTCCGCCTTGGGTAGCACTTTCAAAAGCCGGCACCAACACGGCGGTTTTGGCTGTTGCTCTGACACGGAGTGACCAGCTCAGAAGCTCTTTGGCCGGGAGTGCCATCGGATCTCACGAGTACAGGGGCCAAGGTCTTCCAACACAGACTTTTGTTTGCAAGTGTCACGATAACTCCGCGGAGGGTGACTTGTCGCAAGCGTACAAGTCCAAGCATGGTTTCGGATCCGACACTCTCACCAGCGATCACTGTTTCTGGAGACCTATGGTGCTATCCAGACTCATGACGGTCATAATTATCGTCACGCCAGTGGTTATAATTGCTTCTCTAGAGGTCAGTTATCAGGAATCGCACAGAAAGGATGATTCTGGCTTGGCGGACGTACCAACTGATCCACGTTGGCATTATGCTTGGACCTGGACGCCGGCACTGATCATGACGATCACAAAACTCTTGTATCAGATGGTCACATCGTCTATCTCTCTTCTCGACCCATATAGTCGATTGAGAAGGCAATCATGTGATACCAATGGTAATTTGTGTCGAAGTAACTTACCGAAACCTTCGCTACAGCTGTGTTTTGAAAGCGTCAAGAGCAAACGTTGGGCTTTACTTGCGACAGCTCTTTCTGCTCTCTTAGGACCGTTCCTGACCATTGTTGTCAGCGGTCTATTCTACATTCAGCCTGGCACTTCTAACATGGATATAACATTACATCTGACTGACCATATCGCAAGCCCATCCGAAAAGTATTGCTCGTGGAGTGATTGGACTCAAGCATCTCTGAGCGCCGCCACTATTACACAGTACGTGTTCGACGACGGAAATACCATCTCTTCGAGCGGTACCTATGGCAATTCATCTACCCAATTCCGCAGTCTGACTCATCGTACACAAGCATGAAAGGTGCTCGACTGTACAATGCCTCGACTTTTGCCTCGGATATGCCGGTCGTGTTGTCGAATGTGACCTGTCAAGTCATGGATCCCACTGGCTTCAGATACACCTTGGAACTTGAGAGCAAGAATACTTCGGAAGTTTGGAATGGTGATAGACCGCATGGAGGTAACCGAAGCCTTACATACATGAATCTCACCCATGTAGATCTAGCCAGCTGGCAGTGCAACGACTCATGGTTTATGTGCGGGCAGTATGCATGTCCAGGCAATAGCACTGGCTGTGGAAGCAAGATTCCGAGTCGTGGGATCGAGTTCGATGCGAAGACTTCGACTCCCTTCGTCGATATACTATACGCGTCTGATATGGAGAGCGCACCACTCGAATGGACTGACCCGTCAAGCTGGCCTAATTCATCAGCTCTGATACAAGCTGTGGCCGCACGTGATGACAATCACTCTTTGCGTGCTCCGGATCTGTTCGCAATATACGGCTTCTGGAGTCCAGGACAGATGAACCTTTTCGGCGTCAAGTGCTATTTTGACATACGGTCCGGCCGAGCAAATGTCACATACCAACTCGACACAAAACAAGTGTTGGATCTGCATACAAACGTGACGACGTTCTCGTCTTCGCTGGATACACAGAATTGCAATCCTTGGAATGGCCCGAAAGGTATGCAACTAGAGTCATTCCTGCCAAAAAATGGCTCATTGTGGAGCACGGCACTTGATGGCCAAGATGTAGTCACCTTCTACTCGTTGGACGGCGCCGCAGCAATCGCCGAGCGTATCAGTAAGATATACAACACTTACTATACCCAATACTACAATGTCGCTCTACGAGAGCAAGTCACGATAGGTGATGCCAATCAAACTGTAGGTGTCATGTGGGATAACGACTGGCAACGTCTGGTGCAGAGCAAACTCTCCACATGCATCCTCCAGACACTACTCGCAGTGATGTGGCTGTGCACGACTATTGCTCTCATCCTGTTCGACACGAAAAATCTAATCCCGAGGAACTCTTGCAGTATCGCTGCTCAGGCTTCTTTGCTCGCTGGTTCCAAGTTTCTGGACTTGATACCCGCTGGTGCTGAAAACGCTACTGCAGAGGAGTTGATGCAAATGACGCCTTTCGTTGACCATGAGTTCAGTATGGGATGGTGGGATGATGGTAATGGTGGTAGAAGGTTCGGTATTGATATTGGGAGGGCTGATTTTGACAGAGATGGGGACACGGCGAATGAGGAAGAGGTGAGCGATAGTGCATAGAGAAGCTCAAATATTTCTGCCATATTATCAAGCACCACTTTTTCCTGGATGCCGATTTAACACTGATAGAGATGTATTGCTTTCCGTTGCGTATGCACCGCCAATCAAAAGACATCAAACGGCCGTAAGTGTTCGCTGGTGTGACCCGTAATCGAGTTTCCAGATCGGCATCTCGTATATCTACCACATGCTCTCAACACAAGTAGCGGTAGATCCGACGAATTAGTCTTATACAGCATCATATGCGTTGGTGTTGAATAAAGAAAAACTGAGACCATAGCTTCCCACCCCCTACTCCTAGACTTCAACTACAACACCGCTTCATTCAAGAATCACGCCATGTCCTCTAACACCAATTGGATTCACCGTCTTCGCCATCGAGACCCTCTCACAATCAGAATGGACAGCTGAACACCAACGCCAAAAAGCACAACTAGGCGACACAGAATACCTCAAACTCCGCAAAAGCGAGATTAACACCAAAATGCAAGAAATAATCAAAAGACTACATTCCGGTGATCTCAAACTTCCGATCAAAGGGCATCAAGAGCCAGATCGCATTGGACTAGCAGATGGACGACAATTTTATGTGGGCTCGGGACATGGGGTTCCTGATGAGTTGTCTGAGATTCTGCAAGCTTATCAGGGCGAGACTGCGGTGGGATTGCCAGTGGAGTGTCTCAGGTATGAGGTTTCGAGGAAAGTGTCGGAGAAAGAGGAAAAGGAGAATGAGTTGAGTGTGCAGGAGAGGGAAAAAGCTCAAGATGAGAAGATCTTGAGTGGTGAGTTTTCTGTGAGGGATATCAATCTTGAGAATTTGTTCAATTAGTCGATAGTTCCAAGGCTAGTAGTTATTTACACGTGCTTACTTGACTCTTCTATCCGACGTGCCGACGTTGTGTGATTGATGGAGGACATGAAGGGTATGATGCATTAGATTGGAAGGCAGAGAAGTATCTGCACGATTCGGAGTCGTCCATTCCAATCTATTCTGAGCGCGGCTGTTCGAGCACACCAATATGCCACCAGTGCGACCGCAAAAGCACTTATAGAGGATATACAAAATAGCTGTTTTGGAGATCCGTGAGATCCAGCGCTGCAATGTCAGTTTCTACCACTTGCTCTTCCTCATCATTGCCTTTCTGTAACTTGATGATTCCAGAACCATGGTGTCCTAACGCTTTTTGCTCTTCGATCCAGATCTTCCTTTGCTTATTGCGTCTAGCCAATATCGCTCGAATAACGAACAACAACGCAGGCGTACCAATCCAAGAAACAACAATCTGTACACCCCAAGCAGGATAATATCTCGGTGCATCCCTCGCCACCCATATCTGCGGGCTGATGATGTTTGCAATACTGTAGCCGAGCATGAACATGACATTCCGAGTTAATTTCTTCGTATAGCCTGATGCACTTGAGATGGTCCAGCCGAGGGCGATGATGTAGGAAATACCGAATGTGCTGCCTGCTAGCACCAGACAGGCAAGCAAGCCTAGTTTGTTGGACCAATCTAGACTTATCATGCCGATACCGCCTGCTAGTGCTGGCAAGAACCAGAATGCTGCCCAGTGCGCATTGTATCCGGGAAACTTATGGAGGAGATAAGAAGCAATGATGGCACATAGGACAGAGAATCCTCCTCCTGCTGCACTGACTAGAGTAGAACCTAGGTTTGAGACTCCAAGGGATACGTAAAGCAGGGTTTGCTGGTATGCAAGGTTGTTTGCGATCTGGTTGGTAAAGCACTGCAGGGCGAATAACCAGGATACGGGATCCTTGAGCGTTTCGATGAACTGCTCTTTCTTGAATGTCTTTTGTTCGATGGACGCACGATTGGCCTTGTGGACGCGTTGGATAGTCCACACTTTCTCTGATAGAGTGAGGAATCGTGCTTCGGATGGATTGTTGGGGTAAAGAAACCAGCAGTATATCGACAGAGGCAAAGTCATCGAAGCGGTTGTGATCATAAAGAGTTTCCATGGTAGGACGTGGCTGTGGGTATGCAGAAGACCATATGCGATAAAGCCAGCAGGGATAGGAGATCCCAAGCAGCAGGTGAAGAAGATGGGCTGTAAGGTTGCGTGTTCTTCTTTTGTGAAGAACATGCTCAGTGTAACCTCGAGAGCAGGAATGACGACGGACTCGACAGCTCCGAGGAGCAAACGTAGAACAATCAGGCCGGCGTAGTTGGTAGCGACACAATGAAGGTACACGATGACTGACCAGGAGAACACAATTGTTGCTATGACTTTGCCAAAGGGTAAACGTTGTAGAGCGTAAGTTGCAGGCCACTGGGCCACAAGATAGCCTTCACGGATGTTAGTATGAATCAATTCGTCAGCTCCAAACATAGCGACGTACCAACATAGAACATCGTGTTGAGATTATTATATTGGCTAGAGTCGATGTCGGTTTCTTCAAACAACCCTAAGATCGATGCATACGACAGGGTGGACTTGTCAATCTGTCAAAGAGTTTAGCATATTGTGATCTTCGGAACGTGGATGTGCGTACATATAACATCAACTCGATGACAAGTGCGAGTAAGACGACCCAAAGATAGAGCTCCCGCTTCAATTTGACCTCATCCTCAGGTGTCATGGGTTTGACCAGGTGTTGATTCTCATTGAGAAATCTCAGAGTGAGATCAACAGACTTCTCCGTAGCTGTTCTTGGGAGCTCAGTCTCGGTCACTGTTGAGGAGTCTGTGACTTTTGCCGATGAAGTTGTGTGAGAGACAGACATGTCTGGAGAGCGATTGATGTCAATCGATCGCGGACTTCACACGGGTGTGCACGAGTGGTACTTATGCGAGCGATTATTTCCAGACTCCACGCTCGATACCGGAGAGACCTCGAGAGGATTCTTCGAATTGATGTCGCCATATCGCGTATACGAGAATTTGGGAGTTTGAGCTGACTGTCGCACACAGAATGTGCCTTTCCATGCACCATGATCCACGGACCCCGGTCATCTTCGGAGAATCCTTCCACGCACGTGTTCGATCGGGCCATACTTGCAACACGAGAGATTCGGGCCTACTTTCAACCAATCGGTGAGGAAGTCAAACTTGGGAGATAAGAGATTTTTCGGTATCATTGTTTATGCGACGACTTCAGAGGCACTGACTGTGACTTTGCCTTTTTCTAGCAAGGCGTTGGAAGCCGCGAGGTCTTCATGCTTTTCCGGCGTTGCTTTTTGCTCCTCTGGAGCTACATATGGCTCATCCTCCTTGTAAACGTCGTACTTGTATCCACTCGCGGTGTGATCAGCTCTCACGCCTGCCTGTCCGGCGCCATAGACCTTCTCTCTTGCTGTCAATCCTTCCTTCGTACCCTTCTCAGGGTACACGCCGCGACGACGCAATTCAGGGATCAGAAGCTCGACCACGTCCTCGAAAGTACCTGGTGTGGTGACGTAGCCGATGTTGAAGCCATCAAGATCAGCTTCGCGGACCCAGCGTTGCATCTCATCTGCGACGGTGGCTGGTGAGCCGACACCAACTGGACCGAGACCTCCAATACCCACTTTCTCGGCGACGACGCGAGGGGTCCACTTGGGCACCTCCTTGCTGGTAGTGGTAAAGGCGTGGAGCTGCGAAGTCACCTTGTGAACCTCCTTCGAGTCTGCAGCGGTGATTTCCTGGTCCAGAGGAATTGTCGAAATGTCAATACCAGTCCAGCCAGAAAACAATACAAGTCCTCCTTTCACGGAGGCATACTTTTGGAGTTCAGCGAGCTTCTCCTGGGCTTCCTCATCTGTCTCGCCCAGAATTGGCGTGAAGGTGGCGAAAAACTTGATAGATCTTGGGTCGCGGCCTTCCTGCTCTGCTAGCTTGCGGATCGCATCGATGCGGGGCCTTAGAACTTGAGGACTGTGACCAGAAACGAAGATGGCCTCTGCATGCTTGCTTGCAAAAGATGAACCTGCTGGGGATGTGCCTGCCTGGAACAAGAATGGTGTACGCTGAGGCGATGGGTCGACGATATGTCTCGTCTCAAGGTTGAAGTACTTTCCTTGGTGCTTGATGGTTCTGATCTTATCGGGGTCAAAATAAGCATCGTTCTCGGCGTCAGCGATGATGGCATCATTGCTCCATGAGCCTTCCCAGAGTCTGCAATCGTTAGCTGGGGAGGATCTTGAGTTATAGCGGAATGTTGGAAGACGGACTTGTACAATAATCTCAAATACTCATCAGCTTGGGCGTAACGTTCATCATGGTCAATGGGTGTATCAATGCCGATGGCTTTGAACGCTGCCTTTTTCCACGAAGTCACGATGTTCCAGCCGATACGACCTTGAGTCAAGTGATCGAGTGTCGAAAAGCGCTTCGCAAGCAAGAATGGTGGTTCAAACGAGGTACTTGCTGTGATACCAAAGGCGAGATTTTTGGTCACGGCTGCCATGGCTGAGATTGGCTGTCATAATGGTTAGGCCTGAATGATAGATGTTGCTGCAGACGAGCACTTACGATTGTAGGATCAGTCACGGGCCATTGTGCTGCGCGACGAATACACTCATCCAGACTCTGCTCGTACGTATCGTAGCCGCCGTATGTGTCGGCCAGGAACAGAGCATTGATGTCGCCCTTTTCGAGTAGCTTTGCCAGATCGATCCAATAATCCAGTTTGCGCTTTGTGGTTGACTTGTCGCTAGGGTTCTGTGGCTGTTAGTCGTTGCAGTCGGAGCCGAGTATGCACGCGTGCTTGCCTTCCACTGTCCAGGCGAAAGATGCCCAATGGTGCTCATATCGAACGCATTGATGAGGATTTCCTTGTTAGCAGCCATGGTCGCTCGGGATCAGGAAGAAACAGTTGCAATTGATTTTTCTAACAGTGACGAGAAAAGCATTATATGTGATCGCAAAGCCTGTGTTATGAGGACCCCGCACCATCAATGTAAGTGGATCTCGTCGTGCGAGCACGCAATCCACGGTATCACTCTGCACGATGGATCCACTCATATTCGCCATCATGAAAACCTACCTATCGCCTACATCGCCGAGATAACCACATACAATCATGTCTTTATCGTGTCGGGGTAACGAGCATGTGTGGTTGAGAGGGTCCAAGTTATCAAGACCTTGCATTGTTGATGGAAGTGGGTATTGTCGTGCGAGCACGCCATCGACCATGTTCCTTCGTGCGGTGTTTTTCCTCATGCAGTGAAGCTTGAGGAAGGAACAAATCAACAGCCGTTGTGAGCGGGGCTCGAGAAGAAGAGCAAACATGACAAACATTTCTGCCCCTCTCACCACACCTGCCGGCTGCCAACTCATGCGCTTCCTTCGTACCCATTGTAACTTCCGGATATCGGATGATTCTGTGTTTCTAAATTCCTTGGCTTCAGCGCAAGTCACGTCCATCAATGCTTAGCACACGCGATTGCGACGTTCCCCCTGGTCAAAGATAGCGAGCATGTCACGAGCTCGCACGTAATCCAAAGCTCCAATGCGGTGATTCAACCACGGCAGGAAGACCGAATAATCTCCAGCACTGTCTGTTGACCAGGATAAGATCCACATCACCGAATAAAATGTCGGTTCATCAGCCTTTCTTGATCGAAGTGTGACAATACCATCAGTCCATGAACCATGGCTACTACAATTGCTATCCCCGTCAGCAATTTGCCAGCATATCTCACCGAGAAAGAACCAGCTGTAGCAGTCGTCGAAACTACTCAGGATGTACTGCAAGATGTCAGCGCGAACAACAAGGA
>Ga0268251_10000379_pt1 | contig 14407 bp, 8 predicted proteins | sample AgamicAsMae_FD_200527 | JGI IMG/M metagenome (GOLD analysis project Ga0268251, IMG submission 200527) | Agave microbial communities from Guanajuato, Mexico - As.Ma.e (v2) (version 2) | ecosystem: Host-associated > Plants > Phyllosphere > Phylloplane/Leaf | place: Guanajuato, Mexico | collected...
GACGTTTTTGATTCTGTAAAACCCATCATTGAACAAATTTTTCCTGATATTACATTGGGTTTGAGACTGGCAGAAATAATAAGAGATGAATGGTCTGAGCTGCCGCAAAGCGCGAGTGCAGGAGCCAGCGCAATGCTTCCCGCATTCAGCCTTCTTGACTCAGGTTTCAGAAGCAAGATCCATCAGGAGATAACGTCTACAAATTCGGCAGTGGGTAACGTTATAGATTCGATGCTGACACGCTCGGAGCATTTTCTGAACCTGGATGGCATGGCTGCGAAACTTATTAGTGCATTCTTTCAGTTTAAAAGCAATAAGATAACATGGCAAGAGTTTAGCTCGGCTATTTTTAGCGCTTCAGGATTTGATTCCGTATCGGTAAAAGAGCGACTATCAAGTTTTGTTGCGAGTAAAACCAATAGCGAGAAAGAAACCGTTGACAATATTATCAGAAAAATCACCAATATAGATTACAACCAAATCCTGAACGCCTCATTAAAGGATTACCCTGCGCTTTTTATGGCGGAAATTTACAATGAACTCCCTGATATAAAATCAACGCTATATTATGTTATAGAAAAGATCCCATACGCACAGGACATCAGGATAGCTATTGAGTCAATCAGCCAGATAATTAAAAACGGTGACACTCGCTGGTGTCAAATACTGCTGCAAAAAATAGTAACCTATGCTCAGGATAGCATTTTTTATAAACTGGCAGTGGTTTTTATCAATGCCGGATTAGCCGGGATGATATGGCGAGCCTGTAGTGATGTAGGCGGGCTGGAAATGCGCCAGAAGAATATAAAAGATGCCCAACTGTTTCTCAGCTCAGTGCTACGTTATTTACCTGCGCATGGATTCGAAAATATTAGAGAGTTGGCTAACTGGCTGCCAGTTTTACACAGCATACGAGAGAATATCAAAGATGTACCGGATATTGAGAATGGCAATATTGTAAGCTGGGCAAAAGTCATTCTGGACAGACTCGAGGACCCACATTTTGCTGATAATATAAAAATTAGCACGCTAAAAAATGACATTCAGGAGAGGCTACGACACTGGACCACAACCTTTTCAAACAATCTGGGCGAATCCATAAATATTGACCTGAACAGGGCCGCACGGGTTTCAGATCCGCAGCCGAATGTTGCTCATACACTTTACGACGATATTCAAAGCATGAGTTCTGCGTCTGGCCAGAGTATGCACATGCAGGCAGAAATAAATAGTCAGACCGCGGTTAATAGCACGGGATATATCCTGGGAAAAAAGGTCGCAATAGCAACGGCTGCAACAGCAGTGGGGGCCGGCATAGCCTATAAATTAATTAAACAGAATGGGAAAAATAATATTGAAATTAACCCTGAGGAGTTCACCGATGAACAACTCAGTGAAGAAAAATTGGCAATCATAAAATCTCTGGGTCAAGCACAGAGTCGGCTAACGATAACAAAAGGGATTACGATAGGTAGTGGTGTAATTTCTACCGTCGTACTTGCCATCGCTGCCATCATCCGTGCTAAAAAAATGCATAACCAGGTGCAATCAAAAAGCGCGACCACTCCGCCACTTGAGGATCGTCTTACCAGGCCCGGACAACGGCTGTTTGATACTGATGAAAGATATCAACGGGTGTACAATTGGGACACCCTCAGTATACCTAAAGCCCAGCAATCATTTATTAGTGAGAAATGGTCAAGCATCCAAAGGAATGAAAAAATATTATGGTTTGCAGGACTCGGCATGCTTATACCTATGGGCCTTGCAGGCTGGAAATGGTATGATTACAGGCAACAAATTCAACAGTTAGAAGAGAAACTGTCGGCAATTGAACTTGAAGAGATTACAAGGAAAGAGGTTAAATCTGAAACAGTAAAACATAGCAGAACGAAAAGAGATATGCCGCATACTTCGTTAGCCGGAGTTGCACAGTATATAAAAAAGAAAAGAGAACGCCATCCGTACTTAGATGATTATGATTTGGTCAGCAGCTATATTTCTAAAAATAAAATTGACATCCCGGATTTATCTCACTCAGATGAATACCCCAGACTTAATAATTTTTCTTTAGGCACTGTCGATTTAATTGTTAATGAAGACGTAACTACTGGATTTGATGATAGAGTATATCATCTGGCTACTCTTGACAAACTTTCTGATAACGCCCGACACGTCACTGAAATAAGGAGGGAAACGGAGATTGAACAGCAAATATATGATGACTATCATTGGTATAAAGAGCTATTATCAAATTATCCCCCGAGCATAAAGAAAAAGAGACTATTCATTCTTTCTGAAATGCGCAATATCACAGCAGAATTATATGCAACACATAAAAACGATCCGTCTACCTTTAAATACAGAGAGGGGTTGCGGGTACAATTACATCACCTGAAAAAAATAACAGGTAATAGAATCAAAATAAATTTTAGAAAGTTATATGTTTCGAGTTACGAGGATAATTACGCGGCTGATTTAGTTGATTTCTCAGTCAATACCGACCCAAAAACTCCAGCTCGTTACAGAAGAGAATATGGTGCGGCATACCAGGCACGGGTATCAATGCTGGCTTATAGCTTATATATTTGTGGAATAAGTTCAGTGGATGATTATAGAAAATCCCCCATTAGTGCTAAAAACCCCGAAGGTTATAACATCATGAGCAAGAGAGATATCTATGAATATCTACTGGATAAAATGAAGATTTTTTTAATCACCACCAATAACAGAATTATTCAGGAAGTCGCGCAACACTTCTATTATTCATTAGCAGTAAGTGGTGGAATCATCAGACCGGATGAACACTATAATATAACTGAGTCAGTAAGAAAACCATTACGTAATTTTACCATGCGGGATAAAGTTCAGTCGCTGGCATATCACCTCAATCAACCGGTAGATTTAAAAGACACAACCAGGAAATCAAACCTGGGAAAATTATTAAACTTTATAAGCATGTTCCTTTTTTTTGACATGTTAGTAGGCGGTGCAGCAGGCGCAGTCGCGAAACTTGAAGGGGCGGCTGCTTTTGGGGAAAGAGAAATGTCTTTAACGGCGGAAACAGAAACAGCAGAAACGATGGCAACAGAAGTATCAGCCAGAGAAGAAACATCTGTAGTAGCAGAGGAAACTGAGGAAATGGAATCATCTCTATCAGAGGAAAGGCCTCAGGCAAGTGGAAATACTAATTTAAGGGGTAAGGGACTAGGCTATGGGCAACCAGTAAAACCGAATGAAGAAGATTTTACTAATGAGGATGCTTATAAAGCTGCCTATGATGACTACCTGAAAAAGAGGGTCAAGCTTGATGGGAGTTTAAACACAATGCGCACAGATGTTGTAGAAAATAAAATAGAAGCTCTTGACCGTCAGCGACTTATACCAACAACTGAGCAATCGAATAATATATTAACAGTAACAACAGCAGAAGGTGATAAAGCGAACACATTAATCCTTAGTGCTCACGGATGGGCTGAAGAACAATATCTTGATCTTGATTTCAAGAAGATTCCTGAAGGGAAAAACATTATATTCCTTGGTCCTGATAAGGAAGTTTTACTCGAAGCCCCGGAAGAGTTCGGCAGAACATCAACAGAATCATTAATTTCTCCCAATAAATACCCAGAAATACATACGCTGGTAACCTCGAAAGGAATAAAAGTGATAAGCCAGGAAAGAACGTTAGCCTCAAATGAGGTTGAAGTTGTTAAAAATTATAAAGTGAAATACTATGATAAAACGCCAGATAGCGAATACACTGCTGCTGTTAAGCGAAACCGAATAGAACTGGAGGACGACAATAACATTAAAGTTGACTTCGCAAGAATCAATCCTGATGCAGGTTCTAAAAACCTCAGTCAAATAATAGCAATGACAAAGCCTGGTAAACTTCTTGAGGGTTATGACAATATCATTTTTTATGCATGCAGAGAATATAAAAAACTCGGAAATATCGTTGGAAATATAAGTGGCGGATATAAAATAAAATTCACTGACATACCTTTATCTGAGCAGACAAGAAAAGTAAGAAATACTTCACCCAGTAGCATCTCTTCTGAGACCATAAGCTTTGATGGTTTTATCATCGCTAATAAGTACACTGTAAAAATAGATAAAGGGAGCAGTAATGAACTCCCCAACTATACTTTTACTGTAAAAACTGTTGGTGCCATACCTTATCAGAATAAACGAACTAATAAATAATAAAATCAGTAGTGCAAACAACTTCTCTCTACGCCAGTGGATAGCGAAGAACGGTATGAACGAAAGCGCATCGCCCGACAACCCCATTGCCGGGTGATGCCGGACGCTTACCCTTCGTGCAGCCCACACTCGCGCTTCAGCCCGAAGAAGCGGGTCTCTTCCTCGGCCATCCCCGGCTCCCATTTGCGGGTGGTGTGGGTATCGCCAACGGAAAGATAGCCCTGATCCCATAGCGGGTGATACTTCAGGCCGTGTTTTTGCAGGTACTGATAGACGGTACGGTTGTCCCAGTCGATGATCGGCAGGATCTTAAAAACGCCGCGATGGATAGCCAGCACCGGCAGATTCGCCCGGCTGTCGGACTGCTCGCGGCGCAGGCCTGCAAACCAGGTTTGCGCGTTGAGCGAGCTCAACGCCCGGTTCATCGGCTCGACTTTGTTGATCTCATTGTATTTCTCAATCCCCTCAACGCCCTGCTCCCACAGCTTGCCGTAGCGCGCTTCCTGCCACGCCGGGCTCTGCTCCGCACGGTAGATCCGCAGATTGAGCTTCAGCTTGTCCGTCAGCTCATCGATAAACTGATAGGTTTCCGGGAACAGATAGCCGGTATCCGTCAGGATCACCGGAATATCCGGGTGCAGCTGATTGATCAGGTGCAGGCTGACCGCCGCCTGGATGCCAAAGCTTGAGGAGAGCACGTATTCGCCGGGCAGATTTTCCAGCGCCCAGGCCACGCGCCCTTCCGCATCCAGGGTTTCCAGATGGGCGTTGGTTTGTGCAAGCTCGAGCACGCGCTCGACTTTCGGTAATGCGTTCAGGGTGTTCAGATTGAGTACAGACATAGTGACCTCTCGTGGTTACTCCCAGAAATCCCGCGCCGGGTCGAGTACCGGGCGGATAATGCCGGTACGCACGGTGAAATCGCCAAAGCCTTCGCCGTTTTTGCGCTCTTTCGACCAGCGGCCGACCAGCTCATCAATAGAGGCAAGAATTTCCGGTTCGGTAATATTTTCACGATACATCCGCGGAATACGCGTTCCCATACGGTTGCCGCCAAGGTGCAGGTTGTAGCGCCCCGGGGCTTTGCCGACCAGACCCAGTTCCGCAAGCAGCGCACGGCCGCAGCCATTCGGGCAGCCGGTAACACGCAGAACGATATGCTCATCGCCCACACCGTGTTTTTCCATCACCGTCTCGACCTTGTCGATAAACGAGGGCAGGAAACGTTCGGCTTCGGCCATCGCCAGCGGGCAGGTCGGAAACGCCACACAGGCCATCGAGTTTTCGCGCTGCGGTTTTGTTGCGGCCATCAAACCATGCTGGCGAGCCAGTTTTTCGATCTTCGCTTTCTGGCTTTCCGCTACGCCGGCCACAATCAGGTTCTGGTTAGCCGTCAGGCGGAAGTCCCCTTTATGGATCTTCGCGATCTCCAGCATCCCGGTTTTTAAGGTCCGATCCGGATAGTCAAGGATACGGCCATTTTCAATAAACAGCGTCAGGTGCCACTTATTGTCGATCCCTTTCACCCAGCCGATACGATCGCCACGACCGGTAAACTCGTACGGGCGGATCGGCTCAAAAGTAATCCCCGCGCGACACTCCACTTCGGCTTTAAAGGTCTCAATGCCGACACGCTCGAGAGTGTATTTGGTTTTCGCATTTTTACGATCGGTACGGTTACCCCAGTCGCGCTGGGTGGTGACCACCGCTTCGGCCACCGCCAGAGTGTGTTCCAGTGGCAGATAGCCAAATTCGCTGGCGGTACGGGCGTAGGTTTTTTTGTTGCCATGATCGATGGACAGCCCACCGCCCACCAGCAGGTTAAAACCGATCAGCTTGCCGTTTTCCGCGACAGCAACAAAGTTCATATCGTTGGCGTGCAGATCCACATCGTTTTGCGGCGGGATCACCACCGTGGTTTTAAACTTACGTGGCAGATAGGTTTTGCCGAGAATCGGTTCTTCGTCAGTGGTCGCGATTTTTTCCGCATCGTGCCAGATTTCCGCATAGGCGCGGGTACGCGGCAGCAGGTGCTCAGAGATTTTTTTCGCCCATTCATACGCTTCGGCGTGTAGCTCAGACTCAACCGGGTTAGAGGTGCAGAGCACGTTACGGTTTACGTCGTTCGCCGTTGCCAGGCCATCCAGCCCCACTTCGTACAGCATCTGGTGCGCGGGTTTGACGTTCTTTTTCAGAATGCCATGAAACTGGAAGGTCTGACGGTTAGTCAGGCGGATACTGCCATAAATCGTTTTCTCATCGGCGAATTTATCAATCGCCAGCCACTGTCTGGTGGTAATGATCCCACCGGGCAGGCGGCACCGCAGCATCATCGCATGACGCGGCTCCAGCTTTTGTTCAGCCCGCTCGGCGCGGATATCACGGTCGTCTTGCTGATACATGCCGTGAAAACGGATCAGCAGGAAGTTATCGCCGTTGAAACCGCCGGTCAAACCGTCATTTAAATCCTGTGCAATGGTGCCACGCAGATAGTTACTGTCGTCTTTCAGACGTTCCGCATCGACCAGTTTGCCTTCGACCACTAAAGGGCCTGGATGTTTTTCGCTCATTAGTAGACATCTCGCTGATAACGGCGCTCTACGCGCAGCTCACTTAAATATTCATCCGCCGATTCAGCGTCCATACCGCCGAATTCAGCAATCACTTCCAGCAAAGCCTGCTCAACGTCTTTTGCCATACGATTTGCATCGCCGCAGACGTAAATATGGGCACCATCATTGATCCAGCGCCACAGCTCCGCGCCCTGTTCGCGCAGTTTGTCTTGTACGTATATTTTATGCTGCTGGTCGCGAGACCAGGCCAGATCGATACGGCTCAGTACGCCCTCTTTGACGTAGCGCTGCCACTCAACCTGATAGAGGAAGTCTTCGGTAAAGTTCGGGTTGCCGAAGAACAGCCAGTTTTTCCCCGCCGCGTCGTCCGCCGCGCGCTGCTGCATAAAGGCGCGGAACGGGGCAATGCCGGAACCCGGACCAATCATAATCACCGGGGTTTCCGGGTTGGTCGGCAGACGGAAGTTGTCGTTATGCTCGATAAAGACGCGGACTTCGCCATCCTCTTCCAGACGGTCGGCAAGGAAGCCGGAAGCGCCGCCGGTGCGGGCGCGCCCTTCTATATCGTAGCGCACCACGCCCACGGTGATATGTACCTCGCTTTCCACTTCTGCCTGCGACGAGGCGATGGAGTAGAGGCGCGGCGTCAGCGGACGCAGCAGGCCGATTAACGCGTCCGCATCCAGCTGGGCCGGAGAGAAGCGCGCCATATCAACAATCGGCGTGGTCGCCGCGTAGTGCTGAAGCTGGGCTTTATCGCCCACCAGCGGCAGCAGCGTTTCACTGCGGGTCAGGATGGCGTAGTTCTCGACGATATTGGCGGTGTTGACCGTCAGCTCGAAATGCCACTGCAGGGCCTCCGCCAGCGGCAGGGTTTTTCCGTCAACGCTGACCGGCTCGTCGCCTTTCAGCCACAGCAGTTCCACCAGCTCTTTGACCAGGGCCGGATCGTTCCGATACCAGACGCCAAGGGCATCGCCAGGACGGTAGCGCAGGCCAGAGTCGCCGAGATCGATTTCCAGATGGCGAACATCTTTTTCTGAATCACGACCGGTAATTTTCTGGTTCGCCGCCAGCGTCGCCGTCAGCGGCGCTTCTTTGGTATAAGGGCTGGAGAAGACCTCGTTAACGGTACCGGTCACGGTAGCAGCCGCCTGAGCCGGCGTTTCCGTCGGTACGCGGCCTTTCAGTACCTCAACGATGCGCGCGCGCCACTCGGCGGCGGCGGGCTGGTACTCAACGTCCGTATCCACCCGATCCAGCAGGCGCTCGGCGCCCAGCTCGGCAAGCTTGCTGTCAAAGTCTTTACCGGACTGGCAGAAGAACTCATAGGAGCTGTCACCCAGGCCGAAGACGGCAAAGGCCGTACTCTTAAGCGCGGGCGCTTTTTTGGAGAACAGGAATTTATGCAGCGCAACCGCCTCTTCCGGCGGTTCCCCTTCACCCTGGGTGGAGGTGACCACCACCAGCAGTTTCTCAGCGGCGATCTGCTTGAATTTGTAATCCCCGGCGTTGACCAGGTTGACGTTCAGTTTGGCGGCCAGCAGGTCGTCACGCAGGGCTTCCGCGACGCGACGTGCGTTACCGGTCTGCGAGGCGGAGATCAGGGTAATCGCCGGTATTTCTGCGGCCGGTGTCGGTGCTGAGGCAACGGCAGCGCCTGGCTGTTGGTTAAGCACGCCCCAGAAATAGCCGGAAACCCAGGCAAGCTGGGCGGGAGATAAATCGGTCGTGGCCGCCTGCAGGCGAGCCAGCTGCTCCGGGTTCAGCGGAAGCAAAGCGGAAGGGGGGACCTGTGTCGTCATGCGTCGTTATGTTCCAGTAGCAAAGCTATTTTTTTATTCCCGCGATCTTCTTCGCCGCCTTCGCAATGCAGCCAAAAACCCACCGGGTAGTAATGTCGAAAAACAGAAGTGAAAGTAAGGTTAACGGCGGGGATAATAACAATTAAAGAAGGGATAGAAATAATAAATAACCAAAAGAACTAACCCCTTTTAGTCATAGTTATAAATAGTAAAAGTGGTTAATTAACTTATTGATATTTATAAATAAAAAAAGGCCTTTGTGCAGAGTGATTATTCCTTATCGCTTTTGGCGATTTTAGTTAATGCTAAAAAAGGTCATTTCCGGTACCCTACGGCGGTTTTTCGTCAGTCTGAGGTTATGATGTCCACCACCCTGTTTAAAGATTTCACCTTCGAAGCCGCTCACCACCTGCCTCACGTACCGGAAGGTCATAAGTGCGGTCGCCTTCACGGTCACTCCTTTATGGTGCGTCTGGAGATCACCGGTGAGGTCGATCCTTATACCGGCTGGATTATGGATTTCGCCGAGCTGAAAGCCGCGTTTAAGCCGGTTTACGACAGACTCGATCATTACTATCTCAACGATATTCCCGGCCTTGAAAACCCGACCAGCGAAGTGCTGGCCCAGTGGATCTGGCAGCAGATGAAACCTGTTGCCCCGCTGCTGAGCGCGGTGATGGTAAAAGAGACCTGTACGGCGGGCTGTATCTATCGGGGCGAATAATTCTCTGCTTCTGTCGCCCCTCAGCACAGCGCGAGGGGCGACAGGGTATCAGGCAATATTCAGATATTTATGCGTCTGCATGGAGAGACGCCAGTTGCGGGCGATGCAGGTTTCGATACACAGACGGGTCGCGTCATCTTTCTGGCTGATAGGCTGCAGCGCGATGATTCTCGATTTGTCATCGTGCAGCGTCGCCAGCAGTTCATCCAGAGCTTCAATATCACGCATTCGCCCGACCGGGTGCTTAATCTCATCGGCACGTTCCAGCGCCTGAGAGAGCACATCGTAGCCGCCGCGCATATTGACCTTCGGCGATACGGTGACCCAGGTGGTGTGCGACGCGCGCACGTCGTGGGTACCGCTGGTTTCAATCTGGCAGCTAAAGCCGTTTTGCTCCAGCAGCGTGGTCAGCGGGGTTAAATCATGAATGCAGGGTTCACCACCGGTGATCACCACGTGACGAGCCGTCCAGCCCTGGCGGCCAATAATTGCCAGCAGATCTTCTGCGCTTCCCGCGCCCCATTTATCGCTCTCTTTGGTTTTCGCCAGAATGCTAAACAGTGAAATCTCACGATCCACGAGCTTATCCCAGGTATGTTTAGTGTCGCACCAGGCACAGCCTACCGGGCATCCCTGTAGACGAATAAAAATGGCGGGAACGCCGGTAAAGTAACCCTCGCCTTGCAGGGTCTGGAACATCTCGTTAATCGGGTACTGCATACTCAACTCGGTAAAAGGGGTGAACGGTAATTATCGCAGAAGACGGGCGGCAGGTCATGTGAGAGCTGCTGTACGCGGACGAGCGACGTCAGTAATGGGTTCGTTACGGAAAAATGCCATAGCAACGACTTTCCAGAAACAAACGGTGGCATGTTCAAAAGTGTCAAGCAATGCTGTAGCAAATGTTCTGCGAAAAGCTGTGCAGAAGACGGCGGCATCAGCGGATGGTCACTGAGATCAAGCAGGTCATTGAGAAGTAGCTCCCTGTTATTGACGCCGATACAGTGCCACCGATTAAGGATCGGTCAACCGACCCTTAATCTGCGGCATTGCGCCTTTGACCAGTTTTTTTTACATGACTAATCACGCTCAGTCGTTCCTGGAGGCCGCCCCCAGCAGGTTTTTTCATGAGTCTTCAGGTTCCCTGGATGAGGCGTCGAGTAACCACAGCCGTACTGACAGGGAAGCTTTATCACCTCCGGCGCGTCCGGCGGTCGCCTCCTGCAGGTTTTTTCATGAATCTTCAGGCTCCCTGGACGAGGCGTCGAGTAACCACAGCCGTACTGACAGGGAAGCTTTATCACCTCCGGCGCGTCCGGCGGTCGCCTCCTGCAGATTTTTTCATGAATCTTCAGGTGCTCTGGACGAGGCGTCGAGTAACCACAGCCGTACTGACAGGGAAGCTTTATCACCTCCGGCGCGTCCGGCGGTCGCCTCCTGCAGGTTTTTTCATGCCTATTAAGGTTGCTTGAATAAGGCGTCGAGAAACCACAGCCGTACGGACAGGATTCCAGCCCGGGGAGGGACGGTACAGCAAACCCGGCATAACCTGACGCTGTACCGGGCTGTTCGGGCGGAGGCGATGGCCGTTGTCCACCCTTTGTCCTCAGAAACGGAGCCAGCACCCGGGCATTCTGCTGCGCACACTGAGCCAGCAAACCACGTAATTGCCGGATCCGTGTTGTGCCGGGAGTGTCTCCCGCCGGACTGACACCCGGCAGTCTGGCCTGAATCAGGGACAATCCCTGAAGCACAGCATGATAAAAACAGTCACCGTCAGCAGGCATCTGAAGCACATTGTTGCCCTGTCCCTGAAGGTTATAATGGTCATTGTTGCGGATTAACGTAACGCGCCGAAGAATGCGGGAGCTTCCAGGCGCAATAAACATATGAAGTACCGGCCAGATAACAATAGCGATATCACGGGGCCAGGCGGGAAGGCGGACGAGCAGCCAGGGGACAATATCATCATGCTGACTGTCCCAGTCTCCCGGTGTCCGTATCCGCTGGCTGATACCCAGCACCGTTGTTGCTGCAGGCCGGACAGCCTGCGAAGACGGCACTGGCGCAGGAAACAGAGGCTGAATGTGCCACAGGTCAAACGGAGTTGATGAGGGGGCTGGTATCCCGAACCGGTCCCAGTCATCTCCGTCCGGCGGGCGACTGTCCGGGGCGGGCGTACCATATGCCTCTGCGGTGGAAAGGACGGATGACTGACCGGCCCCCCACTCCATATTCATGGTATCCACAGGTGCCGGCGAGTTCCGTGGCGTGTCGTAACCCGGAATATATGTCGGCGTGGCCCCGCCGTCGAACCCCATGTTCATCATGCCGACGGGCGTCACGGGGCGCATCTGTTTCGCGGGCGGCGGTGCTTCGGGGCTGTGCGGGCGTTTTGTGCTGACCGGGCCTGCCCCGGCGTGCATCATCCGATGCCGGACCTCACTGATATTGTCCGAATAATGGGTCTGACATACACGACAAAACCAAGGCATACCACGGCTCCTTGACATCCTGTCAGCGTGCAGAAAAGGCGACCAGCATCGTCAGACACTGCCGTTGCGCATGCTCGGGATAATCAGATGATTTCAGACGAAAAAGGTAAAGCTATCCGATGGCTGACGGGATGTCAAACGGCGGGAGCCGCCACACGCCATGGAAGACGCTGTCATCAGCGGATGATTACTGAAATCAGGCAGATCATTGAGAAGTGGCATAAGAAAACGGCTCCCTGTTATGGAAGCCGTTATAGTGCCGCAGGTTAAGGATTGTTCAACCGATCCTTAACCAATCGGCATTGCGCCAAAGCGGGTATTTACTCAGAAGAAAGGTCAGGCTTATGCCTGGCCTTTGATCTCTTTACGACCGTTGTACGGTGCACGTTCACCCAGCGCTTCTTCAATACGAATCAGCTGGTTGTACTTAGCAACACGGTCAGAACGGCTCATAGAACCGGTTTTGATCTGGCCCGCTGCAGTACCTACAGCCAGGTCAGCGATGGTTGCATCTTCGGTTTCGCCGGAGCGGTGAGAGATAACCGCGGTGTAGCCAGCGTCTTTAGCCATCTTGATTGCAGCCAGCGTTTCGGTCAGAGAACCGATCTGGTTGAATTTGATCAGGATGGAGTTAACGATGCCTTTCTCGATACCTTCCTTCAGGATCCTGGTGTTGGTTACGAACAGATCGTCCCCAATCAGCTGGATTTTGTCGCCCAGCACTTTGGTCTGGTAAGCAAAACCAGCCCAGTCAGACTCGTCCAGACCGTCTTCGATAGAAACGATCGGATACTGTTTGGTCAGGTCTTCCAGGAAGTGAGTGAACTCTTCAGACGTGAAGGCTTTGTTGCCTTCGCCGGCCAGAACGTATTTACCGTCTTTGTAGAATTCAGATGCTGCACAGTCCATCGCCAGGGTGATGTCGGTGCCCAGTTCGTAGCCTGCTGCTTTTACTGCTTCAGCGATAACAGCCAGCGCTTCGGCGTTGGAACCCAGATTCGGCGCGTAGCCGCCTTCGTCGCCAACAGCGGTGTTCATGCCTTTCGCTTTCAGAACTTTAGCCAGGTTGTGGAACACTTCAGAACCCATACGTACGGCTTCTTTCAGTGATTTCGCGCCAACAGGCTGAATCATAAATTCCTGGATATCAACGTTGTTGTCCGCGTGCTCACCACCGTTGATGATGTTCATCATCGGAACCGGCATGGAGTATTTGCCCGGAGTACCGTTCAGTTCAGCGATGTGTTCGAACAGCGGCTGGCCTTTAGAGGCAGCGGCTGCTTTGGCGTTTGCCAGAGAAACGGCCAGGATGGCGTTCGCACCGAAGTTGGATTTGTTTTCAGTACCGTCCAGATCGATCATAATTTTATCGATGCCGGCCTGGTCTTTTGCGTCTTTGCCCAGGATTGCCTGTGCGATCGGGCCGTTAACCGCGCCAACAGCTTTGGTTACGCCTTTACCCAGGAAACGGGATTTGTCGCCATCGCGCAGTTCCAGCGCTTCGCGGGAACCAGTAGAAGCACCTGACGGTGCAGCTGCCATACCGACGAAACCACCTTCCAGGTGTACTTCGGCTTCAACAGTCGGGTTACCACGGGAGTCGATGATTTCACGACCGATGACTTTAACGATTTTGGACATTAGGTTTTCCTCAGTACAAGTTAAACTAAAACTCCAGACAAACAACGCGTACCAAAGGTACGCGTTGTCGTTGTAACTTTTTTACTTCGCCTGACGCTTTTGATGCTCGCTGGCGGCTTTCACAAAGCCTGCAAACAGCGGATGTCCATCACGCGGCGTAGAAGTAAACTCCGGATGGAACTGACAGGCGACGAACCACGGATGATTCGGCACCTCGATGATCTCGACCAACTGATCATCCCCGGAACGGCCCGCAACACGCAGACCCGCAGCTTCAATTTGTTTCAACAGCATATTGTTGACTTCGTAACGGTGGCGATGGCGTTCAACGATAGTCGGTGCGCCGTAAAGCTGACGAACCAGGCTGTCATCGCCAAGCTGGCACTGCTGTGCGCCGAGGCGCATCGTACCGCCGAGATCGCTCTTCTCAGAACGCTGCTCAACGTTGCCTTCTTCATCACGCCACTCGGTAATCAACGCCACAACCGGGTATTTACAGTCTGGCACAAATTCCGTGGAGTTGGCGTTCTCCATCCCGACCACGTTACGTGCGAATTCAATCAACGCAACCTGCATACCCAGGCAAATTCCCAGGTAAGGAATATTGTTTTCACGCGCATAGCGTGCGGTGGCGATCTTACCTTCCACACCGCGGTAACCGAAGCCGCCAGGGATGAGGATTGCATCCAGATCTTTCAGAATTTCCACACCGCGCGTTTCAACATCCTGCGAATCAATCAGCTTGATGTTGACGGTGACGCGGTTTTTCAGACCACCGTGTTTCAGCGCTTCGATCACCGATTTGTAGGCATCCGGCAGTTCAATGTACTTGCCGACCATACCGATAGTGACTTCACCTGACGGATTCGCTTCTTCGTAAATAACCTGTTCCCATTCGGCCAGGTTTGCTTCCGGACAGTTCAAGCTGAATCGTTTACAAATATAATCGTCCAGCCCCTGGGA
>Ga0268251_10000380_pt1 | contig 14407 bp, 16 predicted proteins | sample AgamicAsMae_FD_200527 | JGI IMG/M metagenome (GOLD analysis project Ga0268251, IMG submission 200527) | Agave microbial communities from Guanajuato, Mexico - As.Ma.e (v2) (version 2) | ecosystem: Host-associated > Plants > Phyllosphere > Phylloplane/Leaf | place: Guanajuato, Mexico | collected...
CGGCGCAGTTTTCCGTGCTGCGCCGTCGAGTCGAGTTTACCGAAAAGTCCTCAATTGAATTGTTTATGTGCGGGAAAGTCCCAGCAGCGCCCTACGAGTGACAAGTGAGTCGACTCTTCTGTCTTCGCAATTCGACTGTAGTCACTCGAACACACGCCTACACTCGCTCTTACATGTCATCCTACGGCCAAGTCGACAACATCAACGTTTCTTCTCGATCTTCCAAAGCAAATCTCGGACTCGCCAATTTATGGACTTGCGGCCGTGAAGCTTCTCAAACAAGGAGAAATAGAGCAATATCCAAGGACGATCAACATACATCCTCACATGAGCATTGGATTGGCGGCTTCTACTCTGGTTCTCACGTTTACCTCATTCAATGGAACTGGATCACGAGAGTCAAAATCGGGACGAACATTTGTATGAAGAATGTAAAGCATTAAGTATTGTCTCATTATCTACCGACAGAAAATCGAAGGGATATATTTTTTTCATCAACGACATGAACAACGACTGCACCATTTAAGCAATCCAGAACCAGACCTTCTCAAGGAAGTTTCTGGGGTTCTGCTCAGGCCAGATCTCAGCATCCATGGCAGCCTTGCCAGACCAGATATCAGCCTGGGCAGGCTTGACGAAGGATTCACGCTTGAACACCTTCCAGAAGAGATAGAGGACGATGTAGATGGGGATACCGATGTAAGCAGTGATGAAGTCATCGATGCTCCAGTTACCCTTGGTGAAGACTGCGAACCCGTTGAACAACAGGATCATGCAGAAGTAGGCCAGGGAGATGTATGCAGTCCAAGGCTGCCACTTGCTCTTCATGACGAGGCTGTTGCGGTCGACACCCTGGGCGATCAGTGCCTTGCGGAACTGGATGTATGCGATCAGGATGTTGATCCAGGTGATGAGGTTGGCAATGGAGCACAGGTTTTGGAACCAGTTGAAGACGGTGCTGGCACCGGAGCTCACGCTCATGTAGGTAAGAAGCGAGATGGAAGCGGTGACAAGGACGGCGTAGTAAGGGACACCGCTCTTGGAACACTTGAGGAAGATCTTGGGTGCTTGACCGTTCTGGGCCAGGGCGAAGAGGTAACGAGAACCACTGAACAAGAAGGCGTTGGCTGACGACGAAGCAGAGGTCAAGATGACAGCGTTGATGATTGAAGGCAATGCAGGGATACCGGCAGACTGGATAGCGATGACCCAGGGGGAGGACTTTGCGCCAACGCCGCCAGCGGTGAGTAGAGGGTTGTCTGAGCTGACAGTGACACCAATAGCAAGGGATCCAAGGACGTAGAAGAACAGGATACGCCAGAAGACACGACGAACGGCCTTGGGGATGTTCTTTCTGGGGTTTTCGGCCTCACCAGCAGCAACGGCGACCATCTCAACACCACCGTACGAGAAAGTGGCGTTGATGAGAGTAGCGAACAGACCGAGGAAGCGACCGGTATCACCCTTGCCGATGTACTCCTTCATACCACCGGCATCAGGCTTGATCCAGTAACGGAAACCAAGACGACCCTGCTTGGGTGCACCACCAAGGTCGATAACAAGGGCGACAAGCAGCAGGCCGACGATTGTGATGATCTTGACACTAGCGAAGATGAACTCAGCCTCACCATAGATGGAAACAGCGAAGATGTTCAGGGCGAGAACGACAACGATGATGATGGTGATCCAAGCAGCCTGGTTGATGGTATCATTCCAATATCCGATGACCACAGCTGCCGCGCTGATTTCTGCACACAAGGTGATTGCCGAGTTGTACCAATTGTTCCAACCCACTGCAAACCCCATGGCGGGGTCGCAGTAACGTGCACAGTATTGGGGGATGGCACCGGGAAGAGGCAACCAGGTTGCCATCTCACCAAGACATTGCATCATTCCCCAGATGGCAATACCGGTGAAGGTGTAACCGAGGAGGACAGAAAGAGGACCAGAGTGGGCAAAGGCCTTGCCGATACCCAAGAACAGGCCAGTACCGATGGTTCCACCAAGGGCGATGAACTGGATGTGACGCGACTTCAGACCACGGGAGACGTAGCCGAGTTGCTCAGCAGTCTCGATATCTCCATAGAGGTCGGCAGCCTCACCGACGGCTGTTGAGCCACGGCGAGGGGCCTTCTCATCGGAGTGGGCATCGCCGGAGTCGACGATGTATGCGGGCTTTTCAGAAGACATTGTGCTTTTGATCTCTCTCAGAACAAATGGAGAGAGGTAAGAAAGAAGGATGTGATAGGGTGAGAGTCAATGCTCTCAGGGTCCCTTGAAGGTAAAGAAGGACGAGGAGAGAATGCAACAGTCGCTGATGAGAAACAGAAGCCTCATCGAGACGGGTGTAGACATGTTCTTATATGGTAGATGGGTGGCACTCATACAAGCTCGCGTGCTCCGTGTACCTCCACATGTTGGTCTCAAGGTCGTCCCCAAAGTCTACCGGCCTGGGCCTCGACCCAAACTCAAAACATTCTAGCTGCTTTTTAGCGGCAAGAGGACTGATAGTGGCACTGCCAACAGACCACTCAGAGCGCATATCTCAATCTTTGCTTATTGTTGGCACCAGGATCTTGTCTCGACGACAGGAAATTGGCCTATCGTCGCATCCATGACCAGCAAAAATTTAGTTATGCTTCAGTCGCAATGTCGCGCATGCCGCCGTGGAAGACTTCTGGAAACTGCCCGGCCACACACTAATCCGGACACTTCGAAATTCGTACAGACTTTCGCTCGTCTAGTCCTCGCGAATCTCGACGATCTGCACAGCACCAGGTTCTGGACATGGAGTGGATCCCATCCAGGAGATCAGGCCGACCCCATCTGAGCGTCTCAGCGTCCACGAGGACCCCCGGATAAGAGAGGATTCCATTACCCTCTCATTTCACAATTCGAAGGGGTAATAGAAATGCGACTTTGTGGCTCGTGCTGTCACGCCATGAATCGATTGTTCAACATCGCGGTCTTGGAAAAGAGATATTTACAGCAGACGACGTTGTTCCCATTTACCCTTTTTGCTCTCGGTGTGCTTATTCGCGAGCTTATCAAGTGTCGCACACGCCACAAGCACTCGAAGCTCGCTTGGCCAGCCAATTGTCTTGTGCGACAAGCCGTAAGCTTTGCACGGCAGCGTCGCATTCACGTCTAGGCATGAATGTCCACCAGCATGTCACATCAACAGGCTATCTTGAATCGGACCATTTGTGGGCACCAGATATTTCATCTGATAACACAGAAGACATCATGAGTGATTCGGTGCTCTTTTGCCTCAGCTTGCGATAACAAGCTCGGCCACTCCGTTGAACCACACAATACACATGCAAGTACGAAAAAGTACACAAATTCAACCGCCGTTTGAAGGCAATAATGGAGGCGCTTCAGCGCAGACCTGCCCTATCGTTCTCGTGCGAGTCGTTCCGACACCATCCCAGTAAAATAAAGTCTCATCCTACAACTTGTGGTAATATTTGACGAAGAAGGCGTCACTGCATCGGCTGTGTCAGGGATCATGAGACGGGTGCCTGACTCCTCCTATCGAAGCCAAGGCGATTGCGACCAACTTGCACGTATGCGATTTACGTTGACTGAAGCCTTAGTAGCGATAAGAGCACACGACTTGAAGCTTTACTTGGCCAGGCCTCTCAACACAATTGCGCATCGTTTCTACCTCTACACATCTCACTGTCTTGCGTGATGAACAGATCATTTTGAACTTCAAGCCATCCTCGTCACAGTTCGCCGGCGATGCAATGTCGTCGACAAGCTAGCGACCCCAGGACCCGAGGTGTCGTCTGAACTCAATGTTAAACCCCGCTTGGGATGACACACAAAATCTCCCATATACGATACTCTGACACATCATATTCTTCTCCCCTCTTTCTCCCCATGGGGACACCATCGTGCAGAACTCGCCAGGATCAACAAGCGGTTCTTGTCGTTGCAGGATCCGATCGGCCGAAGATCAAGAACGGTGGACTACCGACGTCGACAGATGATGCAAGCTAAATTCAGCTATATAGCGTGTTCTCGTGTGCGCGACACGCTCACGCCGTGTGAGTACCGCGCGGCGACCGGCCACGCGCATTGACGACAACGTTCTCCGACACCGGAATGTGCGGCGATGCCGGGTGCAGGAGCGACCACATGATAGAAAGCCGAAGTCCGCCGCAGCCCTCCGATCCGTGACGACAAAGCCATATCCAGTATTGAACCATGATCGCGAAACACGAAACCGAGTTGAGCCAGATGACCGATAGTGATGGGAGACAGGGAGACAAGGAGACGCGTCGCGCTGCACTTCCATGATAGAACGCTACAATCGTGGCGGAAAAAGAGTTGGTGTAAAAGACGAGACATAACGATGGTTGTGCTGCTTGGAATACTTGCAAGGCTCCTCCAGGGTAATTGGTCAGGTGAGAATATTTGCTTTACCTGGCAAACGAGTGAGCAAATCCTCGTCGACGAGGATAGTGTGCGGCACATTGCAGCCAGAGTCAATATAGGGACTTCGTCTGGCTAAGCAATTTGCGAACGAGAACTCTGGGATTTGCGAGACGATTATGGTAGGATCATGAAGACGAGGCAAAAGTCGACAAGAATGTGTTTGTTGCTACATAAAGCCATATTTCTGAAGTGTTCTTTGCTGCAAAAAGCCACCATCGCTCCTTCCTCGAGAACTCCAAGCCGCAGGTAAATCTTCAACAAAGCTTCGTCGAGGATGCAATCCCCGATCTTCCATCCGCCAGTCACACCCGCGGGATTTCATTACTCCTATCCATATCGTTCCGACTACTTTGCTGTTTCATCATGAGCGGCAGCACCGGAGGTACCGTGACGATGACCGCTGCCCACCTCGATGGAGCACCGGTTCCGCCTCCACCAATCACCCAAAAGTTGTTCATCGAATTGCACCCTACTGTCATTGAGAAAGACAACTCCATCCACTCCGAGCATGGTGTCATCCACTACCCATTCTGGTTCGGAGGATTGGCGAGCTGCGTCTCAAATGTTTGCACTCAGCCTCTGGGAGTCGGTAAGCACACATGCGTCGGTTTATGGACTTGACGGGAGCTGACATGACCATAGCGGGTGTAAGATCGTCTTCATGCCGCTTCGCAAACCCGACGCTGACACGATTTCTAGCTTCGTCTGCAGACTGTCCACCACGAGGGCCCTCAATTGGGTATGCTTCGGATATGGCACCAAGTGTGGATGCATGAGCGCTTCTTCGGGCTTTAGAAAGGCGTGAGTGAGTGTCATCTTCCAAACACAACTACCCTGACACTTTGACAGTTGAGCGCCTCGCTCACGCGAACTTTTTTCTACTCTGGTGTTCGTTTCGGCATGTACGAGAAACTCAAGGAGCTGGGGAGCACGTCCACTCACGCACCCTCGGGCCTCGCTCTTGCTCTCATGGCTGCGTCCTCAGGTTTCACCGGGAGTGTGTGCAGCAACTTTGCCGACGTCGTCTGTCTCCGCATGCAGGCTGATCCTGGCTTACCACCTGAATTACGCCGCAACTACAAGAACATCGCCGACGGTGTACAAAAGATGGTGCGTGCTGAAGGTTGGAACAGCATCTGGACGGGAGTATGGCTTGGTGCAGGCAGATCAGCTATCGCCACAGCAACACAACTGGCTGGCTACGATGTCATCAAGCGCGAATTGATGAAGCGAACCTCCCTCGGTGACAACGTCCCTACACACATCACCGCCAGCTGTTTGGCAGGCTTTTTGTCCACCTTCATATGCAGCCCTCTCGACGTCTTCAAGGCCCGCTTCATGACTCGCAAATCTTCAGCTCACAGTATGGCCGTCATGCTTGAGCGTACCATCAAGAACGAAGGCGCAGCTTGGATGTTCAAAGGTTTGACACCTGCTTTGATCAGCAGAGCGCCTTCCACTATCATCACCTTTGTCACTCTTGAGCAGCTGAGAAAGGTTTACCGTCACATGCATGGTTTGCAGGAGTAGAGAAAGTCATGCGATCTTCTTGATCCTGTTAGATTGTTATGCAGCTTCATCTTGATAAGCCTATGTCCTCCTCAAAACGATTTCTTCCTACCATGAACCTCTTCGATTGTTCCTTCAGAAGCGTGATCACTTGTATTCAACTGCATACCACCGTTATCTTGTCCTATCAGCATTCGAACATGGATGATGCGTTTCCAATATATGTGAGTGGTGGCGTATTGAGGCGAAGTAAGAAAACAAAGTCTGCATTCTGATCTGTACAACTGTGTGTTTACTACTCCGTTCTTCGCTCCTCTAGTGCACCAAAGGTCCGTAAAGTCTAACCAACACTCTAGAACTGACTGCGTATGATTTCAGGAGCACCATCCTGAAGATTGGCGGGGAGATTGTTATGATCGTTGGAAGCGTTGAGCCGCAAAGGATACGGCGCTGCGGGATCAGGAAGTGGTGATCGACTCGCACGTACTGGATAGCGTGCGGCAGGTATGTTGTTCGTCCAGATCTTAGTGCCATTGCATGCGAGGCAGAAAGTGGCTTGAGGTGCAGCTGCGACGGCATACCTGTCAACGTCGCGGCCACAACGACAAGGTATAGTGTAGTCTCCGACTACTCTAATATCACGATGAACCAGGCTGACCAGCCTGCGTTGGCCTGCAGCTGAGTGACCCTTGTCATGGAGCCATAGTCTGTTTTGGTCGGCTGTGTACAAGCGATCGTCCAAGGCTCCCCTCATGCAATCGAGACTAAAAATCTCCATCAGCTTCTCGTCTCGTCTCGTTTATATCCATTCCAATGACACATACCAGTAGTACGGATGGGTGATGTACTTCTTTACACACACACAGGTGTTTGTGTGTTCGTCAGCGGCCCATTGCGACCGACCTACGATGAATGCATGCGCGTAGTCTTGATTGGCTTCACAGAGCCTCCATCGCGCTATCTCCTTCTCCGTGCAAGTCTTGCAGAGCAGCGTCTGAGTTGTCTCGATGTTGTGGTTGTATCCTCGGACTACAGCACTGTTACGCAGATCCCATTGCAACACGGCACCATGCAGAACGGGATAGTAGACAAGATCGTTTGTTGCCTGCTCGATACGGTTTCTGAAGTCGAAACCTGCTGGAGGAGGTAGTTGCATGGTATCTTGCCAACACTCTAAACATATGGTTCGAGGACCGTGGGGGGCAGTACCAGTGGCTGGGCCACTCGTCGGTTCCTGTTCGCACGGCCGCCAGCCGTCATCGTATCCCATGTCGGGATCGCATGCAGGCCTTGTTGGCCAGTGTTGTCTGCGATGATCGCATTGAGTTATCGGTGCGGCCATGTTGCTGGTATTCTTCTTTGATGATGCGTCGAAGGTGATGCAGTCGTTCGTGTTTGGGTCCGGTATGTCCAATTTGTATCTCGACGATATCAACTCGAGTTTGCCGAGAACAAAGGGTGCATTTCCGGATCCGGCGCCGCGAGTGATGTTTACCTACAAAGAAGATGGCTGCCGAGACAGACTTGGAAAGCCTCGACGAACCTCCGGATCCAGCACGACTCACCTGATTCTTTCGAGCAGTTCAGCATCGGGTTTGCTAGATGCGAATCCGAGCATGGTAAGCCAAGGTGCCTCTCATTCTCAAGCCGAACGACGGTCACCAGGCAGTGTCGCGGAAGCCATCTACGAAGCATCGTAATTGTGCAAGTTCTGTTTCTCTACCGTCTCTTTCTCAGATCTTACCGTGTTCTAAGGTAGAATAGGTTTCAAAACGAAGAGATATTGCCGTGCGTAAAAGACTTGACCATCGTGTTTTCCGATTCAATGAACCTACCTCTGGTATACAGTTCGTAGAGTATTGCAGTCATTACGTTGGTCGACCAACGTCTTCATTCACGCTGGGAATGTGGAACGACACCTAGGTAGATAGCACACGATATGATGGCAGGAGGGTGGTCGACTTTGAGAAGGTGAAGTTCACGGCACCCGCCATTTCCCAGCCACACGATCTGGGAGGACCGTGCACGATTACTCAGTCACCACGCGACATCCTCTACACGTCGCATTACAGCATCCATATATATGATCGTGTCACCTCAATCTGCTCCTCATGTCGACAAGTCTTGGTGTCAGTGAGACGAATTGCAATGAATGCCGACGCAGGAAAGGAAAATGCGACCGTGTATTGCCAGAATGCACTTCGTGCTCTCGTAATCGACGTCACTGTTTGTATGAGAAGGCCGCCGGGCGGACGCCATTGACGAGAAAGAATCTTACAGAGGCGGAGGAGAAGCTACGGCGTGCTGAGATGAGAGCTCGAGTGGCTGAACGTAGAGCCATTGCTGCAGAAGAAAAGCTGGCCTCTCTTATGCACACGAGTAGTATTGAGAATGTGCCTGATCAGACCAGTGGCACAGCAGAGCATATGCCGTTCGTCCACCCAGACACATTCTTGGATCCAGCGACCTCGATCCACCCTGAAATGCTGGAGCATCAACTTCTTGATGATTACCAACAAGACGATGGCGGCAGTGGCTTGCCAGAAGAACCTCCCTCAGAAGTAGACGACTTCAGTTGGGATGAAATCTCTCGTGTGACTGCAAGTCATCTTGATGATACCTTCCAGCAACGTGAACACACGACCACGGTCGAAGACGAAGAGGTTGTGGATGGCATGGCCTCGCTGACTGTGGAAGAACGAGGAGCTGGATACCTAGGGACATCATCTGGCGCCGCGATGTTGCGCCTGCTAATGCCTGATGCTGAACCGCGGAATACTGCCAGACAACGGCGAAAGACCAATACAGAGGAGCACATTGCTCACGACAACAAAGATCTAGCTTACGAAGAGCTCGGTCTTGCGGATATTGATCTCGACTCTGCCATCGATGCATACTTCGCATCCTATCATCTACAATATCCTATCGTACACGAGCCTACGTTCAGGGCACAATACTCCTCGATCATTCCTCGACCCAACGGCAAAGCTTTCGAAGCGCTGGTATATATGATAGGTGCTATTGGCTTGTTCTCAACGACCACTACGACAGACGAGAAGAGCAACGACGACCTCAAGTTGTTCGAGGCTGCCAAGCTGAATGTCAAGATTGATGTGCTGGAAAAAGGTAATGTCACTCTATTGCAGGTATTGGTCTTGATGTCCAATTTTTTACAGAAAAGAGGAAAGCCAAACAGGTATGAAAGTTCGACTTCTGGTGCGGAGCCTGAGCACTCGGTCCTATGCGATCGTTCCTCACGCTTTTGCTAACTTGTGCTGTACAGTGGATATAATTATCTCGGACTCGCTTTGCACATGGCTATGGGTCTCGGTCTACACAAAGAGTTCGCCAACTGGAAACTGCCTCCATTAGCCATCGAAAACAGGCGACGTATGTGGTGGACGTTATACAATTTCTTCGCTGGTGCACTCGTAACATTTGGTAGACCGTGGTCTTGGCCGGACAAGGGCATAGAAATATCCTTACCTTCGAACATACACGATCGAGATCTTACCAACGCCACCAGATCTTGGCCGGAGAGTCGACAGACCATCACAACATATAGTTTGATGCTCGCTCAAGCCAAATTCCATCAAGCGACTGCCGGAATATACACACGAGTCATCTCTATGCCCTATCCATCGGCTTCTGAGCTTTTGAGTCTTGATGATGACTTGCTAGGCAACTGGCTTCGTAACCTTGGTCCATGGTATGCTGAAGTTGCCCAAGTGCCTGCAAAATTTGCTCTCGGCCATCATATCATGCACAACAGGGCTCGGAACTTCCGAATCATCATGTACCGCCCATTCGTAATTCGCAGCGTGCTGAGCTCAGCCACGGGATTGGATGGACTGGGACCACCTCCTTCAGAACAAGCCGCCATCGATCGATGCCTTCATGAAGCAAAAACAACTATCTCTTCGATACGTACATTCTGGTCTTCTGGAGTACACAACAGACTAGCTGCTTGGTATTCTCTGTAAGTGTATGTCCGCCTCGGCTCCATATCAATCGTACTAACAACAGTTAGGTACTTCATCTTCCAAGCTTCTTTGATACCGTGCTTGTGTCTGCGCAACCAACCAAACGCTCCACTAGCCTCGGACTGGCGCTCACAAATTCAGCAGACCCTCTCAGTCATGACTGAGATGAACGCAATCAACCCCAGTAGCATTGAATGTCAGTCTGTGATCATGCGCCTTTGTGGACACTTTCTCGAGCCGACAACTTCTACGTCAGTCTCTGGCAATGCTCCTCTGGTCGCTACAGAAGAGAGCCCACAGACTCAGATCAATAATGTCTATTCTATGATGTGGCCAAATGCTAGTCCTGCAAGCACTGATCTGCTTATGAGTGATCCACAATGGGCATTTGTCACGAATCAGGGACACATTGATCTTGAGTCGATGCCACAAAGTTGGGACTGGACTCAATAGTTTGAGTTCGCCTTCGTGTATTGGCTTGCAAGAGTGATTGCTCCATGTGTCACGTCGTGGTCTTGGTCTTCGAGGAAAGAGCGACCACGAGACCGTTGGCACGTGCGCAATGAATGGCTCACTCTCATGACTACGCATAGATGGGTCGAAGCTATCGAAATGCACAGTTCTTCCTAGATGGTAGATAAGTCCACAGAGAGCCGATGATATCACGACTCTCAATGGACGCTTCCTATTCGGCAAAGGAACTGTGCATTTCTATAGCGAGTCGCTTGATATACTCTTGTACATGGGAAAGCTGGAAATCATCAAACTCGCTCGATCTTCTCAGTAGCCTCGACTTCGAAGCCTTTCTTGACCTCCTTCTCGCTCTCCTCCACGTCTCTCGCCGCTTGTGGACCATCGAATATCTGCACAATCTCTTCCAATGAATGGCCCTTCGTTTCGGGAAACGTGCAGTAAGTGACTGCAAGAATCACGACTAGGAAACAGCAGAAGACTATGTAGAACTTCCATCCGAGATTCTCGAGGCCAATCGGGTTGGTGAAAGCAGCGATGACCAGCGATATGTAGATCGAGAGGAGTTCGCAGGTAAGCCCCTTGCTTCGAAGGCTGTACGGAAAGATTTCAGTCTATGGCTACTAGTCAGCATCCCGTCTACGCGAGAGGGTTTTTGTATTCTCGGCTTACTGGATAAGACATCAGTAGTGGGGTATAAGCAATATCGTAGTGATAATAGCTGGCCATGTTAGTCGACGCTTTCTCCCCTCTGAAGGAAATGCTTACAATGTGAACAGACAGACGATCACCACGATACCTGCCGGTTTGCTTCCATTCATGCTATTGACGGCTGAGCATGCGGTCCACACAATATAAGATATCAGCATTCCGAAGCCCGACCAGATGAACAACGTTCGACGCCCGAGTCGGTCAACAAGGAAAGCCGCAGATAGAGCGGCTGCGAAGTTGAATATTTGCAATAATCCGTTGATAAGCGTTTGTGTGAATGAGTCCGTAATGCCAACGCTGTTGAGTACGAGTGTAAGGTAGTATGACACAACGCCGATGCCATTCCACTGTGCAGCAGCGCCGAGGAACACGGCAATGAACAATCGCTTGCGATTGCCAGGGGTCTCGACCAATGCTCCCCAGCCTGGTGTCTTGATCTCTTTCTCCATGCGAATGGCATCAACAATCTCGCTCATTTCTCGGACGACCAATGGACTGTTGGTGTCCCCGCCAGCATGGTACTTGGCCAAGATTGCCATAGCCTCTGGTGCGCGGTCTTGTGCAACCAACCAACGAGGTGACTCCGGCACCCACATCCAGAAGGCCGCTTGAACGAGAGGATATGCTGCTTGCATGATGGTGGGAATACGCCAGGCCCAATTGCTCTGGATGCTCTCGCAACCGAAGCATGTCCAACTAGCAAGAATCGCTCCGAGGTAGTACATCGTCCAGAAGGCACTAGTGTACTTTCCTCGATGGGTTGGGTATGCGAGCTCGGCGATGAGCATAGGTGCCGGTTGAACGACAAACATTCCCGAGGCACCTACTACCAGACGAGAAACAACAAGCTGGGCTAGGGTCGTTGAAGTAGCCTGGATGATTGTTGCCAATACGACACCGATGATGCCTGCGAGGAGGACCAATCTTCTTCCCCAGCGATCACTTGCCCAGCCGACGATTGGCAAGACCACAACTGAACCAATAGATTGGGCAGCGTTTATCAGTCCGAGTTTGGTCCCGACTGGGTTACCAAAGTAGTCGCGCCATTGATGGAGAGATTGGAGACCGTTCATGAGCGATCCTTGGATCTGTCAGCTACTGTGATACAGAGCAATGCATCGGAGGCAAAGTTTCTCACCATCATAACCCGCCACTGAAGATGAGAGGAGAGGAACGAGAAGAAGGAGGTTCAATTGGAGGAGATGCTTGTGCTGGAACCAGTATTTGTTGGTTTGAGGCAAGACCTCAGCCAGGGATTGGCCAACGATATCTGCGTCCTTCATAGTGCTGTCGAGTATAGAGCAGTGGTTGAATTGCTGTGCTTGAGTGACACTATGACAGGAGACGACATCTTCTACTTATAGTGATCCGCGCCTCTTGATCGTCTCTATAAGGTATTCCGCCGCCGTCTACCACATCCCGCACGCTAACCCGCATGGCTTGGTGAAAGTGGAGTCTCCGGAGTTCTCAACCCCACAGCAACCCCGCAAGCAGACCACTGACGCATATCACCACACGTGAACCGGTGGACAGTCTCCCCTTGTCTTTGCTGGGTGGGTGCATGAGTCGCGTTACTTCCTTGTGTCGACCGGGACAGCCACCACCTGTGATCCTTCAGCCTGGAACTCTACAACGGTCATATGGCGGGCCGCGTTCATCGACTCTTAGCAACATTCATTGCCAATCCTGCGCATTTGTTCATACGATCTTTAACCACAGTCTCCTGTCTCCGCCCGATCTCAGACTACACGGTGAATTGTCGTGAAATTTCCCAGTGATACGAACAAATTGGAGGCTGCAGGCACTTGCAGGTGCGACCACGGCACGACACCGAGATCCTTCCAAACCTAATTCCTGACACGATATATACAAAGCCACGGGAGAGACCGGATTCTGTTATCTCTCATATGTCACATGTAGGTACCTTACCTGAGTGTGTCACGTCAAAGCAGATGGTGACAACCACGGTGTACTGTTCAGCAAATTAGTATCGAAATGTTGACCAGCCACAATGAGACATCGGAAGCATCACCCTCTCGACAGACCTCCTGAAGACCGAAAGTATGGTCTGACACGGTGTGAATATGTTCAAGATACAGAAATGTTGACCATGTCTCTTTCTGATCGCTAGTCCTGGACGCCTCCAATAATCACCTTGAAGACGTCCTCCCTGCCGGCTTTGACGAGTTCAAAGGCTTTCTCCGCCTCCTCGAACTTGAACCTATTGGTGATCAATCGCTTGACGTCGATCATCCCTGAAGCCACCAGCTCAACTGCATCCGGATAGCAACCTTTAGTATATCTGATGGAGCCGCGGATGTTCAAGGCCCTGATACAAGCCGTCGTGATGGGAAAGAGCACGTTTTCCTTGCCCATACCAGCTTGTACGTAGGTACCACCTTTCTTTGCAGCAAAAATGCCAGTCTGGATCGATTGTTCGGCTCCAGTACACTCCAGAACCACTTCTGCACCCTCGCCGAGATCAAACTCTTTCTTGATCAAGGCCGCAACCTTCTCAGAGTGTTCCATGGGATCGACTCCTTGGTCAGGCGTCGGTGGTAGGAATACAGCGTCAGCACTGTATGACTTCGCAAAGTCAAGTCGTGACTTCACGATATCGACTCCGATCACTTTGCGAGCACCGTATGCCTTCGCTACTGCTTGGCAAAGAACACCGATTGGTCCGCATCCGAACACGAGCACGGTCTGGTTGGCTCTCAAATCAGCGACTTTCGCTATCTGTACAGCGACGGCTGTTGGCTCGACCATAGCACCTTCTTCCATACTCATAGAGTCTGGAATCTTGTAACAATAGTCGCTTGCAACGGTATAAAACTTTGCAAGCGTGCCTAGTCGTGATCAGTTCATGATCCAATTGTCGTTGGTTTTACGTTAAGACTAACCATCCCATGGCGGCGTAGCTGCAAAAATGGTATCGTTGCATAGGTTGTACTCTGTGAAAATATTAGTCCATCATTTGGTGACTCCAAGATTGGAAGAGCTCTTACCACCACCACGACAATAGGAGCATCGTCGGCATGGAACTCCGGGCTCGATGGCGACCCGGTCACCCTGCTTCAGGTTTTTGACTGCTCCGCCAACCTCAACAACAGTGCCGGAAGACTCATGACCAAGCACGATAGGGCTTCGAAGTATAAAGTCTCCAATACGACCTCTTTGCCAGCTGTAGTTGTGTCAAGAGGCGAGTTCCGAAGATAATAGTGATTCTTCTTACTAGTGTACCTGCGACACTTAAAACCGATACGAATAACAAGTCGAAACGTGGA
>Ga0268251_10000381_pt1 | contig 14388 bp, 11 predicted proteins | sample AgamicAsMae_FD_200527 | JGI IMG/M metagenome (GOLD analysis project Ga0268251, IMG submission 200527) | Agave microbial communities from Guanajuato, Mexico - As.Ma.e (v2) (version 2) | ecosystem: Host-associated > Plants > Phyllosphere > Phylloplane/Leaf | place: Guanajuato, Mexico | collected...
TACAATCGCTCCGCCAACATCAACACGTACACAGTGCCCGATGATCTCTTGACTCCGGCGCAGGTGAGAGATGCTGCCCTTGTGTTCCAGCCAGACTAGAACTGACAGCACCGCGCACAGAAAGCTACTGGATGGTCGCAAACCACAGCCGATGGAGGTAGGGTCTACTTCTTCCGCAAGGACGACAAGACAAAGACATCCTGGACTCCTCCCCCCGGCTGGGAAACTCCTGCCGCTCCTGCCCCAGAGGCTCCGCAATTCGTGTCATCTAGCTTCCAGGCCCACCCTCCGGCTCGCGAACAGAGAGCTCCCCGAGAGAGCAGACCTTTCCACGATCGTCGCGACGAGTCCAACTACCGAGGCCCTATTGCCGTTGCCGCTACTGGCCCCGAGTATGGCTCCCGCGAAGAAGCTGAGGCTGCCTTCAACAAACTGCTGAGGAAGTCTGGTGTCCAGCCTGGTTGGTCATGGGAGCGCGCCATGCGTGCCACTATCCAGGATCCTCAATACCGCGCAATCAAGGAACCCAGCGAGAGAAAAGCCGCCTTCGAGAAATACCTTGATGATGTTGTGCGCGAAGATCAAGAACGCGAGAAGGAGCGTATCAAGAAGTTGCGCTCGGACTTCCGCTCCATGTTGCAGACACATCCCGAGATCAAGCACTACACACGCTGGAAGACCGCCCGTCCAATGCTGGAGAACGAGGCCATCTTCCGCGCTACCGACAACGAAGACGAGAAGCGCCGCATGTTCGATGATTACCTCGTCGATCTCAAGAAGGCTGCTGAGGACAAGCGCCAGCGCGACTACGATGCAGCCATGACGGGCGTCGCCGACATCCTGCAAAATCTCCAGCTCAATGCCAAATCGCAGTGGATGGAAACGCGTGAACAGCTGCACTCGCATCCAACATTCCAGGAAGACCCCAAGTACAAGATTTTGTCACCTTCTGAACCCTTACAGATATTCGACCGCTACATGCGTAGACTATGGAACGATGCACACAATGAAAAGCAACGCGCGGCTCAGCTCAAGGCTCGCGAGCAGCGCAAGGCTAGAGAAGGCTTCGCTGCTCTGCTGGCTGAACTCAGAGAAGCAGAGACGATCAAGCCCGGTACTATGTGGAAAGAGGTTTACCCATTGATCGAGAACGAGCCTCGCTACATCAAGTTGATGGACAATCTAGGTCACAAGGACCGTATTACCGACGGTTCCACTCCTCAGGACATCTTCTTCGACTTCCTGGACGATTTTGACAAGGAGGTTCACGACATTCGCCCTGCAGTTGAAGCCACTCTCAAGGAAGAGCACTTCCGTTTCGTCCCTTCGACCACTCTGGAAGAGTTCCTGCAAGCCATTAGACACGACAGACGCATTTCGGCGATGAATCCCCATCTCTTGGAAGAGGTATACAAGAGACTGCACAGAAACGCCCTCGACAGGGAAGAAGACATCGAGCGTGATGCCAAACGCCAACAGCGCAAGGCAGTCGATGCATTGCGTTCTCGCATCAAGCATCTGGAACCCCCCGTTCTGATCGGAGACACATGGGAGCAGGTGCGTCCGCGTGTTGAGCGCAGCGAAGAGTACAAGGCCGTGACCAGTGACGAGGACCGCCAACTCGCCTATGACAAATTCATGAATAGGCTTAAGGAAGATGCCGTCGAGCGAGAGCGTCTCCGCCGCCATGATAGAGAACGCGAAAGAGATCGTGATAGACGCCGAGACCGCGACCGCCGTCGTAGCCGCTCTCCTCCCTCTCGCGAGGTTGATGCTTACGAAGCCGATCGCCGCCGCGCTGCCTCCGAACGTGAGCGTCAGTACCGCCACTCGAGCATCAGCGGGCTTTCCCCACCACCCCGTGAACGTCCAAGAGCCCGCGATGACCGCTACGAGAGAGACGTAGGCGACCCGAGAAGAGAAAGACAAGTCAGTCTCTCCATCTACGATCGCGAGAGAAGAGAACGCGAAGCCGAACGCGAGAGGTCGTACATTAGTCGTGCCGACCCACGCACCAAGGCCAGCGAACTCGACTACGGCGACGGCGGAGACAGCCCCAAGCCCGAGAGCACTTCGGGCGGCAACAACAGCAGTGGCAACAAGAGATCTGCTGCGGCCAGCAATGGCGACGGCGGTGATGCAAAGAGACAGGCCAAGCGCCCTCGTGTCGGTGAGCACTCTTCCCGCAATGGTGGTTCTGTTACTCCCGCTCTCTCGGCTGCAGGCAAAGACGACGAACCCGCGCTGCAGTCTGGCAGTGAAGAGGGCGAGATTGAAGAGGTCTAGAAAGCCATCTTGGCTGAAATTGTCAGATGGCGTGGATTGGAAAAATAAAAGCATTTGCATGCGGTACGTTCTTCTTGCTCAAAGGATGACCTACTAGTTCCACGGCAGATTTTCTCCAGAAGACCCCGTCTATTGCCTCTGTTTATTCTTTGCGTCGATGCCACAGGTGCGTTCTACGTGCAACACTGCTGCTCTTCCTAACGACAGTTCAATGTATCAAGACGAATAAAAAACAATTTCAATGTGAAATGGTCAAACTTTTGTGATTCCTTGTTTCTACTCCTTTGTGCTCCTCATGCCGTAGCTTGGTTCATCAAAATGTCATGTATTATAAATGGCGCTCCATGGTTCCCCTGTGCCGCACCTTGCTTGTTGCTCAGCTGCATGTGCACAGCTTGTGAGTTGATTGCCCAAGATATTGTCCGACAATAGTCGAATGGGAGCGATCAACCAGAGCGCCATGTGTTGCTCAGAAGCCGTCCGCATCCTCATCCTGATCACCCGCTCCTGCGTGTTCTATCTCCTCATCCGCAACAGAGCGCGAGCACTGCATGCGGCGGCGATAGGAGCGGTTGCGTCGGAGCAGAGCGGCGCGTGAGGAACCTTTCGCCGGGCGCCAAGGGGGCCAGTGTTGTGAGTCTAGGAAAACTCCCTTCAAGACTCTTCTTCCATGAAGAACTGTAATCGTTGTTAGTACATCGCGAAATATCAAGACCAGGACAAGAGGAAAACTTACGTAGTTTCCACCGTTCTTCTGCTCCTGGTCAAGCTGGGAGTCGAGCTTGTTGATACGGGGACGGTATGAGTTGGGATCACGTCTGAAGGTGACATCCAAGTTCTTCAAGAACTTGTTGCAACCAGTCAGGAGAGACTCGGGCTTGTTGGCGCGAGCGTCAACGGACGGGATACCGTCGAAGACAATGACACGGTCGGCGAGGTAGGTGGCCATGATGAAATCGTGCTCGACGATGAAAGCAGTCTTCTTGGAGTGCATGATGAAACGCTTGATGACACGGGCAGCGATAATACGCTGCTCGGAATCGAGGTAGGCACTAGGCTCATCGATCAGGTAGATGTCGGCGGGGATACCGAGGGCCAAGACAATGGCGACACGCTGCAATTCACCACCGGACAAGTTCTGGACTTCCTGGTCGATGAAATCATCCATCTTCAGGGGCTTGTAGACATCAGTCTGGAACTGAGGGTTAAGGAAGGCGGCCTTGATCTTCTTGAAGAAGAGTTGACGGACGGTACCCTTGAATTTGGGGGTAATCTTCTGAGGCTTCATAGAGATGTTCATGGGAGGAACACTCTTGGTACCATCGGGCTTCTCGGCACCAGCAAGCATTCTACAGAAGGTGGTCTTTCCGGTACCGTTCTCGCCCATCATGACGAGAATCTCCGAGTCGGTGAACTCACCAGGCTCAATCTTCAGCTTGAAACCAGAGGCGGGCTGTGTCTTGTTCATGGCGGGGTAGCCGTATTGGCGAGATTGATCGACAATGAACTCTTCTCCAGCTTCACCGATACGGAACTGCAGAGATTCCTCTCTGAAACGCAAGTTCTCGCTGGGAATGTGACCGTCGAGGAAAATGTTGATACCTTCACGGACCGAGGAAGGAAGAGTGACGACACCGTAGACGGCGGGCTTACCGTAGAGCAAGCAGATGAAATCGGACAGGTAGTCGAGAATGGACAAATCGTGCTCGACGACAATGACGTATGAAGTAGGGCCGAGCAGACTGCGGATCAGACGACCAGCGGCCAGACGCTGCTTGACATCCAAGAAGGATGAAGGCTCGTCGAACATGTAGACATCGGCTTTTTGTACACAGACGATGGCGATGGCGAAACGTTGCAACTCACCACCGGAGAGGAGATCGATGTCACGGTCGAGAATGGCGTCGAGTTCTGTTTATTGCGTTAGCTGGAGCCCAGAAACTTGGCCATGTCTGTCTTGTCACATACCCAGTGTCTTGATGATCTCCTCAACTCTAGCCTCATCGACTTCAGCACGCTGCTTGACGAGGAAGCCAACGGTTCTGTTGTCGCCCTTGACGGCTCTGGGGATCTGGTCGACGTATTGGGGCTTGACGACGGCCTTAAGGTTGTCTTCGAGAACCTTGGTGAAGTAGTTTTGCAGCTCGGAACCACGGAAGTACTTGAGAATCTCCTCCCAGTCAGGGGGGTTGTCGTAGCGGCCGAGGTTGGGCTTCAGCTTGCCGCTCAGAATCTTCAGGGCAGTACTCTTTCCGGTACCGTTACCACCAACGAGACCCAGGACTTGACCAGGTCTGGGCATGGGCAGTCTGTGGAGCTTGAAGCTGTTGGCCGAGTAACGGTGGGTGACTTGCGACTCGAGGTTGGTGGGCAAGTTGATAATGTTGATGGCATCGAAAGGACATTTCTTGGGACAGATACCGCAACCAATACAGAGACGCTCGGAGATGAAGGCAATCTTGGAGGTGTTGTCGACCTCAATACAGAGCTTTCCAGTACGGACGACGGGGCAAGATTTCTTGCACTCTTGACGACATTTCTTTGCGGGTGGTTAGAGGGTGTTCTTGTGGCTGGTCGCATGAGGCGTTCGATCGTACCTTGGGCTTACACTGCAGAGGTAGTCAGTAAGCAGATTCTAAAGCAGAGAGAGCGGCAAACTTACCTTGTCGCTGTTGACAATGGCAATACTGCAGACAGCAGGGTCAGAAAAAGGAAACCCAGAAAATTCTCTCAGCCGGCGGCAGCAGGTGCAAGTACATACCGAGTCAACTTGTCCGACATTTTGGGCGATTGTATAGCGTCGCAGGAGCTGACTAGAAACCGCGAGACAGTGAGTGTCAAACGAGGTCGTCAAACGGCGAGTGAAGACACTTGGGTGACGCGAAGTGGGCAGGAACGACGGAACAATGAGTTGCGCCCAAGCTGATTTGGTGCCTTCCTATTGGCTGGCTTGGCCCTGCCCGCAACTCGTCTCCGTCGGAGCGTCGTTCAATCTCAAGAAGTCACCCACCTCTCTCACATCTGCACCATACCACTCACGAGACCAAAAATACTCTACGCACCGTCTGGACATGGTCTCACATGGCCGGTAAGCTCGTCCTCTATTTTCTGTCACTTTCCCTGTACCCTACACGAGTGAGCCTGGTCTTGGCATTTCTTTTGTCTCTGGAGCCGATCGCCTATACCATTCGATATCGCGAGTCTACCGTCGCCTGTATCGCCTAAATCGCCTTCGGTCTACTTTGTCCGCCTTCTGTCGCCATCATTTCACGTCCGTAATACCTTTGCTGCCCATCGTCCGCCCTACATCGCGTCAACCGACCATCCAAGACTCGCGTCCACCCTCGATCTATTCCATCAAGATTCCATCTCGATACCATTTCGAACCCATCTACGAGACCTACCGCACTGTCTTTGGGGGGAAACCGGTCGCCTAGACCAGGCGCTCACCCTTGTCAACTCACCGCTCCGTCCGACCCACCTGTCTCGAGCAATCTTGCTGACTGCTCACTCTATCCAGCCGGCCAGACATCTCTGCTACCTACCCACCTACCTCCCTCCACCATGTCTTTTGAGAACGGCCATTTGTCGTCGCCTGATGAGCCGGCTTACGCGACTCTGGACCACAAACCATCTCGTAGCGAAAGCGAACTTTCAGATGTCAATGATATACCCGACCAAGCTGTCACCGAGTCCATCGACCATGTCATGAACGATGTCGCAAGTCCTCGGTCCGATGAAGATGAAGATGCCGATGGTTCTGATGATGGCGATTATGACGCCCCGTCACCTCCCTCAAGAGCCAGCGTCGACTCCCGCCATAGCAGCGTCTCCTCGGATGCCTCGTCGGTGCCCCGCAAGCGCAAGGCCGCCGAGCCCGATGTAGACGATGACCAGTACATGCAAGAAAACCCAGAGTTATATGGCCTTCGTCGAAGTGTGAGTCAGCCTGCTGTACTGCTCGTCTTCTTCTCACTGACAAGTCTTAGGGTCGTGCTCGTCCAACTCGCCGAATTGTGTGTCTTACTATACATTCTTCTAGCGCGTCCAATACTGACTCCCACACGTAGATCGAGAGCAGTGACGAAGAACAAGACAACAACGACTCTGGCTCAGATGTCAATCCCGGCCGCGCCCGCAAACGCTTACGGCCGGCCACCTCGCGCAATGGTACCTCTATCCTTGACACCTATCTCCTTTAATTACTGACCGAGACGTGCTTGTAGCCTCACTCCGTCGATCCGACTCCGAATCTGCGTCAGACAGCGATACTTACGGTGGTGCACGTGGTCGAGAGTTCGCAAAGAAGCACCGCCGCAGGCTGCAAGGAGCCTCATCTCGCTCTGCCTCGGGCCTTGCAGGTGATCTTCGCTTCTCTACAAGACAAGCTGGCAAAGTTACGACATACAACGAGGAAGATGGCGACGACTTTAGCGAAGAGGACACGGAGAACATGACACCCAACTACTGGGTTGCTGCTGAGGACAACTCTCCAGCCATAGACATCGTCCTTAACCACAGAGTTGGCGAAGGCAAAGGTTTGTTCCTCCATACCCTGGTTCTTTTCAAACATGCGCTGACAATCCCGCTCTGCAGATACCGAGTATCCCGAGAAGAACGACTACGAGTTCTTTGTCAGTACATTCCATTGATCATCGCTTACCCCTGCTAACATTGCTCCAGATCAAATGGCAAGGCAAAGCACATTACCACGCTACATGGGAGCCCTGGACCGAGCTTAGTTCAGTCCGCGGTTTCCGTCGTCTTGAAAACTACTACCGCAAAGTCGTCGAGGCCGAACACTTCTTGGCTCAAGATCCTGATGTCGCACCGGAAGAGCGCGAAAAGTACACACTCGACCGCGAGACGTACCTTGATGCTCTTGACGACTACATGAAGGTTGAAAGAGTCATCGGAGAACAAGTCGGCAATGACGGCAGAGAATACTATGTCAAGTGGAAGTCTCTTCCCTACGACTCTTGCACGTGGGAACCAGAGTCTCTTGTCAGCGAGTTGGCTCAGAACGAGATCGATCGCTATCTCGATCGCTCATCCCGCCTGCCTACTTCTGACAAGCGCGAATCGAGTTTATCCACCCGCTCACCTTACAAGCCCTTCCGTACGCAACCCGACTACATCAAGTTCGGTCAGCTCAGAGATTTCCAACTGGCAGGCATCAACTTCCTCGCACACAATTGGTGCAAGGGCAACAATGTCATTCTTGCAGACGAGATGGGTCTGGGAAAGACGGTTCAGTCAGTCTCTTTCATGAGTTGGCTGATTCATGACCGTCGTCAAGAGGGTCCTTTCTTGGTTGTCGTGCCACTGTCCACCATGCCTGCTTGGGCCGATACATTTAACAACTGGACGCCGGACATCAACTACATTGTATACAACGGCAACGAGGCTTCTCGCAAAATTCTTCGCGAACATGAACTCCTCGTAGATGGCAACCCGAGAAAGACAAAGTTCAACGTCATGCTCACGACTTACGAATACATCCTGCTCGATTCGGCCTTCTTGTCCCAGATGAAGTGGCAGTTCATGGCTGTAGACGAGGCGCATCGGTTGAAGAACCGAGATTCGCAACTCTATGTCAAGCTCATGGACTTTGGTGCCCCGAGTCGTCTGCTCATCACGGGTACGCCTCTGCAGAACGAGCTCAAGGAGCTGTCTGCCCTTATGGACTTCCTCATGCCAGGCTTGATCAACATCAATGACGACATTCCGATTGACGACTCCGAAGCTACCAGGCAAGCTCTCGACGACTTGATGAAGGCCATCTCTCCCTACATGATTCGCCGTGTTAAAGAGAATGTCACCAGTGATCTGCCGGGCAAGACTGAGAAGATCATCCGAGTCGAATTGTCAGACGTTCAACTGGAGTACTACAAGAACATCCTCACCCGCAACTACGCCGCTCTGAACTCTGGCACAAAAGGACAGAAGCAGTCGCTACTCAACATCATGATGGAACTCAAGAAAGCCAGTAACCACCCCTTCATGTTCCCCAACGCAGAGGATCGCATTCTTGAGGGCAAGACCGGCAGAGAAGATCAACTGAAGGCTCTTGTAACGAGCAGTGGAAAGATGATGCTTCTCGACCGTCTTCTTACCAGATTGAAGGCTGATGGCCATCGTGTGCTTATTTTCAGTCAGATGGTCAAGATGCTTGACATTGTCGGCGATTATCTGCATCTTCGCGGACACCAATATCAACGTCTTGATGGTACCATCGCAGCAGGCCCAAGACGTCAGGCCATCGACCACTTCAACGCTCCTGACAGCAAGGACTTCTGTTTCATCCTCTCTACACGTGCTGGTGGTCTCGGTATCAACCTTATGACCGCCGACACAGTCATTCTCTTTGATTCCGATTGGAATCCTCAAGCCGATCTTCAAGCCATGGCACGTGCCCATCGTATTGGACAGAAGAATCCTGTCACAATCTACCGCTTCGTGTCGAAAGACACCGTTGAGGAAGAAGTCTTGGAGCGCGCCCGTAACAAGCTCATCTTGGAACACATCACCATCCATCAAGCAATGACAGAGAAGGAAGCCAAGGCGCTCAGATCTAAGCTTGATTCCGCTGGCGTCTCCACTGCTGAACCCGTAGCACATGACGATCTCTCTCGCATCCTTAAGCGTCGTGGACAAAAGATGTTCGAGCAGTCCGGCAACCAGAAGAAGCTCGAGGAACTCGATATCGATGCCGTCCTCGAAAACGCTGAAATTCACCAAACTGAGCAGGCAGGTGGTGGCATCACAGCAAGCGGAGGTGCAGACTTTTTGAAGAGTTTCGAGTACACCGACGTTAAGCTTGATCTTGAATGGGATGAGATTATTCCTAAGGAGCACCTCGAGGCCATCAAGGCCGAAGAGAAGGCCAAGGACGAAGCGCAATACCTCGAATCCGTCATCGAAGAAAACCAGCCCAGAAACGCAAAGCGGAAGTCCAGAGAAGACGATGCCCGGGAACAGCGTGCGGCCAAGAAGAGAGCTCGAGATCTGGCTGCTCAAGCCGCCGCTGACATCGAGTCTGACAATGACTCCAACGCTGGCGCAGATCCTGAGCGTCCAATGAGCGAAAAGGACATCCGTAACTTGATCCGTGCTTATGAGAAGTATGGTTCGATCGAGGAACGCCAGACTGAAATCATCAAGGAAGCCAGACTTGTTGGCCGAAACATCGACCTTCTCAAGGCTACTCTCGAGGAGGTTGTAGGCATCAGCAAGAAACTCCTCCAGGACGAGCAAGACCGCGTCTTGACCCTCGAGCGTGAGACTAACAAGCCCATTACCAAGAAAGACAAGAAGGCGGTTCTGTTCGATTTCAAGGGTGTGAAACGCTTGAACGCTGAGACCTTGACCGAGCGTCCTCTGGAGATGCGCATGCTTCGGGACGTCGAGAAGCAGCTTGGTGAAAACTGGCGCACTTTCCGCATTCCAGAAGCATCCAAGCCTGCTCACTACACTTGCCCTTGGGGAGCTCGTGAGGATGGCATGCTGTGCATTGGTATCGCCAAACACGGTTATGGTGCTTGGGTGGCCATTCGTGACGATCCTGATCTTGGTATGGGTGACAAGTTCTACCTAGAGGAACATCGTGTGGGCATCAAGGAAGAGCGAACCAAGGGTGACGAGAAGAATGCAAAGTCGCCGGGAGCCGTGCATCTTGTAAGACGCGCAAACTACCTTCTCAGTGTTCTCAAAGACAAGACGAGCAACGGCACCAACCTTGCAGCCAAGAGAGCGCTTGAAAACCACCACCGTAACAACAAGAAGGCTCTTGCCTCTGGCAATCGTCATGCTGGAAGTGTGTCTGCAAGTCCGGCTCCTGGTGCGGCTCGTAAGATGAACCGCGAGGATTCGTACCGCTCGCGTCTTCACAATGACCACCGTGGCTCGTCCGACCGTCGTCAATCATCTAACAACGTTGGCCACAGAGCATCGCCTGGTGGAGCTGAGCGTATCGACAGAAACAGACACCACCGTGATTCTGAATCCAGGAAGCTGCCACGTCATGCTGGTTCTCCTCTGGCTGTCTCTAACGGAGACCGTCCAGCATCTGAAGACCATATGAGGCGTATCGTTGAACCTATTCGTGACTGCTTGGGTCGCATCAGAAAGGCCACCAAGAGTCACATTCCGGATGACAAGGAGCGTGCAAACAGCCTAAAAGAATCACTGCAGACAGCTGGCAAATTCTTTAAACAGAAGGCGGCTGAGAAGGGGAAGACGGTCGAGGATAAACTATGGTACGCTCTGGTCTGACACCTTGTTCGACTAAAAATGCTAACAAACAACAGGGACTATCTTGCCGAGACGTGGTGGCCGCAGGCTAAGAACGTCGACAAACGCACGTCAGGTCAGAAGCTCCGGACTCTGTATGAAAAGATCGCAGCCGCCAACAAGGCGACCTAAACCTGGACCTGTATCCAAAGTCGTGATCGAGCAACAAATATGATTACGAAACAGAAGGATGGAACGCATTCTGTGGACGACTAAGTGTCGAGAAGCATGATTTTCGAGGTTGCAACGATACATGCATTGAACGGTACTATGAGTATCGGTGGGGAGCATTGGATTATTGAAGCTGTTCTTTTTGCGACAGGCGTTACAAATCGACAATGGGTCGAAGGGACAAAATCTCAGCATGGGCTGGCCAACAGGAGTTATGTTGCTACATTCGCTATTGCCTTTCTTGTGCATTACCGCTCGCCGAAAGCGTGCCATACGGAGTTCTGAGAAACGGAGAAGCCATATGTTAGCATTGGCTCAGAGATATACAAATAATGAAAAGAATTACTAGTCTCAACAAGCACGTGTGTCACTTGAAGATACGACATACAAGTCGTAGTACAAGTATGGATGAAACTACTTTGAGACGAGGCGGCCATTGGTTGCCGACAAACAGTTCGAAGATCCAAAACCTTCGCGGTAACTCGTCCTCTCGGATGCCACGGCCGGCGACCAAAAGAGGCGCGGAAACGCAGGGTGCTGATCGATGGCGACTGATCACGGCTGGCTGGAGGCAGACCTAGACCCCTCCTTCAACACGGCCAGTCTCGTTGATAGCCGTAACATTTCCAGCCTCGTTAATTAACAGCATCCGTTGAGCATCGCAATACTGACACAAAGCGCTGAGAACATTTCTGACGATAAGACGTCCATTCGCGCGAGAGCCCCGCCGCAGCTGGCCCTGATCCCGATCGACTCGGACCCCAATCGACGTCAGAGCCCCCGAGAAGAGTGCGGGCGTCATTCACATTTTCCTCCATTCGAATAATGCCTTCTTTCAAAAGCATACGCAGGCAGGTCCTGTGGAATTTGAACTCGAGATATATTTACGGGCGCTATGTGAGTTTCACTTGGTGGTAGCCTCACTCACATGGCCTTTTAAAGCTGACTCAATTGTGTCCGCGACAGCCTCTCCTACACACCTTAGTATTCATCACCGAGTTAATCATGGTTTCCTTCCTGGTGTCAAAATTCAACAGCTACTATGCTGCGAGACCAGGTACGATTGACCAATTGCGACAAGTCTGGCGAATGCGCGCTGACCATTGACTCTAGTTCTCACCACTATGGTCACCAACGCCGTAAGCCCATCCACGATCACACTCTATGACATATCCCTGACGTCTCCTTCAGATTCTTGGTGGTGTAGCCGACACTGTCGCTCAGTCTATCACAGCAGTCAGAGAACGCGCCGTTCGCAAACCTGGTGGCCCCGACCCCAGGTCCGACCGATTGGCCATCGAGATCCACGAGGTGGACCGCAGAATCTCTGAGGAGGAGCTCATCCCCGACTCCAAGGCTCTGCCTCCACCATTCGACTTTGAGAGGTACAAGAAATCAAGAGCAAGACGCAAAGGATCAAGAGTGCTGATACAGCGGACAGATTGACGAGATTCATGGCATACGGTTTTATCATGGCCCCCATTCAGCACAAGTGGTTCGGATTCCTCAACCGCATCTTCCCCTTGGCCAAGGGAGCTGGTACCAGTGCAGCAGCAAAGAGAACGGCCTTTGATCAACTTCTCTTCGCACCCGTCGGTCTCGGAGCCTTCTTCACCTTCATGACTGTGGCAGAGGGAGGTGGTCGCACCGAGATCCAGAAGAAGTTCCAGGATATCTACATTCCTTCGCTCAAGGCCAACTACTTGGTCTGGCCTGCTGTGCAGTTGATCAACTTCAGACTGATGCCGCGTCAGTTCCAGATTGTAAGTGGTACTCGATCATCCGAAGCCAAGCGTGATGGCTAACGAGTTGCAGCCCTTTGTGTCTACTGTTGGTATTGCATGGACTGCTTACCTTTCCCTGTCCAACTCGGCAGAGGAAGCTTAGAAAGTCCTCTTTAGAGAACGGGCTAGGAGAATGTGTTGATTATCTTCAAGCATTACAGAGCGGGATGGGTAGGCGTTCTGGCGCCTCTACGGGCCGATCGATAGACAGGTCGATTAGTGCATTACATTTTGAATAATACACCGATTACGAAGATGTTTGGTCTGGAAGGGGTTACATTTGACGCTACGTGAAGTGAGCAGGTGATAGAATGGTGATTTTGACATGGAGATAGCTGACATCAGCGGGTGGAATGCTCGCAAGATGTGAGAACGCATGGTGAGGATATCGGAAGCACATCGGAGGTGACGCAGACTTTTGAAGAGCTGCCCCTCGTGCCGGCCGAAAGCTGTTGGGGAAAGATTCAAGCCCCTCACACCACAACTCTCCACCAAGCATCGTTGTATATATAACTCTGTACGCCCCCTGCTGCTATCGTCTCTCACTCCGAACTGTCTAACATCTCAATTCAGTCACAATGTCGCTCTCCAACAAGCTCTCCATCTCCGACGTCGACCTCAAGGGCAAGCGTGTCTTGATCCGTGTATGTTCCCATTGGGCACCAAGCTACCAGTCCAAACCCTTGCTGACCATATACATAGGTCGACTTCAACGTCCCTCTCGACTCCAACAAGAACATCACCAACAACCAGCGCATTGCCGGTGCCGTCCCTACTATCAAGTACGCCGTCGACAATGGCGCCAAGGCCGTTATCCTCATGTCCCACCTCGGCCGTCCCGACGGCAAGGTCAACGAGAAGTACTCGTTGAAGCCCGTTGTTGCTGAGCTTGAGAAGCTCGTCGGCAAGAAGGTCACCTTCACCAACGACTGTGTCGGCTCCGAGGTCGAGAAGACCGTCAACGACACCAAGGACGGCGGTATCATTCTCCTCGAGAACCTGCGTTTCCACGCCGAGGAGGAGGGCAGCAGCAAGGACTCTGAGGGCAAGAAGGTCAAGGCCGACAAGGCAAAGGTTGAGGAGTTCCGCAAGGGCCTGACCGCTCTTGGTGACGTCTACATCAGTGAGTTACACCTTCTCTGCGCCTCGACTAAGCTACGCATACTGACAAGACCTCCCAGACGACGCTTTCGGTACCGCTCACCGCGCTCACAGCTCCATGGTTGGTGTCGACCTCCCCCAGAAGGCTTCCGGCTTCCTCGTCAAGAAGGAGCTCGATTACTTCGCCCAGGCTCTCGAGGAGCCCAAGCGTCCTTTCCTTGCCATCCTCGGTGGTGCCAAGGTCTCGGACAAGATTCAGCTCATTGACAACCTTCTCGGCAAGGTCGACAGCCTCATCGTTTGCGGTGGTATGGCCTTCACCTTCAAGAAGACCCTCGAGGACATGAAGATCGGTGACTCGCTCTTCGACGAGGCTGGCAGCAAGACTGTCAAGGACCTTGTTGAGAAGGCCAAGAAGAACAACGTCAAGATTGTCCTTCCCGTTGACTTCATCACCGCCGACAAGTTCGACAAGGATGCCAACACTGGCAAGGCCACCGACAAGGAGGGTATCCCCGACGGCTGGATGGGTCTCGACTGCGGCGAGGAGTCGATCAAGCTCTTCAAGGAGACCATCGACGAGGCCAAGACCATCCTGTGGAACGGCCCCGCCGGTGTCTTCGAGTTCGAGAAGTTCGCCCGCGGCACCAAGGCCACTCTGGACAACGCTGTTGCCGCTGCCCAGTCTGGCAAGGTTGTCATCATCGGTGGTGGTGACACTGCCACCGTCGCCGCCAAGTACGGTGTCGAGGAC
>Ga0268251_10000383_pt1 | contig 14369 bp, 12 predicted proteins | sample AgamicAsMae_FD_200527 | JGI IMG/M metagenome (GOLD analysis project Ga0268251, IMG submission 200527) | Agave microbial communities from Guanajuato, Mexico - As.Ma.e (v2) (version 2) | ecosystem: Host-associated > Plants > Phyllosphere > Phylloplane/Leaf | place: Guanajuato, Mexico | collected...
AAAGCGTTGTTTCATCATTCTCATTTCCGTTGAACGCCCTGTTCTTTTGACCTGCTGGAGCAACCATATCTTTGGATGTGAATGGCCTGACAAGAATGGCAACCCAGCAACTTCACGTCCATCTTCTCACCTTCAACTCGGGTAGCAATGCCCAAAATGTACTACAATCGCTACCATATCATCCCATAATCAAGGGCAAGCCTCACGGCTGGGTGCACCGGCCTCACCTGCTCGACAAGAACAAACTTCTTGCTCATGTCTGGACTCTATTTCTCGTCACGAAAGAGTCGAACTTGCCAAACGAGGCTCTCAAACACATCCAAGACCACCTGACTATCCCTTTCTCTCTACCAACAGACCAGTTCGAGCAGCTCTTGTCGACCTCCAAACCTCGACCCAAGGCTTCCGAGAAAACACCTCCGTTGCCGCAAGAATGGCAAAAAGGAGGAATACCAAAGTCAGCCATCACTGCCGCGAAAGACGGTCTCCTTGAATCAGGCGAGCTCCACCTCGATCCATTCATGGCCGAATTTCTATCTAATGCTCTACCCGCCGAACTCGCCAACGAACCCGTGAGTCTCTTTAACCTCTTCAAGTACAAAGGCAGCAGTGCCATCCACGATGACTACATGGAAGACTTTAAGAAAGGCTTTGGCAATTCGGCAGGAGCAACAGTGCGTTTCATGGGTCCTGTGACTGGATCTTTGAGATACTCCGATGGTGGAAACGCTGAACAGAGCTGGGATGATGCAAATCTTGTTCAGTATGATACTATCTGGCATTACGCATACATGTTGTCGACTGATTTGTATGCGCCCATGAACAAGAAGAAAGTCTCTGGCTTGAATGATACATGTATTCTTTGCGTCAGCGAGGTGGAGCTTTGGCAATAAAAGAACTCGAACTATATTCTCGGGAAGCTCTAGTAGGATATTATTCTAGCTTCTTGCACATGCATGTAGGACAACCATGAAGAGAGCATGTTTAACAACTTCTCATTGCGACATGGCAACGAATTCTCAGAGTTGGGAAGTGATACTCAATTCATGTTTCATTGTTTTCGTCTCCGTTGGAACGACTAGACCACTATAATATGATGAGTTGAAGAACCTCAGATGTCCATTGTATCGAGATCTCATCCACTTCCATTTTCCCGTAGTCATTTCGAATTTCTCAGTATTCAAACTTTTGACCCGCTCTTCCCTCCGTTCGCAGAGTTTTTCCCACTTCTCCTGCCGTCTTCGTCTAATTTGTTGGCATAGCAACAGTAGTAGGTCTCCTACTAACCCCCCACTCCGTCGTCGTAGGCATCTGCGGCAGCGTACTCATCCTCCACTTCGAACTCTTAGTCGCAAACACCACCGGTGGCGTTTTCTGCCCACAATGTTCATGATCACCATGACCCCAAGGACACGGAGGATCGCTCGTTGTACTATGCCTGCCCGTATTGGTCGGTATCACATACCTCGTCTCCGAGGGCGTGGGAAAGATGGTGCTGATAGTCACGCGGTCGTTGACGGTGAGCAAAGTCGTCAACGGCTTTCCTGGGCCTGCGTAGCCGCGACATAGAGAAGAGGAGAAGGTGTTGTAGAGGGAGATTGCGTGGGCGAAGCTAGAGGGGAAGGCGTCGGCGATGCAGATGGGGAGGTCTTGGTGCCATTTTCCGGTGTTTTTGTCGCAGAAGAGGTCGAGGTGGTCGGGGTAGAAGTGCCAGGCCATGGGCACGTTGAGGTTGATGCAGCGTTGCTGGGTGAGATGTTAGTGATGATGAAGTTGGAGGTGGCAAGGAAATGGCACACTTACGATCTCGTAGGGAAGCGCTGCCATGTCTTCGATGTGGCCAGGTCGGACGTCGTTGAGGTTGGTGATTGGCTGTTCTGTCTCCTGACCGTGGACCGAGACAGCCAGGGTCATGAGTGCGATGCCGATATCTGGGAAGCGCATGTTGGTTAGGAGTCTTATTGTGCTAATGTGGAGCTTTTGCGGTAGCAAGTATCGTAAAGTCGTGTCGAAGTACAAAGCAGTAGTAGGCCCTGGACCGCCATGTTATAAATGTAGAGAATACCATTCGAGTCATCAAGAATGTCGGAGTCACGGTTGGGAGCTCGAAGCTTGGAAAGAGTGAGTTTGAGCAAAATCCATGGCGGTCGAGTGACAAGACTTTGTGACGTAAATTCCACGTGGAAATCGTAACCTGTTCGTACCGAAGAATTTATATGCAAATGTACTGGAAGATAATCTATATGAAATGAGTGTTCGTGAATTCATCGAAACGCATGTGCGCCCAGTCGCCTTGAGAGCGAACGCCTAGCAGTTCTAGCCTAGGTTGAACGCAAACTTGCTCAAGTTTCTGATCTTCTTACCATAGTACCAGAAGATCAGAGGGAAGGGGATAAGTGCGATACACACGAACGCCAACAAAGAAGTGGCCCAATCCACGCCAAGTCCTTCATACATGTATGTAGCGAACATGGGGAAGCCAGCAGCTACTGCTGATCTGATAAAGGTGTTGATGGCAATAGCACTGTTGGCGTTGAGCAGGTACACGTCAACCATGTACGTGACACCGCTCATGAAGATCAAGATGATTCCAAGACCAATGAAGATGCCTGAAACGACTTGAGGCGCCCAATGAATGTCGGGATGCGAGGTCCACGCGAACCAGAATAGACCGATGGGAAGAATCACAGAGCCAGCAATCATGGGTGGAAGTCTGTCTTCGGGGTTGAGTTTGCCAGAGGCGATGAGTCTCTTAGCATACCAAGTTTTACTGAAAGCACCGAGTATGACACAAGCGAGGACTACACCGATGAAGATTGCGATGAAAGGTAGCGAGGCAAGACCAGGAGACCAACCCCGTTCCATCTCGAAGCTGATGGGATATGCCTCAAAGGTCAGATACAAGATTCCGTAAACCAGACTCATGTAGAGTGTCAAGATAATGAGAATTGGCTCTTTGACAACCATGACCAGAGGCTTCATGAGATATTTGTTGACAATGGTATCGTAGTTGAGAGGGTCTTCTTGACTCTTGGAGTGCAGAGCCCAATCTTTCGTCTCATGGCGAAGCCTGTCAGCTTTCCATGCTAGCAAGACGGGTTCGTAAGTCTCCGGTGTCACCAGATAGGCGATGGCGGTGAAAAAGACAGACATAATGAGAGTGATCCAGGCAGTCCATCTCCATCCGAGATAACTATAGGTGATGAAAGAGCCAACAACTGGACCTGCTACTGGGCCTGCGAAGACAGAACCTGCAAAGACACTGGTGGCAACGCCACGGTTGATCGGCTCCATAAAGTCCACAAACATACCGCCAACAATGGCCAGAGGAGCGGAACCAGCAACACCACCAAAGAATCTGCATACGAAGATTGTTTGCAGGTTTTGGGCGACGGCGACAGGGATCTGGAAGATACAGAAGATGATCATTCCAGCGAAGAGTGGACGGGTACGGCCATAGGCTTCAGAAAGCGGTCCCCAGATCAGAGGTCCTGTAAATGCGTTAGCAGTTGGCTTGAGAGGTAGGCATGATGAACGACTTACCGAAAGCGAAACCAAGTACATAGAGCGCAAGACCCAGAATCATGACTTCACTGCTGACGCCAAACAGCTCAGCTGTCACGAACGTGGTAGTCGAAAACACCGAACTGGCAAACGAAACACAGAAAGTCATCAGACCAGTTGAGATGACGATCAACCATTTGCGGAACTCGGGCATGTTCATGGGTTTCTTTGGATCATGTTCACCGTCCCAAGTAACAATTTTGCTGTCCTGCTCCTTTCCTGGCGGAACAATCTGCATGGCTTCCAGTGCAGCTTCCTGGTCCCGGTCAAGGTGCTTGCACTTGGAGCAAAGGCGTTCGGCGTATTTCTGCTGGATCATGTGTTCGCGATTATCTACTTCCTTCTCGGTCATGGAGCTGTAAGAGTGTCGTTTTGTGGTCCTGGAGCTACGGCGGTCATTGTAATCCTCATGTAGTGTAGGCGTTGTTGAGTGCATGCGAGATCTGATAAAGGGTGGTTGCTCTGGCTCGTCGACCATGGCTAACAAGTGATGAAGGCGCGCATGTTCTCCAGGTGTAGGCAGGCCTTCTGATGGTGTCTCTGGTGACGAGTAGCCATTGTCATGCGCTGTGCTAGCCATAATGGCTATTTTTCCAGTATACGTGATCTCCGAGTAGAAACAAGCAAAAAATCCAGTCCGGAATGTTATATTTGTCGCACTTCCAGCAGTTGATCTATGAATATCGCTTTTCCCTCCAGTTCAATCGGCGGTTGGAGAGACGAAATGAATGAAGAGTAGAGCAAGCCGAGAAGAAGGGTAGTCTCACGAGCTTTTGAGCAAAAGGATAGAAAGAAAATAGTGGCCTGCAAAAAGATCTTCGGAGATCTACAACAATGCGTTCGCCAAAGATGGAACAGCCTCAAGATTTTGGTCGTCAGGGATCCACCGAGATAGCGACGAAGTCAGTCGAATCCACTTTTCCGCGCGCAAGACTCGCCCGGCAGCCTTTATGTGCGGAATACCACCATATTGCGTGCGCGTCGCACACCGAGGTCGATGGTAGTACAGAATCCTCCAGTACCATTGTCTAGTAATTGTATGCACATTCTTGGTTCTCAGGCTCAGTAAACGCGGTCATGTTGAGTCAACAAACGCATGAAGCCGAGCTGGCACGGAAGTCCGGCACAGGGTCCGATAGCCATTGATGACGGAAACATGCTTCTTACTCAAGCCTCCCATGACTTCAGATTTGCCAGAATACGGAGGTGGAGGGCTCAAACCCACCGACACGTATCACAAGCAGATCAAGCATGCTCCCGAATAGGTTGAAGCATAGAAGTGGAACAGGATCGTTGGGAGTCTTCAAGGTCAAGGTTGCGGACGGAAGCGCTGATCGGCAATCGGCATGACGCAAGAGGAAAGCAGATCTGTCGAGCACTCAACCTCATCTCTATCACTTCCTACTCGTACCAGCTTGCCTTCCTGATTATCTTGTTTATCACATGGCATTGCACGTTTTTGAGGAAGAACAATTGTTCAAGCACCAATGATGCTGTATTGTGAAGGCTAATAATTCTTTTAGTGAAAACGAGAGCAAAGCTGTTCGAGCCATATCTATCGTGAAGCGAGAGGTCTCTTGCAGTCACGTCTGGTAGCCATGATCTTTCTCATGCAGCAATGCTCCGCAGCAACATCAAATGATGCACTCTTCATCCTTCATGGCATCAATCATCGCGGGAAACTCTTCCCAGCACTGAAAGACCGACCACGACACATCACAGTTCCTCATCGGTGGACTCCACATCCTTTGAGTCTTTGACATCCTCATCACTTTCCGACTCCTCCTTCTTAACGATTCTCGTTCTGACAACTGGCTTGCCTGGGACTTTCTTGCAAAGCTTAGCGATCTCCTCCTTGGTGAAAACAGGGGCAGGAGGTGCACCAGGTGGGAGAGGAACAACCCGGATACGAGCAAAAAGCTCATCAGGGGTGATGTGCTTGAACTCCTTCTGCTTCACTCGGCGCAAGATGTTTGAGGGTACATCGGCACCAATGACGAGCTGGTGGTTCCAGTCGTTGTAGACGGGCAGTGTTTTGTTGACCCTGGCCCCGAAGGTTCTAGCAATCACTTTCAGTTGCTCTTCGCTCCAGTGACTGTGGTGGCCAAATATGGTGATTGACGAGAAAAACTTGAGACACTCAGCAGTGCCAGTAGGGGCTGCAGCAATATCGGCCTCGGTGACTGCTTTCGGATCGACCACAGAGTCACGTTTTCCAGCCTCCTTGTCCGCTTTTGAGTCTTTGGACTTCTTGCGGCTGGCTGTGGTAGTCTTTGGCGAGACAGGGTCGCTATCCATGTCGACATCTTGATCGAGTTCTCTTTCCTCGTCGGAGACTTGAGACATCTTGGCTTTTGATTTGGCGAGCTTCTGTTTGCTGTTCTTTGTTGACTTGGGTGTCTTGCGAGATACAGGCTTGTCATGCATGATGATGCCGCCCATCAGGGGCATGATGAGTGTCTCAACGGTGACGTCTCTCTTCCGATTCTCCAACGGTAGCTCCATTCTGAAGGTGCCGTCCTTGGAGTAGTTGTCGAGGGTAGGTGAGGGAGCTTCGACGCCGAGGTGCATAGCAAGCTCATCCGCTTTGGCCTCACAGAACTCATTGGCCTCGTCCAGCGATGAAAAGGCTTGGTAGATCTGGAGTCGGCCGAAATCGTCTTTTCCATTATCGAAGGTGACTGAGCTTGTGATGTAGACGTTGTGCTCTGTATGCGTTGGAGCGGCTTTACTCTTAGGCGGCATGGTGTGAGATGTCAATGATGGTATTGAAGGTTAGTTGAGACAATTGCAATGATGATGATGGAGGGGAGGAGATGAAAATGAATTGACGAGTCGGTCTTGTCGCAAGTTCGAAGCGGGTAAGAAAGAAAAAGTCACGGTGTTTGTGCGAGACAAACTGGCGCTGAAAGAAGCAGGCGCGAGTGAGAGTGAACTTGACGTCGAGCGAGCTAACAATCCGACAACACATATTTCGCAACTCCCCAATCTCGAGCTTTCACCAGTAGAAGCTGTTACACTTTTGGCACTACCAAGCTGCGAATCGCATCCTTTAGCCGGTGCCTAACTACAGATCTAGACAAACATCATCTCGGCCGAGGAACGCCCGTTCCTTCCTGTAGCAAGAATGATGACCATTACCTTGCCCAGATCCGGGACTCTCTTCTCTTCTGGCTTCACTTTGGACCAGTGCACATCTACAGAGATGTCAATATCTGCGCTCCAAACCCCTTCAACAACCGAGATGGCTTGAACCTCATCTCCATCCACGTATAGACGCAGTTCTGACAGCTCCTTGCCATCAGCAGTGCCGGATATGTGAACCTTCTCCATCTTTTCTTCACCCATAGCTTCGATCGCGTTCACTGTCAGGTGCGGTGGCAGATCTCCGAGCTTGCCTGCTGAGGTTGAGATCGCGATCTTGTCTGTCGGAAGCGCTGGTGTTCTTCCAGGCGTCTGTCGCAATCGCGTAGCCTGCTCGAATGCAAACGCGTACTCAAAAAGTGCACTGTCGTCATACGCCTTGCCAGCGAATGTCAAATTGACAGGCATCTTTGTATCGGCCATGACGCCCATGGGCACGCTTACAGTAGGAATGCCCAGCTGTCTGATAGCACAGTTGCCGTTCGAGTACAACACGCCATTACGCCAGGCCTCGACTGCAGACTCTTCGTTGGTATCCGAATCTGCTCTACCGACATCCGCGTTACAAGGCCAGACAACAGCATCGATGCCCTCTGCGGTCAGCCAGTCTTCAAAGTCTGTCTTGCGGCGAGTCTCCAGGTTGTGGAGTGCTTGGCCCAAACCTGCAATGTCGTAGGTTCGAGGCCGGTTGGGTGTGATGTGCGCAACAACATCTCTGTGCCGGACGAGCGGGTCCTGTTGATCATAGCGATCGAGCAAGGCACCTGGTGGACGAGGGAATATGGTTCCTGAATCGACCTGCGCCAGGGATGTTGCGACTCTTGCGTCGCCATTGGCAGCGAGGAAGTCATCCCATGCATAGGCCATGAGCTGTGACATGTCGACTTCGTTGCGATGAGGTGGAGCCGATGCCTGATCTGACGCATCAGGACTGTCTGTTGCATCGAAAGTATTGACGACAGGGAAATCCACCTCAATAATAACAGCGCCTAGAGACTCGATAGCTTTCCTAGCGTTGTTCCAGAGGTCAACGACGGACTGGCGCGTGTGCACATCTCGAGCACGAGCATCCGAGTCTTTGCCGCCGATGTACATCTTCGGCACTGCAATCTTCTTGCCGGCAAGTGCGTTTGCATTAGAGAGATCCTGGTACGATGATGGACGTACAGTATCAATCTCCGGAAGTTTGACAAACGGCTGCTCCCGCCAGAAGTCGCAAGTGTTCTTGTCGTCTTTGACAGCAATCACATCAAGGAGTGCAAACATATCCGTCATGGTTCTCGTATGTGGCACAACCACATCGCAAGTAGGAAACAGCGGCCAGTTACCGCGAATGGAGAGAATACCTCTCGAAGGAGTGTAGGCAACCAAGCCATTGTTCGAGGCAGGTGATCGTCCGGAGGAAATGGTTTCCTCACCCATGCCAAACACGCCAAAGCTTGCAGCGGTCGCTGTAGCACTTCCGTTTGATGAACCAGATGCGAAAGCGGCAGTGAGATATTCGGCGTTGTATGGCGACTCAGCACGGCCATAAACACCTCGCTGCATTCCTCCAGCTGCCATGGGAGGCATATTCGTTCTACCCAGGATGACTCCACCAGCCTCCTTGATCTTCGCCACGGTGAAAGCGTCTTCGTTGGCAACAAGATGTTCAAAAGCAGGTGATCCGGCGGCTACAGTCATACCAGCCATTTTGTAGGAGTCTTTGACCGTGCATGGTATACCATCCAGTGGACCGATTGATTGTCCAGATGCTCGGCGCTGATCAGAAGCTTGTGCTGCAGCGAAAACGTCTTGGTTGATCATGGGGATCGAGTTGAGAAGAGTAGAGCGACGATCATACTTTGCGATTCGAAGCAAAGACTTCACTGCTAATTCGACACTGTTCGTCTGACCTTTGGAGAGTGCGTCTGCAAGATCTGAAACTGTTGCTTCGACTATGGAGAGCGACTTGCAGTATGTAAGTAATCAGAATCTGTTAGATACTGCATGACAGATGAGCTTACCTGTGGTTCGACGGAAGCTATCATGATTGCTTGAGTGAAGTAAGAAACTATTGCGCGATGCCTCGTTATTTGTGTTTCGGAGGTTGTTGTTTGAGTTGAGGAAAAGATGAGAGATCAGTACGGAGCGAATCGAGCTCTTATGCAGTCAGATGAATCTGAGCAGTGTTCATCGGCGTATCATCTTGAGATGATCTGCTGCAAGCTGCCCTTGGATTACCACCAGCTGTTAAATGTTATCGGCAGCTGTTGAAATACTCGCCGCTCGAGTGCCGACTGACAACAAAAATATGATATCCTTTTAACAGCTGAAAATGATGGCAACTGATACAGAATTCAACAGCTGCGAGATTGATCTGCCAGAGCAGATAATACCTCAGAGCATGAATGTCTATAATTGTCCTGAGACTTCTCCCCAGTCGTTCTCGCAGATAATCTTTATCCTTGGTCACCTTCTCATTTTGTTGCATCGCATCTCCGTTGCCTACTATGACGAACCATAACGACGCAGATGATGATTTTGTACCAGGAACTGTGCACCTCGTCGACGTTACTGGCCAGAACTCTTCTTCGCACCACGACAACTCGCAGACAGACATCGTATTGATACCACAACCAAGCTCAGACCCCGAGGACCCCTTGAACTGGCCCTACCGCCGCAAACTACTTGCTGTCAGCATGGCATACTTATACGTCCTGGGAACCGGCATCGCCACATCCCTCCAATACTCCGTTCTTGCAGACATCACAGCCGATACGGGCATCTCCACCGATAATCTGGTCCAAGGCACTGGAGTCATGTTTTTATTTTTCGGATGGGCTTGCTTGTTGTGGCAGCCTATTGCTCTCACGTATGGACGCAGGGGTGTCTATCTGATCACTATGTTTTTGACTATCCCTATCATGGTGTGGACGGCGTACTCGTCAACGGCTGGCGAGTGGTTTGCGCATCGAATCTTGATAGGGATTGTGGTGAGCCCTATTGAGAGTTTGTGTGAGGTCACGGTGTTCGATTTGTTCTTTGCACACAACCGGGGGACTTTCATGGGCTTGTATGTGTTGACGTTGTTTGGGTCTAACTTCCTTGCTCCGCTCGTAGCAGGGTGGTTCAACGATGCGTATGGTTGGCGATGGACGATGCATCTGGGTACGATTATTTGTGGTGTCATCTTCATCATTCTGTTCTTCTTCATGGAGGAGACGATCTACTTCTGGGATACCACTCTGGAGAGCGTCAATGTTGAGATCCAGAGCACGAACGACTGCGCGACAGAGAGTGTGAGAGAAAAGCAGATGCTGTCGGAAGAGTCGACTACCGCTCTCTCCCATGCTGCCCAGCAGATTCAAGTTTCAACAACAATCCAGAGAACGACCACAAAACGGAATAAGTACAATCTCTTCCGACCACTACCTGGGCGGTCCAGCAACCGCGATATGTTGCACATGGTTTATCGACCCCTGGTCATGATCTACAAGTTTCCAACTGTCGCTTGGACTGGCTTTCTGTACGGCATCAATCTGGCATGGTACAATGTCCTCAACGGGACAGCAAGCCCAGTGTTGACAGGCGAGCCATACGGATGGTCGGCAGCACAAGTTGGTTGTGTGTATGCAGGTCCAATCATTGGCGCAGCGCTTGCCTGTCTGTGGTCGGGAAAAATCGCAGATTCGCTCACTCTGGCGCTTGCTCGACGTAACAAGGGCATTCGAGAGCCAGAACATCGTCTTTGGGTATTGGCGGTCTCAGGAGTAATCTCTGCTGCTGGTCTTGTGACTTGGGGTGTCGGTGCCTATCATCAAGTACATTGGATCGGCTTGGTATTTGGTCTTGGAATGCTGACGTTCGGTTGTGTGACCGGTGGCTCCATCGCAGTGAGCTACAATGTCGATTGTTTCAAGGAGATCGCTGGAGAGACCATGGTGTCCATCATGATCATTCGTAACACGATTGGCTTCGGCATCAGCTATGGCATCACCCCGTGGTGGACGACACAAGGACTTCAGAACTGCTTTATCACTGCTGCAGCGATCTCACTCATCTGTACTTTCTCGTTCTTGATCCTGATCGCGTATGGAAAGCGACTGCGCCGCCGATCTATTCCGGCGTATAGGAAGTACATGGCCACGGCGGTGGTCTCACAGGAATGACGTGGCTGGCTTCAAGATAAAAGGATCCAAACAAAATCTCGTTTGTGCTTTCTCGGTGGCGTTCCGGGTTGTCGGCGCCCAAGGTCATGGTTTTGTTTCTTTCAGCGCGGCTTCGAAGTGTTGCAATCAAGTGTTGGCTTCTGCAAGTCTGAGTAGTTTGTCACCCGCAGATCCTGCTGCAGGCACAACACTCTCCAGACTTTTGACCAAGTCTCCGAGGAATGCGATAAGTCTCTTTGCTTCTGTCCGGTATTGATCACTGTCATAGCGTGATGCGTTTGAGAGCATGTGACCTACTCCCAATAGCTGATGCACAATCTGACTGCTTGCAATCTTGAACATGATCAATGGGGCCGAGCTCAGCTCTTGTAAGAATTTCTCAGCCACGGCCATGACATCGCGAGCGGGAGCTTGACAATAAAGCAAAGCCATGATCGTTGTGGTTGTCTCGGTGCAGCTGATCTGCACAGCCATGTACTTGCATCGATTGCTGGAGCATTCGCTATCACAGTCATCCAATCTAGTCAGAGTCCGAGACTTGCTTGCTTTGAGTTGAGCCAAGCTATCAAGTAGCATAGTCGGTGATGGACGATCGCAGAGAACAGCGAGTAAAGCCTTTCGATTCTTGCAAGCTCGGAGACCGAAGATGGCGTACTCTAGAAGTCGAAAGAGATCGGTGATGTAGTCCCAGCCTATGGTCCAGGCTTGCGTCTCTGGGTCCATAGTAGGAGTGATGCGAGGATAATACACGGAGACTTGCGCCTCTGGCAGACGCACCATATGTCCGAATACACACGATGAGTGCACCTCAAGCCGATAAACGCACCAGAACAGTCTTCGACGATCGTCGACTTCAGACAGCGAGATATCATGGGGCCAGCGGCTCTCATCATGAAAACCATACTCGGCGACAAGAGCGTGATACATCCCCAGATAGCGATGAAGGTCACTGTTATTGCCGCATTGCAAAGAGTAGACCGTCAAAAGGCCAAATGACCGTAGGTAGTCGAAATCTTGAGGCATGGAGAACTGTGCTGGGATCTTCGAAACCGCTTCAGCGAAATATTGTTTGCTGTCCGGTATTGCGAAATCTTCGAGTAAGGTTTTGTCAAAGACTGCCTCTAGTGCAGCTGTATGGGAGCTGACCGCACAAAGAGCCACAAGGAGCATGTATGATGGCTCGTCAGCCCCAGGAATATGATTCTGCCATCGTGTAAGAAGATCCTTTTCGTTCAAGAATGGAAAGCTCGAGACAGAAGTCAGTATGGCTGATGTGACTGTGAGGTGGCAAAATCTTGCTTACTAGCATTGGTACATTGTGTCGCGATAGATTCGAACAAGCCTATGTATAGTTTGTAAAGACATGGCATGCAAATCTCGTGTCGTGTCAATCTCGTTCTCCTCTGGAGAAACAGCCTGTGCCCTTCTTCCTCGCTTCTTGACTGGCCTCTCCATCTTACAGTCTACGCCATAGTCCTTGCAAGTGAGGCAACCAGTATTTTCAATTGCTTGATGGTCGTCTTCTCCAATAGCACCGCGTCGACATCTCAGGCCTCGTGCGTGACAGAAGTCGCAAGCTTGTGACGCCCGTTGTCTCTTTGTTGTCCCAACTTTGGGCATTACTGTAGCTGTCTGAGATATGCGATAAAATCAACAGCTGCAAAACAAAAGGTATGGGCGTGGGTTCAGTAGCAGTGGTCAATAACTTGGCGGTGATAAGAGAGATAAGTCGGACGAATTTAACAATTTAACAGTCGGGGTCTCACTCTTGGCGCTACCATCAAGCATGAAGATCATCGAGAATAGCCAATCATACCTCGCGTACGTGCTGATAATTGCCGAGAGACGTGTCTAGGTGTATACTGCTCGAATCGATCATCAAGGGATGACTGTTCTCAAAATTATACGTAGGTATCGAGTATAAGCTCGTACGCCTCGAATTCTACTGCGAGCCTTCGCTGTGCAGTGGCATATGGCTCAGGAGTGGTGAACTTCAGGATAGAAGCATAAAGATCTGAAAGATGAAGTTTGGAAGACTGCAAAATGTCTCAAACTCGTCTCAGCGTCCAGAAAGGTCTTGAGATTCCAGAAGCTGGAGAGACAAAGGTGAAATGTTTCATCCACAGTTGGCTTCGTCATTCTCATGGTTGTCGGAGTCTCCTGAGACATCGAGAGAAGCAACGAGGTAGGTCGATATGTTTGCTTGCCGATGGATGAAAGAACAGTGGCAGGAATGTCTTGGTCTCAGATCGTGTTGTATGGACCCAACACCTCTTGTCGGCTAGGCGCTCATGAACGAGCATTCTTCATATACTGCTTCTGCTCTTCCGATCGGACGGAGAACACAAGCAGAGTGACGCAAAAACCATGGCCAAAGTACGACTGCCACCAGCATGGGAGAGTGCACCCGATATCTTGAGGACGGGTTCACCTCCACAGAACCAACAAGCACGCCCACACGCCAGACCAAGCCCAATACTCGGATCCCGCACACGTCACCAAAGCAAAAGACGCATCTCCCGGCGTGGCACATATCCAAAGCAACGTGAAAGCCAGTGGGTCCAGTACAGAGACGGATCACCCCAAATTTCACCTATCAGAAATGGCATGCCAGATCCTCCATATCCGGTCACACCCCCACCACTCGAGCGCCCTCAACCCGTGTTGCCTCAACTTGGCTATCGAGCACCAACACCGCTACCAGCTTTGATACCTCCAAGCGCGGACGGTCCGGTACAGAGACCAAACAACAAGCCATCCCGGCTGCTGCAACGTCAGCGAGACTGTGCGCGCCAGCTCGATGCTTCGCTGTCGACGCTCGGCCTCTCAGCCCTTGCCTCGGGCTCGATACTGCTGGTCTCAGCTATCCTGTTCGTGCGCAGCGTGATGACCGGCGTACCCCGTGCAGTTGCAGGGAGATCAGCACTGACTGTCTTCTTCGCTCTCTCGGTGGCAGCCTTCATCATCTCTTTCGGGTTGATCTTGGGTGTGCTGTGTCGGAGGGCAAGAGCGACCAGAAGCGCTGTCGCCAGAGCACAAGCAAGACAAGAGATTGAGTTGGAGACAAGATCGCGTGTCAGTGACGGTAGGCTGCCCATGTACGACTTCGGTAGACGCAACGCAATTTGTGAGCTTCGTGATGAGCCAGGAGTAGTGGTTGGTGGTCGTTCTACCATATCCCGTCGGACACCGGACGAGAGCGTAGTCATCAATCGACGTTTTGCACCGCCTATCCGGGTTGCTTCAAGACATTTGTCCGAAGTGCCCTTCTCACGACCCCCAACACCACACCCGAGACCACCTTTGTCGCCTCTCTTGCCGCCTGTGCCTAGCACACCTCCTCCACCCATACCCGAACGTAACCCCGCCCGTCTGCTAGTGGCTGCCAAGAAGGCCAAAGATCGTACCGATGCCGATGCTTTGGGCACGACCGCACATCCCAGTTCAGAGTCAGGTATCTCACCGAAGACTGGCCCAGTCAGAGCCGTCGCAGTGAGCAATCATGGTGGC
>Ga0268251_10000384_pt1 | contig 14350 bp, 13 predicted proteins | sample AgamicAsMae_FD_200527 | JGI IMG/M metagenome (GOLD analysis project Ga0268251, IMG submission 200527) | Agave microbial communities from Guanajuato, Mexico - As.Ma.e (v2) (version 2) | ecosystem: Host-associated > Plants > Phyllosphere > Phylloplane/Leaf | place: Guanajuato, Mexico | collected...
ACAGTCGTTGGGCGGGTTGACTGTGTATGGTTCTAGAAGTATGTGCAATTGGTCCGAGATGATTTGCTGGAGGTGAAGCGATATGCAGATGTCGGGTGCCAGGGTCGAAATGGTGACTATTGTATACAACGAATGCGTCGCCTGTTGGGTCAGTCTAGAAGTAATGAGTCACGAAAATAGGGCTATACACGTTTGGTCATGGTTCTAGATGTCGTTCATAGGGCGCAGAAAGTGCTGTACCGCATACGGCGCATAGACTTGCCTCCAAAGGTTAAAGCGATATAAAGATGAGTAACGGGCATTCATAGAGCCCTATCATGGCCGCAGTAGCCGCTCTTGCCAGAGTGCGCTCTACGAGTGCCGTCTGCGTAGGTACGGGTGTCCAGCACGAAGAAATCGCCGTGTAAACGAGTTTCTTTACTGTTTGTGATGTGAAAGGAAGGTGCAATCTGGGCGTGTCGCGAAAAGAAACTTCGCGATGCGGGAAAGAACCGATGGGCCGACACCTCGTGCTCTCACCGCCAACCCAACACCATATTCCACACATTTCGTCGTCACATCCGTGAGATGGAGGAGAGTATTCGGACACCACATCTCCCTCCAGAGATCCTTCACAATATCCTCAAGCTGCTGGATGGCTACAATAAATCACTGTTGAATGCAGCGCTAGTCAGCAAAGAATGGTTTGAACCTGCCACCGATATACTCTGGCGAGATCCACCACCGGAAGCATTAGCTACAGTACCCTACAAGCGTCGACAATTCTATGCCAGTAAGATTCTCTCGCTATATTTCAGGAGCGTCAATGGAAGCAAATACCATAATCAGTACAAGAACTTGAAGTTTCACAGACTCAAGTGCATTGGTCTTGATAAAGTACGTTTGCGCAAAAACCAAAAGCTGCATCTCTCACAATACATTGGTCCATGTCTGGAGTCATTCAGCTACTGGGGTGGTCATCCATGCGAAGATGCTCTAGAATGCCTGGAGACCGAAGCTACTCGGCTACATGATCTCCACCTTGTGGAACCTCTTGAGATGCAGGTAGATGCTGAAAAGCTGAAGACGTTCCTTACGAAGCGTACATCTCTCAGAAACCTCGAGCTGGGTAGCGGCTGGCAGTTTTCTCTCCCGACAAAAGTCCTTGCACACATCTTGACACTGGATCATCTGGAAAGACTGGACCTTGCGCATTTCTTGACGGGCAACACAGTTCAAGAAGTGTTTGCTTCGCCGAACGCGTTCATAAATCTACGTATACTTCATATTCGACTCTATTCGAAGTCTGTTGGGTTGTTGGCTGCCGCTGCTACATCTGTCCATACACTGTTCCTCGAGGTCTATGACTCGGAACATGATGCATTCCAAGCACTTGAGCCCATGAAGAATCTGCGTCATCTTGAGGTTGAGTTTCACAACCTGCTGCGAGGAATAGACTTTTCAGAAGAGAGCGCTGAATCGCTGGGAACACTTCAAGGACTTGAGATCCTCCTCATACGCACATGGACCAAAGGAAAGGCATACTACAATAACATCGAAGCTCTTTGGATGGCGGATGAGCATTTCGCCGACATGATGTCAAATCTGCCGAAGCTCAAAAGTTTGGTATTCCAAGTCGAGTCTAGCATCACGCTCAAGTCCATCACTTCTTTGAGCCAGACACATCCCGAGATGTACTGTTGCGATGTGTATGGTGTTCTCGACCTCGACGACTGGGCAGAACCCGGACAACCCATATTCCCAGAATTGAGACGATTCGCCATGGATGCACCAAACTTGCGAGGACGCACGAGGTATGGATTCTCCAAGTAAGCATCCGAAACATGTACTAACAGCCTCATAGGGCCTCCAGTACTTCTCTCTCAGCAAAGGCGAATCGTATCGTCGACCTCCTTCTACGACAGCTTCCTGTGCTAGAACAACTGTGCTTCCACGACTACGAACGAAATGTGCTGGCCGACTCCGTACTTGAGAAATTCGCTACACGTGTAGGCGGTCATTTCAACGAGACAAAAGCAGCTGCGTTCCGTCCGTGGAGCTGGATGGAAAAGAACCGTAAACGCTTGGTGGTATGTTTCCTGTAAACATTTTTGATTGTCGAGAATTTGCTAACGTGGCTGTCCTATTAGGAATCAGAGAGAGGTGTGGACCATGCGAACGATATGGAGTTGATCCGTCGTACTGGTTTATCACATATCTTCGACCTGTATGACTTGCATGAATGAGGATGGAGCAGAGATGACCCAGTTTACGGGCGTATCGTCGAAGGGCGCACGTCGACGACTGGCAGACAACAGGCCGATATCAGGTGGCCCGCCTTGCGAGGCTTCTGGAGTCTGTTTCCTAAGGGCAAAGCTGACACGCCTACATTCTCTACGTGATCGCTGAGCAGCGTAGAAATGATCCGGTCCTCCCAGACAGAACAAGGCTCATATCTCAATGACTCAGCGAGCCGGGCTTTGATCACACCCGCGGCCCTAGGATCGAGTGATTCCTGATATATGTCATGGGCATACCAGAAAAAGATTTGGAACTGCACCTTCCGTATGGGGTAGCTATATCTGGATGGCGCGGCTATATCCTGCCTGCCGTGGACACTGACTCGTCCAAGTGAAACCGATTCAGAGAGCGGTACTGATTGTTCCAGAAGTTCGACCGTGGGGATCGGGTTTCTGACATGACTAGGATCGCCATATATGTACCCTCAGTATATCAGCATGTGCTCTCACGATCGGTGTCCGCGCGATTCGAGGTCATGGGTGGAAAACAATGCACTTTCCTAGTTTGACATTGAACATGGCTGCGGAGATAAGACCGTGGAGATAAACTCTTGAACGTGACTGATTGGACACAACCCTGAAAGTGACACTTGATTCCTCGTTCATGCAACCTGCCCAGCAACCCCAGAAGAAACAAGAAGTTCGACGTTCGTTGAACTTGTTTGGCACACGACATGATGAATCCCAAGAAGCTGTGGCTGTGCAAAACAAAGGAGAAGCCGCAAAGCCGAGTGATGTCATCAAACCTTGAATTGGCATCAAACATTCAACAAGTCGATTCCCTCTTTCCCATCATAATCCCCTGCAAAGGCAATAAAATATGCTGAGTCGATAGTATACAGATCACCAGAAACCACAATACATGCAACCATCAATACTGAGAGCCCTGGCTGCGGCTAGGCGCAGTAGAACCACGTATCCTCGTCTCGGCCATCAATGTACCAGGACCTTCGCCCAAGGCACGCGATGGAGATTGAGGGAGCAGTCGAAGGGTGTCACGGCTGAGAACTCGACTTCACAGGGTCAGCCAGCGGCGAACTTGAGTCAAGAGGTGGGCAAAGAGGAAAAGGACCATTATGAGAGAGTCGTGGAGCACAGCAAGCAGAGCCAGATGCGGTCGCCGTGGATGCGTGAGGGTAGCGATAAGCCTCCTGTCGCTAGGATGAGATCTGCTGGTGCCATGGTCAAAGGTATGCTGATCTGATCTTCGCGTTACCTGAGTATCAAGACTAACATGCATGCAATAGGCAAACTCCTTACAACGCCGTCGCGTATGCTCAAACTCATCCTCCCGCTCACCACACGGGACTACAACAACGACCGCAAAGACGTGGAACCGCTGGCTCTCCTCGTACACCCGCAACAACCTCTCAGCTACCTCGAACGCCTTATTCAATCCGAACTTCCCGTCATAAAGACTGAAAGTGGAAGCGACAAGATCCCCTCTGTCCACTTCCGCGCACAAGATCTAGGAGAAGAAGCAATAAACCCCGATCGCCATGAACCCGATGAAGAGTCTGAAGACTACAAGTTCGAACACTCGGAGGACTTCAAGATTGACGGAAAGACCGAACGCACTGGCAAACTCAACGAATCTGGCGAGGTTGCTGCAGCGAAGCCAAAGAATCCTGTCAAGCAGCCTGACCCGGAACACCCTAACTTCGTGCGTTGGTCGCCCAGCACAGAGATTGGCGATTTCATCAGAGATGCGGCAAGAGGAAAGGAGTTCAGTGTTGATATTGAGAGTGCTCCTGAGCCCATCTATGTTGCTGTCCCATCGTTTGCAGACCGCACCTACTACCTTCGCATGCGATTGCGCAAGACGGCTAAGCAAATCTCGACCATGGCAGATATCAAGACCGAATGCGATAAGCTGGCGCATAAGAGTGCGCAGCGTGTCGCTCAAGGTGGTTTTGCCGTCTTGGTGGGCTGGTGGGGCTCAGTCTACGTCCTCACTTTCCAGACTGACTTGGGCTGGGATGTCATGGAGCCTGTCACCTATCTGGTCGGTTTGTCTACTCTAATTGGCGGTTACATGTGGTTCTTGTACCATAACCGCGAGGTCAGCTATCGTTCTGCCATGAACTTTACTGTCAGCAAGAGACAGGATAAGCTGTATCAGGCCAAGGGCTTTGACGTCTCCAAGTGGGATGGTTTGGTCGAAGAGGGCAATCGCCTGAGAAGAGAGATCAAGATGGTGGCCGAAGAGTACGATGTCGATTGGGATGAGGCCAAGGAGGCAGGGGACGAGAAGGTGGCCAAGGCTCTACGCCATGAGCGCAGGAAGAAGCAGTTGGCTAAAGACGATGAGGACGAAGAGGGGAAGAAGCGCAAGAAGAGCAGAGAAGATGATGAAGACGATGATTGATCGTGTTGGCGACTGTTGGATTTTGTCATGCCTTTTCTTTTGTTCTTCCTCGCTACCACGCATAGCAAGGGCGTCTCCTTTCATACACCGTTTAGACCGTTTAATCCAGTCGTAATCAGATCAAAGCACCTTGGTTGTATTTCCTCTCAAGAGCCCGTCGTCTCTGTTCCTTCTCTTCTTCTCGAAGCTTTCTTCTCTCTGCCCGCTGTTCTTCCCGCTTCTGGTGAGCCCTTTGACTGCGTCTTTCTCTCTTCTCCTCTTCTTGCTCCTTTAAAGCTTCTTGTTGGAGTTGTAGATCCAGAGCAGCTTTTTCAGCATCATCCAACACCCATGGACCAGCGAGCACATCCCTCTTGAACTCCGCCATGCTCTCCCACGCGGCAACTTCCTCCGTAGTATCTTTTATAACACCACACCTCTTCAATTCCAACTGCTTCACACCCCTGAAACTCCCAATCGTGCATTTGAACTTGACCACAGTCCCAATATCGACTCTCTGGCCATCAATCTTGATTTCGCTGTCATAGCCAAGAGCATTATTGATGTCTAGATTTGGGACGGTAGTGTTCGAAGTGCTGTCTGCGTCGATTTTGGCAGGATCTTCGCGCTCGACCTTGACGTCGATGCAGGCATTGCTGCTGTCGTCCAAGGTCAAGATGAAGAATTTTGTGTTTGGGATGTCTTGGATTGCGACGATGGGGGCGACGAGGTAGACGAAGCGGATGGGGTGGTTGAGGTGGAAGTAGATCTTTTGACCTGTAGCGATTGGTGAGTTAGCCGTTCGAGGACTTGTGTGAGAATGGTAGAGATAGAGGAAGTGGCTGCTGCTTACCTTCAAAACCGGGGACTTCACGCAGAGCATGGATGTCGGCGGCTGTTAGCTTCACCCATTTGTTGTAGGTGGGCGAGGCGAAGAAGTATTTGGCATTGTGAACAGGCGCTGCCTGCCACGTTCGGTTGTTGTTCATGTCATATCTTGTCTGTCTTTGGAGGGGTCATCGTGGACCCAAATTCTATGCGAGGGAAGACGCATCAAGGCAATCACGAGGTCATGTGATTTGGTGTATAGTGATTTGCTCCATCTCGCTTGCTTTCACCTTGTGTTCTCAGTCATGGCTTTCATACAAATTTCATAGTGCTCTGGCTCGATAGCACTCCTGGCTCTAACTCGATACGTCAAACAATCAAGGGCTCGCTCATAAGCTTACTTGTGAGCACGATCCCGGAGTGTGCTCCACTGATACATAATAGTTCGCAGCAGTTCATCGATCAGGGGCTTGTCTAAAAAACTCCGAATGATCTGTGATTCGACATTTGAATCCTCACGAACAGGAAATGCTTGGTTTACAAGAGCCTGTGCGCCGCAGACCCCGACGTCTCGAAACAATAGAAAGATCCATCCCAACTGGGTTTGCAGTCCATTGTTTTAGGAAGTGGAGGTGTCAATGTCACCACCTTCTACGCTGATCTTGTCAACTTGACCAATCACATTGCTCGGTAAGTGTTCCGATGTTAAGGACGCAATTGAACCAGGTTAAGAAAAGTTTGTTCATATCGCTTAATGCTTGAATCGTCGAAAGGTGAACGTGAGGATCGTCAAAGGGACAGAGAGCGGTTCCCGCTGTGACCACATCCACACTACTCTCGGCCGAGTTTGAGCATTTCAGAAAAAAGCAGATCCCCCACATGGCGTATTCCAAGCCAGAACTCCCAAAGCGATCATTAAGAAATCAAATACTGCAGAAGTATGGTGAAGGCGTGGCCCTCTACCACTTGTTGTGGTGGCCGTGGTGCTGACCACCTCCGTACTGCTGCTGGTTGTGGCTGTCCTTGTACTTGTCTTCCGCCTAGATTTTCAATCAGCATCACGATCTCCTTCTATTATCCAAATTCAAACTTACTTTAGAACCGAGGAAGGCTCCAGCGATTGTGCCAATGATTCCGTGTCCGGCCTTGCCACCAAGTATGCCGCCGCCGAGACCACCCGCTACTGCACCCATAAGACCACGATCGCCCTCTTGGCCTGCAGCAGGATCGGTGGGGCCGTACTGGCTTTGACCTTGCTGGTGGGCGTAAGGGTTGTTGGGGTCTTGAGGTGGGGGGTTCTGGTTGTAAGCTCCTTGTTGAGGGAACTGGTGAGAGGGATCGCTAGGTGGGTATTGTCCGCTGCAGAAACGAAGATCAGCTTGCTGTACTCGAGGCGTCGTCTATTCGAGCCCACGAAGGATTTTACTGACTATGCTTGTTGCTGTGGTGGGGCAGGTCCGCCGTATTGGTTGCCGCCATACTGGCCGTGCTGGAATCCACCATGGGCTGGAGCGCCGTACTGTTGGTTGTATTGCTGATCGCCATACTGGTTGCCGCCATACTGTTGTTGTTGCTGGTTGTCGCCGTACTGAGGTGGGGGAGGACCTTGCTGGTAGCCTCCATAGCCTTGCTGCGGGGTCTGGTAGCCATATTGGCCCTGGTTCTGGTTGTTGTATCCGTAAGGGTCTGACATGATGTTTGATGAATGTGTATGTGATGGGATTCGATTTCAAGTAGGTGCGAGCGAAGAAAAGTAGTAGTCGTGTATTAAAGCTGACTGTACGTATATATATTTGGGACAAGAGGTCAGATGGATAGCTCGGGAACTGTCGCCTGCGCACCCTTGGCACATGACGTGGCAGAGACACGTGAAATACGATGGCTTATACGATCCTGTGCACTGCGATTACTGTTGCGTGCCTTTTGTCAGCCAGATAAACTCAACATGAGCATATCACTCGTCAGAAGTCGAGCAGGCGCAGTCTCTCGGTGGCAGAGCATACCTTAAGTTATATTTGTCGGCGAAGCCTTGTGGCGGTGTTTGGCTACACAGCCTCATGAGTCGTTCGAAAAGAGAACCCACGATGCCAATGCCATAGTGCGACTAGGCAAGATCACCTGATGTTCCTGTACCGGGTCGGCGACTCAGTGTCAAATAGAGAACAATGTCTTGCAGCAAGATCCGCTAGATAGAATGACAAACATCGAGGTACGCGTGCCGAAGAAGTCCACATTGACGCCGTAATTAACTGTCGGGTGTGGCTGACGTTTCAGGGTTCTCTTTACACAGGTGCCACCATCTCTCTCTGGGTCTTCCAGAATCCTACACCTCGCTGGCGGCTAGCCATCTGCGCGTCCGGAAATTACTTCACACTCCTTTGAGTCAGCAGTGTGGTGAGATCTAAAGCATATCGAGCAGGTTCGCTGGCTTGGGAGAATCGATCACAGGTACCGCACGGTAGATGAAGTCATGACATCTCTGACTGAATCGTCCTGTTGAAGTTCACAAGCAGAAGTACGCTCAGTTTGTCGTTCAGAGTGTGCTTACGGATGACTACGGTCGAGTTTCATCATGCTCACTTATGAAGTTGATTGCTTCGGTAGTTGATAGTCAATTATACCATACTCGAGTACAGACCGCCAAAGTCTAGACTGAACGGTTCCTCTGCCGCCATCTCCTCTGCATCGTTTGACGCGAGTTTATGCTTAGAGCTTCCCGTCTCGAACTCAAGAACAACTTGACTACTGCAGGCCACCCGCGACAAAAGGCACCGTCGCATGACGTTCCAACGAAGGAACCGCTCCATCATGTTGGTTTGCCGCACAGGCTTCGAAGCATCGGAAGGCGCGTTTCACCATTTTGACCCACTCATCTTTTTTGCTCGACGCCGCCAATGCCAAACACTCTGGGTTTTATCACATCTGGAGCAACCCGTCTCATAATCGATCAGATTCTTATTCATGACAGAAGCACGGTGTTTTCGGCAGGGCTCCCTGCGGACCTTGCGCAAGACTCTGACCATCGAAGGTTGCTTGCAGGATCAAGAGCCCCAGATTAACACTGAGGTCAGTTCTAACTTCTTGGAGTGAAACATGAGAAGCCTTATTACCCCAGTTGCTATATCAGTATCACGAGGCCTCGCAATCCTTGTGAGGATTTCCTCCCTTTGTTGTTTTCTTACCCTCCCCGATCGACGATCAAGGTTACGGTAGTACATCCTTCTGCTGGCCAGAATCATTACATTCGTTCGACGTATATCTTTGTTTGTTGCATCAACTCTAGGCGGCTGGCTGCTGGCTGCTATTGTTTCGTCCCTTCAAAGTCAACATCAAGTTGGAGCCGTCTTTTGGAAAGCTCTTTACATCCTGGACCAAGGTCAAGATACGAACTTCTTGTTTCAGACATGGACTTCTCTGGCTCAAATCCGTATCCAGTATCTGGACAAAAGTCAACAACGGCAGATGATAGCGATCTACCCAAGGGCTCTAGGCTTCTGATCATCATCACTTGCTCGATAGGTACGTTGTCGAGAAGAAAAGAAACGGATCGTGCTCTGACAACGAACAGGCGGAGTGTTCTTGTTTTTCTTCTTCTTTTATGTGATACGACAAATGCGAAGGGGTGCTACATTAGTCGATGTTCTCAAGCTCCGTCCTCGTGGTCACGCGGTTCCTTACATGGCTCGACCGGAAGAGTACCCTATCTACTACGAACAGAGATATTCAGTACGATCGTCAAGATATCCCTTGTCACTCAAGAGCAAGACCAGAGCTAGCAAGAACCTTCCAGGCCTACCAGGGCCTGTCACTCAACCTGGAGCAGAGATGGCCAACAAGCCTCCTAGTGTCATCATGGAGCCACACATGGCATATCTCAAGAGTGGAGACAGGAAATATCTCAACCGGAGCGGCACCAGGAAGTCTCAAGCGTCAAACGTACCCAGTATCTCGATCCGCAGTGTCGGAGACGAGCCGATGTCACCTACGTCGTCGACTCAGCGAACAACTCGATGGAGCTGGACAAATTCAGAGGCTCCTTCAACGCCTCGCTTGAACATTGAGAGGAAGAGAACGTCGAATGGATCTCTCGTTCCGAACTATAAGCCTGTTGGATTCGGCAACGACTACCAGCTGACTGCCATCCAAGAAGACAGCCTTTCACCTGGTCTGCCAAAACGGACAAACTCCATGCCTATGGGTGGTGTACCCGACAAAGCACAGGAGCTTCTAGAAACAGGAGGTGCTGGCTATCTGCCGCCAAGGGTACCACCCAAGGCTAAATCATCCCCCTGGAAGTCAGTCTTCCGTGGCTGAACGCAGGCCGATCCTTCGATGACTTTACGCTCCTTTGCTCCTATATACCCCCAGACACTCCTTTGACGATTGAATGATTCGAATACCCACATTAATACAGTCCTTCTCTTGCATCAAACATCATTCAGTCGGACCGCGGCTCCCTCATCATACAGTACAGAGTGATGGCAGTTCCCTGGTCATCACACTTCATCTCCTTGGCTAGCTCGAATCCCATCTTCCGATATATGGCCATATTTGGCTCCGCCCTCGAACTCTCGAGATAACATTTTCGCCCTTCGGCATCTGCTTGACGCATGACGACTCCGAAAAGCTCTTTTCCTATCCCCATCCCTTGTGCCTCTGGTAGCACCGTCACAATGTTACAAAAGTAGTAACCCTGGTCATCGGTCCATAGCTGGCGCTGAGCGTCGCTTTGAGCAGCTTTCCTGCAGGTCCGATGGTCAGACACGATCAAAACATCACACAACCATTTTTTCGGACAAACAAACCAGATATAGTAGCGGCGCACGTTCAGACCGCCCCTGCCATACACAGAATTCATCCAGAGTTGGTTGAACCACAGCGACCAATCGCCAAACCAGCTCTTCCAAGACTGTGGAGCAGAAGCATTGGCGGGAGGCAACCAACAGGCGACACCGAGAACGCGCGAAGGAGTAGACGACGAAGGGTCTTTGGCTACGTAGAACAGAGCGTGCTCAAGACCCCATCTACAGCGGATACCGAGCGAGACGCGATTGCGTGCCGGAGAAAACTTTTTTGCGTGGCAGTTAATGTTAGAGACAGACCATACAGAGTCAAGAGACGACGTGTGGGTCGTGTAATTAGAAATTGTGAATAGACAGATTGTATATATCCTTACATTTTCAGAGAATACCCAAGCGAAGTAGGGATCTTGTGCAAAGGCCTTTTGAATACAATCGATGGCGCCTTCTATGTCGCTTTCGACCATACGAGTGATTTTGACAGGCATCTTGAGAGTAACTGGAATGCAGAGTGGGAGGGAAGATGGCCGAACGACTGCACAAAGCACAAGATGATAGACAGATAGGCGAAGGAAGAAGGCTAGGCCAAGCCGAGAAAGTGCACGCGGTCGGCCGCCGATCAACTCTATTGCCGAGTCTATCCAATTATTTTTTCTGGCGCAGCAAATAAATCAACAAACAACCACGCTTGAATCTACGCCAACTGAAAATCAAAAAAGAGGAGGATCAAGACGAGTGAAGATATCAAACCAGACGTGGCTCCCTCCCCTCGAATCGTAGCGTTCCTGGCGCGGCGCGGAAAACTGCCAACAACCATGGCCTTGACAACCGTCGAGAAGGGTGTCAAACCTGCGACGAAACCAAACACAATGGAAGAACCACCAGACGTCATCATCACACCCTGCGATCCCTGGCCGCGGCCCTACTACCTCGAAGGCGGTTTGCGACGAGTTGCGCCCTACCACGACACATACAACACCTGGTGCAAGCAACGATGGCGAGGCCGCGAGATCCTCGAGATCTTCGCCGACGAGTTTCGCGATCGCCCTGTCGAGTACTATACAAATGCTGTCGCAACAGGTGCTGTGCTTATCAACGGTAAGCCTGCGACTGGTGCCGACCACAAAGTCAAGAACGGCGACCTTGTTTCACATACCCTTCACCGCCACGAACCCCCCGTCACCCAGCAAAACATTGGCATTGTACATGAGGATGAGGATATGATCGTTATCAACAAGCCCGCAGGCATTCCTGTACATCCCTCGGGTCGCTACAACTACAACAGTGTGACTGAGGTCATGCGTGCTGAGCGCGGCCAGGGCTTCAACCCTATGCCCTGCAACCGCCTCGATCGTCTGACCAGCGGTGTCATGTTCATCGCCAAACACCGCAAGGCCGCCGACGAACTCACCGAGCAGATTATGGCCCGCACCGTCAAGAAAGAGTACGTTGCTCGCGTCAAGGGCGAGTTCCCAGAAGGGGAAATCATCTGTGAGCAGCCCATTATGCAAATCAGCCCTAAACTTGGTCTCAACCGTGTACGAGCCGATGGAAAAGACGCAAGAACCGTTTTCAAGAGACTGGCATACTACCCTGGAGCAGGGGACGAGGGCACTGAGAAGGGCGAGGCCACCCCTGGCATGGAGTGGAAGCAAAAGGAGGGATACTCGATCGTGCGCTGTCGGCCCTTGACAGGACGTACGCATCAACTGCGTGTACATCTCCAATACCTAGGCCACCCCATCGCCAACGACCCCATTTACGCCAATCAGCGCGTATGGGGTCTCAATCTGGGCAAGGGTGAGTCAAAGGCCGACAACGATGAAGACATCATGTCGCGTCTAGCACGTATGGGCAAAGACGAAACAGCGGACGCAGTGGCATACCACGACGAAATGATGGAGCGCTACAACAAGACCAAGGGCGAGAAACTCAGTGGCGAGACATGCGAGCTTTGTGGCACAGAATTGTACAGCGATCCATCGCAGCATGAACTCGGCATATACTTGCATGCTCGCAAGTATGCTGCTGGAGACGGCAGGTGGTCGTACGAAACGCAGCTGCCTGAATGGGCTCTGCCACCTGCCGGTTATAGTGGCCCGACAGAATCAACAGAAGAATCTGATCCTCTGGCCATTGATCTCGGTAAGCTGGGACTTGCGGCAGAGGGCTCAGAGGCCAAATAGCAGACGAAGTCGCCTTGACTCTTAGTCGATAATTACGAACATAGATACTAGATCTCATACCATACTGTATAGAAAGGTCGACATAGATCGGCCATCCATGAGCAAACCTACCGAAGAAGCCCATTTCATGTCCGACAGCCAGACTGCAGAGGGCATTGTTACTATCTCCATCGCCCACAGGCTAAAGACTACCTACATATGTATAGGGGTATAGGCTAAACAAAGGCAAGCAGAAGCGGGGCGGAGCCTCAACACCAAGAACGCGGGGCATGGTGGGGCGGCTCACTCACTGTGACGCAGTGTAAATAAAGGCTTACAGCCAGATTCAACGAGAATCGCAAGACTTTTTCGAAAGAATACAATCATCAAAAGACATATATCTCAACATGACTATCGGAATTGCAGTCATTGGCAGCGGTAGGGAAGCATGACCCATGGTACCGAAGACTACAGACTGAGATTCGATTTTCGTGTGAACAGGCATCTTTGTCCAAGAAGCTCATCTCGTACACCTTTCCCGTCTCAGTCGCGATCGAATCACTAGTTCTGACATGGTTTGACAGCCTGGAATCAAAGCCAACGGTGATCTCTTCTCCCTCAAGGCCATCTACTCCCGCAGCCTATCCTCAGCCCAGAAGCTGTCCAAGGAAGTCGAGACCTCGACCCCCGACCTCTACGCCGAAGACGCAGGCTCAGACAAATCATACGCCGACCTCCTGAAACGCTCAGACGTCGAAGCCGTAGTCATTGCCCTACCCATCCTGACTCAACCCGACTTCATCAAAAAAGCCTTGTTAGCAGGCAAACACGTGCTTTCCGAGAAGCCAGTGGCCAAGGATCTGGCAACTGCTCATGAATTGATTGACTGGTACTACAAGAACATTGATACTAAGAAGACTATTTGGGCTGTTGCTGAGAACTTCCGCTATCTTGGTCGTTTCCAGTATGGTGCTGAGCAAGTCAAGGAGTTGGGAGATATTCTAGGTTTCCGTCTTCGTATGCATGCTTTGGTGCAGCCTGGAGCTAAGTACTATGAGACTGAGTGGCGCAAGACTCCTGAGTATCAAGTCAGTCTCACTCATGTTTGTTTGTTCCAAGAGTGATGATGCTAAACTATGTCTTTACAGGGAGGTTTCCTTCTCGACGGTGGCGTCCATTTCATCGCAGCCATGAGACAATTGCTAGGTCAATCCGCCAAGATGACCCACGTTGCCGCCTTCACCGCACAAAACCAACCCCACCTTCCCCCTCTCGATACCATCAACGCCACCGTCAAGCTCGCAAACGGCCGCTCTGGTACCTTCAGCGTCAGCTTCGGCACCACTTTCTCCGGCGCCGAATACGTTGTTGCCTGTCAAAACGGTACCGTGGATGTTGGTTTCGACAAGACAATTGTCAAGAAAGGCAAGGATGAATCGTCCAAGGACTTCCCTGAAGACAAAAATGGTGTTAGGCAAGAACTCAAGGCTTGGGGTGAGAGTATTCAGAGGGGCAAGGCTGACCCTCTGCAATCTCCTGAAGAAGCTTTGGCGGATTTGGAAGTGGTGAGTTTTTACTGTCTCCTGATGAATTGGTTGCGACTTCCGGTACTGACACTATGAAACAGCTCGAGTCTATGATCAAGAGTGGTGAAGCCGATGGCAAGGCCATTGAGCTCAAGCTTCAAGTATAGAATCACGTCTGTAGCGATTGCGATCAAAGACTTTGATCCCATACCTCACAAGATCAGACGTGTTCATAAAATATCTAAAGTGATCTATCGAATGCCTAGAAGCGAAGGTGCAAGGAGTCAACAGAGTGGCAGGTTCGATACACCATCAATGTAAATTCGCCTGACCACTATGAAAACACGACTACCTAGATGAGGATAGGCCGTCCATTCGACATACATGACACCAAAGCCTAGGCAAC
>Ga0268251_10000385_pt1 | contig 14305 bp, 19 predicted proteins | sample AgamicAsMae_FD_200527 | JGI IMG/M metagenome (GOLD analysis project Ga0268251, IMG submission 200527) | Agave microbial communities from Guanajuato, Mexico - As.Ma.e (v2) (version 2) | ecosystem: Host-associated > Plants > Phyllosphere > Phylloplane/Leaf | place: Guanajuato, Mexico | collected...
CGCATCTACGCCCACATCTACTGCCATCACTACGGCGTCATTAGAGGTCTCGGCCTGGAGGCCCATCTCAACACTGGTTTCAAGCATTACGTCTTGTTTGTCGAAGAGTTTGGTCTCGCTGATGAGGGCGGCAGAAGGGATGCCAAAGCTGAGTGGTACGGTCCATTGGGCGAGTTGGTCGAGAGCATGCTACGCAGCGACTAGTGTCACCCTCCACATTCCTCTCGTATCTGTATCACTTTCTTCTATTCTGGCTTGGTCAAGGATAAATCGGCGTCACAAACATGGGCTTGGAAGAGGATTATGGGTTTATACGGCATGCGCTTTTTCTTTATCATCCTCACTGCCTTTGCAGTGTTTCATTGAGCTTCACATCACGACATGGACGAGCTTGAATGAGCGACGTAGTTTCGTGATTTCCTATTTCAATTTGACGTTCCTCGTTGTTGCAATCGCAAGTCTCCACCAATCTATATCATCAATTCTTAAACTCGAAAGATGATCGTCATGATTGGCCATTGCCCGGCAACAGTCCCCGGTCTTGGCACTGGCATTAGCGTCATCCGGAGATAAGCTGAAGCCCGCCAGTTTCCTCCAGTTGCCTCATCCTTCACAATAATCATCCTTCGAAAGGAGTCTCATATGGTGCCTCAGCTTGTGGAGTTAACCTGGCGAGGTGCCTGCGTTGGCCATCTTGCCAATCAAGAATGGCGGCTGAGAAACGTTAGAGAGGTTCCGAGAGGAAGCAAAATCAACTTACTATGAGCAGTGACACGGTTATCCCAGACGATGACTGTTCCAGGTGCCCACTTGACTCTGGCCTGGATATCCTGCGAGTAGGCGATGTGGTCGTACAAAAATCGCAACAGTGCATCGCTCTCTTCTTTCTTGTATCCTGCGATACGTCTCACGAACTGTTGGTTTACGAACAAAGCCTTTTCACCGGTGGCTGGGTGTGTCCTGACCACAGGATGAGTGTTGGCGACGGGATCACGTCTAACAATGCTGCCACGAGCGAGAGCATTCTGTGCTTGCTCATGGGCCGAGTGGACAGCCTTGAGGCCGTGTAGACGCTCCTGGAACGCTGGAGACAGTCTGCGGTAGGCTTCTGCCTGGTTGACGAAACAGGTGTCGCCGCCTGCTGAAGGGCCGTCCAAGATGTACAAGAAAGTGGTGCCTGGGGGCTGTTGCTCGTAGGTCACATCGCTGTGCCAGGTTATGCTGTTGGTGCGCTCCTCGAAGTAATCTTTGGCGGTTGTGTCTGCTGCGGATCTGTGGACCAAGTGGACCTTAGGGAAGCCCTTTGGTGCGCCAGAGGCAGGGTGGATGTGTGAGGGACCGAAGTACTCGGCAAAGTCCTGGGCTTCTTGGATTGGTAGGTCTGCAAAGTCTTGATCACGGAAAGCTGGTTGACCTCGTGAGTACGCGAGTACATGCACGATATACTTCGACAATGCTTACCGACGACTTTCTTTTGTGCGACGAAGAGGGCAAGTTCATCCTTGCCAGCCTTGTCGAGTTTGCTGAGCTGGATGCCCTTGACCTCTGCTCCGATATTGGCAGTAAGGTCTTCGACTGAAGTAGCTCCCTTCAACAGGTTCTGGAAAGATGGGTCGGCATCTTTTCCGTGTTCGTAGGCCTCAAATGGCTGGTTGGGTGGGTATTTCTGGTTCGGGAGGTCCTTTTCGTTGTCCCAGACGGGCAGATAGTGTGGGTATTTGGCTGGGGGGTGTTTGCCGACTCCCTTCAGTTCGTTGTCCCAGTTTGTTGTCTTGGGGCCTTGAGCAAAGGCCTCCTTGTATCCATCTTGGATTTCAGTCTTGACGTAAACCTTCTCGGCGCTCGAATCTTGGGGGGTTTCAATTAAAGCAGGTGCCATGGCTGTTTGTATGTATATCTTGATTGTGAGGGCAAGAGCAAAGGATGTAAATTGAAACTAAATGTAAGGAGCTATCGAGCTACTTTTGAACCAGCGATCGGATGGCGGCAAATGTTTCTGGAGATCGACTCGAATACAAAGAAGAGTTACATCGGGAGGTCTTCCCAACGCACCATTTTAACCAAATGACAGAGTCAAGAATATCATCTTACAATTGCTCCACAGCATTGCGTGCGATGGCCAAATCTAATCGATCCTCACCAAAGCGTCTCACGGCAGTTGAGCATCAACCGGAGAAAACAGGACCTCGAAACATTTCATCAATCCTTCTCATCAATCACAACATCGCAGGCCTATAATATGGCAGTGCACTATCAGGGATACATCAGTCTAATGCGTGGGTTACAGATGTCGCCATTCTTGCCAATGTGCTCCGCAAAGCACGCCATACCACAACCATGTCCCAAATAGGCAATTTTCGACGTCTCACACCAGGACCTTGGCCTATCACACAGCAATGCAGTGTCAGATTAGACGATACTTTAGAGTATTGTGTTTTGCCTTGGTTACATTTATCCATCGGCGAGAAGGGCGGTGCCGCGGGATCCTACCATGCAGAGCATGCTCAAAGATGAGTGGTATCCACTCACGGCAAGTCATGGTATGGATGGAACACGCGGTCCACTATCACGTCTCAACACTTCTGATGCCTCCACTCATGCAAACGTGGTTGCCACGATGATGGAAGTGGGTTTTTTTTTTATTATTTCCGTACTTTTAGATTGAGCCGCAACTTTTTTTTGGATATATCAAAAACTGAGGCATCTGCACTCGGAGACCTTGTTATCTCTCGTCCTCATATACTCTTCGAACTTGAGTTTGCAAGATGAGCGACATGGAAAAGCGAGAGAGCGACGCAAGCTCCACTGACTCGAAGAATGTCTCGGACACCAAGGCTTTCCCTCTGGCCATGGTCGAGGAACCCGTGATATTCGACGCGGCAGGCAAGACTCGAGAGTCAGCATTCGACACTGAGTCTTTTGAGAGCCACTACAAGCCAATCGAAAGCTACGAAGGATATCACAGATGGGACCCCAAATTTCAATGGGAAGCCAAGGAGGAGAAGAAGCTTGTCAGAAAGGTTAGTAGTTCTTGGGAGCATCATACAAGCTGGCCATTGCTAACATGATTTGATACTCAGATCGACTTGCGAATCTGCTCGTGGGTATGCTTTATGTTCTTTGCGCTGCAATTGGATAGAGGCAACATTTCACAAGCCCTTTCTGATAACATGCTTACGGACATTGGCATTTCTACCAACGACTACAATACTGGTCAAACCATCTTCTATCTCTGCTTTCTGTTTGCAGAGCTGCCCAGTCAGATGCTGGGAAAGAAGTTCGGTCCTGACAATTGGGTTCCTATTCAGATGGTCTTGTGGTCTCTCGTCGCTGCTTGCCAGGCATTCATCCAGGGTCGAAGCGGCTTTTGGGCTTGCAGAGCCTTGTTGGGACTCATCGAGGGTGGCTTCGTAAGTTCACTGTTAACGACCGAGATACGTCAATGTTGACTGACCTTGTGACAGATTCCTGATAACATCCTGTACCTGAGTTACTGGTACACCTCACGAGAACTTCCCATCCGACTTTGCTACTTCTGGTTTTCATATCAGTTCACGAGTATTGTGTCGGCTTTCCTTGCTTTTGGTTTCCTGCACATGCGCGGCGTCAACGATATCGCTGGTTGGCGTTGGCTTTTCGCTTTGGAAGGCTGCCTTACAGGCATCATCGGCGTGATCTCCTGGTTCTACATTCCGCCTTCACCCACACAGACTGCCTCCAAGTTCCGCGGCAAAAATGGCTGGTTCAACGAAAGAGAAGAAAAGATCATGGTCAACAGAGTCTTGAGAGACGACCCCAGCAAAGGAGACATGCACAACAGACAAGCCCTCTCTCTCGGCATGTTCTGGAAGTGTCTCAAGGATTACCACATGTGGCCCATCTACCTTTTGGGATTGACTTGGATGGTACCAGCAAGTCCCATGAGCGCATACCTTACTCTTAACCTCAAGAGTGCTGGTTTTACAACCTTCCAGACCAACCTTCTTTGCATCCCTGCTTACTGCTTTTTCATCATTAACTTGCTCTGGCTCTCGTATCTCTCTGAAAAGGTCAATGATCGCTTCCTCATCGGCACTATTTCTCAATGGGCTGTCTTGCCTTGTCTGATTGCGCTTGAAGTCTTGCCTGAGTCGCGCAGTCATTGGGCTACTTGGATCTTGAGTTGTCTGGTTTACGCTCAACCTTACATTCACCCTGTTATCGTTGCAGTGACGTCCAGAAATGGCGGAAGCGTGCGTACCAGAGCTGTCGCTACTGCCCTGTACAACATGTTCGTACAAGCGAGTAATATTTATTCGAGCAACATTTACCGCACAGACGACAAGTAAGACACATTTTCCTTCCTTTCTGATTTTTTTACGCTTCCTGGTGCTAACGAAGACTTATCAGACCCTTTTACTTTACTGGTAACAAGATTCTTATCGGCCTTGTCTGTTGGAACATCTGTGCCTTTATCTTCTGCAAGGTCTTCTATGTCATGGTCAACAGGTAAGATTTTGTTTCTGCGTTCAAGTTCCGTATCACTATACTAACAGTTTTTCACCAGGCGCCGTGATGATAAGTGGAATGCTATGACAAAGGAGCAGAAGGAACATTATCTTACTACTACGACTGATGAGGGTAATAAACGCTTGGATTTTAGATTTACACATTAAAAAGGGAAGGAGGGATGTAGAGAAATCTGAACGTTAAAAGTGCATCACACTCCTGAACTACTGCCTTCTCGTGTGTTGAATGCCGTTACTACCTTCCGCTCTCACGTCAGCGATTAGGGAGCCGAAGCTATGGGAATGCACAGTGCCTTTAGCAGATGGGAAGTATCCATCGAGAGTCGTAATGTCATCGAATCTCGATAGGCCTTAGTATTGTCTCGAAAGAACTGTGCATTTCTATAGCTAATCGCATGCTTTGGATTCATTTGGGGAGATGCGTTACATTATACAGATTCTGGTATCTGCATCAAAGAGTCTCGCCAACCTTGACACCGACCCTCTCCTCGAGCCCATCAACCTCTGCAACATCGGTAGGGAACTCTTCAGCAATAATCTGGCTCTGGTACTCTTGACCCTTGCCCACCAACAACTCGACCAAACCACCTCCATTGGTAAACACATACAAAGCAGAGTACCTACTGGCAGCCTCGAGCGTAAACTCCTGACCAGCAGGCACGAAAATCGACTCCCCAGCACTAATCTCCGACCCCTTGCCAGCAACAGTCAAGCGGAAACTGCCCAAGTCTACCAAAAAGCAATGATGCGATGTCGCAAAGGTAAAAGTGTTGTAAGCCAGATACTGCGACTTTATCGTCTCGGAGCCTTCGAGGCGAGCGATGCTGAATTTGCCATTGGAATCTGCTTTTTGGCACAGAGGTTTTACCAATAAACCTCCACTGGCATATCTGGGTCCTGCATCGGCTTTGAGGTAGTAGGGTGTTGCGGCATTGGCGAGTGCGTTGTCGTCTTTGGTGCATAGAGATGGCTCAGCACCTTTGTGGTCGCGCTTGGGCACCATGTCGAATTTTTCGGTTGCGGCGATGAGTTTGGGCACCAATACTTCCATGGGGTTTCTGTTGTCGCGAGTGGGGAACAGAGGGCCCATTGGTGATGCAGCGAATGGCTCGCCGATGAATCTAAAGAATTCCTCCCAGCCGCCTGGAACAATGAGACCTGCGAACTCGGTATGCGAACCCAGGATTTGGTATTGATGCACCACATTAGGCGGAACGGAAGCAAAATCTCCAGGTAGCAATGTACGTGCTGTATCGTCTGCCCAGACGTTCATGCTTCCCTTGAGACAGAGGAACACATCGTGGGCATCGCGGTGGTAGTGGAAGCCGATTGGGTTGTCTTGTTGACCGCCGGTGGTTACGACAGCGAAATCACCCTTTGACTCTTTTTCTGTGACGAGCATACGCATGACTGAGTTGGAGGTGGGGATTGTCCAGAGTTCTCCGCCAAAGACGGGGAGAACGTAGCTCGAGTCGGGCTTGCCTGGTGGCTCGCTGAGGATTGGGACAGGCATGTCGATAGTCGGTGGTGAAGTTGTGAGTAGAGGTATGGCTTGGGAAGTATTGTCTATGGGTGTAAGAGGAGAGCAGGAGGATTACCAATGGTGGGGAAATCAGAGTGAGACAGATAAGGAAGAGGGAATATGGTGAGCATCAGGGCATGCTTTCAGACTTTATATGGAATCTCGCAACTCGGCTGGAGCCCTGAGCTTGCCCTACCTTTCGGGCTGCTTTCGGGCTACTTCTGATCCGTACGCCGTATGCTTGTGTGCGAAACAAGCCATGTGATTGACACATCTCCCCCTTCTCGAACGCTTTGTCTGTGGGGCGACGAACCAAGTTTTGAGTTCGGAGTCCGAGCTCGACATGCGCATCGTTCGCGTCGTGTGGGGATTGTGGGGAAGCCAAAGGATGGAGAAACATGCTGTTTTGGATCATATGTATTTGCTTTACACTCTGACCAAGGTCATCGTCTGCTGAGTCGACGGTAGTCTTGTGATAACTTGAAGCCGTTCAGCAGTCCGTCAATTGTCAATTGTCAATCCCACTGTTCAAAAACTGCAGCCAAAAAATGCATCAATCTTTCGCTCGGCCTTTCTCAGCCGAAGCCCTAAATCTAGCCCTAATCTACGACCGATACCCCCACTTCCCCTCTCATGTTGACCGAAGAGGCCAAATATCAAACTTCTCGCTGTCTGATTGATGTGCCGAAGTCCATTAGGGCATGCTATAATTCGTCACTGTCTACGGAACCTGGATAAGCAGAGCTCCGGCCACATTTCAGAAGCGACGGCATCAGATTACGGGACATCGAAGTTCTGAGGTCTCTTCTGCCCAAATCTCTCGGTCCTGCTCCAGCATCTTTCTCGACCAAGACATAGCAATCAGGCACCAAAGCTTACTATCATGGATCAACTACCTCAATTTGGACGCTCAATCTTCCCGGCCTTGATGCCGACGATGAAGGCATATAACTCCCTACACGAAAAGAGCAGAAGCAATATCGAGTCTACACCCCGCGAGGAGTTTAGCTATGGCTCCGATTCACGCCAGAAGCTCGACTTCTACAGTCCAAAGCAGATCTCCGAGGACACACCCATCGTAGTCTTTGTTTATGGAGGTGGTCTTTCCAGAGGTGACAAGCGCATGCCCAGTCCGCCGACAGCAGAAGGCTTGGTGTATGCAAACATCGGACACTACTTTTCGGTAAGCAGAAAATCTATATCTGAGCAGCGAACACGCAGTGGCTGACAAAACTCAGTCGAAAGGATTCATCACGGTGATTCCTGATTACAGACGTACAGGCGATGGAGGCACCTATCCCAGTGGAGGTCAAGATATCGCAGGTGCTCTCGAATGGATCAAAAACCGCTTCAACACCGGCAACCACAAGCTCTGGATCATGGGTAATTCTGCCGGTGCAGTCCACTCTGCCACTTGGCTGCTGGAGCCCGCGCTCGCCGAATCGAGAAGGACAGTCCAAACAGGCTCGATACTCATTCAAGGCGTGGTTCTCGTCTCCATACCCGCACATTTCCAAAAGGCAGGTGCCGACCGTATGGATGTGCTTACCGCATACTACAAAGATAGACAGGAACAAGATTGCGCTCTGGGGCAGGTATCGAAGGCTCAGTCTCCCGAGGCAAAGTTGTTGGTCGTGACTGCTACATTGGATCCCGAGGACGAGATTCTCGAGCCCAGTCAACACTTTGTCGATGCATACAAAAAGGAATTCGGCAAAGACAGTCTGAGTGAAGTGGTGCTCGAAGGTCACAATCACTTCAGCACTGTCCTTGGATTGGGCACCGGAGATGAGCGGGAAGAGTCGTTGGGCAGAGAAGTGCTGCAATGGATGGGTCAAGCTTAAGGATCTCCAGATAATGAGATATGTCATCATCATTCTCTATGCATTGACTTTCAAGAATAATCTGCAATTGTGTTGTACTACATACAGCCTCCCCGTGTGCAGAATTATGTCACGCCGACAACATAGAGATGCACAGTCCGCTTAGTGAAAAGGAAGCATCCAAAGAGAGCCTATGAGGGAACCATGATATCAGGGGCTCTCAGTGGCTGTCGCTATCGTCGAGAAACAACTATGCATTGTGATGGCTTCAATTCCGCCTTATCGTTAGAACGAGAGCAGGTGGTAGTAACAAAATTTAGCACATGGGGAGGAGAAACCAGTGAAGAGATCTAAGGAAGGCATGAAACTCGTGATGTACTACCAGCCTAACTAGCCGCTCAAATTGCTCGATGTGTACCACAATGAAACTACCGAACGACGACATCCGGGTACCGTATTGCTTGATCAAGCTCTCTCCCTCGAGAAATAACACGTCTATGCACCAGATATTCGTGCATTACGTCCAGACCTTGTACCGCTTACTTCAGTTTACCATAAAGATGTCTAGTCCAGCAGTCACAAACACAATACTCATGACTGCACAATGACAAGAAAGAAAGTAAACAGTTCCACTGACACAACTACACATGTTCACCGCAACACCAACCTCTACGTTTCACTGCTCCACCCAGCACCATGGAGCTCAATAATGGTGAGAAGGATCTCAAACACGACAGAACGGAGCTTCCAGACCGCGAAGGACCCATCAGACAACGATACTCGGGCACCGCATCGCATAATGAAGCTCTCTCACTCGAGAGACTCCACGTCCATCTGCTAGAGTTTCGTGCGTGACGTCCGAGAGCTATAACGTCTTGTGTACAGGAAGTTCGCGCGGGTACTGTATCGCGCGGATCTCCTTCGAGATATAACTCATTCATCTCTTAGATGTTTGTGCGTGATGTCCGAGGCCTTTACCGTGTGTGGAGACTACAGGCCGGGTAGCTCATCGCCCGACAGTAGTTTCTCGCTCAGAGTAAAGCGCTTCCATGCATCAAAATTCCGTGCATTACATCCGATCCTTATGTCTCTAGCTTTGTTTTGCCATAGAGATGACGCGTTCTAGCAATGTGATTAAGCACGATGTACTCGTTGGTAGATGCAAAGAAGAAGAGAGCACAGGTCAAATGATTAGAAAGATGTGGCCTTACCTAGGGAGTTACGCTTTACAGCCAAAGAACGACGACACTCGGGTACGACATCGACAAGAGGGCTCTCTGGCTTGGAGTAGAGTGGCCCCATACGTCAAGTGATCGTGCATCGCATCCGTTGCCTGTAGCCTGTGTTTCAGTTGGTCACGGAGACCGCAGACCGGGTACCGTGTCGGCCAGTGGAAGCTCCGCGCTCGAGGCAGACGCTGTCACGCATGATATGTTCGTGCGTCAACGCACGTTCCTGCGCCTCACCTTTGTCACAGAGATCACACATATAGCAATCACGTTTACGGACGAGGTACTCGTGGGTGGGCCCGAAGAGAGAGAAAGCAGAAGTCGTATTACCGCAAAGACGCATGGGTCAACTCTCTCTCGCAAGCGAGAGTAGAGTGACGAGAGGGGTATAGAACTTGAAAGAGAGAAGAATGAAAGACCAGAAGACGAGCTTTTAAAGAGATAGAAGTACTTCTGAGGGTGACTCCTTGTGGCTGAGTGAACCGATAGGGAACTGAGAGAACTACTACTCTACGTCACCGGCGTCCCGCTGAGCAGGTACTCCTGGGGAAAACGCGGTACTATAGGAGGTGAGAAGAGTCAGCATGATGAGGTCAGAGAAAATCGTCGCTATCAGAACACGACATACCAGGTCTTTACTTGGGCGCACCTCTACATGCAGACGTGACAGCTTCAGATATCATCCATCCTAAAGGGCCACTCCGAGTAATCTAGGATGTATGCGAGAGGGAGCTCAACCTGACCCTGTCCAGCTCCAGGAGGGTTGGTCTGGCCCTGAGCATCGATGGGGAAAGTGGAGACGGTAGGACCGAGAACTTGGGCGAGAGCAGCATGGTTGTTGGTACCGATAGGTTGATTGTCTTGCTCCTGCTCCTGCTCCTCGGCAGTGTTGAGTTCGTCATTGACGACAGGCTGATCAATCTGACCTTGACCACTTCCAGAGGAGTCGGCCTGATCTTGAGCACCAATAGTAGCGGCGTCGTCAGGGTCAGCAGAGGTGGGGCCAACGAGGGCAGTGGGGTTGTTGGCGCTGGTAGATTGATGAACTTGCTCGTTCTCTAGACCCTGCTCCTCGACAGCGTTGTTGTCAACTCCGACGCTAGGCTGATCATCTTCCTCGTGCTCTGCACCCTGCTGCTCATCACCGATACTGTTGGACTGATCAGCCTGACCCTGTCCAGCTCCAGAAGGGTTGGTCTGATCTTGACCAGTTCCAGGAGGGTTGGTCTGAGCCTGAGCGCCGGCAGTGGTGGAGCCATGGGCGGCAGGGCCAGGGGCAGGAGCAACAGGAGCAGTGTTGTTAGCGGCGGGAGGGGCAGGGCCAGGAGCAGCAGTTCCAGCAAGAGCAGCGGCAGTAAGAGGAAGTTCACAGAGCTCGACTGCCGCATTTAAGGCTGTGAGTCGGTTCTGGTCCACGACCCATGAGGGGCGATGAACGGTGGGCAGGAGGTGGTTAATATGACGGCCGCTAGATGTAGAGTCAGACATCAGATTAATAGAGGACCATCCTCGTTGTATACATACATTCTGTAGGTGACCTTGGGGCAGCCGGCGACCTGGCAAATATATTCGCCCAGGCCGTGTTTACGGGAGCCCAAGTGGACCTTCATGTTGGCGTCGCTGTTACTGGTATGAATGGTGCCATCTCGAAGGCACAGTGTGCACTGGTGAGTTGCCATTGCTTGTAGATGATGGTTGCTTCTTGATGGATTGATGGTGGCCTCGAAGGTCTGATCTCTCTGAGCTTCGAGTCGCAGCGAATATCGCAGGCGTATAAAGATGTGATCACCGGGGATTTCCGCTACGCTAACCAGTACCTTGGCTTGACATATGGCGGTAGCGGCAGCGGGGTGGTTGCCATCGGGGAGCACGGGAGTCCGGTCTCCGAGGCTCCAATGGCATTGAGACCGAGACAGTAGTAGGCCAGTACGCCAATACGCCTGATTCATGGTCTCTTCCTTTCACCTTCCGGAGCCAGTATCTGTTGCAAGACAAGAAAGTACCCAAAGTAAGGCGTATGTCCAGAGAGACATTGACTGACAACTGAGGAGGACAGGACTCTCCTTGGGTATGCGCATCATATCAGTTCCGTCCCTGCATTCTGATATGAACATTGGCAGCGATAGCAGAGACTGACGAGCCCATGAGCCCAGCCTTGACCGACAACGGCATACCAGCAGCGAGCATGACTCCAAGGTGTGCACCTACCTCAGTATAGGCCAGTAGGAAGGCAAGGTCTTTTTTGCAACCAGGAGACATCCATTGAGACTCGGCGACATCAGAGCTCTCACTGGACCACACTACCAAGCCGGACTGATCCTTGCATTGTGATATGCAACTTACAGGAACGATATCATCCTTGGAGACTCGATCAAAGATAGCGCGTCCTGATCGCAGCACCTCGAAGTCCCATGATCGGTGTCCTCATACCTGTGGAGACGCAAAGCCTTTTTCGCAAACAGGAGATATCCACTGAGATTCGACAAGATCAAGGCTCTCACTGGACAACGTCATCAGAATCGTTGAATCCTTGCAACTTGATGTAGCATACGAGAGCGGGACTCTTCTTGGAGAACGGCGAGACTCGATCAACAGCCCAGGACCCATGCAGCTCTTCGAACATCCAGAACCAGTGTTGAACTACCATTGACGGTATACGACCTCTTTCCGATGGCGGGAGTGTGTCCAAAGAAGAGTCCAGAGCCAGCAAACAATCCAAGATTCCAGAAAGAGCAGTGCGCGAACTGTGTCAAGCTGCTTGCCATCGAAGCTTGAGTTCACCTACCACATCTCATCGATCTACCATACATACAGGCTGCGCCTTGGGGGCCATGATCGCAAGAAGCAAGAACTGCCAATGTCGATGGTATGCGTAAGAGGAAGAAGACAACGATGTTTGAGAGTAAGCAGCCCTTGGTTGATCATGGCGATACTTCGGTACTTCGGCATTAGCGTCACGTGCTAGCGCAGATCACGGGACTTGGTCAGCGATGAGGCAGGTAGCAAACCATGATGCAGGGCTAATGAGCTGTCTACCGGTAATGATATTGCAGATGTTGTATACATAGGAGTACTAACAAAGTACATGACACCATGTGGTATTGCTCTGCGCTATCGCTCTGTCGAGCTGTTGGACTTAGTTCTGGAGATCACAAGACATTAAGTATATCAAGGTATGTACACAACTATACACAGGCCTCGAGGCTCAGAATCTATAGACTATACTAACAAAGAAAGGCATACGACTTTCAAAGCTTGAGAGAAACGACCGCCTCCAACAATCGTCCTTCCTCCACCTCTTACACCCCCTCAAAAGCCCTCATCACAGCCAACCCAACAGGCGCATACGTAACAACCCGATTATGCATTCCAAACTCCAACATCTCAACCCTAACCCCTACCTTCCCTTCTTCCACTACCTCTCTCGCCCCTAAAGGCAGTTCCTCAACCTCCTTCCCCGTAGCCATAGCGAATAGCTTCTCAGACTGGACAAAGGAGATATCCTGATCATCTCTGGCGTGCAGGATATGTACATTCCCAGCGCCATTGTTGCTTGTGGATGAGAGGGTGGAAGCAGCAGAGACGTAGGCGTTAAGGCGGAGGCCACTGGGCCATGTATCGAGGATATACTTGGACACCAAGCTGACCAGGAAGGCAGAGTTGCGGAGAGGCGCGAGCACAGGGATAAGACCGCCGATACGATAACTCAGCAACAGGTCCGGTAGAGAGGCAAACGGCGCAACCAAGATGATACTTCTGAACACCGCTTGATCCATGTCCACTTTGCCGTAAGCAAGAGATTGCGGCAGCAATTCAGAAGTCGGATCCGAGAAACTCAAGCCAACAGCTGTAGCTACAGCGGTACCTAGACTTTGTCCAAGAATCACAATGCGAGAAGGTGGTATACCCAGAGAAAGAACGTAGTTGACCAACGCGCGGCCATCAGTGATCAGACCAGCTTCATCCGGTGCACCAGTGCTGCGGCCAAACCCTCTGTAATCCACTGTAAAGACATGGGTGTGCGGTTGATTGCTTAGTGCGCGGTAGGTATCCGTACGCCAACCTTGGGCCACATGTCCCGCATTACCATGGACTGTTGTCCTCTCATATCAGCAAAACTATCCTCATCAAAGCACAACAGAGGCATGAAAACTTACAATTCACCACCACTCTAGCCTGATCATCAGACTTGAGCAACTGCAAAGGCAAACTTTGATCAAACGCATCAGAAGCAGCCAAAGCATCTCTGTTTGCTGCTACAGTTGCCAAAGGTAAAATATGCCATGCGTAGAGGATTTCGTTGTCTGGTGTGGAGACATTGAAGGGTGTTACTTGGTGGGCTGCGAAGCCAAAGGACTCGGGCTTGTTGACATCGTGCCAGAAGCCTGAGTGGATCTTGTGGGCGTATAGTGCGCTGTTTTGTTTTTAGCATACATTAGAGTCAGATTTGAAGTCTAGGATTTAGGCATCGAGAGAAGCATGGCGGCTTAAAGAAGAATGAGGATACAAGAGAGCAAAGGCAAAGAGCAAAGCCAACAGATAGAGAAGGAAAAGAGTTCAGGAAGTAGAGAGCGATACTTACTGTCGTTGCAACCACGGGACCGTCAACAGCGTCACAAAGATAGGATAAAGACAAACAGTGAAGACTAGAAACAGGAATCCGCTTTTGAGAACACCCATCTTGATGGAGAGTCTACCAACCTGGTTTATCCGTTCAGCAAATTGCGCTCTGGATGATGGGAGTTTTTGCATACGAAGAAAGATCCGCTATGGATTGTAGAAAAGGGCGAAGAGATGTTCTTTACGAGTGCTTATGCATATGACTTACTCTAAAGGTATATCACAAGACGATAATGTGTTTTATTGGTTTGAAGTTTCAGGTCTCGTGGGTTGTTGCGGGTCATCAGCACACGACACCAAGACTTTTGTCACACCGACGCGAGACAGTCAAAAGTCAACGCAGTTTGAGCGTCTACGAAATTTTTCTAGGCGTTTGCTTTCCTTTCCTTTTCTCATATTTGTTCAACCACAAAGATACCTCGATATCCATGCTGTCTCAATATTCTCGAGATGAGCAGATATTGGTTTCTCTGAGTGTTGCAGATTGCAACTCGTACGACAAATACAGAACCCTATGATAGTTTGTATATCTTTTTTTTTTTTTTTTTTACAGCAAGTCCGTCCTTTCGGCTTCTGTTTTCCCCCATCGTACAGTTTGTGTTT